>Ga0181525_10002046_pt1 | contig 16887 bp, 14 predicted proteins | sample PEATcosm2014_Bin_48_FD_121100 | JGI IMG/M metagenome (GOLD analysis project Ga0181525, IMG submission 121100) | Peatland microbial communities from MTU Mesocosm Facility, Houghton, MI, USA - PEATcosm2014_Bin06_10_metaG | ecosystem: Environmental > Terrestrial > Soil > Wetlands > Peat | place...
CCCTCTCCCGCGTGCGGGAGAGGGCAGGGGTGAGGGCGCGCGCTACACCACCCGCGCATGCAGATCATGCGCGTCGGTACCCTCCACCACGACATCGAAGAATTCCCCCACCTTGAGGCGCGGATCGGCGGCGATGTGCACCACGCCGTCGATCTCCGGTGCATCGGCGCTGGAGCGGCCCACGGCGCCGCGCGGGCCGCATTCGTCGATCAGCACGCGCTGCACGCTGCCCTTCTTGCGCGCCAGGCGCTGCGCCGAGATGCCCTCCTGCAGCTGCATCAGCCGTCCGCGCCGCTCCTCGCGCAGCTCGTCGGGGATCGCGCCGGACAGCTCGTTGGCCGCCGCGCCCTCGACCGGCGAATAGGCGAAGCAGCCGACGCGGTCGAGGCGGGCCTCGCGCAGGAAGTCGAGCAGGTACTCGAACTCCGCGTCGGTCTCGCCCGGGAAGCCGGCGATGAAGGTGCTGCGGATGGTGAGTTCGGGGCAGATCGCGCGCCAGCCGCGGATGCGTTCGAGATTGGCTTCGCCGGCGGCCGGGCGCTTCATCCGCTTGAGCACGTGCGGATGGGCATGCTGGAACGGCACGTCCAGGTACGGCAGGATGCGCCCCTCGGCCATCAGCGGCAGCACCTCGTCGACGTGCGGATAGGGATAGACGTAGTGCAGGCGCACCCAGATGCCCAGGGCGCCCAGTTCCCGCACGAGCTCGGTCATGCGCGTGCGCACCGGCCGGCCGCCGACGAAGTCCATCTTGTAGCGCAGGTCCACCCCATAGGCGCTCGTGTCCTGCGAAATGACGAGCAGCTCGCGCACGCCCTGGCGCGCCAGCGCCTCGGCCTCGCGCATGACCTCGCCAATGGGCCGGGACACGAGGTCGCCGCGCATCGAGGGGATGATGCAGAAGGTGCAGCGGTGGTTGCAGCCCTCGGAGATCTTCAGGTAGGCGTAGTGGCGCGGCGTGAGCTTCAGGCCCGCGGCGGGCACGAGGTCGACGAAGGCGTCGTGCGGCTGCGGCAGGTGGTCGTGGACGGCGCGCAGCACGCCATCGGTATCGTGCGGACCGGTGACCGCCAGCACCTTGGGGTGGATGCTCCGGACGAGATTGTCGCCGCCCGGATCGTTGCGCACGCCCAGGCAGCCGGTGACGATCACCCGGCCGTTCTCCTGCAAGGCTTCGCCGATGGCGTCGAGCGATTCCTCGACGGCGCTGTCGATGAAGCCGCAGGTGTTCACGACCACGAGGTCCGCGCCCTCGTAGGAGCCCTGGATCGCGTAACCCTCCGCGCGCAGGCGCGTGAGGATGCGCTCGGAATCGACGAGCGCCTTGGGGCAACCGAGGGAAACGAAACCGACCGCCGGAGGCTTGCGGGGCCGGCGCGCCGGGGCGGACTTGCTCACCGATCAGCCGTTCTTCTTGTCCTGGGGTGGCTGGAAGGGAAAGCCGGTGAACATCGAGCGCGTCTGGTTCTGCATGTTCTCCTGCATCTGCACGAACAGGTTCTTGCTCTGCTCGATGTAGCTGGTCATCATCGACTGGATCATCGGCGACTGCAGGTTGACGAACTGGGTCCAGGCCTCGGGGCCGATCTTGTTCGGATCGTAGAAGGCGCGGCTCTGCTCCTGCAGCTTCTGCTGGATGTCGATGAAGGCCTGGACGTTCTTCTCCAGGTACGAGCCCATGAAGCCCTGCATGGCATTGCCGTAGAAGCGGATGATCTGCGCCAGCACCGGCGAGGTGAACATCGGCGCGCCGGCCTGCTCCTCCTCCAGGATGATCTGCAGCAGGATGGGCCGGGTGAGGTCGTCGCCGGTCTTGGCGTCCACCACCTGGAATTCCTCCTGGTCGACAACCAGCTGCTTCACGTCCACCAGCGTGATGTAGGTGCTGGTCTGCGTGTCGTAAAGGCGGCGGTTGGGGTACTTCTTGATCAAGCGGAGCGTGCCCATAGCGTTCACAACCCTTGAGAGTCAATCATGGCGCGCTGGCCGGCGTCCGCGCAGCGGCGCTTGTCCGCCAGCGCAGCGGCATATGCGGCACAGCGGCGAGCAAGCGGCGGCAAAGCGCGCCCGGGAACCCCCATTCTAGCGGTTTGTCCACGGGGACGCCTGTCCGGGACATGCCCGCGCCGGCACCCCGGGAAAACCCGCAAAGGGCACCCGGGGACGTCCCGCCGGCGCTACGGCGCCGGGCCCTCAGCCCATGTGCAGGCCGCCGTTGATCGAAAACTCGGCACCGGTGGAAAAGGCCGCGTCCTCGCTGGCGATCCAGCCGACGATGGAGGCGATCTCCTCGGCGCGGCCCAGGCGCTTGACCGGTATCGTCTGGATGATCTTCTCGCGCACGTCCTCGCGCACGGCCATGACCATGTCGGTGGCGATGTAGCCGGGCGCCACGGTGTTGACCGTCACGCCCTTGCTGGCCACTTCCTGGGCCAGCGCCATCGTGAAGCCGTGCATGCCCGCCTTGGCCGCCGAGTAGTTGCTCTGCCCGAACTGGCCCTTTTCGCCGTTGACCGACGAGATGTTGACGATCCGGCCCCAGTTGCGCTCCAGCATGCCGTCGATGACCTGCTTGGTGACGTTGAACAGGCTGTTGAGGTTGGTGTCGATCACCGCCCGCCAGTCGTCGATGGTCATCTTGCGAAAGACGCTGTCGCGCGTGATACCGGCATTGTTCACGAGGATGTCGACCCGGCCGAAATCCTTGACGACCTGCTCGAAGGCGGCGCGTGTCGACTCCCAGTCGGCGACGTTGCCCACCGACGCGAAGAACTGGTAGCCGTCGGCCTTCTGCTCGGCCAGCCACTTCTCGTAGTTGCGGGTGGGCCCGCACCCGGCGATCACCGTGTGGCCCAGATCGTGGAACTTGCGGCAGATGGCGGTTCCGATTCCGCCCATACCGCCGGTAACGTAGGCAACCCTGGTCATGTCGTTTCCCCTTGAGTAGTTTTTCGTCCTGCCCGCTGCATACCCTGCCGCCGGTTCCGTGCGCTTCAGCGCTCCACGGCGAGCGCCACGCCCATGCCGCCGCCGATGCACAGCGCGGCCAGGCCGCGGTGCGCATTGCGCTTTTGCATCTCGTGCAGCAGCGTGACCAGGATGCGGCAACCCGATGCGCCTATCGGGTGCCCCAGCGCGATGGCGCCCCCGTTGACGTTGATCCGCGTCGTGTCCCAGCCCATTTCCTGGTTGACCGCGCAGGCCTGGGCGGCAAAGGCCTCGTTGATCTCCATCAGGTCGAGGTCGGCGGCCTTCCAGCCGGCCTTCTCGAGCGCGCGCCGCGACGCCGAGACCGGCCCCATGCCCATGACCTTCGGGTCGACCCCCGACGAGGCGAACGCGGCGATGCGCGCCAGCACCGGCATGCCCTGGGCGCGCGCGTGCGCCTCCGAGGTGACCACCACCGCCGCGGCGCCGTCGTTGATCCCCGAGGCGTTGCCGGCGGTCACGCTGCCGGCCTTGTCGAACGCGGGCCGCAGCGCCGCCAGCAGTTCCATCGTCGCCCCCAGGCGCAGGTACTCGTCGTCGGCGAACAGCACCGGATCGCCCTTCTTCTGGGTCAGCGGCACCGCGACGATCTCGTCCTTGAAGCGGCCGGCCTTCTGCGCCGCCTCGGCCTTTTGCTGCGAGGCCAGCGCGAACTGGTCCTGGGTCTCGCGCGAGACGTGATGCTCGCGCGCCACGTTCTCGGCGGTGATGCCCATGTGGTAGCCGTTGAAGGCATCCCACAGCCCGTCGTTGATCATGCTGTCGACGAGCTTGGCGTCGCCCATGCGGAAGCCGTCGCGCGAGCCGTTGAGCACGTGCGGCGCCTGGCTCATGCTTTCCTGGCCGCCGGCGATGACGACGCGCGCGTCGCCGTTGGCCACGGCCTGCGCCGCCAGCATCACGGCCTTGAGGCCGCTGCCGCAGACCTTGTTGATCGTCATCGCCGGCACGGCCACCGGCAGGCCCGCCTTGATGACCGACTGGCGCGCGGGATTCTGGCCCACGCCGGCCGCCAGCACCTGGCCCAGGATGACCTCGTCGATCGCCTCGGGGGCGAGCTTGGCGCGCTGCAGGAGCTCGCGGATGACGATGGCGCCGAGGTCGACCGCGCTGTGCCTGGCCAGGGCGCCGCCGAACTTGCCTATGGGGGTGCGGGTGGCCGCCGCAATGACGATGTCTTTCATTTCCGTGCTCCTTCGCTGAAGTGAACGCCCGGGTTCGTGGCCGCCCGGGCGCTAGGCCTTTTCCTTGACGTAGCGTCCCGGCGCGGCCTCGATGACAGGGTAATCGGGATTGCCGCAGGCCGCAGGCGCCGGTCGGCTGCCGCCGCCGAAGGGCTCGAGCCAGCGGTCCCAGTCGGTCCACCAGCTGCCCGGATGCTCGGTGGCCGACGCCAGCCAGGCATCGGCATCGGGCAGGCCCGCGCCGCCTCCCGACCCTGAACCCGGCCCGTCGGCGGCCACCCAGTAGCTGCGGCGGTTCCTGGCCGCCGGATTGACGGTGCCGGCGATGTGGCCGCTGGCGCCCAGCACGAAGCGCTGCTGCGCCGGCGGCACGCCGCCCAGCGCGCGGCGCGAATCGTAGGCACCGCGCCACGGCACGATGTGGTCCTCGCGCGCGCCGAAGATGTAGGTGGGCACGTCGATGCGGTTGAGGTCGACCGGCTGGCCGCAGCAGTGCACGCGCTTGGGCTTGCACAGGTTGTTCTCGAGATAGGTATTGCGCAGGTACCAGGCGTACATGGGGCCGGGCAGGTTGGTGCTGTCGGCGTTCCAGTACAGCAGGTCGAACGCCGGTGGGCTCTGGCCTTCGAGGTAGTTGTTGACCACGTAGTTCCACACGAGGTCGTTGGGCCGCAGGCTCGAGAACGTATTGGCCAGGTCGACGCCGGGCATCAGGCCGCCGCCGCCCAGCGTGGCCTCGCGCATCTGCACGTGGGCCTCGTCGATGAAGATGTCGAGGATGCCCGGGTGGGTGAAATCGAGCAGCGAGGTGAGCAGCGTCAGGCTCGCGACCGGCCGCTCGCCGCGCGCGGCCATCACCGCCAGCGCCGTGCCCAGCAGCGTGCCGCCGACGCAGAAGCCCAGGGCGTTGATCGTCGGCGCGCCGCTGATGCGGCGCACGACCTCGACGGCCGCGATCGGACCGCGCTCGACGTAGTCGTCCCAGCGCACCTGGGCCTGCTCGGCGTGGGGATTGCGCCACGACACCAGGAAGACCGTGTTGCCCTGGTCGACGCAATAGCGCACGAACGAGTTCTGCGGCTGCAGGTCGAGGATGTAGTACTTGTTGATGCAGGGCGGAACGATCAGCAGCGGCCGGGCACGCACCGTTTCGGTCCGCGGCGTGTACTGGAGGATCTGCATCAGGTCGTTCTCGTAGACGACCGCTCCTTCGGTGGTGGCGACGTTGCGGCCGATCTCGAAGGCCGTGTCGTCGACCTGCGAGATGCGCCCGCGGCCGACGTCCGTCAGGAGGTTCTGCAGGCCCGCGTTCAGGCTTTGTCCGCGCGTCTCGATCAGCCGCTGCTGCGCCTTGGGGTTGAAGGCCAGGAAGTTCGACGGCGCGGCGGCATCGACGAACTGCCCGACGGAGAAGCACAGGCGCGCCTTGGTCTTGGGTTCGGCGTCGACCGCGGCAGCCATCTGCCCGAGGAATTCGGCATTGAGCAGGTAGGCGCGCGCCATGAAGGCGGCCAGCGAATTGTGCTGCCAGGCCGCGTCGGCGAAACGCCCGTCGGCGATCGGCGCGGCGGTGCGTTCCGGATGCTCGACGAAATCGCTCCAGAGCGCGCCCATGCGCTGCAGGTAGGACTCCTGCAGCGAGACCAGCGTCTCCGGCGACAGCTTCATGCCGGGCGCCGGTGCGGTCATCAGCGGATTCCACCAACCCATCCAGGGGTGGGCACCGGCGTCGCCCGCGGGCGCAACGGCGGCCGGTGCCACATCGGCCACGGGCCGTGGGGGCGCCGGTGCGGGCGCAGGTTCGGGTGCGGGTGCGGGTGCAGCCGGTGCCGGCGCGGGGCGCCTGGCCGGTGCAACATCGGGCGCGGATCTGGCCGCGGCCCGCGGTCCATCCTTTTGTTGCCCTGCCGCAGACGGTTTCTTGGCCACCAGTGACTCCCTCGGATCGATCATAGCGACAATTGGCTAGCGCTCCGCACCCTCGGCTGCGCCCGGTTTGCGCCAGATCAGCGCCGCTTGCCGCCCGGTGGGCGATTCGCGCCGGAAGCTGTAGAAACGTCGCGCATCACCGACCGTGCACCAGCCGCCGCCGTGGACATCGCCGACGCCCACCTGCGCGAGCGCCTGCGTCGCCAGCGCGTAGAGATCGGCCCGATATTTTCCACCGCACTGCGGCGTGAACGCCTGTTGCGCATCGGGCAGCAGGCGGCGCATCGCATCGAGCACCTCGGGACCCACCTCGAAGCGCTCCGGACCTATCGCCGGCCCCAGGTAGGCGACGATGCGCGCGCCGGGGTCATCGAGGCCGCGGCGCAAGGCGTTCACCGTGTTCTGGATGACGCCGCCGGCCAATCCGCGCCAGCCGGCGTGCGCGGCCGCGACGCCGCGGCCGTTGATCTCGGCCAGCAATACCGGCAGGCAATCGGCAACCAGCACGCAGCACACGACTGCCGCGCGCGTGGCAAAGGCGGCGTCGGCGCGCGGCCGGCCCGGGGCGCGTGCCGCGTCGACGACGACGCTGCCGTGCACCTGCTCGAGCCAGCAGGGATCGGCCGGCAACAGCGTGCGCAGGCGCGCCCGGTTGGCGGCGACGGCCTGCGGATCGTCGCTGCCTTCGCCCAGGTTCATGCCGTCCGCGCCATCGGCGGCACCCCAGGGGCCGCGCGAGACGCCCCCTGCGCGGGTCGTGATCAGCGCCTGCACCGTGTCCGGCACCGGCCACGCCGGCCGTATCCACTGCGGATCGGGCAATGGCCGCGGAGCGGCGGCCGCGCTCATCCGGCCGGCGCCTTGGCGCCATTGGCGGGCGCGGCGAAGTAGCCCCGTGCCGGCGGGCGCAACTGCTCGGGCCGCGCGCCCAGGTGCAGCAGCAGGGCGCGCAGGTCGTCCGGTGGCGAACGCGACCAGGCCATCGTCTCCTGGCGCAGCGGATGGATCAGCTCGAGGCGGCAGGCATGCAGCGCGGGACGCGCCAGCGCATGATCGGGAAGGGCCAGCGCGAGCATCTCCACCGGCAGGTGGCGGCGGTAGACCGGATCGCCCAGCAAAGGGTGGCCGATCGACTCCATGTGCACGCGGATCTGGTGCGTGCGTCCGGTATCGAGCTTGCAGGCCACCCACGAGACGCTGCCGCCACCGACGCCGTTGCGGCCGGGCAGCGGCCAGTGGGCCAGGCGCCGCACATAGGTGCGTGCCTGCCGGGCGTTCTCCGCGCTGCTCACGCGAAAACGCAGCGGATTGCGCGGATCGCGGCCAAGAGCCGCGTTGATGGTGACGCTGGGCGCCACGGCACCGCTGACCACGGCCCAGTATTCGCGCACCACGGTACGCGCCTGCAACTGGCGCACCAGGTCGAGCTGGGCTGCGGGGGTGCGCGCGATCACCATCAACCCCGACGTGCCGGCGTCCAGGCGATGGACGATGCCGGCCCGCGGCACCGCGGCCAGCCGCGGGTCGTAGGCCAGCAGGCCATTGAGCAGCGTGCCGCTCCAGTTGCCCGCGCCCGGGTGGACGACCAGGCCGGCGGGCTTGTCGATGACGATGATGGTCTCGTCCTCCCAGACCACCGCCAGCGGCATCGCTTCGGGTCCGTAGGCCAGGCTCTGGACGGAAGCCGACTCCTGGACGTCGATCCGGTCGCCGGCGAACACGCTGGCGCGGCTGCGCGCCGGCGCGCCGTTGAGCTGTACGGCGTCCTCCTCGATCCAGCGCTGCAGGCGGCTGCGCGACACTTCCGGCATCTGTGCGGCCAGGTACTTGTCCAGGCGCACCCCGTTGCCGTCGGCGCCCACCAGGAAATGGCGCTCCAGCGGCTCCGGCGGCGCGTCCGCGGCCAGCGCCTGCGGCTCGGCCAGGTCGAAGTCGTCGCCCTCGGCGATGAACTCCGGATCGTCCCCGTTGGCGTTCAAGGCGCCTCCCCGGCGCCCGGGGCCGGCCGATTGATACAATCGCGCGCTGGCGGCGGGCTTGGGCGCGGGCCGGCGCCGCCGTGCGGCGCGGCCGTGCCCGCGAAACCCGTTGCCGCCGGCGCATTGGCGCCGGTACCCCGACTTGCCACTATCACTAGGTCACCCCGAACATGGAATTTGACTGCAGCCCAGCGACCGCCGTTTCCCGGCCGGCAGAGTCCCGCACGCCAGCGTACGCGCTGCAACGCATCGCGGGCCGGGGCAGCGCCGTGGCGCTCGCGCCCGTGCTGCTGGCGCTGCTGCTCGCCGGGTGCGGCAGCGTGGACAAGGATGCTACCGCGAAGTGGGACGCCGACCGCCTGTACAACGAGGCGCGCACCGAATTGCAGGGCGGCAGCTGGTCGCGCGCCCGCGACCTGTACGAGAAGCTCGAGGCGCGCTATCCCTTCGGCCGCTACGCCCAGCAGGCGGAAATCGAGATCGCCTACTGCTACTACAAGGAGGGCGAGACGGCCGACGCGATCTCGGCGACCGACCGCTTCCTCAAGCTCAACCCGAACAATCCCAACACCGACTACGTGTTCTACCTGCGCGGCCTCGTCAATTTCATCGAGCCGCCGATGCTGCTCGGACCGCTGGTGCACTACCGCGTCAGCGAGCGCGATCCCAAGGCGATGTTCGATTCGTTCGAGGCCTTCAAGGAACTGGTGACGCGCTTCCCCAACAGCCGCTACTACGGCGATGCCATGCTGCGCATCGGCTTCCTGCGCAGCGCGCTGGCCGACCACGAGGTCCGGGTCGCCGACTACTACTACCGGCGCGGCGCCTACCTTGCCGCGGTCAACCGGGCGCAGGGCGCCTTGCGCGACTACCAGGGCGCGCCCGCGATCGAGCGCGCGCTGGGCATCATGGTGCGCTCCTACGACCACCTCGGCCTGGTGGAGCTGCGCGACGGCGCCGAGCGCGTGCTGCGCGCCAGCTATCCGCGCTCGACCGAGCCGCTGCGCGACTCCTGAGCGCCGGCGCCGCCGCCCCCGGCGGGCGCGGCGATGAAGGCGCAGGCCTCGGCTTGGCTGCGCGTGCGTGAAAACGGCGGCAGGCTGTCGAGTATCGCCTTGCCATAGGAGCGGCTCAGCAGCCGCTCGTCGAGGATCATCAGCACGCCGCGGTCGCGATCGTCGCGTATCAACCGCCCCACGCCCTGGCGCAGCAGCGTCACCGCGTGCGGCAGCTGGTAGTCGCGGAAGGCGTTGCGGCCCTGCGCCTGCAGCTGGCGGATGCGCGCCGCCACGATGGGATCGTCGGGCGGCGCGAACGGCAGCTTGTCGATCACGACCACCGACAGCGCATCGCCGCGCACGTCTATGCCCTCCCAGAAACTCACCGACCCGACCAGCACGGCATTGCCCAGGCGCCGGAAGTCGGCGAGCATCGAGCGGCGGTTGGCGTCGCCCTGCACCAGCAGCGGCAGCGTGTCGGCCGATTCGTCCATCAGTTCGCGCAGCCGCTGGGCGACGCGGCCCACGGCGCGCAGCGTCGAGCACAGCACGAAGGCGCGGCCCCGGCTGGCCCGGATGACGGGCCAGGACGCCTCGGCCACGAGCGCGCCGAAGTCCTCGTCCTGCGGATTGGGCATCGGCATCGGCAGGTACAGCAGCGCCTGGCGGGCGAAGTCGAACGGACTGTCCCAGCGCAGCGCCGTGGCGCCGGCCAGCCCCAGCTCGAGCAGGAAGGGCTCGAAGCGCTGCTGCGTGGTGAGCGTCGCCGACGTCAGGATCCAGGCCTGCTGGCGCTCGTCGCGGGCGCGCGCGAACGCGTCGGCGCAGCTGAGCGGCGTGGCATGGAACTGCGCGCCGTGGGCGGTGGTCGACACCCAGCGGACCACGTCGGCCACGGTGCCCGGGGCCGGGGCCGCTGCCGCCTGATGCCACGGCGCCAGCAGCTCGCGCAGCCGCGCGATGCGCGGACCGAGCAGGTCGAGTTCGGCCTCGCGCCCCTGGTTCTGCGCCACCGCCGCCTGCAACTGGGCCACCGCGGCGTCGAGCGCGGCAATGGACGCCGGTATCGCGCCGTCGCGTGCCAGGCGTTCGTAGGCGACGCGGCTGCGCAGCGTGGCGCCGCCCTGGGCCAGCGCGAGGCGCACCGCGCGCGCCGCGCTTTCGAGCGCGCGCACCAGGTCCGGCCACGCGGCGCCGTCGCGCGCGCATTGCAGGCCGGCGCGCAGCGCGTCGGCGCCGAGCTCGGCGATCTGCTGCAGCGACCAGCCCTGGCCGAAGAAATCGGCCGCGATGCGCGTCAGGTGGTGCGCCTCGTCGACGATCACCACGTCGGCGTTGGGCAGCAGTTCCGAGTCGGTCTCCTCGCGCAGCGCCATGTCGGCCATCAACAGGTGATGGTTGACGACCACGACATCGGCGGCCAGCGCGCGGCGCCGCGCACGCACCACGAAGCAGTTCTCGAAGTGGGCGCACTCGGCGCCCAGGCAATTGTCGCGCGTCGACGTCACGGCCGGCCAGATCGATGCGCCTTCGGGCACCTCGGCGAGCTCGGCGCGGTCGCCGCTGGCCGACATCCGGGCAAAGCGCACGATGTGCTGCAGCGCGCGCACCTCGTCGAGCGAGCCCAGCATGCCGGCCGTCTCGGTGCGCTCGAGGCGCAGGCGGCAGACGTAGTTCTGGCGGCCCTTGAGTATCGCCGTGTCGCTGTCGAGTCCGAGGGCGCGGCACACCGCCGGCAGGTCCTTGTCGTAGATCTGGTCCTGCAGCGTCTTGGTTCCCGCCGAGATGAGGATCCTGCCGCCCGCCAGCAGCGCCGGCACCAGGTAGGCGAGGGTCTTGCCGGTGCCGGTGCCGGCCTCGGCGGCGAGCGTGCTGCGGCGCACGATCGCCTCGAATACGGCCAGCGCCATCTCCTGCTGCGAGCGGCGCGCGCGAAAACCGGCGATAGCGCCGGCCAGCGCACCGTCGGCGGCGAAGGCCGCGACGATGGCCCGGCGGCAGCGCTCCACGTCGTCCCGGCCCGCCGTTGCGGGCACGGCGGCACCTTTGCCCTCGGGCGGCGGAAATTGGTCCTTCACGCGGGAATATCGGGAACCAAGCCCATCTCCAGCCGGTTGATCGCGTCCTTGATCAGCAACTTGCGTTTCTTGAGACGGCGCAATTGCAGTTCGTCCAGGCCGGAAAGGCCGGCGAGCCGGTCGATGGCCAGGTCGAGATCGCGATGTTCGAGTTGCAATTCGGCGATGCGGCGCCGGGTCGCATCCGCATCCCCGAGGTCCCCGCTCCCGCCCCCGATGGATGCCATGACCGCCCTCCCCGCTACCGGCACCGCACGGCACCCATCCGCCCGCCCTGGTCGGCAGCGCCGCGGCGGACTCCCGCGCACCGGTGGAATCGTATCAGGATAGACCCGGTGATCGGCCGATTGCCCGGTGGGCGCGCTGCTAGACTGGGCCAGCCTCGTCCCGGTGCGTCCCGCCAATGCCCGCAGAATTCCCCGCCAACACGGCCCGACCGGCCGCTGCCAGCTTCAAGCTCAGCGCCTGCGTGGCCGATCACATCGGCGACCGCGGCGACCAGCAGGACCGCGTCGCCATCCTCACCAGCCAGCACTACCCGGGCACGCTGATGGCGCTGCTGGCCGACGGCATGGGCGGCCGCAGCGGCGGACGGCTGGCTTCCGACCAGGTGATGAGCACGGCCAAGAGCCTGTTCCAGGAACTGCCGGGCCACGGATCGACCGTGCGCGACCTGCTCACGCAGATCGCCACCGAGGCGCATGCGGTGATCCGCCTGACGGCCATTGCCAGCGAGAAAGAGCCGCACAGCACGATGGTCGCGCTGGTGATCCAGCGCGGCGTGGCGGTGTGGATCCATGCCGGCGACAGCCGGCTGTTCCACTTCCGCGATGGCGCGCTGGCGCACAAGACGATAGACCACTCCTACGGTTCGCGCCTGACCGCCGACGGCGAACTGGTCGAGGGCGGCCCCGAGACCGACCGTTTCAAGAACATCCTGTTCAGCGCTATCGGCATCGGCCACGAACTGCGCCTCGATTACGGCCAGGTGGACGACCTGCGCACCGGCGACAGCTTCGTGCTCGCCAGCGATGGGCTGTGGGCCTACTTCACCGAGCGCGAGCTGGGCACCATCGTCAACAAGTGCCCGGCGCGCGAAGCCGCCGAGACCCTCGTGCGACTGGCGCGCGAGCGCGCCCGCGGCCATGGCGACAACCTGTCCGTGGCGATCGTCAAGCTCGAGAAGCCCGACGCGCCCCCCGCCAAGTCCCCTCTCGCGCGTGCGGGAGGGGGGTAAATCATGGTTGGTGCGGTGGCGGATTCGCGGGCGGTGGCGGCGGCGTAGGCCGCGCATCGGCCGCGGCGGCGGCATCGCGGGCGGTCTCGCGTTCGGTGCGCCGCTTGGCATTGGCTTCCCGGTCCTGGGCGCGCGTCTTGGCATACGCGGCGGCCTGCGCCTGCTTGTCCTGGAAATCGTGCAGCGCGGCCGCCTCCTGTTGCGGCCGCAGCGCATCCTTGCGCGCGACGTCGGCCTGCTGCGCGCGCGCGCGCGACGCCGTGGCCGCGCTGTCCTGGGCGGCCTTCTCCTGGTCGCGCTTCGCATCCTCGGCGCGTGCACTGGCGTTCTCCTCGCGGGTGCGCGCCGACAGCGCCGCCTGGCGTTCACGATCCGGTCGCAGCGCAGCGTCGGCCGCCTCCTGGCGCTCCTCCTGCGCACGGCTGTCGGCGTGTGCGATGGCGTCGAGGTGGCGCTGCAGGTCGTGCGATTCGAGCGTCACGGCGCGCACCTGCTGCTCGCCGGCGCGCTGGGCGTGCCGTGCCGTGTCCATGCAGCGGTTGACGAAGAACACCCCCGCGCAATGGCGCCGCTGCGCCTCGAACTCGGCCTGCAGCCGGGCGTGCGCCGCCCGCGCGTCGGCCAGCGCCAGCTCGGCGCGGGCGGTGGTGGTGATCGATCCGGGCGGGTACTGGCGCGTCAGCGCGTCGACCAGCTGGCGGGCGCTCGCCGGCGCGGCGCCGTCGGCTGCAGGCGGCGCGTCCGCGAGCGCGCCGCCCGCGGCCAGCAAGGCCAGCGCGGCGGCCCAGCCACGCCAGTGCTGCCGCGCGCGCGCCGGCCGGACCGTGCCCTTCATTGCGCCATTCCCGAGTCACTCCTGGCCGTCGTCAGCCGGGACGGCGCCGGTCGGCGCCGCAGCGCCGGTCAGCCGCGACTATACCGCCGGCCCGGCTTCGCGCCGCGGCAGGGCCGCGTACTCGCGCGACTGCATCTCTATGAGGCGCGAAACCGCGCGCTGGAACTCGTTGGCCAGCGAACCGGCGACGTAGAGCAGGTCGGGTGCGGCGGCCGCCGAGATGATCAGCTTCACGCGCCGGTCGTACAGGATGTCGACCAGCCAGGTGAAGCGGCGCGCCTCGGACGACTGGCCGGCCGACAGGCGCGGCACGTTCGACAGCAGCACCGTGTGGAATTGCGACGCCAGCTCGAGGTAGTCGTTGTGCGAGCGCGGTCCGCCGCACAATTCCGCGAAATCGAACCACACGACGCCGCCGGCGCGACGGCGCGCCCGTATCGCGCGCGCCTCGATGCGCAGCACCGGGTCCTCGTCGGCGCTCTCGACGATCTGCTCGAAGGCGCGCTGCATGTGCGCGTCGGCCACCGATCCCACGCCAACGAAGTACGTCTCTATCCGCTCGAGCACCCGCAGCCGGTAGTCGGTGCCGGCGTCGACCTGCAGTACGTCGAGGCGCTCCTTGATCAGCTCGATGGCCGGCAGTACGCGGTCGCGGTGCAGGCCCTCCGGGTACAGGCCGTCGGGCGGATAGTTCGACGTCATGACGAATCCCACCCGCAGGTCGAACAGGCGCGCCAGCAGGCGGTGCAGGATCATGGCATCGGCGATATCCGAGACATGGAACTCGTCGAAGCAGATGAGACGGTAGCGGCGCGCGATGCGCAGGCCCACCTCGTCGAGCGGATCGACATTGCCCTGCACGGCGCCCAGGTCGCGGTGCACGCCGCGCATGAATTCGTGGAAATGGACCCGCGTCTTGCGCCCCACCGGCACCGCCGCGTACAGGCAGTCCATCAGCAGGCTCTTGCCGCGTCCCACGCCGCCCCACAGGTAGACGCCGCGCGGGATCGGCGGGCGCAGCAGCAGGCGCGTCACCGCGTTGGAGCGTTGCGCCTTGTAGTCGGACCAGTCGCTGCGGAACTGCTCGAGGCGCTGCGCGGCCGCCAGCTGGGCCGCGTCGGGCACATGGCCGCGCTCGGCCAGGGCGCTCTCGAATACCTGCGTGACGGTCTGCGCTTCAGGCACGGCCGCAGGCCACGGGCGTCACAGGTTGAGTGTGCGCTTGTCCACCGCCAGGGCGGCCTCGCGGACGGCCTCCGAAAGCGTCGGATGCGCATGGCAGATGCGCGCGATGTCTTCCGACGACGCGCGAAAGGACATCGCCACGACCGCCTCGGCAATCAGTTCGGAGACATTGGGGCCGATCATGTGCACGCCGAGGATCTCGTCGGTGGCGGCATCGGCGATCATCTTGACCAGGCCGGTCGTATGGCCGGCGGCGCGGGCCCGCCCGTTGGCCGAGAAGGGGAAGCTGCCGCTGCGATAGGCCCGCCCCGCGGCCTTGAGTTGCGCCTCGGTCTGGCCGACCCAGGCGATCTCCGGATCGGTGTAGACGACGCCCGGGATGAGGGCCAGGTCGACGTGTCCGGCCCCGCCGGCGATGCGCTCGGCGACGGCTACGCCCTCCTCCTCGGCCTTGTGGGCGAGCATCGGTCCGCGCACGACATCGCCCACCGCCCAGATGCCCGGCAGGCTGGTCGCGCAATGCGCATCGACCACGACGGCGCCGCGCTCGTCCAGCGCCAGGCCGACGCGGCCCGCCTCGAGGCCGTCGGTGTTGGGAACGCGGCCGATGGAAACGATCAGCCGTTCGAATTCGAGCGCCTCCTGGCTGCCGCCCTTGGCGTCGCGGAAGCGCACCAGCACGCCGTTCTTGCCCGGCCGGATCTCGTCGATCTGCACGCCCAGCTGGATCTTCAGTCCCTGCTTGGTGAACGCCTTGAGCGCCTCCTTGCCGATGGTCTCGTCGACCATGCCCAGGAAGGTGGGCAGCGCCTCGAGCAGCGTGACCTGGGCGCCCAGGCGCCGCCAGACCGAGCCCAGTTCCAGCCCGACGACGCCCGCGCCGATCACGCCCAGCGTCTTGGGCACGTCGGCCAGGGCCAGCGCGCCGGTATTGGACAGCACGCGCACCTCGTCGAAGGGCACGCCCGGGAAGGCACGCGGATTCGAGCCGGTGGCGATGACCACGTTGCGCGCCTGCAGCACCTCCTGGCCGCCGCCGGCCACCGCGACGCCCAGCTCCCAGCCGGCAGCGACACGCGCCTGGAACGAGGCGCGGCCGTGGACGAAGGTCACCTTGTTCTTCTTGAACAGGTACAAGATGCCCTCGTTGTTCTGCCGCACCACCGTGTCCTTGCGCCCCTGCATGCGCGCCAGGTCCAGGCCGGGACTGCCGACGCGGATGCCGTGCTCGGCCAGGCCATGCTGCGCCATGGCGAAATGCTCGGAGGACTGCAGCAGCGCCTTGGACGGGATGCAACCGACGTTGGTGCAGGTGCCGCCCAGCGCCGACTCGCCCGCCGCGTTGCCGGCCGCGTCGATGCAGACCACGCTCAGGCCCAGCTGGGCCCCGCGTATGGCGGCGATGTAGCCGCCGGGTCCGCCGCCGATGACGGCAAGATCGAAAACCTGGCTCATGGAAACCTTCCGCAGATCAGACTTCGAGAAGCAGTCGCGCCGGATCCTCCAGCGCTTCCTTGATGGCGACCAGCGCCAGGACGGCCTCGCGGCCGTCGATGATGCGGTGGTCGTAGGAGAGCGCCAGGTAGTTCATCGGCCGCACCACGACCTGGCCGTTCTCGACCACCGCCCGGTCGCGGGTTGCGTGCACGCCCAGGATCGCCGACTGCGGCGGATTGATGATCGGCGTCGAGAGCATCGAGCCGAAGACACCGCCGTTGGAGATCGAGAACGTGCCGCCGGTGAGCTCGTCGATCGAAAGCTTGCCCTCGCCGGCGCGCTTGCCGTAGTCGGCGATGGTCTTCTCGATGACGGAGAAACCCATGGTGTCGGCGTCGCGCAGCACCGGCACGACCAGGCCGCGCGGCGAACCCACGGCCACGCCGACGTCGAAGTAGCCGTGATAGACGATGTCGGTGCCGTCGACCGAGGCGTTGACGATCGGGTAGCGCTTGAGCGCGGCGATCGCCGCCTTCACGAAGAAGGACATGAAGCCGAGCTTGACGCCGTGTTCCTTCTCGAAGCGGTCCTTGTGGCGGTTGCGCAGGTCGATGACCGGCTGCATGTTGACCTCGTTGAAGGTCGTGAGGATGGCCGCCGTCGATTGCGACTGCACCAGCCGTTCGGCCACGCGCTGGCGCAGGCGCGACATCGGCACGCGCTGCTCGGGGCGGTTGTCGAGGGCGCTGGCGTCCACGGGCGCGCGCACTTCGGGCAGGCGCGCGGCCGCCGCGGGCGCGGCCGGCGGCGGGGCGGCGCGCACCGGCGCCGGCGGAGCGGCACTTTGCGCAGCCAGCACGTCGCCCTTGGTGATGCGGCCATCGCGCCCGGTGCCGGCGATCCCCGACGCGGGCAGGCCGGACTCGGCCAGCAGGCGCGCGGCCGCGGGCATGACGACCGGCGCGGCGCCGGCGGCCACCGCGGCCGCGGCGGGCGCCGGGGCCGGCGGCGCGGCGCCGGCGACAGCGGCGCCGGCG
>Ga0181525_10002047_pt1 | contig 16884 bp, 17 predicted proteins | sample PEATcosm2014_Bin_48_FD_121100 | JGI IMG/M metagenome (GOLD analysis project Ga0181525, IMG submission 121100) | Peatland microbial communities from MTU Mesocosm Facility, Houghton, MI, USA - PEATcosm2014_Bin06_10_metaG | ecosystem: Environmental > Terrestrial > Soil > Wetlands > Peat | place...
CCAGCGTGGAGACGTCCTGGGATATCTCCTCGCCGCGGGCGATCGAGCGCAACAGCCGGCGCATGATCTTGCCCGAGCGGGTTTTGGGCAGGCTCTCGGTGAAGCGTATCTCGTCCGGCTTGGCGATGGGGCTCAGCTGCTGTGCGACCCACTGGCGCAACTCCTCGATCAACGCGCTAACCTCCCCGCTCGGGCGCGCGCCGCGGCACACGACGTAAGCGAACACCGACTCGCCTTTGATCTCGTGCGGCCGACCCACGACGGCGGCCTCGGCAACTCGCGGGTGCGCGACGAGCGCCGATTCGATCTCCATGGTGCCGAGTCGATGGCCGGCCACATTGAGCACATCATCGATGCGGCCAACGATCCAGAAGTAGCCATCCGCGTCGCGGTGCGCGCCGTCGCCAGCCAGGTAGAAGCGGCGCTGGAACTTGTCCCAGTACGTGCTCAGATAGCGCTCGTTGTCGCGCCAGATCGTGCGCGCCAGAGACGGCCAGGGCTTGCGGATCACCAGGTAGCCGCCGGCGCCGGGGCGCGTGACCGATTCGCCCTGCTCGTCAACGATATCGGCGAAGATGCCGGGCAGGGCTTTGGTGCACGAGCCGGGCTTGGTGGCGGTAATCCCGGGCAACGGCGAGATCATGGTTGCGCCGGTTTCGGTCTGCCACCAGGTGTCCACGATCGGGCAGCGTGCGCGCCCGATCACGCGGTGATACCACATCCAGGCCGCCGGGTTGATCGGCTCACCGACGGTGCCGAGCAGGCGCAGGCGCGACAGATCGTACTGCGCCGGGATGTCGTCGCCGAGCCGCATCAGCGCGCGGATCGCGGTCGGCGCGGTGTGGAACACGCTCACGCGGTGAGCGGCGCAGATTTTCCAGAAGCGCCCGCCATCCGGATACATCGGCGCGCCCTCGTACATCATGACGGTCGCGCCCGCGGCCAGCGGTCCGTAGGCCACGTAGGTGTGGCCGGTGACCCAGCCGACATCCGCGGTACACCAGAATACGTCGTCGTCGCGCAGATCAAATACCCACTCGAAGGTGACCTTCGCGTTGAGCAGATAGCCGCCACTGGCGTGCACGATGCCCTTGGGTTTGCCCGTCGAGCCCGACGTGTAGAGCACGAACAGCGGATGCTCGGCGTTGACCCATTCCGGCTCGCACTCGCTCGGCTCGTGCTCGACGAGCTCATGCCACCAATGATCGCGCCCGCGCTGCATCGAGATCGGTGCTCCATTGCGCCGGAGCACAATCACGCGCTCGACGGTATCGCAGCCCTCGGCCAATGCCTGGTCGATCGCGATCTTGAGCGGCGCGGGCTGCCCGCCACGCCAGCCGCCATCGGCGGTGATCACGAGTCGGGCGCCGGCATCCTCGATGCGATCGCGCAGCGATAGCGCCGAGAAGCCGCCAAACACCACCGAATGGATGGCCCCGATGCGCGCGCAGGCCTGCATCGCAATGATCGCCTCTGGCACCATGGGCATGTAAATGATGACGCGATCACCACGCTGTACGCCGAGGCTTCTGAGCGCGTTGGCGAAGCGGCAAACCTCGCGGTGCAATTCCCGATAGCTCAGCGTGCGCACGTCGCCGGGCTCACCCTCGAAGATGATCGCGCTCTTTTCCGCCCGATACGGCAACTGAGCGTCGAGGCAGTTCCAGCTCACGTTGAGCTCGCCGTCCGTGAACCAGCGATAGTTCGGCGCTGCGCTGGCATCGAGCGTGCGCGTGAAGGGCCGGTGCCATCGCAGGTGCGCGCGCGCCAGTGCGGCCCAGAACTCCTCGTAATCGGCTTGCGCGCGCCGATGCAGTGCCGACAGCTCGCGCTCCTTCAGGCGCGCGCGGGCCGCGAATTCCCGCGGCGGTGCGAAACTGCGCTGCTCGCGCAGCACTGACTCGATATCGCTGGAGCGGCCGGCTGGGCGTTTCATGACACTGCGATGTGCGTGCCGGCCAGGCGCGCGGCCTGACGCTGCAGCAGCGCCCCAAAGCCTTGTCCGGTGCAGAACGCCTCGATGCGCTGCAGATCGGGGGCGCGGCGGCGCAGATCCTCAGGCGCGGCCCCGAGCGGCACATCGCACACGATACGGGTCAGCGAGCGGGCGAGGTAGGCGGCCTCGCGGTGCTGCTGCAGGCGCGCGGGCAGCGAGGCGGCGCCTCGCAGCGGCAGACGCGCGACCGCATCGAGCCGGCCGAACAGCTCATCGAGCGAGGCGCACAGCCTCATGAGCGCCGCGGCGGTCTTGGCCCCGACGCCAGGCACTCCCGGAACGTTGTCGACCTGATCGCCACGCAGCGCCAGATAATCCGCCATGCGCTCGGGCGCGGCCCCAAAGCGATCTGCGATATCGCCATAGCGGTATTCGGTGCCCTCCCCATAGTCCCAGAATACGTCCTGCGGCCCGATCAACTGCGCCAGATCCTTGTCGCACGAGACCACGGTGAACTGCAGGCCCTGAGCGCGGCACAGCGCTGCCAGGGTGCCGATCAAATCGTCGGCCTCGTAGCGCTCGCTGGCAAATTCCGCCACGCCGATGTAGCGGCAATATTCACGGCACCAGGCGAACTGGCGCGCCAGCTCGGGCGGTGCCGGCTCGCGGTTGGCCTTGTATGGCGGATAGAGCGCATGGCGAAAACAATTGCCGTGGCTGGTATCGAAGGCCACGGCGACATGCAGCGGCGCACGGCGCTCGAGCAGCTCACTCAGAAAGCGCGCGAACCCATAGAGTGCCTGCGTCGGCTCGCCCGCGGCATTGGCCAGGCCGGCGGGCAGCGAATACCACGCGCGAAAAATATATACCGAGGCATCGATCAGGTAGACCACTGAGCGCGCACCGTTCAGGCGCGCCAGCGGGCGATGCGGTCGTGCAGTGGGCTGCTGCGTGGAAAGTGCGCGAGCAGGTATTGCATCTGATCGGCGAGCACGCGCCGGCCCTTCAGAAAGATATATTCCGCATAGGTGGGCGTGAAGGGCACTGCGATCAACTGCATCTTGGCCTGCTCGGGCGTGCGTCCGGCCTTCTCGTTATTGCAGCTGCGGCAGGCGGCCACGACATTGGTCCAGACATCCACGCCACCCTGACTGAAGGGCCGCACGTGATCGCGCGAGAGCTCGCGGCTCAGACAGCGCTGGGCGCAGTACATGCACAGATACGCATCGCGCCGGAACAGCGTCTCGTTGTTCAGCGGCGGCACATAGTCGTGGCGCGTGTTGCCCGGGTTACCGGTGTGACCCACGGTGGCGACGATCGAGCTGACCTCGAGCACGGTGCGCCGACCGCTGCGAGCGTTGACACCGCCGTACAGGCGGTAGATCAGCGAGCCGCAGGTATAGGCAACCTGGTCCTGGTGATAGAGGCGGGCGGCTTCGCGGTAATCGATCCACTCGAGCGGCATGCCGGCCACATCGGTGCGCAAAACCATTTGCGTCAGGCCATGCGTGGTCACTTCGGATTGCACTGAAGGAACGCTCATGAGCTGTAAGATACGGCAGTATTGTGCGAGAATTCAACGATTAACGTGCTTCCATGGGCGTGCCGCCCGCTGCCCGCGCCGGCCGAGTGTGAACCGGCCATCAGGATTGGGAGGAGATCGATATGCCAGCTACGTTCGGCGCGCTGCGGGAGCGCGCGCCCGGGGAAACGCGCGTCAGCCTCGTGCCCGAGATTGCCGACAAGCTGGCCGTGGCCGGGGTACACGTACTGCTCGAGCGCGGCGCCGGCATCAGCGCGCAGTTCCCCGACAGCGCCTACCGGCAGGTCGAATGGGCCGATAGTGCCGCGACGGTGCTCGCGGCCAGCGACGTACTGCTGAGCGTGCAGCCGCTGCAGCCAAGCCAGATCATGGGCCTGCACTCGGGCGCGGTGGTGGTCGGCTTCATGCAACCGCATGCGCGCCTGGATGAAGTGCGCGCGTTGCGCGACCATCAGATTACGAGTTTTGCGATGGAACTGGTGCCGCGCATTTCGCGCGCGCAATCGATGGACGCGCTGTCCTCGCAGGCCGCGGTCGCCGGCTACAAAGCGGTACTGATCGCAGCCAACGTCATGCAGCGCTTTCTGCCCATGCTCACGACCGCGGCCGGCACCATCCGACCCGCGCAGATCCTGATCGTCGGGGTCGGGGTTGCAGGTCTGCAGGCGATCGCGACCGCGCGGCGGCTTGGCGCCATCGTCGAGGCCTATGACGTGCGCAGCGCGACGCGCGAGCAGGTGAAGTCGCTCGGCGCGAAGTTCATCGAAACCGGAGTGACGGCGGAAGGCAGCGGCGGCTACGCGCGCGAGCTCAGCGAGGCGGAGAGGCGCCAGCAGCAGGAAGCGCTCGATGCGCGCATTGCGGTGGCCGATGCGGTCATCACGACCGCCGCGGTGCCCGGCCGCCGCGCGCCTCGCATCGTTTCGCGTGCGGCGGTCGAGCGCATGAAAACCGGCGCCGTCATTGTCGATATCGCGGCCGAGTCGGGCGGCAACTGCGAGCTCACGCAGGCCGGACAGACGATTGTTCATCAGGGCGTGAAGATCGTCGGACCGGTCAATCTGCCGGCTCAGTTGGCGTTTCATGCCAGCGAGATGTACTCGCGCAATCTTTACAACTTTCTGAAAAGCGCGATCGCTCAAGGCGGCACGCTCGCGATCGACTGGCAGGATGAGGTGTTCGCGCAATCGTGCCTGACGCACGCGGGCGCCATCCGACACGAGCCCACGCGCGCACTGGTGGAGGCACCATGACCGGGATCATCGCACTGTATATCTTCATGCTGGCCGCATTCACCGGTTACGAGGTGATTGCGCGCGTGCCGGTCATATTGCATACGCCGCTGATGTCGGGCTCGAACTTCGTGCACGGCATCGTGCTGGTGGGTGCGATGGTCGCGCTGGGCGCGGCCACCACGCCGCTGGAGAAGACCATCGGTTTCATCGGCGTCTTGCTGGCCGCCGGCAATGCCGTCGGCGGCTACGCCGTCACCGAGCGCATGCTCGAGATGTTCAAGTCCAGCCGGCCGAAGGGGCCGGGGGCCCCCGGAGGGCAGCACTGATGGGCACCTGGCTGAGCGCCGCCCTGATGATTCAGGTCAGCTACCTGGTCACGGCGTTCCTGTTCGTGATGGGCCTGAAGCGCATGAGCTCGCCGGTCACGGCACGCAGCGGCATCCTCTGGGCGGGAGCCGGCATGCTGGTTGCCACGCTCGCCACGTTCTTCTACCCCGGCATGAGCAACTATCCGCTGATACTCATCGCGGTGGCGATCGGCGCGACGATCGCCTGGATCAGCGGCCGGCGCGTGGCGATGACCAACATGCCGCAGATGATCGCGCTCTACAACGGCATGGGCGGCGGGGCGGCCGCGGCGATCGCCGCGATCGAGCTGTATCGCGGCGGCACCATCGAGCTCGCGGCGACCGCGCTCGCGGTCATCGGCGGGATCATCGGCGCGGTCTCCTTCAGTGGCAGCCTGATCGCATTCGGTAAATTGCAGGGGTTGATTCGCCGCTCGCTGCGCTTCCGCGGTCAGCAAATGCTCAATCTGCTGGTGCTCGCCGCTGCGATCGTGCTGGGCGCCTTGATCGTGACGGGCGTCAATGCCTCGCTGGGCGCGGTCACCGCATTGTTCGCCGTCTCCCTGCTGCTGGGCGTATCCATGACGCTGCCGATCGGCGGCGCCGACATGCCGGTCGTCATCTCGCTGTACAACGCGCTGACCGGGCTGGCGGTCGCCTTCGAGGGCTTCGTGCTGGGCAATGCGGCCATGATCATCGCCGGCACCGTGGTCGGCTCGGCCGGCACACTGCTGACGCAATTGATGGCCAGGGCCATGAATCGCTCGCTCGGGAACGTACTGTTTTCCGGCTTCGGTGAGGTCGCTGCTGCGGGATCGGGCGCCGCGGTCAGCGGCAGTCTCAAGCCGATCGAGGCCGCCGACGCCGGCGTGATGATGGCCTTTGCGCAGAAGGTGATCATCGTGCCCGGCTACGGCATGGCCGTCGCGCAGGCGCAGCACAAGGTCTGGGAGCTGGCCCAGCTGCTGATCGATCGGGGCGTCACGGTGCGCTTCGCGATCCATCCGGTGGCCGGCCGCATGCCCGGACACATGAACGTGCTGCTGGCCGAGGCGGGCGTGCCCTACGATCTGATTGCCGACCTGGATGAGATCAACTCCGAATTCGAGACCGCGGATGTGGCGCTGATCATCGGTGCCAACGATGTGGTCAATCCGGTCGCGCGCAACGACCGCTCCAGCCCCATTTACGGTATGCCAATCCTCAATGCGGACAAGGCCAAGAACGTGATCGTGATCAAGCGCGGACAGGGAGCGGGTTTCTCCGGCATCGAGAATGCGCTGTTCTATCTCGACAACACGCGCATGCTCTATGGCGATGGCCAGGCCGCCGTCGCGCAACTCATCGCCGCGATCAAGGCGGTTTAACGGTGAGTGCGCGGGTGCTGCATCGGCGGCGGGCGCGGCGCGTGCTGGACCCGTTGCGCGCGTTGGCGCTGCAGCATCTGCGAGCGCTCCTGCGGCGTCGCGCTTAGCCAGCGCTGCCGCAGCTGCTCGCGCTGCGCGGCCGGCAGGCCCGAATAGGCGTGAAAGTTCTGCCGCACGGCCTGCTGCTCCGACGGCGTGAGCTGCTGAAATCGCTGATAACGCTGGCGGATGAGCTCGCGCTGCTCGGGCGGCAGGCGCTGCCAGGTCTGAAAACGCTGCCGGGCATCGTCGCGCTGCTGCGGCGTCATGGACAGCCAGCGCTGCGACCCGGTAGCCAGCGCCTGCTGGCGCTCGGGTGGCAGACTATTCCATTGACCCTGGAACTGACCGAGCGCCTGCTGCTGAGGCGCGGACAGGGCCGACCAGTTCACGCCGGGATTGGTGCCCGGATCGGCGCTCCACGCCGGGGCTCCAAGGCCCAGCAGCGCGCCGGCCAGTATCAGCGAACAGGTCAGTAAGCGTGCGTTCATGGCTGCGTGGCCGGCTGGGGCGGCACGGGCGGATCGGTAACCGGAGGTGTGCGCACCGGGTTGCTCGCGCCGTTGGCCGCGCGCTTGGCCACCTGATCGATGTCCGTGCGCGCCAGGTAGTCGTGCCAGGCCTTATCTTCGGAATCAACTGAACCGAGAAATTCGAGCAGGCCCGGGTCTGGCATTTCCGCCGCGTGTAGCACCGATACGATCCGGCAACCGCTCAGCAGTGCCGCGAGGACGTACGCACGTCCCCTCACGTACCCAGCGACGGTGCCGCCGCGCCCTGCGCTTCGCCCGCGGCCCATTCGTAAAAGTCCGCGTCCAGATCCTGATCTTTGCTGAGCTGCAACGCATCCCCGTCGGCCAGCAGCTCCAGATCATCAGGCATCGCACCGGCGAGCGGGCTCACAGCCGGATGCTCCCCGCGCGGCGCGACCAGCAACAGCACGGCGAGCACCGCGGCAGCCCCGGCCGGCGCCCAATGGCGCACGAGGCTGCGCTGCCAGAACGGCCGCGTGGCGAGCGCCGCATAACGTGCCTGCGTCAGGCGCGAACGCGCAGCCGCCGGCATGCGCTCGACGCTGTCGTTCAGCAGCTCTCGCACATGGCGTTCAAAGTCGCTCGTCCCCTCGTTCATATCCTCGACGTTCATGGCCGAAAATCTCCAAGCTTGGCGCGCAAGGCCTGCAATGCACGAAAATAATGTGTCTTGACGCTGCCCTGCGAACACTTCATCGCCAGCGCAGTCTCCTGCACGTCCAGACCCTCAAAATTGCGCAGCAGGAAGGCCTGTCGTTGCCGGCCCGGCAGTTGGGACAACGCCTGCTCCAGGGCACGCATCATCTCGTCCGATTCAGCCTGCACTGCGGGCTGCGGGGCATTATCGGCCGCCTGCTCCAGCGCATCGCCGCCGTCATCGTCCTCCCCCTGCCACGGAATCCACGCCATGACGCGCTGGCGCACGATGCGCCGGCGCTGCATATCGCGGATCCGATTCTCCAGGATGCGATAGAACAGCGGCTTCCATTCCTGCGCCGGGCGGGAGGCATAGCGGTGGGCCAATTGCATCATCGCGTCCTGCACCGCATCGAGGGCGTCCGCCTCATGCCGCAATGCTATCTGTGCGATCCTAAACCCCTTGCGCTCGACCCCGGCTAAGAAGGTTTCGAGCGCGCGCGCGCCGTCCTGGGTCGTATCACGCAATCGTGCTTTCCCGAGCGGGAGCAGATCGGCTGTCTGCGAGGGCAGAGTAGCAAAGGCTTGCATGGGTTCGCACCCGCAGTTCAACGGTGATTCCGTGAGTGCAAAACGGCGCAGAAAGCGATTTGGTTGACACTGCTGATAGCCGCCGCGCCCCGATGGAACGTTACAAAAATCATCCACTTATTGCAGAGACGTGCGTCATTATGACAAGCAGCATCGCGGTGAGGCGTCTGAATGGGCTGCAGATGCGATTTTATCTGCGTAAGTTATTGATTGTAAATAACAATGTGTTTTGCTCATTTTTTCATCAAACTGACATGAATGCCGTAAAACACCGGTGAATTTACGCGTGCAGACTGACCTGTCCACAAACTTATCCACAACGATTGTGGACAACCCGGGCCAGCACGTGGGCCAATTGCTGCGAGTCGCGATCGATCTGCCGCGACACAATCTGTTCGACTATCTGCCGCCCCCGGGCATGGATGCGTCCGAGGTGCCGCTCGGAGCGCGGGTCCGGGTGCCCTTCGGGGCGCGGGAAAGCATTGGCGTCGTGGTGGATTATGCCAGCGCGGCATCGGTCAGCACGGCGGCGCTCAAGCCGGTGCGCGCGCTCATCGATGCGGCAGCACTGCTGGATGCGCCGCTGATGCGGCTGCTGCGCTGGACTGCTCAGTACTATCACCATCCGCCAGGGGAGGTGTTCGCCGCAGCGCTGCCGCTGGCCCTGCGCAAGGGCGGCTGCGCAGTCGCGCAAATTGAGCTCTGGCGCATCACGGCCGAGGGCGCCGTGGCGCTCGCATCGCACAGCCTGCGGCGCGCACCCCGGCAGCGCGATCTGCTGGCGCTGGTGGGGGCCGCGCGCGAGGGGCTGCGCGCTGCGCAGCTCGCGGCGCTCGACCCGTCGTGGCGAAATGCCGCGCGAGTGCTGCACTCGCGCGGCTTGCTCGAGCGTCTGGAGGCGCAAGACCCCAGCGTGCCGGACCTGCAGACCCGCAGCGCCGCGCTGGCGCATCCGGATGGGGAGCGCGGCGCGGCCGCGCCGCGACTGACAGGGGCGCAAAGCCAGGCGGTCACGCAGATCGAGGCCGCGGCCGGCGCCTTCGGCGCCTTCGTACTGCAGGGGGCCACCGGCAGCGGCAAGACCGAGGTCTACCTGCAGTGCGCCGCAGGCAGCCTGCAACGCGGGCGCAGCGCCCTGGTGCTGGTTCCCGAGATCGCGCTGACACCACAGCTGGTCGCGCGCTTTGCAGGGCGCCTGGGCTGCGAGATCGCGGTATTGCACTCGGGACTGGCCGAGGCGCAGCGCCTGGCGGCCTGGCGAGCGGCGCACAGCGGCCGAGCGCGCATCGTGCTGGGCACGCGCTCGGCCGTGTTCGCGCCGGTGCCGGAGCTGGGCCTGATCGTGGTCGATGAAGAGCACGACAGCTCTTATAAGCAGCAGGAGGGCGGCTGCCGATATTCGGCGCGCGACCTGGCGGTCACGCGCGCCATGCAGTCCCAGATCCCGATCGTGCTGGGGTCAGCCACACCCGCGCTCGAGACGCTGCACAATCTGATGCTCGAGCGCTACCAGCGACTGGTGCTGCCGCGGCGAGCCGATCAACCCGCAGCCCCGCAGCTGACACTGATCGACCTGCGCTCGCACAGTGTGACGCAAGGGCTGTCGCGACCGGCGCTCGACGCCATGCGCCGGCATCTGGAGGCGGACGGCCAGGTGCTGGTGTTCATCAATCGGCGCGGCTATGCACCGACGCTGCTGTGCACGGCCTGCGGCTGGATTGCGCCGTGCCGGCATTGCGATGCGCGCCTGACCGTGCATCGCGCGCAATCGCAATTGCAGTGCCATCACTGCGGCGCCATCGAGCCATTGCCGGCGCGCTGTGCGCGCTGCGGCTTCACGGTCAAGCCGGTCGGCCAGGGTACCGAGCGCGTACAGGAGACGCTGCAGGCACTGCTGCCCGAGCACCCACTGGTACGGCTCGATCGCGATAGCGCCTCGCGTCCGGGGGAGCTCGAGGCGCTCATGAGCCGTGTCCTGTCGGGCGAGTCGCGCATACTGGTTGGCACGCAGATCGTGGCCAAGGGCCATCACTTTCCACGCATCTCGCTGGTCGTGGTGCTCAACGCCGACCAGGGTCTGTTCAGCACCGATTTTCGTGCGGCCGAGCGCCTGGCGCAGACCATCGTGCAAGTGGCCGGGCGCGCCGGCCGCGAGCAGGCTCGCGGTGAGGTGCTGATCCAGACCGAATATCCCGAGCATCCGCTCCTGCAGAGCCTGCTCAAGGGCGGCTATGAGGAATTTGCCGCAGCGGCGCTGGCCGAGCGCCGCGCAACGTCGTGGCCGCCGTATGGGCGTCTGGCGCTGTTACGCGCCTCCGCGTCATCGGCGCAGGCTGCGCTCGATTTTCTGCAGCAAGCGCGCGCGCTCGCGCCGGCCGACAGCGCCGTGCGCGTACTGGGCCCGGTCACGGCCGCGATGGCGCGGCGCGCCGGGCGCTATCACGCGCAGTTATTGCTCGAGAGCCACGAGCGCGGCCCGCTGCATCGCCTGCTCGATCTATGGCTGCCGGGGCTCGCGCAGCTGCCGCAGGCGCGACGCGTGCGCTATGCGCTCGACGTCGACCCGATCGACGTGCAGTGAGGCTCACGCCGCTGCGGTAGACTCGCCGCCCATCCCGTGGGAGGGTCCGAAGGCTTGAAAGCGGAGCTCGAGCGTCTGATCGCGCACGCACTGCGCGCCCTGGCTGGCACCGTGTTGCCCGACACCATCGACAGCGATTCGATCAACGTCGAGCGCACGCGCGATCCGAGTCACGGCGACTATGCCAGCAACATTGCGCTGCGCCTGGCTCGCAGTGCCGGCAAGCCCCCGCGCGAGCTCGCCGCCGCGATCGTGCAGGCGCTGCCGGCCAGCCCCCTCGTGGCGCGCGCCGAGGTCGCTGGCGCCGGATTCATTAACCTGACTCTGGCCCGTGCGGCCCATGCGGTCGTGCTGGCCGAGGTGCTCGAGCAGGCCGAACGCTACGGTCAGAGCGATGTCGGGCGCGGCGAGCGCGTCATGCTGGAATTCGTCTCCGCCAATCCCACCGGCCCATTGCACGTCGGCCATGGCCGGCAGGCCGCCTATGGCGCGACGCTCGCAAATCTGCTGCGCGCCACGGGCTATCAGGTGCATCGCGAGTACTACATCAACGATGCCGGCCGGCAAGTCGACATCCTGACGGTGAGCGCCTGGCTGCGTTATCTCGAGCGCTGCGGCGAGCAGCTCGCCTTTCCCGCCAACGGCTACCAGGCCGACTATGTGCAGGCGATCGCCGCCCTGTTGCACGAGCAGGTCGGGCGCGACCTGCAGCGCGACGCGGCCACGGTGCTGGCGGGCTTGCCGCCGGATGCCCCGTCCGGCGACAAGGAGCAGTACATCGATGCGCTGATCGAGCGCATGCGCTCATTGCTCGGCGCCAGCGGCTTCCAGACCGTGCTGGACTTGTCCCTGGCGACGTTGCTGGCCGACATCCGCGAGGATCTGGCGGCCTTTGGCGTCGAGTTCGACCGCTGGTACTCCGAGCGCGAGCTGGTGCGCGACGGCGCGGTCGAGCGCGCGCTCGCGGCGCTGGATGCGCGCGGGCAGCTCTACCGGCGAGACGGGGCCGTGTGGTTCCGCGCCAGTCAGTTCGGCGATGACGAGGACCGGGTGCTGGTGCGCGCCAATGGGCAGTGGACCTATTTCGCGCCGGACCTCGCCTATCACCTGCAGAAGCGCGAGCGCGGCTTCGCGCGCCTGATCGACGTGCTGGGCGCGGACCACCATGGCTATGTGGCGCGCATGCGCGGCGCGCTCACGGCCATGGGCGAGCCGGCGGACTGCCTGGAAGCGTGCCTGATCCAATTCGTGAGCCTGTTTCGCGCCGGCGAGCGCATCGCCATGGGCAAGCGCGCCGGCCAATTCGTAACGCTGCGCCAACTGCGCGCGGAAGTCGGCAACGACGCGTGTCGACTGTTCTATCTCATGCGCAGTCATGATCAGCCGCTCGACTTCGATCTGGAGCTCGCCAAGTCACGCACTAATGAAAATCCCGTCTTCTACATTCAGTACGCGCACGCGCGCGTCGCGAGCGTGTACAAGCAGCTCGCGGCCAGGGGTTTGCACTACGATCAGGCGCTCGGTCTGGCGAATGTGACGCGCCTCGACAGCCCATTGGAGCAGGCAACGCTCTCGGCGCTGGCGCGCTATCCGGAGGTGCTGCTGCAGGCCGCGGCGGCCCGCGCCCCGCATGCGCTGGTGCACTACCTGCGTGAGCTCGCCAACGCCTTTCACACCTGGTACAACGCGGCCACCTTCATCGTCGATGAGGCACAGCTGCGCAACGCGCGCCTGGCGCTCGCCAGCGCCGTGCAGCAGGTGGTACGCAATGGCCTGAGCCTGCTCGGCGTGTCGGCACCGGAGAGCATGTGAGCGGTCAGCGTCTGACCTCGCGCGATTACAAGCGCTCGCGGCGCAGCCAGTTCGGTCTGGATCTGTCGCGCTGGCGTGAGTTGTGCATCGGACTGGCCGTCGGGCTGTGCGTGGCGCTCGTCATCTACGTCGCCGATCGCCGCGCGCTCGACACGGCGTCGAATGAGCGGCCGGTGCCGCGACGAGTGTCCGCGGCCAGCGCCGATCCGGTGGTTGTCGCTGACGGGGTGGCGCCGGCCGAGGGCAAGTACGACTTCTACCAGATGCTGCCGAAATTCGAAGTCGTCGTGCCTGAGAAGGAGCGCGGCACGCGCATCGCGCCGGCCGCGCCAATCGATCGGCCCGGCGTGTATTTCCTGCAGGCCGGCTCCTACCGCGATCAGAGCGTTGCCGAGCGCATCCAGGCGCAGCTCGGGAAGCTCGGCATTGAGGCCACCGTGCAGCGCGTAGCGGTGGATACCGACGTCTGGCATCGCGTGCGCATCGGGCCGATACGCGATCTGGCTCTGCTCAACCGCCTGCGCGCCCAGCTGCGACAGAGCGATCTGGATGCGCTGGTCATACGCGTGGACGACTAGGCGCTACGAGTCCATGAGCGCGACGCTTTTGATCTGAGCGTACAGGCTGCAACCTGGCGTGATGCCCAGCTGCGCGACCGATCGGCGCGTCACGCGCGCGAGCACCGCATCGGTACCGACCTGAAGTTTGATCAGCATCTGCGCCGCATCGCGGTCCGCACTGAGTTCGACGACCGTGGCCGCCAGGATGTTGCTGATGCTCGTGCGCACGGGCGGCTGCAGCGCGAGGCTCACGTCGCGCGCATCGATGCGCACGCGCACGTGGCGGCCCAGCGGCAGCATCCGCATCCCCAGGGCCAGACGGCCGCCGGATATGGCAACGGTGCTCAGGTGATAGTCCGGATCGTGCTGCTCAATGACCGCATCGATCACGGTGCCGGCATCGAGCTCATGCTGCAGCGGCAGATCGGTACGCGTCAGGATCTGCTGCAGGGGTCCGAGCGCCTGCACGCGGCCGGCATCCAGCAGCAGCAGCTGATCGGCCAGCCGCATGACCTCACCGAGCGCGTGGCTCACGTAGATCATGGGAATGGATAGTCGATCACGCAGATGCTCCAGCTGCGCCAGCAGCTGCGACTTGCTCGCCTCGTCCAGACTGGACAAGGGCTCGTCCAGCAGCAGCAGCTGCGGGCTGCTCAGCAGCGCGCGCGCGATCGCCACGCGCTGTCGCTCACCGCCGGAGAGCTGCGCGCTACGGTGGCGCAGCAGCGCCTCGATGCCCAGCCACGCAATCGCCTCATCCAGCCGCACGCGTCGCTGCTCCTCGGGCACACGGCGCAGGGCGAATTCCAGGTTGCCGCGCACGTCCAGATGAGCGAACAGGCTCGATTCCTGAAACACGTAACCGACCGAGCGACGGTGGATCGGTACGAACGCTCTGCCGTCCTGCCATACCTGATCGTTGAAGCGGATATGCGCCTGCCCGACCCGCTCCAGTCCGGCGATACAGCGCAGCAGCGTGGTCTTGCCGCCGCCGGAGCGGCCGAAGATCGCCGTGACGCCGGTGGCCGGGAGCTCACAATCCACGTCCAGGCTGAAATCGGCGCGCCGTAGCGCCACGCGCAGCGCTAGGCTCATAGCGGCGGGCCGGCCGCACGCAGGCGGCGATTGATGCTGTAGACGATCAACAGCAGCAGCAGGCAGATCGCGAGCAGGATGGCGGACAGGCGATGCGCCGCGCCGTAGTCCAGAGTCTCGGCATGATTGAATATGGCGATCGAGGCCGTCTGCGTGCGGCCCGGGATATTGCCGCCGATCATCAGCACCACGCCGAATTCACCCATGGTGTGCGCGAAGCACAGCACCGCGGCCGTGATGGCACCGCGGGATGCGAGCGGCAGGGCGACGCTGAAGAAGCGATCCATTGGGGAGGCGCGCAAGGTCGCGGCCACCTCCAGAGCGCGTCGACCGATGGCTTGAAACGCGTCGCGCAGCGGCTGCACGACGAACGGCAGTGAGTAGAGCATCGAGCCGATCACCAGGCCGCTGAAACTGAAAGCCGGCGAGGGCAGTCCCAGCGCCTGCAGCGCGCGTCCGAGCCAGCCCGCCGGACCCATCAGGATCAGCAAGTAGAATCCCAGCACCGTCGGCGGCAGCACCAGAGGCAGGGAGACGAGCGCATCGATGAGCACGCGCGCGCGCGAGTCTTGCCGCGCGAGCCACCAGGCCAGCGGCGTGCACAGGAGCAACAGCAATGCCGTGGTCAGAATCGCCAGCTGACAGGAGATCCACAGCGCGACCACATCAGCGCTGGTCATCATCGCTCGCGTCAATCACCCGTCCGGTAGCCGGCCGATCGGATTGTTGCCAGGGCGATTGGATCATGCTGCAGCCAGTTCGCAAACGCCTCGGCTGCGGCACGGTGGCTCGCATGCACGAGCACCACGGCGTCCTGATCGATGCGCGTATACATCGATTGCGGCGGCAGCCAGGAGGAGCCGCTGATGCTGCCATCGCTCTGCAGGACCTGCGAGAGCGCGACGAAGGCCATATCGACGTTACCGGTAGCGGCAAACTGCCAGGCCTGAGTAATGCTCTCTCCCGTGACCAGCTTGTGCTCCTGCGTGAGCTGATCCCAGAGGCCGAGCGCGCGCAGTACTTCGCGCGCGGCTGCCCCATACGGGGCATTGGCCGGGTCGGCCACGCCGATGAATCGATAGGTGTGTGACTGCAGTATCCGGGCCGCCGGATCGACGAGCCCGGCCTTGGGACTCCACAGCACCAGGGTCCCGGTCGCATAGGTGAAGCGGCTGCCCGGCACCGCCAGGCCGGCCGACTCCAATAATTTCGGCTTCTCGACATCGGCCGACAGCAGCAGATCGAACGGCGCACCCTGCACGATCTGCGCATAGAGCTGACCGGAGGCGCCCGAGCTGAGCACGAGCTTGTGGGCGCTCGCATGCTCGAATTGCGGGGCGAGCTTCTGCAATGTGCCGAGGAAGTTCGCCGCCACCGCAATGTTGATCTCATCGGCCTGCGCCGCACGCACGCTCAGCGCCAGCCAAAGCACCGCGGCGAGGGCCAGCATCGCCGGGCCGGCTCGCGGCGCTTTCATTGGCATCGGCAGATTAATCACTGGCATCGGCGCAGCTCTAATCATCCACGGCGATAAGCACATGCGAAGCCTTGATCACAGCCGTGCAGGGCCGGCCCACGGCCAGATCCAGCTCCTTGAGCGCCTCCTCGGTGATGATCGCCGCGAGCACGCGCCCGGCGCCGAGCCGCAGCTTCACTTCGCAGTTTACGCTGCCCCGAATGACCGCGCTGACGGTGCCATCGAGCCGGTTGCGCGCACTGATCCTGATATCCTGATCCGGACTGAGCAGCACCATGCTCGCCTTGATCAGCGCCACGGCCTCGCGGCCCGTCTTCAGACCCAGCTCCTCGACCGCCTCGTTGGTGATATTGGCGCACAGCTGCAAGCCATCGCCCAGATCGAGTATCACATCGGCATTGACCGCGCCCTTGCGCACGGAGCGCACACTGCCACGAAACTGATTGCGCGCGCTGATTTTCATCCAGGGTGCATGCGCTCAGGAGCTCGGTGCGACGAATTCGACGCGGGTGGCTTGAAATTCCGGCAACGCTTCGCAGCGCGCCGCCAGCGCCCCGAGGGCCGGGTAGGTCAGGCCATTTTCGTTCGCGTTCAAGGCATCGCACAGGAACGTGAAGGCGCACACCAGCGTGATGTCGGCGTGCGTGAGGCGCTCGCCGATGAGCCAGCGGCCCGCGCCGCGCTCGCTGGCATGGCGCTCGAGCTCACCGAGTGCGCCGTGCATTTGCGTACGGCAGCGCGCGAGCCAGGGATCATGACGCTTGTCCGCGGGCCGAAACGCGCGCTCGTAGATCTGCTCGCGGCCTTTGTCAGCCGCCCCGCCCGCGAGGGCCATGAGCTTGAGCGCGCTGCGGCGCTCGCGCCCGGCGCGCGGCAGCAGCGCCTGCTCAGGTCCGACCAACTCGTCCAGGTAATCCAGCAGCGCCGCCGACTCGAGCAACACCTCGCCGCTGTCGAGCACCAGCGTGGGCACGCGCACCAGCGGGTTGTACTTGCGAATGCGCTCGAATTCAGCGCCGACCGACCAGGGGGCGTGCTCGAAGGCGATACCGCACAGATGCATGCCGACGGCCACGCGGCGCACGTACGGGGAGTCGAACATGCCGATCAACAGCATGCGCGCAGCCCCTCA
>Ga0181525_10002048_pt1 | contig 16880 bp, 22 predicted proteins | sample PEATcosm2014_Bin_48_FD_121100 | JGI IMG/M metagenome (GOLD analysis project Ga0181525, IMG submission 121100) | Peatland microbial communities from MTU Mesocosm Facility, Houghton, MI, USA - PEATcosm2014_Bin06_10_metaG | ecosystem: Environmental > Terrestrial > Soil > Wetlands > Peat | place...
CGCGGTCGCGTCGGGGCGCGATCAGAGTGCCGTACATTTGGCATTCTCACGGTTTACCGTCGAGATGCACGCGGCGCGAATCCTCGAGATCTACCGGGAGGTCCTCGCCGCGCGAGCAGCTTGACTCGAACAGATGTTCGATATAGGATGAACGCACGAGCCATGACACACACCACTCGCCACCGCTCCGCCGACGTCGCCGTCGGCTACGCCGCCGATCGGTCCGGCCGCGGGATCGCCTACGCGGCGATCGCGACCGGGACGAGCCGCTCGGTCGTCGCGGTGCCCTTCGGGGCGGTCCCCCTGGCGGCGCACGAAGGTCGCGAACTAGGCTACGCGGCCCTGACCGCGGTCGCCTCGCACCTGCGGGCGAACGGGTTCACCCGGATCCGCCTGCGCCTGGCCGACGCCCAGACCGTCGACGACGTCTGCGCGCGCACGAGCGTCCCGCCGGCGCTGACGATGGCGTACGTCCGGGCCCGCTGCGTCTTGCACGGCTTCGCGTTGGCCCGCGTCGAACGCGCCGAGGCCGTTGAAACGCACGATCTCGAAGCGCGCGCCCGCGCCGACGTCGCCCTCCGCGCCCCCGCCGCCGCCTGACCTCGCGCTCGGCCGCCGGTTGGGGCGCGCCGACTTGCCGTCCGAGACGATCGCGCTCTCTCGTGCGCTGATCGGCCGCCTGCTCGTCCGCGTCTACGAGGGCGAGCCACTGGTCGGCCGCATCGTCGAGACGGAAGCCTACATGCCGAGCGATCCCGCCTCGCATGCGTACCGCGGGCGGACCCGGCGCAACGGCGCGATGTTCGGCGAGCCCCTGCACGCCTACGTGTATTTCATCTACGGTACGAGCTGGTGCCTCCACGTAACCGCAGAGGGGACCGGGATCGGAGCGGCGGCGCTGGTCCGCGCCTGCGAACCGCTCGCTGGGATCGCGACGATGCGCGCGCTGCGCGGGCGCCCCGGCCTACGCGAGCGCGACCTCGCGCGCGGCCCCGGCAACCTGTGCCGGGCGTTCGCGATCGGGCCCGCATTCGATGGTGCCGATCTCGTCACCGACCCGGCGCTGTGGCTCGCCGACGACGGCGCCGTCGTCGAGGTCGGGACCAGCGTGCGGATCGGACTGACCCGTGCAGCCGAGGCCCCGCTGCGCTTCTACGCCCGCGGGAGTCCGAGCGTGAGCGGACCGCGCGCCTTGTCGCCGTGAGGCTCGGTGTGGTAGACTCCGAGCGTCGCGCGGTCCCGCATCGCCGCGACTTTCCGTTCCTCTCCAGCGCCCCGCGTCGACGTGCGGCCCCGGCAGCCTCGCCGGTCGGATCCCGTCACGCGGATCGCCCGTCTCCCCGAGGGAGCACTTCGCTGCAGTTCGACAACCGACCCCAGACCAACGGCCGCCCCGAAGGCGGAGGCCGTCGCCGCCGCTCGCGGCGCAACCGCCAGCGTTACACCGAGGGCGGTGCGACGCCCCAGTCGACCGACGTCTTCACCCAACCCGAGTTCCCTCAACCGGTCGGCCCCCCGCTGCTCTCCGCCGCGCAGCTCGCCGAGATGAGCAAAGCCGAGCTCAACGAGCTGGCCAAGACCTTCGAGATCGAGCAGCCGACCAAGAGCAAGAAGGACGAGCTGGTCGCGGAGATCCTCGAGATCCAAGCCCAGCGCAGCGGCCTCGAGAAGGCGAACGGCGTCCTGGACGTCTTGCCGGAGGGCTACGGCTTCCTGCGCCGCGAGGGCTATCTGGTCGGCACCGACGACATCTACATCTCGCAGTCGCAGATCCGGCGCTTCGAGCTGCGCCGCGGCGACCTCGTCGCCGGACAAGTTCGTCGCCCCAAAGAGAACGAGAAGTACTACGGCATCGTCAAGGTCGAGACGGTCAACGGCCGTCCACCCGAGGCGATCCAGAACCGGCCCGTGTTCGAACAGCTCGGCGCCGAGCCGCCGACGCAGCGCTTCACGCTCGAGACCCGCGGCGATCTGGCGACGCGGGCGATCGATCTGTTCGCGCCGCTCGGCAAGGGCCAGCGCGCGTTGCTGATCGCGCCACCGCGCACCAACGACACCGCGCTGCTCGCGCGGATCGCCCGCGCGCTCGCGACCAACGCGCCCGATGCGCACACGATCCTGCTGCTCGTCGACGAGCGGCCCGAAGCGGTCACGCACCTCCAGCGCACGCTCGACGTCGAGGTCGTCGCCACGACGTTCGAAGACCATCCCGACAACCACATCACGACCGCCGAACTCGTCTTCGAGCGGGCGAAGCGGCTGGCCGAGCTGGGCGGCGACGCCATCGTGCTCGTCTCCTCGTTCACCCGCCTGGTGCGCGCCTACGCATCCGGCACGCACCACAAGGGCGCCGGCCTCGACGCCGCCGTCCTGCAGCGGCCCAAGCGCTTGTTCGGCGCCGCACGCGCGGTGGAGGGCGGCGGCTCGCTGACCGTGCTCGCGACCGTCGGCGCCGGGACGTCCGGTCTCGACCCGCTCGTCCTCGAGGAGTTCGCACCGGCTTCGAACGCCGAGCTGGTGCTCGCGCGCGAGTTGGCCGAGGCGCGCGCCTATCCGCCGATCGACCTGTTGCGCAGCGGCAACGGGTATGAGGAGCAATTGCTCAGCGAGATCGCGCTGCACAAGATCACCGACCTGCGGCGCGCGTTGGCGGGTGTCCCGACGGTCGAGGCCTCGGAGCGGATCTACGCGGCACTCGCTCGGACCCAGACGAACGACGAGTTCATCACCGCGTTCGATCTGAAGAAGGTCTGAGGCTCCAAAAGTTCCTCGCGGCGGCCGGCGTAGCGTCGCGCCGCCGCGCGGAAGAGATGATCGTCGCCGGGCGGGTGCGAGTCGCGGGGAAGATCGTGCGCGAGCTCGGCACGCAGGTCGAGGACGGTGTGCGGGTCGAGGTCGACGGGCAGCCGGTGCGCGCCGACGCGCCACGGACCTACCGGGTCGTTCATAAGCCGGTCGGCGTCGTCACGACGCTGCGCGATCCGGAAGGCCGGCGCACGATCGGCGATCTCGTGCGCGGCGCCGGCGTGACCGCCCGTCTCGTCCCCGTCGGGCGGCTCGATTACGATACCAGCGGCGTCCTGCTGATGACCGACGACGGCCAAGCCGCGCACGTGCTCACCCATCCGCGCTTCGGCGTCGAAAAGACCTACCGCGCGACGCTGCGCGGGCGCCTGGGGCCCGACACCGTCGAGCAGGTGCTGCGCGGCGTGCGCCTCGAGGAAGGCCGCACGGCGCCGGGCCAGCTCCGGGTCGTCGCGGTCCGGCGCGACGTCTCGCTGGTCGACCTGACCCTGCACGAGGGCCACAACCGCCAGGTCCGCCGTATGTTCGAGGCGCTCGACCACCCGGTGTTGGCCTTGGTGCGCCTGCGCTTCGGCCCGATCTCCCTGGGCGAGCTCTCGGTCGGCGGCGTCCGGCCTGTCACCGAGCGGGAGCTCGCGTCGATACGTCGCATCGTTGCGGCAGCCGATGGCGAGCCGCGCAGCGAGACCTGAGCCGTGATGCTCCGTGGAATCCGCGGGGCGATCACCGTCCTGCGCGACGAGCCGGCGCTGATCTTGGACGCGACGGAACGCCTCCTGCGCGAAATCGTCGAGCGGAACGGATTCGTCCCCGAGGCCGTCGGCTCGGCGCTGTTCACCGTCACGCCGGATCTGGTCTCCGAGTTTCCGGCCGCCGCGGCGCGCCGGATGGGGTGGACACTGGTCCCGTTGCTCAACTTCACCGAGATCGGCGTCCCCGGCCGGCTGCAGCGCTGCATCCGGGTCATGGTCCACGTGAACACCGAGCGGCGCCAGGACGAGATCGAGCACGTCTACCTGGAGGGAGCGGTCGTCTTGCGACCCGACTTGGTCAGTCCGGGAGATTCGGATCGCGGCTGATGCGGAAAAAGGTGGCCGGCAGCAGGCGGGCCAATCGCCTGCGGTCACCCCTCCCCCTCACGAGGTAGGTTTGCTCCGACTAACTCGCTCGCTCGCCGCGACGGCGCTGGTCGCGCCCGCGTTGGTAGTGCTCCCGGTGCACGCGCTCGCGGATACCGGGCGCTTCTACGTGCCGCCGAAGATCGTCAAGCAGGGGAAGGCGACTAGCCCGATCCCCGGCTCGGGCCGGGTCTTGGTCAAGGTCTTCGTGCGCAAGAACGGCGCGGTCGGCTCGGTCTCGGTCGTCCGCTCGACGAACCACGCCGACGACGCGGCCGCGGTCGACATCGCGAAGAGCGCCACCTACAAACCCGGGACCAGCGACGGGCAGCCCGGCGACGATTTCTACACGTTTTGGCTGACCTTCAACGGCCAGACCGTCGGCGTCGATGCCTCGAGCGAAGACAGCCTCAACCGGGCCGCGACGAGCGGCGTGATGGAGCAGATCAACGCGCTGCTGGCGGCCGCCAAGTATGCCGAGGCGAAGACGGAATTGCAGGCCTACCTCACGACGCACCCCGGCGACAATACCGCGCAGACGTTGCTCGGCGCAGCGGACTACTACCTCAACGAGTACGACGAGGCGGCGGACGCCTTCGCGCAAGTCACCGCGCTGCCTCCGACGTTCGTCGCCGTCGCCTACCGGTCGTACCAGAGCGCGGCCGACAGTGCGATCAAGGCGAAGAAGTACGATCAGGCGATCGCGTACGCCACGCACGCGACGGCGCTCCAGCCGGCGAATCCGGTCCCGTACTTCTACCGCGGCGTCGCCGAGACGGACCAACAGAACGACGCGCAAGCGATCGCCGACCTCGAGAAGGCGAAGTCGCTCGAGACCGGCGGGACGACGCCGCCCGAGACCGTGAACACGATCGACGTCGCACTGGTGCAGGCGTACTTCGCCGCCGACCAGGCCGACAAGGGGCTCACACTGGCGCAGCAAGTGCGCACGCGCGATCCCGGCAACGCGCAGCTGATCGCGATTCTGAGCAACTACTATATTACTTCCGCGAATGCGGCCGCCAGAACCGGCAAGGCCGCCGACGCGGTGAACGACCTCGAGCAGGCGGCGGAATTGCTGCCGGCGCAGGCCCCCCTCTACTATGTCGCCGCGGCGAACATCCTAGGCAACGCAGCCAAGACCGCCGACGACTTTAAGAAGGCCTTAGCCGAGGTCCGCAAGGCGCTCGCGCTCGCCCCCAACGACGCCAGCGCGAACTACGTGGCGGGCGTGCTCGCCGCGAACGCCGGCGACCAGCCTGGGGCCTTGGCGTATCTCCAGAAGGCCAAGGCAAACGTGGGGACCGACGCCGCACTCGCGGCCAAGGTCGACGCAGCTTTGAAAAAGTTGGGACAAAAGCAGTAGGAATGAACGGCGGGACCGCCAAGTCTAGCCTCCCGCACCGGGAGCGACGACCCGCCGTCTTTTGTTTTGCTCCGGCAGCGGCCGAACCGGCTCAACCGGCCGACTCTCACCCCTCGACGTCTCGGAGGCGTTAGCGGATTTCGTGAACTATTCAGACTTTTTCGGTTTTATCGTCGCGGGTGGCTTCGCGATGTGGGTGCTGCTGGTGATGTCGGTCATCGCGGTGGCGATCGTGATCGAGCGGCTGCTCTTCTTCGCGAGCCAGCATTCCGATTCGAAGGGCTTGCTCAAACAGATCGGTCAGCGCATCGCAGCGGACGACCTCAGCGGTGCGATCAAGATCTGTCACCAGCAAAAGGGGATGTTGCCGAAGATCCTCGAGTTCGGCCTGCAGCGTGGTGAGAAGAACCGCGCCGACATCACCGACGCACTCTCGATCGCGCTGATGGAGAACCTGAACACGCTCGAACGCAATCTCGGCGTGATCGGGACGATCGCCGTCATCGCGCCGTTCGTCGGCCTGTTCGGAACCGTGCTCGGTATCATCCGAGCCTTCCAGGACATCGCGCTCAAGGGCAACTCGACCCCGGCCGTCGTTGCGGCGGGCGTCTCGGAAGCACTGATCACGACCGCGGCGGGCCTGTTCGTCGCCGTCGTCGCCGTCGTCTTCTTCAACTACTTCAAGACGAGGATCAAGGTGTACAACCAAGAGATGATCGTCGCCTCGAACCAGCTGGCGGAGATGTTGCACTTCCACAATACGGGCGCGGCGATCCCGACCGACCTCTACCAGCCCGGCAGCGCGAAGTAGCTCGGGTCCTCCACCGAAGGTCTCCACGACATGAGCATGGTTTCGTCCCAACAGGACGATCAGGTCATGGCCGAGATCAACATCACGCCGTTCACCGACGTGCTGCTGGTCCTGCTCATCATCTTCATGATCCTCGCCGCGCTGGTCGCACCGCCCGGCTTCGAGAAGCAGTTGCCTAACAGCGACAACAACAGCCCACAGCAGCTGCAGAAGAAGTCGACCGACATCGAAGTCCTGGTCAACGAGAAGGGCGTCATCTACGTCGACGGCAAGCGCACCGACGATACCCGAATCTACCCGGACATGCGAGAAGCCGAACGCACCAAGGGCAACAAGCACGTCGCGCTGACCGCCGACGTGAAAGCGCCCTACGGCACCATCATCCGAATCCTCGACGCGGCGAAGATGGCCGGTCTGAGCGACGTCGGGTTCGTCACCTCGTAAGTAAGGAACTCCACCCGTGGCCGTCTCCACCTCGCAAGGCGAAGAAGAAGTGATGTCGACGATCAACATCACGCCCTTTACGGACGTGTTGTTGGTCCTGTTGATCATCTTCATCATCCTCGCCTCGGTCATCAAAGAGCCCAAGCTGCCCGACGCCTACAACAAGGACAAGGTCCATCCGTCGCAGATCGTCGTGCTGGTCAACGCCAAGAATCAGGTGCAGATCGGGTCGAGCACCGTCGACGAGATGCAGGCGCAAGAGCAGTTCGCGGAGCTGGTCAAAACGACCGGGAGCGGCCTCAAGACCGTCATCATCAAGGCGGATCCGAAGGCAAGCTTCGGCACGATCCTGCGGGTGATGGACGCGGCGCAGCATGCGCACCTCGACACGTTCGGGCTGGCCAACCACATCCAAGGGACGCCCGAAGGTCAATCGGGGAGCTAGATGGCGACGACTCCGACGCCGCCGAAGCCGCCGAAGCAGCCGCCGAACCCGACGGTCGTGCGGACGAGGAACTTCCTCGCATACGGCTTCATCATCTCGATCGCGCTGCACCTCGTGTTCGGCCCGTTCGTCAAGTTCAAGAACTCCCAGACCACCGAGGAGGCGCCCCAGCACGTGACGGTCGTGCACGTGCCGACGCCGCCGCCGACCCCCAAGCCGACGCCGACGCCGCACCCGACGCCGCCGCCGACGCCGCCGCCCAACACGCCGCCGCCGCAAACCCCCGCGCCGCCACAACCGAAGATCAAGATCAACACCCTCAAGCTGAACTCGAAGAGCAGCGGTCCGAGCGAGGTCGCGAACAAGTACACGACCGGCAACACGCAAGGGATCCCGCAAGGCAACGGCACCGGTCCGCCGGTCGCGGCCGTCGCGGCCACGCCGGCGCCGGCGACGCCGGTGCCGACCCCGACGCCGCTCGCCTGCGCGCGCCCGAACGTCCCCGCCGGGACGGTGCACACCGTCGAGCCCGACACCCCCGCGATGGCGCAGCAGCAAGGCATCAGCGGAACCGTTCAGGTCCAGGTCTCGCTCGACGAGCACAGCAAAATCATCGGCTTGAAGATCTATAGCTCGCCGAGCTCTCTGCTCAACCCCGCGGCGCTCGCGGCCGCGCGCCAGTCGACCTTCCAGACCGAGATCAAGGATTGCAAACCGATCGCCGAAGACTACCTCTTCAGCGTCGAGTTCGACTCCCAGTAAACCGCGTGCGCGACTATAAGACTCCGAGGTCGCGGAGTTTGTACATCATGTCGATGTAGCCCAGCAGTTGCTGGTCCTGTTCGTCGGTTCGTTCGGTGAACTCGACGCCGATGCGGTGCTTCCCCAGCGCCGGATCGAAGCGGCACCAGCGGACCGAGCCGATCAAGCGCAGCGCCGGCCGCGGATCGCCGCGCAACTCCAGGCTGAGCTGGAGCTCCTGACCGGAGGGTAACTCCGGATCGGAGAGCATCGCGAGGCCGCCCAAACCGACGTCGTACGTCTCGGTGTACGCCGGGGCAAACTCGCCGCCGATCGTGTACGAAACGAGGAGCGGGGCGTCGTTGAGACGGCGGTGCACGCGTCCTTCACTCACTGCCGCGCGGCTTCACCGCCAGCGGGAAAGCTTCCCCTGCGTGCGAACCGACGCGGTCGTGACGTTCGTGCAGGCGATGCTCCTCGCGGTGCTGCAGGGCGTCAGCGAGCTCTTCCCGATCAGCAGTCTCGGCCACACGGTGCTCGTCCCGGCGCTGTTCCACTGGAACGTCGACGAGGGTTCGGACGCGTTCTTGGCGTTCGTCGTCGCGCTGCATCTGGGGACCGCGCTGGCGCTGGTGGCCTTCTACGGGCGCGAGTGGCTCGCGCTCGGCGCTGGGCTGCTCGCGTCGCTGGTCCGTGGCCGCATCGGCGAGGACCCGAACGAGCGTGTCGCCTGGCTGCTGGTCGCGGGGACGGTCCCGGTCGCGGTGCTCGGGGTCCTGCTCGAATCGAGCGTCAAGCGCCTCTTCGCCGCGCCGCTCCCGGTCGCGCTGTTCCTGGTCGCGAACGGTGGTCTCATGCTCCTAGGCGAGCGACTGCGCCGCCGGCAGCACGTCAACGCGGGGCACCCCTACCGCGCCCTCGACCGCTTGGGCATGCGGGACGGCGTGCTGGTCGGCCTAGCGCAGTCGCTGGCGCTGCTGCCGGGGATCTCGCGCTCCGGCGCGGCGATCGTCGCCGGGCTGTTGCGCGACCTGCGCCACGAGGACGCGGCCCGCTACTCGTTCTTGCTGGCGACCCCGGTGATCTTCGCCGCCGCCGCGCTGGAGATCCCCAAGTTGTTCGCGCCCGACGCGCACGTCGTGCTGGTCGAAGCGCTGGCCGGCGCCGTGCTCGCCGGCGTCACCGCCTATGCCTCCGTCGCCTTCCTCACCCGCTGGTTCCGGCACAACGATCTGCGGCCGTTCGCGTGGTACTGTATCGTCGCCGGCACACTCGCTTTCGCCCTCCTCGTCACGAAGGACATCGCATGAAGCAGCTCGCCGTGATCCTCGCCGTCGCGTTTCTGATCATCGCCGTCCTGTACTGGACCGGCCACTTCTATCCGACCGGCGTCCACACCAAGCACGGTATCGTCGCCGCCGCGCTGGCACTGCTGTGCCTGGTCTGGTTCCGCTTCCAGAGCGCCTCGCCGACCCGCTAGTGGCGGGTGATTATTTCGTGCCGATGATGTAGATCTCGTCGTCGTCGGGGGCGACGACTTCGACCTTCGGGCGGAAGGCGGAGACGAGCCGCTCGAAGCGCGCGGCCTCGCGCGCATTCGATTGCAGGATCACGAAGGGCGCCGCCTCGGAGGCGGTCAGCACCTCCCCGATCGCGCGGTCGTAACTGGCGTCGTCGTTGACGCGGCCGCCGAACACCGTATCGCGATAGAGCCGCTCGACGTTCAGGTAGGGATCGCCTTGCCACCACGCTTCCCACATCCACACGCGCGCGTCGATGCGTTTCGCGCCGCTGCGGCCGGGTGGCGCGAAGTACACCGCGTCGGTGCGGACCGCCCCCAAGGTCGAGTGGAAGTCGCCGCGCCGCACCGTGTTGCGCTTGCCGTTGCCGACGACCCAGCGTTCGGTCTCGCGGATGTAGTGCCAGGCCAGCTCGCTGGGCGGAACGTCGACCAGATCGTCGGGATACTTCGACTTGAGCAGCCAGTGGCAGAGGACGTGCCACAGTCCGACGACGGCCAAGCCCGTCTGCCCGTCGCTGCGCAAGCCGTGGACGTTGGCGTGCCACACGCCCAGATACCGGCACTGGTCCTCGCTGAAGAAGACGCCGTCCCAAGCACGGAACAGGTCGGTCGGGTAGATGCGGCCGGGCAACATCTCGACGACCTCGGCGACCTCGGAGTCGCGCAGGATGGTGAAGTCGTTGACGACCAGTCCTTCGCCGGCGCGGACGAACCACTCGAGCAGATCGGCCCCGTGGACGGCGATCCCGTGTCGCTTGAGCGCGTTGAGGTGCATCGGCAGGCCCATGAACGGATCGATGACGCTGCCGATCCCGCGCGCCTGGCAGAGGTCGAGCAGTCGGCTCCCCGAGATGCGCCGCGTCCGGGCCGGGAGGTCGATCACGTCGGCACTCCGATGACGGCCAGGTACTCGCGGGCGACCTCCGGATGGAACTGCGAACCTGACGCGGCGGCGACACGGCGCGGCGCGTCGATCGCCGGCAGCGACTCGACGGCGAGCGCCAACCCGAGGATCCCGCCCAGCGGCTCGACGCCGCCGTCCTCGTACCAGGCGCCCGAGGCGGCCAGATGCGGCGCGTCGGCGGCGAAGCCGGCGACCGACGCCGCGATCGCGGCGGCCCGGTTGGCCTCGCTGCTGCGCCGCTCGCGCGCGAAGCGCGAGAGCGGGTCGAAGTCGTCGGGGTCGGACTCAGGGGTCGCTCGGCCCAGCGCGACCAGTTGCGCCAGTCGGGCCGCCTGCTCGCCGTCGACGGGCAACCGCTCGCTCAGCATTGCGGCGACGTGGGCGAGCCGGGCGGTGCGGCCGATCGTCCGGTGGTCTCGCGCGTCGAGCCGAAGCGCCAGGTCGGCGACCAAGGCCGCTTCGTCGGCCGGGCGGACGTCGGGATCGAAGGGCTGGTCCCAGTCGGCCGCCGCGCCGACGAACTCGCGGAAGGCGCGCACCAGTTCGACCCGATAGAGCCGCCCGCTCTCGCCGATGACGGTGAACAGCGCCTCGGGGGCGGCGCGCGGTCCGTCGGGATCCTCCATCGCCGCCAGGAACGCGTGCGCGATCCCCAGCGCCGCCGCCTCGGTCGGGATGCCGTCCCAGCGCAAGCGGTCGGGGATGCCGGTCCCGTCGTCGTGCTCGGAGTGCCAGCGCAGGGTGTCGGCGGCCCGCGCCGGCAGGCCGGCCATCCCGGCCACCAGGCGCGCGCCGTGCAGCGGCGCGTCGGCCTGGAAGAGCAGTCGCACGTGCTGGTCGGCGCCGGGCGGCGGGACGACCCCGAGCAACCCGATGTCGGCTAGCGCCCCGGCGACCCAGGCCGCGGCGACCAGCTCCTCGCCGACGCCCCGGTGCAGCGCGAAGCGCGCCGCCAGCGCGGCGCGGCGGCGCCCGAAACCGAGCGACCGCCCAGCCAAGGCGTCGCCGACGGCGCTATAGAGTCCCACGGCGCCGTCGGAGGCGGAGTTCATCGCAGACCGGCCGTCAGAGGAACAGGAACCGTCATCTTTGTCGGACCACGTTCACCGCACCGTGCTGAAACCCTCACCTGCGAGCGATCCCGGCGTACGTGAAGGCCTCGTAGGAGCGATCGGTGGCACGCCGCTCATCGCGCTCCCGAAGCTCTCGGCGGCACTCGGCCGCACCGTCCTGGGCAAGGCGGAGTTCCTCAACCCCGGCGGATCGGTCAAGGACCGCGCCGCGCTGGGCATCATCAGCGACTTCGAATCACGCGGCGCCTTGGAGCCGGGCGGCGTCGTGGTGGAAGGGACGGCCGGCAACACCGGGATCGGGCTCGCGCTGGTCGGCAACGCGCGGGGCTACCGGACGATCATCGTCATGCCGGACGACCAGGCCCCCGAGAAATATGCGCTGCTGCGGACCTTCGGTGCCGAGCTGCACGTCGTCGCCGCGGTCCCCTTCGCCGACGAGAACAACTACTATCACGTCGCCCGCCGGATCGCCGCGAAGACACCCGGCGCGGTCTGGGCCAATCAGTTCGAGAACACGGCGAACCGCGAGGTGCACGAGCGGACGACCGGGCCGGAGCTGCTGGTGCAGACCGGCGGACGGCTCGACGCCTTCATCAGCTCGGCCGGGACCGGCGGGACGATCGCCGGCGTCAGCCGTGCGCTCAAGGCCGCCGACGAGCGGATTCGGGTCGTCCTGTGCGATCCGTACGGCTCGGCGCTGTTCGCCTACGTGAAGACCGGGACGCTGGCGGTCGAAGGCGATTCGGTCGTCGAGGGGATCGGGATCAAGCGCATCGTGGCGAACTTCGCCGGCGCGATGGTCGACGACGCGGTGCGCGTCGACGACCGCACGATGGTCGCGATGGCGCACTGGCTGCTGCGCGAGGAGGGGTTGTTCGTCGGTGGCTCGGCCGCGCTCAACGTCGCCGGCGCGGCGCGCTATGCCCGTACGCTCCCCGCCGGCAGCCGCGTCGCGACGATCCTCTCCGACGGCGGCGACCGCTACCGCTCGCGACTCTACGATCCCACCTGGCTCGCCGAGAACGACCTCACCGTCGAGGCGAACGGCCTGGAGTTTTTATGATAGCGTTGATGGACCGAGCGCAGTACCATCGAGCGCTGTCTACATGTTTCTTGCGAGGTCGGACCCGGGGGCCCCACGCACAGCGTGGGGGGCGCGCAGCCTGGGGCGGAGCGCCGTGAAACTGAAGCCAGGCCTATCGCACGTCGCCGCGGATGGTTCGCTGACGATGGTCGACGTCGGCGCGAAGGCGGCGACGGCGCGCAGCGCTCGCGCGGTGGCGCGCGTGCGGATGGCGGCGGTGGCGGCCGAGGCACTGCGCGCGGCGACGCTGGCGAAGGGCGACGCATTCGCGGCCGCGCAACTCGCCGGGATCATGGCGGCGAAGCGCACCGACGAGCTGATCCCGCTCGCCCATCCGCTCGCGGTCGGGGCGGTCGAGGTCAGCTTCGGCTGGGACGACGCGACGACGCTGCGGATCGAGACGCGGGCCAGCGCCTTCGGGCCGACCGGCGTCGAGATGGAGGCGCTGGTCGCCGCGACCATCGCCGCGCTGACGATCTACGACATGTGCAAGGCGCTCGACAAAGGGATCGTCGTCGAAAGCGTGCGGCTGCTCGAGAAAACGGGCGGCAAATCCGGGACCTGGCAGGCAACGTGAGCGCTACAGCCGATCGCCCGGTGGCCGTGATCGTCCTCTCCGACCGCGCCGCGAGCGGCGTGCGCCCCGACGCGTGTCTGCCGGCCGTGCGTGAGGCGCTCGCCGGCACGCCGCTGTGCGTCGACGACGAACGGATCCTGGCCGACGACGCCGCGGCGCTGCAAGCGGCGTTGATCGAGTTGTGCGACGGCCCGACGCGGCTGGTGCTTACGTCGGGCGGGACCGGCGTCGCACCCCGCGACCGCACGCCGCAAGCGACGGCGGCCGTGCTCGATTACGAAGTGCCGGGGATCGGCGAGGTCATGCGCGCGACCTCGCTGCGGATCACCCCGGGGGCGATGCTCTCGCGCGCGATCGCCGGCGTGCGCAACCGCTCGTTGATCGTCAACCTGCCGGGCAGCCCGAAGGCGGTCCGCGAGACGCTGGCGGCGATCCTGCCCGCACTCCCGCACGCGCTCGACTTGCTTGCCGGCGACGAAGCCGACCGCCATCCAACCGGGTTGGATACGAAGTGACCTTCCAAGCGGCGCAGTCCTACCTCCTCGGACTGATCAACGAGAGCGCCTCGGGGCGGATGCCGAACCGGCTCGAACGGTTCCGCGCCTTCCTGGCGGCGTTGGGCGACCCACAGAACTACTATCCGACGATCCACGTCGCCGGGACGAGCGGGAAGGGCTCGACCGCCACGATGGCCGCGGCGGCGTTGCAGGCGGCCGGGAAGCGCACCGGCCTGCACACCAAGCCGCACCTCGAGAGCGTGACGGAGCGCGCGCGCATCGACGGCGTCGCGATCTCCGAGGAGACGTTCGGCGATCTGATCGGCGAGCTGCTCACCGCGGTCGGCAAGATCGCCTACGAGTACGGCAACCCGACCTACTACGAGACGCTGCTGGCGCTGGCGTTCCTGTGGTTCGCCCGCGAAGCGGTCGACATCGCGGTGATCGAAGCCGGCGTCGGCGGCCGGCTCGACGGGACCAACGTGCTGCTCCCGCAGGTCGCGATCATCACCAACGTCGGGTTCGACCACGTCGACATCCTGGGTTCGACGCTGGAGGAGATCGCGCGCGACAAGGCCGGGATCGCCAAGCCCGGCGTCCCGCTGGTCAGCGACGTGCGGCCGGGTCCGGCGCGCGAGCAGATCGAGCGCGCCTGCGCCGACGCCGGCGCGCCGTTCATCTCGGTCGCCGACACAGCCCGCGTCCTGCCGGAGCGCGGCGAACGCTACGGCCAGTCGTTCGCCGTGGTGACGCCGGTCGATCGGTACGAGATCGCGTTGCCGGTGCTGGGCGAGTTCCAGCAGCGCAACGCCGCGACCGCGATCCGCGCGCTCGAACAGCTCGAGCCGCCGTTGCGGCCGGGGCGCGAAGCGATCGAGGCCGGGCTCGCGCGCACGATCATCCCCGGCCGGATGGAGTTCTTCCCCTCGCACCCGGGCGTCGTCTTCGACATCGCGCACAACGGCGACAAGGCGGCCGGGCTCGCGCAGGCCTTGCAGCAGACGTTCCCCGACCGGCATTTCACCTTCGTCATGGCGATCGGCGAGTCGAAGGACGCGGTCGAGGTGATCCGTCCGTTCGTCGCGTTGGGCGGATCGTTCATCTTCACCAGCTTCTCGGTTCCCGGGCGGCAGGCGTCGCGACCGCAGCGACTCGCCTCGATCGCCGGCGAACTGGGCGCCTGGGGACGCGCGATCGCCGATCCGGTCGAAGCGTTCTCGATCGCGCGGCGTAACGCCGAAGCGGACGGCATCATCGTCGTGACCGGCTCGACCTTCGTCGTCGCGACGCTGCGCGGTTGGTGGGTCGCCAACGTCGCCTCGAATGTCTAACCCTGCGAGCGCCGCGGTGCGCGGCGCGCTGCGCGCGCGCGGCCACGTCGTGCCGTGGGGTGCGCGCACGTACATCATGGGGATCGTCAACGTCTCGCCCGACTCGTTCTCGGGCGACGGCAACCCCGATTCCGCCGCAGCCGCCGCGCGCGCGGTGGCGGCGCTGGCGGAGGGCGCCGACCTGATCGACGTCGGCGCCGAGTCGACGCGGCCGGGTCACCCGCCGATCGACGAGGCGACCGAACGCGGCCGACTGCTCCCGGCGCTGGCGGCGATCCGCGCCGCGCTGCCGGAGACGATCGTCTCGGTCGACACGTTCAAACCCGACGTGTTCCGGTCGGCGGTCGCGGCCGGCGGCGACCTGCTCAACTCGATCTGGGGCGCGCCGCCGGCGCTCGTCGCGGCCGCGGCGGAGCTGGGCACGCCGCTGGTCGTCATGCACAACAAGGCCGTCGCGGTCTACGAGCGCGACGTCGTCGACGAAGTCCTCGCCTTCCTCGACGAGGCGGCGACGCGCTGTGTCGCGGCCGGGATCCCGCCCGAGCAGGTGATCCTCGATCCGGGGATCGGCTTTGGGAAGTTGCCCGAACACAATCTGGCCCTGCTGCGCGCGCTGCCGCGCCTGGTCGCGCTGGGCTTCCCGACCCTGATCGGCACCTCGCGCAAGTCGACGATCGGCAAGCTGACCGGCCGCGAGGTCGATGCGCGCGAGTTTGGCACCGCAGCGACCGTCGCGCTCGCCATCGCGGCGGGGATCGACGTCGTGCGCGTCCACGACGTCGCCGGACAACGCGACGCGGTGCGCGTGACCGACGCCGTCGTGCGCGGCTGGCGTCCCGACGGCTGGACCGAAAAGCTGCCGTGAGGCGCGCGGCGCGCCTCGACACGATCGAGCTGCGCGGCATCCGCGCCTGGGGACACCACGGGGCGAATCCCGGCGAGCAGGACGTCGCGCAGCCGATCGACGTCGATCTCGTCTGCGAGCTCGACCTCGCCGCCGCGCGCGCGAGCGACGCGCTGGCCGACACGGTCAGCTACGCCGACCTCCACCTGCTCGTCGTCGGCACCGTCGCGCGCGAGCGCTTCGCCCTCCTCGAACGCCTCGGCGAGGCGATCCTCGAAGCCGTCCTACGCGATCCGCGCATCGTGCGGGCACGCGTCGCACTCGCCAAGCCGAAGCTGCTCGCCGGCGCGACGCCGGTCGTGACCGTGGAGCGGACACGGGAGGGTTGTTGAGCGCGCCCTCGGGGAATCGTGACGTGCGCACATGGTGAGCGCGCTCGCTGCGTGGGGGCTCCGCCGCGAAGCGGCGGGGGGCGCGGAGCCAGGGGCGGAGCGCCTTTAAAATGGCGCGCGCGGCGATCGGGATCGGGTCGAACGTCGGCGAGGCGGCAGCCAACGTGCGGCGCGCGTTCGCACGGCTCGACGAGGTTGGGACGGTCGTGGCGCGCTCGTCGCTGTACCGTAGTGCGCCGTGGGGCGTCGCCGAGCAGGCGCCGTTCGTCAATGCGGTCGCGCTGGTCGAGACCCAGCTCGCGCCGCAGGCGCTGCTGACGGCGCTCAAGCGGATCGAGGCCGAGGAAGGTCGCGTCGCGACCTTTCGTTGGGGGCCGCGGGTGCTCGATCTGGACATCCTGACCTATGGTGACCTCGAGCTGGCGGACCCGGACCTGGTGATCCCGCACGCGCGGCTGCGCGAGCGCGCCTTCGCGCTCGTCCCGCTGGCCGAGATCGACGCTCGCTTCGCCTCGCTGCGCGATGCGCTGGCGCCCGGGGAGCGTGCGGGCGTTGTCGAAGTCGAGCCGCAATGAGACGTCCGGCCGCCGCCGTGCTCGCCTGCGCCCTCGCCGCCCTCCCTGCCGCCGCCCAAGCCGACGCCTTTTCATCGGTCTCGATCGGCGTGCACGTCAGCTCGATCGGCGACGGGATCACGCTCGAGAAGCCGTTCCTCTACGACTTCAGCCTGCGGTTGGAGAGCAACACGCTGAGCCAGACCCAGCAGACCAGCTACACCCACACGCCGTACACCGCGACCTCACGCTTTCGCAACGTCGCGGTGCTGGGCGATTTTCGTCCCTACGGTGGACGCTGGCGGATCAGCGGCGGGCTGCTCTTCGGGAGCGACGAGATCGACAACGTCGCTCGGCTGGGGAGCAGCGGGA
>Ga0181525_10002049_pt1 | contig 16880 bp, 20 predicted proteins | sample PEATcosm2014_Bin_48_FD_121100 | JGI IMG/M metagenome (GOLD analysis project Ga0181525, IMG submission 121100) | Peatland microbial communities from MTU Mesocosm Facility, Houghton, MI, USA - PEATcosm2014_Bin06_10_metaG | ecosystem: Environmental > Terrestrial > Soil > Wetlands > Peat | place...
ACCCGCGTTATCAGTTCGACGCGTTCGTCATTGGCTCGGGCAATCAGTTCGCCATGGCAGCCTCGCAGGCCGTCGCCGAGCGCCCATCCAAGGCGTACAACCAGCTCTTCCTCTATGGCGGCGTCGGCATGGGCAAGACCCACCTGATGCATGCCATCGGCCACGACGTAAAGCGCCGCCAGCCCCACGCCTCCATCTGCTACGTCTCGGGAGAAAAGTTTACCAACGAGATGATCAACTCAGTCCGCTACGACAAGATGACCACCTTCCGCGACAAGTTCCGCGGCGTCGACGTGCTCTTGGTCGACGACATTCAATTCCTCGCCGGCAAGGAACGCACCCAGGAAGAATTTTTTCACACCTTCAACGCGCTCCACGATGCCCTGAAGCAGATTGTCATTGCCAGCGACCGCTCGCCCAAAGAATTGGCCGAGATCGAAGACCGCCTGCGCAGCCGCTTCGAGTGGGGACTGATCGCCGACATTCAGCCCCCCGATCTGGAAACCAAAGTCGCCATCCTGCAGAAAAAAGCCGAGCAGGAAAAAGTCACTCTTCCCACCGACGTGGCCCTCTACGTCGCGCAGAATATCCGTTCCAACGTGCGCGAGCTCGAAGGCGCGCTCATCCGACTGGTTGCCCATTCCTCGCTGATCGGAGCCGAGATCACTCTGCCCTACGCCCAGCAGGTGCTGAAGAACTTCATAGACTCCCAGGCCCGCAAGATCACCATCGAGTCCATTCAGAAAATGGTCGCCGAGCAGTTCGGACTTCGCCTGGTAGAGATCAAGGCCAAAGACAATTCGCGCGCCATCGTCTATCCCCGGCAGATCGCCATGTATCTCGCAAAACACATGACCGAAGCCTCGCTCCCGGAAATAGGACGCCAGTTCGGCGGCAAGCACCACACCACCGTGCTGCACTCCGTAGAAAAGATCGAAGAGGTTCGCAAGAACGACAAAGATTTAAACAGGCTGCTCAACAAGTTGACCGAGCAATTGGGCGGATAAATCGCATTGATTTCATCTTTTTCACTGACCGTCGCAGTTTTACTTTCCGCCGGCTGTGCATCCGGTGTGGAAGCTGTGCAAGGTTCGGTTGCAATGGCAGAAGCGGAAATCTTCTCCCTTGGTCGGCGCTGAGTTGGGGAGCGATTTCTCACACGAAGAGTCTCGGTTGAACACGGTGAGAACAGGCACCTTGGCAAAGTTTTCCACTTCTGCGCTTCACCTACTGTTACTGCTGGTTTTACAGGTTTTGTATTTGATATAAGGGAAGTAATAAAAGTAGCACGCAGGATGGGGGACGAAGTCTATGCCGGTCGAAGCGGCCGTCGCGGTAGGAACCATGGAGATCACAGTCGGCAAGTTGGAATTGCTGCGGGAGTTGACCGCCACGCAAGGCGTGGTCGAGCGCAAGACCACCATTCCCATTCTCTCCAACTATTTATTCGAAGCGTCCGAGGGCAAACTGTCGATCACCGCAACCGACCTCGATCTCAGCCTCCGCACCTCCTGCAACGCCAAAGTAAAAAAGGAAGGCTCCTGCACCATCCCCGCGCGCAAGCTGCACGACTACGTGAAACTTCTCCCCGACGCCGACCTCACCATCAAGCTGCTGGAGAATCACTGGGTCAGCATCCGCTGCGGCCGTTCCAACACGAAAATGGTCGGAATGGCGAAGTCAAACTTTCCCAGCCTGCCGGTATTCCCCACCGCCGGCGTGGTTAAGATTCCCGGTCCCGCACTGCGCGGACTGATTGCCCGCACCTGCTTCGCTATCTCGAATGAGGAGTCGCGGTACACCCTGAACGGCGCCCTGATGCTGCTGAAGCCCGAGTCGATAACCATGGTTGCCACCGATGGCCACCGTCTGGCTCACTGCGAGCGCAGCGGAGAAAAGTTCGAAGGCGTCTCCGGCGAGATGAAGACTCTCGTCCCGAAGAAGGCCATGGACGAACTCAAGTCTCTCCTCGATTCCACCGACGCGGAAACCGTCGAGTTCGCCAAAGACGATTCCACTCTCTTCTTCCGCATCGGATCGCGACTGCTCACCTCGCGCCAGCTTACCGGGCAATTTCCCAACTTCGAAGCCGTCCTGCCCAAGGACAACAGCAAAAGCATCACGCTGAATAACTCCGATCTGAATTCCGCCATCCTCCGCGTCGCACAATTCGCCGACGAGCGCTCGCGCGCGGTTCGCCTCAAGCTGGAAAAAGGCGAGGTCAAAATCTCCGCATCTTCCACCGAGGCCGGCGAATCCGAAGACTCGATTGAAGCCCCGTACGACGGTGAGACCCTCACCATCGGTTTCAACGCCGTCTATCTGGTCGACTTTCTGAAAGCCGCCGGCACCGACGAGATCCGCCTCGAACTGAAAGACTCGCAATCCGCCGGCCAGCTCCGCCCCGCCGAAGGCGACGACTACAAGTACCGCTATATCGTCATGCCCATGCGCATCTGAAACCGACTTCAAGAAGAATATAAATGCGGAGACAGCCGCCCTCGGCTGTCCCATCGAGCGGAGCTCGATGGCTTTTCTTATGAGGGCAAAATGATCCAGCCCTCGGTGGTGGCTCAGTTTGAATTTGTTTTGAGGGGCACGGCTTCAGCCGCGCCCTAATCAATCGCGGCGTTAAAGCCGCCGAGGGAATGCGAATTTCAAACTGACCCAGCCCTCCCGGTTTGCTTGACCTTCCTCCGCTCCTGTCATACATTGGCGCCTGTCTTTTTGGAGGATTCTCAGATGCTCGACGGCTTCAAGAAGTTCATCCTGCGCGGCAACGTAGTGGATATGGCCGTAGGCGTGGTGATCGGTGCCGCTTTCGCGGGCGTGGTTAGCGGGCTCACCTCGGCTTTTCTCAACCCGCTGATCAAGCTGGCTTCAGGCGGCGGCGAGAAGTTCTCGACCCTGCAGTTCACGATTCACAATGTCCCGTTCCCTCTGGACAATTTCATCAATGCCTGCATTTCGTTTTTTCTGATCGCTGTAGCCGTCTACTTTTTCGTGGTCCTACCCGTAAACGCCCTTATCGCCCGTATGCACCGGGGCGAAAAGCCTCCCGATCCCACCACCAAAAAATGCCCCGAATGCCTGAGCGAGATTCCCATCGAGGCCCGCCGCTGCGCCCACTGCACCCAACCGGTCATGGGACGCGCCGCCTAGCAAGCTTTCCCTCAACATCAAAAAAGGGCGGCCACGGCCGCCCCTTGCTCATTCAGCAACGATCTTCACTATATGCCCTCATCCGCCGACGGCCCATATACCGACGGCACCGCCACCCCATTCAGCCGCAGGTAAACTCCCAGCTGCGCCCGATGATGGATCATGTGGTTCATCAGCATTCGCCGCAGCGCGTCCATCCGCGGACCGTCATAAATCTTTTTGTCACCCGAGGCCAGCGTCCAGTTCTTCTGCAGATCCGCATCGCTCACCCCGGCGATCGCCGCTCGCAGCTGCGCTACGTTCTTATCAAAAATCTCGAGCACATGCTGCTGCGACTCCGCCACCAGCGGCTTCGACCCCGCCGGCCGGTTGGCGAAATTGAATGAGTCCGCCTCGATCATCTTCACCCCAAATCCCGGCAGCTCTGCCAAATGTCCCGCCAGCCGCCCCAGCGCCATCGACTTCTCGTGCGGCTTCCACGCCTGCTTGTCCTCTGGAATCCGCTCCAGCGTCTTTCGCGTGCTTACCATTTCTTGATCGAATTCACTTAGCAGCGCTTCGCTCAATCCCATCCCATCCTCCTAAGATTTCGGAATCCTCGAACAGCCGGACGCAACTACCCGCTTTGGATGTGCCCCAAGCTTCTAGGTTCCCTTAAATTTCGGACGGCGTGGTCTGGTTAAAACCAGCGCTTGGATTACTGAAACGATGGAAACATGTGGGGACAGCCTCAGCTGTCCGGCCGAGCGCAGCGAGGCCGCAACCATGCCAACTTCCCCGGCGGTCAGCCCACTTTCTCGAACGCGGCGCCACTCATTCCCGACATGTAGACGAAAACCTCTTCGTTCAACCCACTATTACCAACCAGGTTCCCACTCTACGCTCAGACGCACGAACTCAAAAACTTCCACTGGGATTGAAGTTGGACCCACTTTGGCAACATTCAGCGCCGAGGAAAGCACTCTCGATTCCACGAGTTAACCATCTCGGTTCTTACCAACCTGGCTTCCTTCGCGCCCCCTCGTTCCCGCGATGTTAAGCATGTTCCCCTGCTCCGAGGGAATGGGTTTGAACAAATGGGTTTGAACAAAAAAGAGCGGCCCGAAAAGGCCGCTCTCCATAAAAGCTGAGACCTCGAACCGACTATGACCCAGCCGCCGCCGCCGATGTCGTCCCCGCGATCTTCATCCCCTCAATTCTGGCCAGCACATTCTCCACGCTGGCTCCAGTATCCGTACACGCATCCACGTAGGGATGCCGGCTACCATCGGCATGCATCACCAGCACAACCGTCTCCATTCGGGCCTTCTTGACCATGTAAGGTAGGTGATGCCGATCATTTCGAGTCAGGCTCGGCCCCAACACCACCAGGTCGAACGCACCGGTATTAAGCGCGTCGACCACCGCCTTACGCCCCAAAGCCTTGTGCACCATGTGCCCAGCCTGCTCGAACGCCGCTGCCGGAGCCGCCTGTGCCTCCGCATCCCCTTCACCATAAAGAATCTTCAGTTTCGTCGCTTTCGCCATGGCTCCCGTCCTTGCGCAGTAATAGATACTGGCAAGGTCACGGTAGCAACCGCCCCTCCCTCTGAGAACGTCACCGAAGACCAGCGGCGACTCGCGACAAAAGACCGCGTCGACCAGGGACCAAAGACCTGAAATGATCAAAAAAAACCGAACCCTGATCCTCCCTAACCAAAATTCAGCATGTCAAATCCTCTTCCCCTTAATCCCATTCGGCGCTACACTCTTCGCCCAGAGGGTCTCCCATGTTCCGCGCACACTTCGTCGTCATTGTGGTACTGCTCAGTTTCACGGCTGTTTGCCCAGCCCAACAGTCCGACCTTTCCACAGCGAGTTGTTATCTCGATGACGGCCGCCAGCTCTTCATTCGCTACAATCCCGTCACCGCCAAGACTGACAAACTTTCCAACGGCAAGCCTTGGACTCCCGGCGGCACGCCCATGACTCTGTTCACCGAAGCCCAGCTCAACTTTGCCGGTTCCACGATTCCTGTCGGCGCCTACACTGTCTATCCCATCCCCGCCAAGGATAAGTGGACTCTGGTCATAAGCAAGAACGTAACCGCCGGCTCCGCCTACGACGAGAAGCAAGACCTCGCCCGCGCACCCATGGAGACCGATCAGGTAAGCCAGCCAGCCGAGGCTCTCGAGGTTGCCTTCGCTCACACGGGCGAAAAGTGTACCCTCCGCATTTATTTCGGCAAGAGCGCCTCTTTTGCCCCATTCATCGCAAAACAATGAAAGCGCGGAAGTGAAGAGGTGATGTCGCACCGCCACTTCACGCCCCGGCGACCGTTCAGAGGCAAACGCGGCTCTTGAGCCAGGCCGTAACCGTCGAAACGTCTGTAGTGGTTCCACCCCGAGCCGCCAGAAAGGCCCCCCCCACCCTACCTATCGCGCAGGAATGTTGGCTCCTTATCGACCTGCAGGAGCGTCTTTTTCAGAGGACTGGGGCCTCCGCCAACCACTGTTGAAGAAAAAGCTTGACATGATGTAGTGTTATAGTTAACTATATCACTAGACGTTCATGATGCTCTCCAGGGTCATGTGCGCTAAAGGAGAATGAATCATGAAAACCCTTGGTTTTCTGCTGCCCGTTGTTCTGACTTCGCTCTCGGTCATGGCTTTCGCCCAGTCTGACGCGCAAAAGTCTTTCGAAGAACTGAAAACTCTGGCCGGTTCCTGGGAGGGCCTCGCGACAACGGTACCGCCGCGAGCCGACATAGAAGGCAAGCCCATGCAGGTAACACTGCGCGTGACTTCCATGGGTAACGCGCTCGAGCATGAGGCGACCGTAGCGGGAAGACCGGACCATCCCGTTACCATGCTTTACCTCGATGGCGACCGCCTGTTGTTGACCCATTATTGCGACGCGGGCAACCGGCCTCGAATGACCGGCACGATGTCCCCCGATGGAAAAACGGTTGAGTTCACATTTCTCGACGTCTCCGGCAGCACGCAGTATGGACACATGGACCATGCGATCTTCACCCCGATCGACGCGAACCATCACACCGAGGACTGGACTTACATCGAGCCCGGGGACAAGCCGGTTCACGCGCACTTTGACCTGCAGCGCTCAAAATGACAGGCCGCAATTGCGACAACAGCAATCTGGACACCCAAAATGGACCGTGATTGGAACGACAGTCAACCGATTTACCGCCAGCTTCGCGACCGCGTCGTCGCGATGATACTCGACGGTGTGCTGAAAGAGGGAGATCCGTTACCCTCCGTGCGCAACGTCGCGGCCGAATACCGGGTAAATCCACTCACGGTTCTTAAGGGCTATCAGCAACTGGTCGACGAGCGGCTCGTCGAGAGTAAACGGGGTCTCGGCATGTTCATCAATTCCGGCGCGCGCAATCTGCTGCTGCAAGCCGAACGGCAGAAGTTTCTTGCCGAACAGTGGCCCCGGATCTACGAGACCATTCAACGGCTCGGTCTGACGCCGCAAGAACTGCTCGAGGCTGCCACAACCCGCCCGGCGAAATCGGACGCCGCCGGCTCTAACCCCCCAGAGGAGAAGTTGAAGCCATGACAGTCCCCGCTTCGTGCATCGACGCTCCGCCAGTCGCCGCTCGTCCCATAATCGAAGCCCGCGGTCTCCGCAAAGCCTTCGGTTCAACCATCGCGCTGGACAACGTCAATGTCCGAGTAGAAGAAGGCCGCATCCTTGGACTCATCGGTCCCAACGGCGCCGGCAAGACCACAGCCCTCAACGCCATTCTCGGCCTCACGCCATATCAGGGAGAGCTGAAAGTGCTGGGACGCGATCCCTGGTCCGAGCGCGATCGACTGATGTGCGATGTCTGCTTCATCGCCGACGTAGCGGTCTTGCCGCGCTGGATACGGGTTTCACAGGCGCTCGACTATGTTGCCGGAATCCATCCCCGCTTCGATCGAGCCAAAGCGGAGGGCTTTCTCGCGAAGACCACCATCAAGCGCACCAGCAAAGTCAGAGAGCTCTCCAAGGGCATGGTCGCCCAGCTCCATCTGGCTCTGGTCATGGCCATCGACGCGAAACTGCTGGTGCTCGACGAGCCCACGCTTGGCCTCGACATTCTCTACCGCAAGCAGTTCTACGATTCCCTGCTGAACGACTACTTCGATCGCAGCCGCACCATCGTCGTGACCACGCATCAGGTGGAAGACATCCAGAATGTCCTCACCGATCTCATGTTCATCAACCGCGGACGCATCGTGCTCGATTGCAGCATGGAAGAGTTCGAGTCGCGCTATGTGGAAGTGACGGTGCATCCCGGGCAAGTCGCTGCGGCACGAGCCCTCAAACCGATTCATGAGCGGCAGCTATTGGGTCGCAGCGTCCTGCTCTTCGATCTAAAACCCGGTCCCGCAAATCGAGAGCAACTTGCGCCTCTGGGCGAGCTGCGCGCACCCGGTATCGCCGACCTGTTTGTGGCGGTGTTGGGAAATGTGCTGGGCAATCAGCCCGGCGGGGCACAAGGAGCCGCGCAATGAGCACCGAAACCAACGCCGCACCAGGCGCTCCCCTCGACGAAAAAACTGTTCCCGCGCCTCTGTCGGAGACTCGGCCCCTGTACTGGTCCGTGCGGCGCGAGTTGTGGGAGCACCGCTCCATCTACGTCGCACCTTTGGCCGCCGCCGCGGTTTACATGTTCGGCTTTCTGATCAGCCTGGTTTGGGTGCCTCACCGCATGCATGGCATGATGGCGCCTGATTCGACGCCTCAACTCATCGTGCTCGCCATGCCGTACGCCCACGCTGGAATGCTGCTTACGCTGACCGGCTTCATCGTCGGCATTTTCTACTCGCTCGATGCGCTGCATGGCGAGCGCCGCGACCGCAGCATCCTGTTTTGGAAGTCGCTGCCGGTCTCCGATCTCACCACCGTACTCTCCAAAGCGAGCATTCCTCTCGTGGTTCTGCCGCTGCTCGTCTTCGCCATCACCGCCTCCCTGCAGATCGGTATGCGGCTACTGTACGCGGTAGCCCTACTGATGGGCGACAAGACTGCTGCCACGCTGGGGACACCGCGCTTGTTCGAGATGGAACTAGTGATGGTCTACAGCGTCATCGTAGTTGCGCTCTGGCAGGCCCCGGTGTGCTGCTGGTTTCTGCTGGTCTCAGGCTGGGCGAAGCGCGCGACATTCTTGTGGGCGGTGTTTCCGCCGCTGGCGCTCTGCGTCATCGAGAAGATTGCCTTCAACACTTCGTATCTGACGTCGGTGCTGGTCAAAGACCGCTTCTACGGCTTTGTCGCGGCCTCAATCGATCTGAAGGATAGGAACGGCGTTCCCATCGACGGGCATTTTATTCCGCTGGCGCAACTTGCCCCGGGTAGATTCCTGAGCAACCCAGGTCTATGGGTCGGACTGGTATTCGCCGCGATTTTTCTGGCCGCAGCGGTACGGCTGCGCCGTTATCAGGGACCGATCTGATTCGATGCGGTCGTGACTCGATAACTTGCAAAAGGAGGAAAGAACATGAGCGCAACAGTAGTGATGAAACGGATTGCAGAATCTTCGCCTCGCTTCAGGGCCAGAATTACTGCTGCCTTTTATTTGCTCACCATAATCATGGGAGGACTCGTCCTCTCGTTTCAAGGCAGGTTCGCCTTCTGGTTCGACCTCATTGCGAGCGCGTGCTATGTCGCCGTGACGGCGTTGTTCTACGACTTGTCGAAGCCGACAAACCGGAGCCTCATGGATCGCGGCGGCCTTCGACGGCATGCGCTCAAACACGGCGAAGCCAGGCCAGCGCAGGCGGAACAACGACGATAGCCTGCCATGGAATAACTCCAGGCGTAACTAACAAGGAGGAGAAATGCGATCGCCACTACTGCTTCTTCACATTATCGCTGGCACCTTGGGAATGTTGACTGGATTTGTCGCCGCGTTTCTCCTCAAAGGCTCCCGCCGTCATGGCGTCGTTGGAAACGCATTTGTCATATCAATGTTGATCCTGTCCACCAGCGCAGTCTTGCTGGCGATCATGAAATTTCAACCCACCAATATCCTGGGAGGCACTCTAACGTTTTACCTGGTGACCACGGCCTGGTTGACCGCCAGGCGCACAGCCCAGCAAACGACGGTTTTCGACTGGGGGGCGCTTCTGGTCATCTTGGCGGTTGGAGTTATGCAGGTGACCTACGGGTTAGAAGCGGCGATGAGTCAGACGGGGCTGAAGTATGGATACTCCCCCGCTCCTTACTTTTTGATGGGGTCCGTGGCTCTGCTTGCCGCCACCGGTGACATTCGCATGCTCGCTCGCGGCGGTATTGCTGGCGCACCGCGTCTAGCACGGCATCTTTGGCGCATGTGTTTTGCGCTGTTCATCGCCGCATCCTCCATATTCCTGGCACGGCCACAACTGTTCCCCGCCTTCTTACGCAAGACGGGCGCACTTTTGTTTTTCAGTTTTCTGCCACTGCTCCTGATGGTTTTCTGGCTGATCCGAGTTCGCTTCATCAATGCGCAAGCGAGAAAAGGACTGACGGTCGGCGGCGCCAATTTGGTTCTTGCCGGGAGGACACCGTGATTCGAGAACGAGCGCTAAAGGTCTTGTTGGTGGTAGTGGGATTGCTCTTTCTAGCCACAGCTTACCCGCTGCTGCGAATGCACCTCGAAGAAAGCCTGCAGATGATGCTCAGCATTTACGCCACCCTGGGAGTTTTTCTGCTGCTCGCGTCGCGTAATCCGTCGGCGAATCGTAGCCTGATTGCCTTCACGGCATGGTCGAGCTTCATTCATGCCTCCGTGATGACGGTCCAGTCATTGCACGATGTGGCCGAACGCGCCCATCTGCGGATCGGCTCAATTGCATTTCTCGTAATCGGCGGCAATCTGAATTTGATACAACACGTTGATTCGATACCCAGGGGGACGCGTGGAACCGCTTATTAGCGTTAACCGCTCAACCATTGAATGCACTTCTCCCTCGCCCACTGCCCTGATCTGGCAGGACGTACTCGCCCAGGCGATGACGGGCGAACTGGTCGCCGCCCTGAACTACGCCGCGTTATCGGCCATCTGTGACGACCCCGCCGACGTGGCCGACGCATTGGAACACGCGCAAGGCGAAGCAGGCCATGCCGCCGCGTTTGCCGCCGAGGGCCGCAAGATCGGAGTGCAGGTCGCCAACAACGTCGAGGCTAAACATTGGAAGCGCCTGCGCGAAGCATTCACGCGCCGCATCGCCGAGCGCGATTTCATTGGCTGCCTGATCATTCAGGAAATCATGCTCGAATCCTTCGCCGTCGCCAGCTATGCCCGCGTCGGAAAGGTCGCGCCAGGCACTCTCGGCAAGACCTTCGCCTCCATCGCAGCCGAAGAAGAAGAGCACATTGAACACGCGATGTCGATCCTCGGCACCGAGCGCTCTTTAGACCCTCAGCGCTTCGACGACAAGGTCTGTCAATTGCATCTCGAGGTGATGACCACCCTGGCAAAGATGCTGGCCAAGGAATGCAAAGAGGAAGACGGACATTGCGAAGTCTGTCGCGCGAGCTGTGTGAAGCCATCCCTGTTCGACATCAGTTTAAGTGCAGCCGAGTTGCGCGGAGCGTCACTGCGGCAGTACCTGAAAACTCTGGACAAGCTTGGCCTGCCCGGGGACATAACACTGTCATGGGTAGCTCAGTTGCCCCTCTAGCCAGCAACCGTGGTGCACGACCCGTGCCTGCGACCCGGCATCTACGGTCGGGATCTACGACTCGTAGCAGGCTACGCCTTCGGGCGTACCGCAGGAACCGCTCTATGAATGCGCCTTCGGGCGCTGAGGGGGGGGGCGCTCGAGCTTCGCCACGGATACGGATGGATGTGGACTATGGACATTGATTTCGCCCTGATCGGACACCAGGAAAGCTGGCAGGCGGCCGCGGACGTACTGGCAGTCCTGCGCGGACCCCAGCACTCGCCTCTGCCGGACGACGAAATCCGCGACCTCCTCCCATGGATTCCGCCCCGAGCAGTGTGTCACGTCGAAGTTAGGTCGAAAATCGGCGAAAGGGCGCACGGTCTCTACATCGACTCCTTCATTCCTCCTGACCGTCTCGAGGACGCCGACCTGCGCGACAACCTCGCTCGCGTTCGCTGCGCCGCGGCCTGCGCCATCAACGCGGGAGCAAAGATCGTGAGCCTCGGCGGCTTCAGCTCGATCTTGATTGAGGGCAACTTCGATCTGCTTCCGGAGCGCAAAGATGAAGGTACGCGATTCACGACCGGCAATAGTCTGACGGTCGCTTTCATCGTTCAGGGCATCAGGAAGATGTGCGCGCTCGAAGGTCGAGACCTCCAAAGATCGACCCTGCTCCTCGTTGGCGCCACCGGAGATGTGGGCTCCGGCTGCGCCCGTTGTCTAGCGCCTCTCGTCAACCGCGTGCTGCTCTGCGCACGCAATCCAGAGCGCCTGCGCAGGCTGGCTGCGGAATTGGAAGGCGATGGGGTGCAGCGGCCCTTTGCTAAGGTCGAGATCGCGACCGATCCACATCAATTCTCCGCCAAGGCCGACGTCGTGATCTGCGCGGCAAGTCTCGCGTCTCCCTCCCTCCTCCTCGGCCACATCGCCCCCGGCGCAATCGTTTGCGATGCGGGCTACCCCAAAAACCTGTCTCCTAGCGCGCGAATGCCCGACGCCAAAGTATTCTTCGGAGGTCTCGGACAAATCACTGGCGGCTTGAGCTTCCAGCCGGATTTTCGCGGAATTCTGAATCGCCATCCCTTCCCCGACGTAGTCCACGGATGTCTGCTCGAAGGCATGGCTCTCGCTCTCGACCACCGCTTCGAGCCCTTCTCCCAGGGAAGGGGTTACATCACTCCCGAGCGGGTTGAACAGATCGAGACCATTGCCGCAACGCACGGGATCCATCTCGCACCGCTCTACAACGCTGCCGGACCGGTCGAGTACGGAGGGGTTTGCCAGTCAAGACGGTCGGGAGGAGTAAGCATGAAAGCCATCGTCTGTCACAGCTACGGCACGCCCGATGTGCTTAAGGGGAAGACCGTTTAGCCCGTTTTCCACCGTCGCCACCGTTTGAGTGAGGTCCCGGCGGCTATCCGCTATCTGGAAGAGAACGCGCTCGGGGCAAAGTTGTAATAACCTTGGACAGTAAGAATTGACGTCCAATTCAAGGTCCACCAGTGAAAAAACACGCAGCGCGCCTGATCTTCCTCGTCGCCGCCAGCGCCCTGGCGCAACAACTTCCGCAAGTTCAACTCTCCCACACTACGGAAGGCCTTCGCGGTGTAAGCGTCGTCTCGCGCCAGATCGCATGGGCCTCCGGCACTCACGGCACCTACCTTCGCACCATAGACGCGGGGCGCACATGGACTCCCAGCCAGGTCCCCGGCGCCGAATCTCTGGACTTCCGCGCCGTGATCGCCTTCGACGCCAACCAAGCCTTTCTGATGTCTTCCGGCTTGGGAGATCTCTCCCGCATCTACCACACCTCAGACGCCGGCGTGCACTGGAAGCTGCAATTTACCAACTCCATTCCCAAAGGCTTTTTCGACTCGATGGCTTTCTGGGACCGAGCCCACGGCATAGCCCTTGGCGACCCCGTCCCCGACGACACCGGCCATCTGAAGTTCGAACTCCTCCAAACCACCGACGGCGAAACTTGGACTCCCATCCCGCCCTCTCAATTGCCCCCTGCCGTGGAGGGCGAAGGTGCCTTCGCCGCCAGCAATTCCTCTCTAGCGATCCTTCCCTCCGACTCGAACCTCTGGTTCGCCACCGGAGGCCGCGTCGCCCGCGTCTTCCATTCCCCCGATCGCGGCCGCACCTGGCAAATCTTCGATACTCCCATCACTCACGGGCCCGACTCCGCCGGAATCTTCTCCATCTTTTTTCGCGACCCGCTCCACGGCGTAATTGCCGGCGGCGACTACAAACATCCCGATCGGGACGCCGATAACCTAGCCTTCACCAACGACGGCGGAAAAACCTGGACCGTTTCCCCCATCCGTCCGCAAGCCTTCTTCTCCGCCGTAGCCTACGCTCGCACCCGACCCCTCCGCGGCAAGGACAAGAACAGAAACCTCGATGACGATCAGGCCAACTCCCGCATCTTCCTTGCAGGCCCCAAATTCATCTTCGACTTTCGTCCTCCCCAGGACCCCACTCGCATCAGCCCCGAGAAGAAATCCCCAGTCCAATTCAACGCCATAAGCCCCTACCCCGAGGGCGGAGTCCTCGTCGTCGGCCCCAACGGCACCATTGCCTCCCTCCCTTGACCCAGGGCCCGAGCCATCGCCCAAGCTGTCATCCCGAGCGAAGTCAGGACCTTGGTTCGGCCGCCATTCTGTTGAAAGCCCGCATCTTTCAGGCCCGTCCTGAGCTCGCTTTTCCCGCACCCCAACCCCACCTCCCTACATCCAATCATTGGAGCATGTTCTAAAGTTCTCTCGTCTGCACCCGATTTGGAGTACACTCTCAGAATTGTTGCCCCAAATATGTTCACGCCTCACCCCAACCTTGCCGATGACGTCAACCGCGCCATCATCCAATCCGAAATCGAAGGTGGCGTGTTTCTCCACGATCTTCCGCCTTCCACAGTCCTCGAGATTCAAACTCTCCACCACGTCTACACCGCAGTGCTACTCGGTGGAAGCGACGCTCTAATCTCCGGCCACCCCGAATTCTGTCCCCACCCGGTCCAGGTCGCCATCGCCGGTTCCACCTGGGGAGGCTCCATGCTGAAACTTCAATACGTCGGTCGCGGCATGCATCTCGAATTCCGCCATCCCGAATACGACACCCCCATCGTCACCTCTCCCATCCAGCAAATCCGCGACTCCCTCCCTGCCCCTGCCTCTCCTCTCTCCGTCAACTCGTTCACTTACTGATTACGCAGCCATTGACTTGCTCCGTCCGCCCCTCTACCATTCCCCGAAGCCGCTAACCAGCGGCCGCACGCCGAATCGCTATGACCATCACCACCCGCGAAGTCAGCCACGTCACCATTGTCGACATCGACGGACGCATCACTCTCGGCGACGAAACCGGCCAGCTTCGCGACACCGTCCACCAACTCCTCGCTGCCGGCAAGAAAAAAATCGTACTCAACCTCGCTGCCGTCGATTACATCGACTCCTCCGGAGTCGGCGAACTCGTCAGCAGCTTCACCACCGTCCGCAACGCTGGCGGCGAACTTAAACTCCTCAGCCTCTCCAAAAAAGTCTCCGACATCCTCCAGGTCACCAAGCTCTACACCGTCTTCGACATCAAGGAAGATGAATTCAACGCCGTGAAATCCTTCGACTACTTCTTCGCCAAGTAGATGACGGAAGCGCTGCTGATCTGAAAGCAAAACAGGTGTCTGCCATGCATATGTGGGGACAGCCGCCCTCGGCTGTCCCACCGGAGCGAGGAGCGAAGCTCCGTCCTGTCTGAAACGAGCTCGACTGGGAACTCCCTACCCGCGCTCAAACGCGTGTTTCTTCTCAAGCTCTTCTAGGGCCAGCCGCATCGCGCTCTCAAATTCTTCCGCGCGCCCCCTCAGCCCGGCCGTTGCCTCGGCCCACTCCCCATCCATCCGCACCAGCCCGTCTCCCGCCAGCAACCGCCCCGCGACTTCCACCAGGTGCTCGCTCGTACTCTCCAAATACTGCGCATCGGTAGGATCCCCAATCCACACTCTCTCCGGCGAGGGCCATGGGGGGACAGCCGCCTCGGCTGTCCGGCCAAGCGCAGCGGGGCCGCTATCCAACTTCGTCCCCCAATATATCTTCCGCTCCAAAAACCTTGCGATCACCTCGTCCGAAGCCTTCCCAAACACCCACTTCTGCCGCTTGAAGTCGTAGTGCCGGCTGGAAAACGCCACGGGCAGCAGCTTTCCCGATTTCACAAACTCAATCTGCCTCCGGTCCACTTCCTTGCGCAGCGCATTGATGACTGGAGCCTCCGCATCCTTCGGCTCCAGCGACGCCAGCACCTCCCGCACCGTCGCCGACAAATTCACCGCCACCGGCGCATGCAGCCCATCCCGACCCACCGGCCTTATATCCCCATGGAGCACCCAAAAATCCGCCCCCGAGGTCGACCGGTGAAACGGCCAATCCAAGTCGATCGTCAGCGGCAACCCGCTCAGCGTCACCCAAATCCTTTTCTGTTCATCATCCATCCCGCAACCCCTCGTGACCCGTAAATAAATACTGTCATACGGAGCGGAGCGAAGGACCCATGCAACTCGCTCGTACCGGCACGGAACAGACCACGAGCAAAGCTGCCTCCCCCGTTACTCGCGACCAGGGTCAGAGCAACTCGCTACTTCTTCTTCCCGCTAACCTTCGCCCCCATCCGCAACAACTTCCGCACCGTCCCGGTCGGCAGGCTCTTCATCTGATCATGCAACTCCGTCACCGCATCAAAAAATCCCGCCATCGCCCCCAGCCGCTCCCGCGTAAAGTCCGCCCCCGCTTCCTTGGGATCCAACTCCTCCAGACTTCTCCGCAGCATCTCTCGCGTCGGATCGATCTCCCTCCGCTTCCTCTGCTCAATCACCAGCCGGAACATCTCCCACACATCTTTCATCGACTCATAATGTTCCCGCCGGTCGCCCAGCACATGCACCGCCCGCACAATTCCCCAACCCTCCAACTCCCGTATCGACGTGCTCACATTCGACCGCGCCACGCTCAGCGTCTCCGCAATCTCCTCCGCCGGCAGCGCCCGCGGAGACAGATACAGCAGCGCATGAATCTGCGCCACCGTCCGATTGATTCCCCACCGCGTCCCCATCTCCCCCCAGTGCAGAATGTATCCCTTCTGCACCCCAGTCAAAGTGGCCATAGGCGTCAGTTATTTCAGTCCGAACAGAAGCTACAGAACAAACCGCCTTCGTGTCAACACGAACCGGATCCTGTTATTCCGATCAATGGCCTTTGTCCGATCAAGAACTTGTCATTCCGAACGAAGCGCTTCCCGACGACACCAAGCACCGCGGCCGGTCCGCTACTCGGCACCGGGTTTTTGGGACTCGCCACTCTTCTTTCCAGACTCCGCCGCCGCTTTCTTCTGAGGAGCCTTCTTCGCCGCCTCTGCTCTCTTCCGCTCCTGATACCGCCGATCATGAAACGACTGGTCCGACGCTTGTTTCTTCATCCCTTCAGCTTGACACACGTGCGCAAACATATCCACTACCGCGGTGCCATGACGCCCCATGTGGGGACGGCCGCCCTCGGCTGTCCATCGAGCGCTGCTCGAAGCCTCATGAACGCTTCGACAATAATTGAAGGCAGGAGATGCTCGACGAAATAAGTCTCGCCCACCCCTTGGGCCTCACCCGACAACTCAGAAACAGCCGAACTTAGGGGCGTCATCCCGCGCTTTTCACCAGCGGGGCGAGGGAGCTCGCGTGCATCCCGCTTGCCCTAGAATAAGGTGCGGACCTGCATTGAGAGATTCCCTCCAGGCCATCTACAATCTGACAGCCATAATCTGACAGCCATGCACCCCGCCCGCATCGCCGAACTGCTCGAACCCTTCCTGCAAGACGCCAGCGACCAACGCCTAACGACCAACGACGAGCTCTGTCACTATATATCGACGTACATCGATATACTCCAACGTTGGAACTCCCGCATCAACCTCACCGCCATCCGCGGCGAAGAAACAATCGTAACCCGCCACTTCGGCGAGAGCCTCTTTCTGGCTCGCCACCTCTTTCCGAGTAACGCTCACGTGGGCACAGCCGCCCTCGTCTGTCCGTCG
>Ga0181525_10002052_pt1 | contig 16869 bp, 19 predicted proteins | sample PEATcosm2014_Bin_48_FD_121100 | JGI IMG/M metagenome (GOLD analysis project Ga0181525, IMG submission 121100) | Peatland microbial communities from MTU Mesocosm Facility, Houghton, MI, USA - PEATcosm2014_Bin06_10_metaG | ecosystem: Environmental > Terrestrial > Soil > Wetlands > Peat | place...
GCATCATCTTGCGTAAACGGGTCACAGGAATCTCCTTTCCCTATGACCCACACTATGTCAGTCGTTCCTGAACTTTCCTGGTTCACCACGCGGTAGCGTCCGCCGCGCCAGCGGCTTAGTCCTGGTCGACAACCAGGAAGTAACGCCGAACCGACGAGTGGTAGGCGATCTTCTCAATTGGCGATCGCGGTAGGGATACCAGTTACCTGGTACCCCCCGCACAGATCCGGACGGGCGCTTATTAGCGCATCCGGTTCTTATCTTGGATGTGTGGCGGCGAAGCGTGCCTCCGGGTAGGGATGGAGCACCCTTGGTTTGGGAAGCCACCGTTGAGCCAGTACCAGCATACGTGTCCAGCGAATCGGGCGCTTTTGGCTCCGGCGGCGTATTGAATGCCACCAGTGCACGAGCACCCGGTGCCGGAACAGGGATAGGCGAGCGGTGTTTCCTGGTACTGCGTAGTAGTTGAAGTGACCTTGTACGACTGATTTGAGCCATAGGCCTGTCTGAGCGACGGGATCGTACATCCGCTTGCGTAGCTCCGGCTTAAGCTGCCGGAGCTTCGCTAGCATGCGTTTGCGGATCGTCGTGCGCCGTACGGCAAATCGCCCTAGACTGTTCTTCCCAGCAGCAATGTGGCACTCTGTTCTGGATCATGAAGGTCATTGCTGCGCGGTCGTGATACCGCCCAAAATACGCATAGGGACGCTGGGTTCCGCGAGATGTTATCCGCACCGTTGGCGATGATGAACTGAGGCACAGAGAGTGCCGCTTCCGGCAACTTCACAGTGTCGATGCCAATGGCATCCCAGTGGCCCGGCGCATACTCGATGGCAGCAAGGATGCGGTCGGGAGCGTAAGCAACCATGCGCGCCACCATCGAGCCGCCACCGGAGAAGCTGAATAGAATGAGCTTGCTCTCGGCCAGTTCAGGATGATGCGATTGTTGCGCAAATTGATTGAGGCTTTGCAAAAGTGCTCGTCCAATCCCGTGTTCAGGGATAATGTCCATGTCCTCCTCCTTATTTGGCCCCTCCGTCTTGGCCCGGCAGTGCCTTGCCAGCACCAATGCCAAATCATGGCGCTCCGCGAAGGAGGTGACTTCGGGGTCGAAATAAAGGTTTCCTACTTGCCACCCGCGTTCAATGATGACTAGAACTGCGCTCACAGGCTTGCTGGCATCCCGCAGTGTTAGCTCATATTCACACGGTCCGCGCACGGTTTCGGTAGAAGTGGGAGCTACGTAGGTTCGGTATTGTTCAGTGCTCGCCACAACCGGGTGGCTTAGAAAAACTACACACGCTGCGAAGATGGCAACTGGTCGCATCGCAATTTCTGCCGATCAGGAGCGTCTCGTCAGCCTCGATTGGATCATCTTCCCGCGGCGCTCCGCAGTTCTCATTCGCTAAGGTCAGCCTGAGACTTTAAAAGCCGGTACCGCTCCACGCGAAGATTGACGCCGCTGTTTCGTTCTTCCTCGGTGATGCCCCTGCGGCTCATCTGCGCGTGCAGGTAGCGAACATACCAGGCGAGGCATCGGCCCACGTCGTAGGGGTTGAGCGCCTCGTGCTCCGGTATCTTCCGGAATTCCACCGATGACTCGGCGGAGATGTCGCGGCTTGTCCCCCTCGCCGCAGCCGAAGGACAGGCACATGCCCGACCAAAGAGAATGGCAAAAAAGTCTGCATCACTGCAGAAAAACCACTTCAAAGAAGTTTTCCCGCCGCCAGATCCTTCACCAGTGACGCATCGGCCTCAAGAAAGTCGTACGATGGCAGATCTTTCGGCGCCGACCACTGCAGGTCGCGAAAAATCCGGTTCTCGATCTCGCCAGCGTACTCGCGAATGAGATAGAAGCGCAGCTCCACCGTTGCGCCATTCGGATACGCATGCTTCAGGCGTGCAATCTCGTCGCCGATCTCGGCATGGATTCCCAATTCCTCTTCCAGTTCCCGGCGCAGCGCATCCCGCGGCTGCTCGCCCTCCTCTATTTTTCCTCCCGGAAACTCCCACTTCAGTGGCATGGTCTGGTGTCGCGTGCGTTGGCACACCAGCAGCTTGCCATCTTTTTCGATCACCGCTGCCACCACCCGCTTCATAATCCCGAACTGATGGCGGCATGCCGCGCGCTCGCAAACCTTTCGTTCCTTGCCGTCATCGAGATTTCTCCAGCTTCCTCCCGATTACTTCCGCGCAGTACTGTACGAGTTGCTGGTCATCGAGGCCGAACGCCGCCGCGAAATGACTATCGATGTCGAGCTCCCCGGCTACCTTTCCTTTCACGAAAATAGGCACAACGATTTCCGACTTGGTTTCCAGCGAACAGGCCAGGTAGCGAGGATCTTTGCTCACGTCGTCCACCACAATCGTCTTGCCGCTGGAGGCTGCAGCCCCGCAGATGCCCTGATTGAGCGGGATCCGCGTGTGCGGAGTCATTGCTCCCACAAAAGCGTCCAGCACCAGCATCGGCGGCTGCGCTCCCGGTTCCAGCATATAAAAACCTACCCAGTTGTACTTCAGCATGCGATCGTGCAGCAGTTTGCAGAGTCCCTGCATCAATTCCTTGGCCGTAGGCGCGGCTTGCGCCAGTTCCATTACCTCGTTGCGTACCTCTTCGATTCTGGTAACGGCGGGCATGAGGAGAATCTTAACTCAGAGTCGACGCTTCACGCCGTGGAACATTGCACCCTGGTAATCTGCCGGATTCCCTCGGTGCAGGCAAAAAGTTCAGGGTGAATCGCAAACCCCAGCGCCTCCAGACCCCGGAGCAGCGTGGGCGCAGGCGTGTTCAAGTACTCGTCCCGTATGCAGTAGACCCGTGAAGCGGAAGCCGCGGGAGTTCCCCGCCAGTTCCGCTGGGCGACGATTTTCTCCAGCGGCACCCGGTCTCCCGCTCCACACCAGGCCGCAATCAGAACCTCAGGCTCCAGGCGGGCTACGTCTTCACTCGAGATCTGCCGCCCGGGAGCGCCCATAAACTCGCCTCCGGCCGCATCTACCAGCTCCGCAACCCAGCTCTGCGACGCGATCAGCGGCTTACCCCATTCTTCGCAGAAGACTCTGGGACGAGGCGATCCCGCAGCCCTGGTACGAACCAGTTCCCGAACCTCTTCGATTCGTCGTTGCATGAGTGCAATCACCTTTTCGCCGCGATCACCCGCCCCAACAACTCCCGCAATGATCGCAATGTCGGTGTAGATGTCAGCTAGAGTTCTAGGGGCGAGCCCCAGAAAACGTGCGCCCGACATCAGAATTTCCTTGACCGCTTCTTCCTGGTAAGGCACGGAAGCGATCACCAGGTCAGGTTGGGCCGCGATAATTTCGACGGCATTCGCCGTCCACGAGTCGGAAAGAATCGTGCGTGAAGACCCGGCAACGTCGGGAACCACGTCGGCGCAATATTTCGTGCAGGCCACCACGCGATCCAGTTCGCCAATGGCGGCGAGAATCACGGTCGCGCTGGGCTGCAGGCAGGCGATGCGACGCGGCTTGTGGTCGAGAGGCGTGTTAAGAGGCATGAGAAAAGGCTTAATACCTGCGCTACGCTCCAAGTCGAACCAGTGCCGCGTCCAGCGCATCCAGCACCAACTGAGCCGCATGCGTCGAGGCCTGCGGCAGGCCACCCACGGCTGCGATCACATCCTCGCGCCGCAGGCTTTGTGCTTCCTTCAACGATTTTCCCACGAGCAATTCGGTGAATGCCGAGCCACAGGCGATCGCCGCCACGCACCCTTTGGCCTTGAATTTCGCCTGCACAATTTGCCCCGAATCCACCTTCAACGTAAGCCGCAAGACGTCTCCACAAGCCGGGTTTTCAATTTCCGCAACAGCGTCAGCTTCGGGAACTTCACCCGCATTACGTGGATTCTGAAAATGATCCAACAGTTCCGCGGAATACATGACAAGGCCTCACGACAGGCTCAGAGATTCAGGCCCGAGCGTTCCGGAAAATAAATCGGCCATCCGCGTTCGCGAGCCGTGGATTCAAAATCCGGATTCGGGTTGATGGCGAAGCCATGTTTCGCCATGGCCAGCATTTCCGCATCCCACCGGGAGTTGCCGAAAGCCGCGTCAATCTCTTTGGTCACCACTTCGCCGAGCGCCTGCGACTTGCCCGGACCGGAGGGCACGCGGATCAACCGGTCGCGGATGATGTCGCCTTCGACCGTCACCTTAGCTGCGAGAATGCGGCTTTGCGGGATGCCAAAATATTTCATCCCGGCTCGAATGATCCATTCATTCGAAGACGAAACCGCCCACACTTCGCATCCGCTGTCGTGCAGCCGGCGCACCAGTTCCCGCATCTCAGGGAAAATCTGCGCCACAAAGAACTGGTCAAAAAAACGGCGCGCCGCGCCCATCACAGTCGACTCTGAAATCCCCCGGTGCATCGTCACCATCTCGCCGCACATCGCAGTCTCTTCGACCTCGCCGCGCTTGTAGGCGGCGTAACGCTCTCGCATCGATCGGTCGAGCCTATCGAGCGTGCTGCTGGGAAAGACTTCGCCGTCCCTCAACTCCCAATCGAAGAAGCGCTCTCCGGCATCGCCCGACCACAGTGTGCCGTCGCAGTCAAACGCAGCCACGCGGGGTCGCAGGTTAAGCACAGAGTCCAGGAATTGGTTGGCGGCCGGCCCAAAGACTTGCGCGTCGGTAACGTTCATCTAACGAAAATAACGTGTTTTGAGGGAAACGCGCAACGCTCGAGAATCTTGCTGATTGTCGATTCCTGATGGTTGACCGCGGATGGTTGATGAAACCCAATCATGGGTTGCTTTCTCAATCCACACCGTTCGGACCCGCGAGCAGGTCCGCGTACTCCTCCGGAGTGTTCACATTCAGCGCCACCAGAGGATCGTCGACCACAACGTACCGAATGTGTTCCTGGTGCGCGTGTTCGATCTCGCGCGCATTCGCCGTGGCCGGGACCCGAAGAAATGCTTCCATCATCTCCCGGCCCACCATGTAGGGATGACCGTGCTGTCCCGAAAACTCGGGAACCACAGCCCAGATATTCTGCTCGGCAACCTCGAATGCGTCCCGCAGCTTTCGCACAGTCGCAGGAGACGCCGGCGGCCGGTCCACCAGCGTGATGATCGCCGCGTCGCGCCCGCGATTAAGAACTTCGTGCAGGCCCTCCTGCAGCGAACTGAACTGGCCGCGATCTGGATCTGGATTTACTACGAGCGATGCTCCGTTCGCATAAACCATCGGAGCTAACCCGGCTTCATTTCTTCCCACAACTACGAGGACGAAGTCCGCTGCCCGAGAAAGCGACCGGATGGCCGCCGACAGGAACGTGTCATTCGAAAGAGCTTGCCCACTCGCCGGCGGCGGCCAGGCCAGTAAGGCTTTATCCCGGCCCATGCGCGAGGATTCCCCGGCGGCGAGAATCAGCCCGGCGAAGCTCGAAGCGCGAGTCATTTTGCGAAAGACGCACGATTGCCGATTGCCATTTTTGATGATCGGCTGGAGCGCACAATCCGCTCGTTCATCAGCAGGCGGCCCAACCCTCTCTCAAATCAATTTTCCTATTCGTCTTTCACCTGCTCATCGACCGCCGAATCCGCCGCATGACTCTCTTCTCGCCTTGAGCCTCCGCCGCCGAACCAGCTCATGTGAGGCAGCGCCGCATCCGCATGCCGCCGGATCGCGATTAATTCCGCCGTGATCGCAACCGCAATCTCCTCCGGCGTGATGGCGCCGATATCCAGACCGATGGGCGCGTGCACCCGGTCGAAACGATGCGCGGGCAGGCCCTCGTTCTGCAGCGCCTTATAGATCTCGATCACCTTGCGCCGGGAGCCGATCATGCCAACGTAGCGGGCGCGGGTCTGCACCGCCCAGCGCAGCATGCGCATATCGTCGCGATGACCGCGAGTGACAATCACGATATAGGAGGATTCGTCCGGATCGAGAATCCGCATAGCCTCGCCAAAGTCGAGCGCGTGCACGTCGCGCGCGGCAGGAAAGCGATCTCTGGTGGCGTAAGAGGTGCGGTCATCGGCGATCACGACGTCGAAGCCTGCGTTGGCGGCGACTTGGCAAAGGTTGATGGCAACGTGCCCTGCGCCGAATATATAAAGTAACGCCGGAGGCAAAACCGGCTCGATAAAAACCTCCAGCGTGCCTCCGCAAACCAGGCCCGTATCGTATTTCGGATCTTGATTCAGGTCGAAGGTGAGGTTGCGCGGCTTCTCCGATTCCATCACTTCCCGCGCCGCCTGCCACACCTCGGCCTCGACGCATCCTCCGCCGATCGTGCCGACGATCGATCCATCGTCGCGAACCAGCATCTTCGCCGTGCGAAACGAAGGGATCGAACCGCGCACGTTGACGATGGTGGCGACCGCACCCCGCCTTCCTTCGCGGCGAAGCTGCACGATCTGTTCGTAGATGTCCATAAGAATCCGGGAGCGACGCAGAGTTGATTATCAGTCGGTCAACAGGAGGAGTCAAACGGGAATTCGACACCACCGGCGCGCTTGAATTGTGTCGGCGCGACTGATAGCTTTCCGAGCGGAGGGCGTTCTGACCGCGATGAAGAAGTGAACAGCCGCTATTGGGACGCTTGAGCGCTGCGAGAAGGCGGCTCTCTCGAGCAGGCGGCGGGAATCAGCATGCGATGCCGGCGCAGCGCTGCCGCGCCTTTCTTAATTCGAGACCACTGTGACCGGCAGGGTAGGGGGAGGACGATCTTATGAAAGCTGTTCGCATTCATCAATTCGGTGGACCGGAAGTTTTAACCTATGAAGACATACCCGATCCGCGCCCGCGGCTCGATCAGGTGCTGGTGCGGGTGCGGGCGTGCTCGTTGAATCATCTCGACGTGTGGGTGCGCAAAGGTCTGCCGGGCGTGAAGCTGCCCCATATCCTTGGCAGTGACGTTGCCGGTGAAGTGGTCGAGGCCGGCGAGTACGTCAGCGGATTCAAGGCTGGACAGCGTGTGCTGCTGGCACCGATTAGCTACTGCGGCCATTGCGCGAACTGTGTTGCCGGATTGCAGAATCAGTGCCGGGAATTCACCGTGCTGGGCAATGGCGTGGATGGAGGAAACTGCCAGCTGATCGCATCCCCGGCGGCGAACGTGATTCCAATTCCCGACTCGCTGGATCTCAATCAGGCGGCAAGCCTTCCCCTGGTATTTTTGACTGCGTGGCACATGCTGGTGGGGCGCGCCGCGATTCGTCCGGGGCAGACCGTGCTGGTGCTGGGAGCAAGCTCCGGCGTGGGCATTGCGGCGATTCAGATTGCTAAACTCTTCCATTGCCGCGTGATTACGACGGCGGGCGACGAAGCCAAGCTGGAAAAAGGCCGCGCCCTGGGCGCCGACTTCGGGATCAACCACTACAAACAAAAAATTTCTGAAGAGGTCCGCAAGATTACGAACAAAGAAGGTGTCGACATTGTGCTCGAGCACGTGGGCGCGGCAACCTGGGATGAAAGCGTAAGGTCTCTCAAGACCGCGGGCACGCTGGTGACGTGCGGAGCGACCACCGGGCCGAATGTCGGCATTGATCTGCGGCACTTGTTTGCCCGGCAGTTGACCCTGCTGGGCTCCTATATGGGAACCCTTGGCGAACTGCACGAAGTGCTGCGGCACGTCTTTGCCGGCCGGTTGAAGCCTGTGGTCGATCGCGCGTTTCCGCTCAGCGAGATTCGTGCAGCACACGAATATCTGGAGAAGAGCCAGATGTTCGGCAAAATTGTGGTAAATCCTTAGCGAAGTTAAAACCTTGAAACCAAATAACTTAAGGGCAGCTGCAAGATGGCTGCCCTTTTCATTTGCACCATTGCTGGTGCTTCTGTCCGCCGATTGTACGCGGGTGGCTGGTTGGACTGGGTTTAGAGGCTTTCGGAGCAAGCGATCTGCCAACGGATGCGCGGTCGCGGGACCGGGGAAGAAGGCGAGAAAATGCTCGCGTACTTCGATTCCGTAATTTCCCGCACGGCCGCACCGCTCGCGGCCGACGCTTCGTCCTGGAAACGATAACGATAAGGATGAGAAGTCCACCTCCTAATCACCCGACGGCATCAACATTTCTTCTTTACCCGGCTCCCCCCGCACCAGCGTATGAGGACGATCCTCCAAAATCGGCTGGCAGGCCGCATCCGGCGCTTCCTTCGCATGCACCAAAGGCTGCAACTCGCCGAACTGCTCCGCCTCAGTCGACCCGCCGAGCGCCGTAGTCGAAGCCAGCCCCCCGCTGATCACCTGCTGCACCTGATCGAAATAACCAGTGCCCACAAAGCGCTGGTGCTTTACCGCTTCGTAGCCATACTGCGCCTCGCGGCTGAATTCTTTTTCCTGCAGCCTCGAATACGCCGCCATCCCCGAAAGCTTGTACCCTCGCGCCAATTCGAACATGCTCAGGTTCAAAGCGTGGAAGCCAGCCAGCGTAACGAACTGGAACTTGTATCCCATCCGCGCGAGCTCCGGCTGGAACCGCGCAATCGTCGCTTCATCCAGCTTCTTGCGCCAGTTGAAACTCGGAGAGCAGTTATACGCCAGCATCTTCGCAGGAAATTTCGCGTGAATCGCCTCGGCAAACTGTCGCGCCTCCTCCAGATCAGGATGCGATGTCTCGCACCAGAGCAGATCGGCATAAGGCGCATACGCCAGCCCGCGCGCGATGGCCGATTCAATCCCGCCGCGAATGCGGAAAAATCCTTCCGCGGTACGCTCCCCGGTACAGAACTGGCGGTCGCGCATATCGATGTCGCTCGTAAGCAGGTGCGCGCTATCGGCATCGGTTCTCGCCATCACCAGCGTGGGCACACCCATCACATCGGCGGCAAGCCGCGCAGCCACCAGCTTCTGTACAGCCTCAACCGTCGGAACCAAAACCTTGCCGCCAAGGTGTCCACACTTCTTCGCCGACGAAAGCTGATCCTCGAAGTGCACGCAAGCCGCTCCCGCCTCGATCATTCCCTTCATCAACTCGAAGGCATTGAGAGTTCCGCCGAAACCAGCCTCCGCATCCGCCACCAGCGGAGCAAACCACGTCTGTCCGGGAGCCACCTTCCCTTCCGCATGATGCACCTGATCGGCCCGCTGCAAAGCACTATTCATGCGCCGGCAAAGATTCGGAACGCTATCCGCCGGATACAAACTCTGGTCGGGATACATCTGTCCCGCACTGTTCGCATCCGCCGCCACCTGCCATCCGCTCACGTAAATCGCCTTCAGCCCGGCCTGCACCTGCTGCACCGCCTGATTGCCGGTAACCGCGCCCAGCGCAATCACGTACGACTCGGTCTGCAATAGCTCCCACAACCTCTCCGCTCCCAGGCGAGCCAGCGTGTGCTCAACGTGGATGGAGCCCCGCAGCCGAAGCACATCCGCCGCCGCATAAGGACGCTCCACGCCCTTCCACCGCGGATTGTTGGCCCACTCCTGTTCCCTGCACTCCTGCGCCACTCCCGGCTGCGCAGTGCGCTCTGCCGCACTCATCGGTAGGTTTGCGGTTTTCCGGTAGCCGTTGCTCATGCCGTCGTACTTCATAAAGATTGCCTCTTCCTGGCGCGCGATTGGTCGGACTTAGCGCCTTCCGTTTATGTTCAATATATTGAACATACATTCAACATACTGGCGAAGCGTAGGATATTTAAATCCGCCGGTCAATACCAATGTTCAATATAATGAACATATATTCATTTTGTTGTCCGTCTACGGGTTTGCTACCATGACGGTTTAGCCATGTCCGCTCCCGACTCGCCTTCCGCCGCCGTCGAACGCGCCCTGGCCATGCTGGAGGCGGTAGCCCCGGAACCCGACGGCCTAAGCAACGCCGAAATCAGCCGCAAGCTCAACATTCCAAAGAGCTCCGCCAGCTACATCCTGCGCACGCTGGAAGCCCGCAGCTATCTCACGCGCGATGCGGAATCGGGCAAATATCGGGTGGGACTAAAGATCCTGAGTCTGAGCCGGGGCGCTTTGAGTGGCTTAGACGTGCGCGGCGTGGCCCAACCCATCATGCGCCACCTGATGCAGCAAACCGGCCTCACCTGCCATCTCGCGATTCTCGATGGTCCCGACGCGGTCTACATCGAAAAAGTCGAGCCCGAAGGATTCATCAGAATGGACACCTGGGTCGGCCGCCGCATGCGCGTGCACGCCACCAGCGTGGGCAAAGCCATGGCAGCACACATTCCGCAAGAGCAACTGGAGCACCTCCTGCACAAAAGCGGCATGGAAAAGCGAACCGTCAAAACCATTACCACCATGCCGCGTCTGCTCAAGGAATTGGAAAAGGTCCGCGCGCAAGGCTACGCCGTCGACGACGAAGAGAACAACATCGGCGCCCGTTGCGTCGCCGCGCCCGTGTTCGGCGAGCGCGGCGCAATCGAAGCCGCCCTGGGCCTGAGCGGCACGACACAGCAGGTAAGCGCGCAAACCATGCCGCGCATCATCGAGGCGCTCAAGGATTCCGCCCGCCACATCTCCATGGGCATGGGATACCGCGCGCCGCACCGCCGAGCCGGCGGCTAGCAGAAATCCGGGCTGGGTTTCGAAGCGCCGAATTCTAACGCGGAGCCGACAAATCCCTCTCAATGTTTTCAATGTCTTACCGGATGGCTTGTACGCTGTGGAAGCCGGAATCCGGAGAAGAGCCAGAGCTTCGGCAAGATTGTGGTGAACCCTTGGAACGCGGCTCTTCAGTGCCTCTTTTTGGGAGGCTTTTTAGGTTTCGCTGGTTTCCCCGGCTTCGAGGGCCTGGGTGCTGGCCCGGGCTTGCCGCCGCCTCCGCCGGGGACGGTCGCCGTAACCGTATTTTTGAAACATCAATTACGAAACCATCCGCCCGTTTTGATGCTGGTGACGTCCTGGGCAGAAAGCAGTTGGGACAAATCAAATCGGAGGGCGCCGGACCGTTCGGCGGCGGAAGGGGCTGGAAGGGATAGTGCGGGAGTTGGACGGTGGTGGCCTGAACCGGAAAGTGGGGGAATTGGCGGAGTGTGGCTCCGCCGCTTGCCGGTGCAGAACAGATGCGATGGACTCATGACGATCTCCTACGGAACTCAGGGCCGCTGTTGCACAACGCAGCGCCGCCCGCACCGGTCGCGCACAAATCATCCGGCAGCATGTTAGACGGGGCCGAAACACAAGAAGGGGAAGATGCGAAAAAGCTTACAAGAAAAAATTATGTTGTCCAAGGAGTTCTGCTTCGCTTCTCCGGTCCCGTTGGATTCCCGGTTGAACACCAAGTAGAATACAAACATCATGTCTCCTGAACTGAATTTCGGCCCCTACGTTGACTTCGAGAACGGCAAGAGAGTGGTCAAAGATCTGACTTTCGGCAATCCCACGCCGGAGGGGGTGGTGTTGACCACGCTCGATTCGGCGGTGAACTGGATGCGCAAGGGATCAATTTGGCCCATGACATTCGGGCTGGCCTGTTGCGCGATCGAAATGATGTCGATGGGGGCGGCGCGGTTTGATCTGGCGCGGTTTGGCGCGGAAGTCTTTCGTCCTTCTCCGCGGCAAAGCGATCTGATGATCATCGCCGGACGCGTGTCGAACAAAATGGCGCCGGTCATCCGGCAGTTGTGGGAGCAGATGCCGGAGCCCAAGTGGGTGATTTCGATGGGAGCGTGCGCCACATCCGGCGGCGTGTTTCAGAACTATGCGCTGGTGCAGAGCGTGAATCAGGTCATTCCGGTTGATGTTTACGTTCCCGGCTGCCCGCCGCGTCCCGAGCAACTTCTGTACGCCATTACTCTTCTCCAGGAGAAGATCCAGAAAGAGCGCGGCACCATCAGGAAGGCGCTGAATCTGAGTTAGCCGGTCCGCGTCCGTTTTCGAGGCTGGGCGTCTACGGCAGACCGATCCCCGCGCTCCGGGAGCCGACTTTTCCACTTGATGTCTGTTTGCCAGAGGATATTTTCTGCACGTTCCCGCACGCAGAGCTGTGCAAAACTGGGCACCAATCCCATAAACCTCTGACGCATCATCACTTGTGGAATTTGACCATTTCTGGTCCACGACTCGCACGCGTAAGACGAAACCATTCTCTTCTCAGGTGAATCTAACATTTTGTACGACTGAATACTGTAGGGGCAGGTGCGAGGGAGCGGCTCGCAAAACAATCCCAGGGATAAACAGCCCCGGGGTGTGGAAGGTTCTTTATGATGGCAAAACTGATCGATGCGTTTTTCGGCTGCCGGCATTCCCGGTATAGCTTTCCAGTAACGCTGCGACGCGCAGGGCGGCCGCAGGCCGGGGCCTTGACCGGTACGTATGTTGCTTGCCTGGATTGCGGAAGAGAATTCCCTTACGACTGGCGGGAGATGAAGGTGATCACGTCTTCGGCCGAAAGGCGAGAGTACGTGGCGTCCCTGGCTCCCAAGCAAGCCGCGTAGAGCGAACTGGCGTGCTTGTTGGAGCGTCTTCTTCCCTCCCCCATCGGACCTAGCGTGCCGGAACGGTTGCTCCAACCCTTTTTTCCATGGGCACAAACTCGCGCTCTCCGTAGCCGGTGTAGATCTGGCGCGGACGGGCGATCTTCTGTTCGGGATCGGTGACCAGTTCCTGCCACTGCGCCAGCCATCCCGCGGTGCGAGGAATCGCAAACAGGACCGTGAACATCTCGGGCGGGAAGCCCATGGCCTGGTACATGATTCCGGAATAAAAATCGACGTTGGGATAGAGCTTGCGCTTCACGAAGTATTCGTCTTCGAGCGCGATGCGCTCGAGCTCCAGCGCAATGTCGAGTTTCGGGTTGCGTCCCGTAACCTTGAAAACCTGCTCGGCCGACCATTTGATGATCTTCGCCCGCGGATCATAGTTTTTGTAGATGCGATGGCCAAAGCCCATCAGTTTGCCGTGTCCGTCCTTGACCCGCTTGACGTAGGCGGGCACGTTGTCTTTCGAGCCAATCTCATCCAGCATCTTCAGAACTTCTTCATTGGCTCCGCCGTGCAACGGACCCGCCAACGCCGCTGCCGCCGACGCCGTGGCGAGGTAAGGATCGGTCTGGGCGCTGGCCACCGAGCGCATGGCGTTGGTGCCACAGTTCTGCTCATGATCGGCGTGCAGAATAAACAGGATGTCTAAGGCGCGAGAGATGACCGGATTCGCCACATACTTGGGCTCGACCATCTTCCATAACATGTTCATGAAATTTTCGGTGTAGCTCAAATCGTTGTCCGGATAGACATAGGGAAATCCCACGTTGTAGCGGTAGGACATGCCCGCAATCGACGGCACTTTGCCGATCAGGCGCTTGATCTGCAGCATCCGGTTCTCCGCGTTGTGCACATCCTTGGCGTCGGGATAAACGCTGGAGAGAGCAGCCACGGTGCTCACGAACATCACCATGGGATGAGAGTCGTAGCGAAAGCCCTCCATAAATTTTTTCGTCGCTTCATGCAGCATGGTGTGATGAGTGATGTCATGCACCCAATTCTTGAGCTCGGCCTCGGTGGGCAGTTCGCCAAACAACAGGAGATATGCGACCTCGAGGAAGGTGCAGCGCTCAGCCAGGACTTCGATGGGATAGCCGCGATAGCGCAGGATTCCGCGATCTCCATCGATATAAGTGATGCTGCTGCGGCACGAAGCTGTATTCATGAATGCCGGATCGTAGGTCATGAGGCCGAAATCTTCAGGACCTGTCTTGATCTGTCGCAGATCCATCGCCCGGATGGTGCCGCTGTCGACGGGAAGCGTGTAAACCTGGCCGGTGCGATTGTCGGTGATGGTGAGAGTGTTCTGCGGCATGGAAGGATCGGCTCCTTTGCTGACCTTAGGGTAGCCCAGCCTATTTCGTTTCGGCAACAAGGCGCGCTGACCAATGTCACAAAATCCGGCGAAGCTGCCAATGGGCGGGCAGCCCCGATCTAAATCGCCCGGAGAATGCAAAACCGGCGGCCTCGGCCGCCGGTTCGCTGATCACTGTTTCCTCGACCTGCTAGTTTGCCGAATCATCGCGGCGCTTCAAGGTCGGGCGGTCGTCATCACTCTTGCTGTTGCCAGAGTTGGGGTCGCTGCCGGCGGAGGTCCGCCGCAAGCTGGGCTTGTTGCCATCTTTCTGATCGAGCACCTTGTGGCGATTCTCGATCGATGCCAGCCGCGCTTTCACTTCGTCGAATTCCGAAGTGGTCACGACATACTGGGGTTTCGAAGGCAGGATCTTGCGAATTTCCTCCTGCGTCTTTTCGATCCGGTCCGGAGTCTGGGGGTGAGTGTCGAAGGCCTTCGAAAGCGTACCCGGCTTCTTTTTCTCCATGGCCTGAATCTTTTCGAAGAAGGAGACAAAGGCTGACGGATCGTAGCCCGCGCGATACATATACTCCACGCCGAGATAGTCGGCCTCGGCCTCGAAGCCGCGGGAGAAGCGCAGGAAAGTCATGGGGATGGCGAGTCCGGCCGCTTCGTATCCGGCGTAACCAATCGCCCCGCCCATGAAGATGAAAGGAATGGAAGCCATCTGCAGCAGGTTGGCGCGCGTCATTTCGCGCCCGTAGTGGCAGGCAGCCACGTGAGCGATTTCGTGAGCCATGACCCCCGCCATCTCGGCTTCCTCGTCGGCCGCTAGGATAAGGCCGGAATTCACGTAGAAGAATCCGCCGGGAAGCGCCATGGCGTTGACCACGTCGGAATCGATCACTTTGATGGTGAAGGGCACCTGCGCATCGGAGTTGCGGACCAGATTCTGGCCGATGCGGTTCACGTACTCCGTGACCACAGGATCGTTCACCAGCTTGATCTGCGATTCGATTTGCTGGGCGTAAACCCGACCTCGTGCGACCTGGCCTTCCACCGTGTACCAGTTACCGACGCCGCGACCGCAACCGACGTTGCGGTTTCCGACCGCATCCACGTCAGTCTTGCTGCCGTCGTGCTTGATCTGGCTGTCGTCCTGGGTAGGCAGGGCGGCGGGCGCCTGCTTCGGAGCATTCTGAACATCGCCGGCTTTGGGCTGGCCATTGTCCGGATCCTGGGTGGGGGGTTGCGACGGAGCCTGAGTTTGAGTTTGGCCCGGCTGAGCTTGGCCAGGATTGTTTTGACCAGGGTTGTTCTGACCGGGCTGTGTTTGTGCCAACATCCACGATCCCGCGCCGAACGCCGTGAGAGCCACCGTAATTGCCAGCCATCGCGATTTCATAAATACCCCTTTGCGGCCTGTACTCTTAAAAGAAATTATACGCCCGGTCCACAACTCCCAACACTGAAGCTCGCCCCTTGGGTTAGACGCCGGGTCGGAGGCTTGGGGTTATCCGGGGCCGGGCAAGAGGCTGCAGAAATCGCACCGCAAGGCAGACATTGCAATCCGCGGGTTTAGGCGGGGATCAACCCGGAGCAGAACCCGATGTACAATCACGCTGCACGGGAGGTCTCAATGAAAATACCGGTTCAGCGCACTCATTTAAATCATCCAGGGATTCGTGTCCTTTTTCTGCTGCCAGCCGGCTTGTCATCCTTGGTGTTGGTTTACGCGACGTTGGGTTGGCCGATGGTCAGTTCCGCGAGCGACATGAAGCCGGAAGACCTGGTGGTGCGGCATCTCGATTCGATGGGAACGGCCGAGGCGCGTGCAGCGGTCAAGACGCGCATGGTGCAAGGCAAGCTGACGTTCAAACTTCTGGTCGGCGGTCGCGGTACGGTCGAGGGGTCCTGGGGACGGGTTTCAGAGCAGCGGAAAGCAAACTTCGTGATGAGGTTCGGTCTGGGGGATTACCGCGGCGAGCAGTTCGTCTTTGACGAAAACAAAACCTACATCGCCGCCGAGACCGGCTCGCAGTTGAGGTCCCGTTTCGGTGATTTCGTCCACAGCCAGGATTACATCCTCAAGGAAGGTTTGCTGGGAGGTGAGCTGTCGACTGCCTGGGCCTTGCAAAACCTGGAGGAGAACCATCCCAAGCTGGTTTATGCGGGCCTCAAGAAGATTGATGGAAAGCAAGTTCACGATCTGGAGTATCACTCAAAGCACAGCACCGACATGCAGATCCACCTGTATTTTGATCCAGAAACCTACCATCATGTGAAGACGGTGTACGCCATGGCGTTTTCGCCGAACATGGGGAGAACCGTAACCTCGAGTGTCAATCAGCAGGAAATCCGCTATACCATCGAGGAGCGCTTTGCCGACTTCAAGGACATAGACGGCATGACCCTTCCCTCGACCTACTCGATCGAGTACACCCAGGAACAGCAGAATGGCCAGACAATCGTGTATCACTGGGATATGACGGCGGACAAGAATGCGGAGAACGTGGGCCTGGACCCGAAGAACTTCGATACGAAATAGACTTCGACACGGAATGAGCAAGGGTTTGGACCGATGCGGCGAGCTTTTCCCGGAGTTCACGCGGCTTGGATCATGGATCGTGGTCACGTCCCAGTGACCACGTCTGCTACGATGTGGACATGAAGAACGTTGCCGCGGGACAGTTCAAAGCGCGGTGCCTTACGCCGATGGAACAGGTGAGATCCACGAGAGAACCGATCGTGATCACCAAACGTGGAAAGCCGGTCGCCAACTGGTTGCGGCGGACAACCTCGAAGATGACTTCATAGCCGCCTCGAAGGCGTTGTCCGCATTGGCGGTGACATTGAATCTCCGCTGGTGCCTCTCGGGGCGTGGGATGCGTTGAAGTGATTCTGCCCGACACTCACCATCACCCGCGACGAAAGCATCCGCAGAAGTCCTCTTCCGAGAACGGTCTGGTAATGCCAACCTCGCGAAAGCCGCAGGCGAGCGCGACCACGCCACGTAACCGTCAATCGTAATACTCCAGTCCGAGATGCGTGATCAGTTCCTCGCCCTTCAGATGGCGCAGTGTGTTTTTCAGCTTCATCAACTGAATGAAAAGATCGTGTTCCGGATAGAGTCCGGGCACGGTCATCGGCGACTTGAAGTAGAA
>Ga0181525_10002054_pt1 | contig 16856 bp, 21 predicted proteins | sample PEATcosm2014_Bin_48_FD_121100 | JGI IMG/M metagenome (GOLD analysis project Ga0181525, IMG submission 121100) | Peatland microbial communities from MTU Mesocosm Facility, Houghton, MI, USA - PEATcosm2014_Bin06_10_metaG | ecosystem: Environmental > Terrestrial > Soil > Wetlands > Peat | place...
CGTCCACGACGTTGCGGAGAAATTGTTCGTCGGCCACGCCGTCCGTGGCCTCGGCGGGAAATTCAACCTTCGCGTAAAAATGCGCGGCCAGTTCGCCAAATAATTCCACGCGCGCCACCGGGTCAAATTCATCGCGACGTAGCAAAGCCTGCAACGCCACCTCCGCCTCCGCTGGCGAAATATTCTGCCGTAACCGCGCGGCCAGATGCGGAAACTGCCGGAGCGAATTGAATTTTCCCGCCAGCAATTGATCCAAATCCGGCTCGGTGATGCGCGGCACGCGGATGACAATTGTGTTGGCCGCGATGTCGCCAAGCCGCTGGCATTTTGAATTCAGCCAGCACGTCAGCCCGCCGACAAAATAAAATATGGGCAGTTCGTCCACGAACCGCAGCAGGTTGCGCACGACTATTTGATTGAACTGCAACCGCATTCCCTCCACATCTACCACGCGCAACCGGAAGAGCTTTTTGCCGATGGTCTGCCCGCGCCAAGTCCACTCGAAGAAAATCCCGTAACCGATGCCCACAATAAAGTAGGCGATGACATTGAGCGCCACGGCAAAATTGAGGCTGACCACCCCCAGCAAGTCCAGCAGCGAACCCAACAGGCTCATCGCAGCGCCGATGCAAAGCTGGTCAATGAACCAGGCAAAAAACCTTGTCACCGGCCCTGCCAGCAATTGCGAGAAGACGATGCCTTCGGGCGTGCGGATGAAAAGCATGCTGGTCTTCATTCGTCCAAAGTTTTGGTTTCCGATTTTTTGTTCGCACCGGATTTTGCCAGAAAAAGAAAAAGCAGGATCAGCTCGACAAAGCCAAAGACGATTTTGACTTCGTAAGGAATCACCGGCTCGTGATACTGCGAAAGAAACGCCTCGATGAACCCTGCCCAGACCAGCATCACGCCCACGCCGCCAATCAGCGTGGCAAGGTCGCCGGAAATTTCGCGCAGCCGCGCGTTAAGCGGTGCGCGTGTGCCGCGTCCGATGAGCGCCAGCGCGAGCAGCAGGCCGGCCTGCCCGGCGATTAAAATCGCAGGAATTTCAATCACTCCATGCGGCATCAGCCAGCCCATGAGAAATTTTGTCTGGCCGGCATGGATGTAATCCACGCTCACCGCGCCAAGGATCACGCCGTTGTAAAAAAGCATGATGATCGTGCCGACGCCCCACGTCATGCCGAGCGCCAGAGTGAAGATGGAAACTTTCGTGTTGTGCGTCATCAATTCCGCCGAGAATTCCGTCTTGTGTCCTGCGAGTCTGTCCATCGTGGCTTTTTCTTCTTCAGCTACGCGCTTGGCCGGGTCTTGCAGCAAATGGCTGAACGGCATCAACACCGGCTTGGCATCGGGATCGAACGCGATGGCCAGCCCGCCGAACGCGCAGCCCGCCAAAGTAATCGCGACCGACAAATAGAATGCGCGGACGTGCCTGCGAAAAGTCTGCGGCAGCGTCTGAAAAAACCATTTCAACGGAAAAATCCGCCGCTGCCTATCGCGCGTCTCATGAATTTCCCCATAGGCGCGCGCCACAAGATTTTCCAGATAACGTCGCGTCTCCGGTTCTGAAGAGAATGTCGTGATTTTCGCCAGGTCGGCGGCGGTGCGTTCGTAAAGTTGATGGAACAATTGCAGTTGTCCGAGCGGCATCCGCAAATCCGGCTCGGCTTCAAGCCGCGATAGCATGGCTTCAAGTTCGGTCCAGAAAGGCCGCCCGGTCGCGATAAATTTTTGCAGGTCAATGATCACAAAAGCTGCCTTTGTTTCACGCTCAAGTATTGAGAGACCAGTTCCGCGCTCAAGCGTTCGTTGTTGAGCAGCGAGAACTGGACACCGCGCCGTTGCAAAACTTTTTGCAGCTCGCGCAGGTTGTTCCAGCGCAGATGTCCGCCGAGCTGCTGATACAAATCGTCGAGGCCGGTGATGTCCGGGTTGGTGAACAGCGGATTTACGCCCGGCGGTTGAAGCATATTTACAAGCACCAGATGCTGCCTCCGGAGCGAATCCATGTTGCGGGCAAAACTTTCCGCGAGCGCCGGGTCGTCCAGCGCAGTCAGGAAAACCAGCAGCGCGCGCCGTCGTAGCCGCAGCCGGATAAACGTGCAAAGCTCGTCGAAATCTGGCGTCACGATTTTCGGCTGCAAGGTGTAGAGTGCGTCGCGGCACGCGCTGTAATGCGCCTGCCCGTTTTTGGCTCGCACAAATTTTTCCACCTTGTCCGTGAATGTGAGCAGTCCGAACAAATCGCCCTGTTTTTCTGCCGCCAGCCCCAGCACGAGCGCGGCGGTCACGAAACGCTCCAGCGTCGAAGTCCCGGGCGCGGCATCCGATCCCGGCGTCCGCGCGCTCAACCGCGATGCGTCCACGATGACATAAACTTCCTGCGTCCGCTCAATCTGGAAAACTTTCGTGATTGGCTTGCCGCGCCGTGCCGTCGCCTTCCAGTGGATTTCATCGTAGCCGTCGCCCGGAACATATTCGCGCAATTTTTCAAAATCGCGCCCCTTGCCCAACTGCCGCTGCGCGTGGACACCGAACGTGCCGCGATTTAGGAACAACGCCGCGAGATTTTTGCGCTCGTTGAGCAGATTTGGATAAACGCGGATTTCCGATTGCACCGGCAAAGTTTTGCGCGCAGACCATAACCCGAGCGGCGAACTGCTTTCGACGAAAGCCGAATCCAGTTTGTAGTTGCCGCGCTTGAGCGGCGTGCAAGGCCACGTCAGCCGCGACCATTCGCTTTGCGCGGGCAGCACGGCGTCAATCTCCTCATTCTCGGTTTGGATTTCACGCGGTAACGCCAGCGCGACGCGCAAATTTTTTTCCTGTTGCCGTCCGTTGCGGATCCGTAATTCCAGTTTTGCCTCGCGGCCTTTTGACATCCGTGCCACGGCGGGCAATTCGATTCCAATTCCGGCCACGCTTTTTCGCGCGCCAATCGCGTCGGCAATCGCAATTAAAAAAAGCGCGGCGATGAAAATTAACGATACAACTGACGTCGCGGGCGCAACCGCGCCAATCAGCGCGAACGGCAAAACAATCGCCGCCACCCAAAACAACAATCTGGAACGCGGGACAATCATCGCGGCACTGCGATTTGTTGAAGGATTTGCTGGATGACTTCGGCGACGGTCAGCCCTTCAATCTCAAATTCCGGGCGCAGGATCAGGCGATGTTCCAGCACCGGCAGCGCCATGAGCTTGATGTCGTCCGGCGTCACAAAATCGCGGCCGGACATCGCCGCATAAGCGCGCGCGGCCATGATGAGCGATTGCGTCGCGCGCGGCCCCGCTCCGACCAAAACACTTTCGTGCGAGCGCGTGGCGCGGACGATGTCCACGAGATAGCCGGTCAATTCCTCGCGCACTGTGATGGCCGCCAGCGAGTCGCGCAACGCTGTCAAATCCTCCGCCTTGATGACCGGCTGGACGACGCCCTGCGCCAGCAATTTTTCCGGCGCATCCTTCGTCATCGTCCGCTGCGCGAGCGCGAGTTCCTCGACGCGATCCGGCGCTTTCATCGTGATCTTGAGCATGAAGCGGTCCTTCTGCGCCTCGGGCAGCGGATAAGTCCCTTCGTATTCAATCGGATTTTGCGTGGCGAACACGGTGAAATTCGGTGGCAACACATGAGTGTCGCGGTCAATCGTCACACAGCGTTCCTGCATCGCTTGCAGCAAGGCCGATTGTGTTTTCGCCGGCGCGCGGTTGATTTCATCGGCGAGCAAAAATGAAGTGAAGATCGGCCCCTTGATGAGCGAGAATTCATTCCGTTGCAAATTGAAAACATTCGTGCCCGTGATGTCGGCGGGCATGAGGTCGGGCGTGAACTGGATGCGCGCAAAGTCCGCGCCAAGGACGTGCGCGAGCGTGCGCACGAGCAAAGTTTTGGCGACGCCCGGCACGCCCTCGATGAGCGCGTGGTTGCCGGTGAAGATGGCGATGAGCGCTTTCTCGATTACGTCATGCTGGCCGATGATGACCTTGCCTGTTTCTTGCCGCGCTTGCGCGAGGACTTCCTTGAGTCGTTCAGTGTTCATAGGTTTTGTTTTCGGTTGCCAAGAGCCTCGGAAATTTTTTTATAGGTTTCAATGGAATTGCGGTCTTTGTTCGGCAAAGATTTTTCTGATGTGGAAATCGCCTCGGCCTGTTGAATTCGCGTCGAAGAAATTTTTCCCGCCGGCGCGGCGGATTTTTTCCACTCGGCGAAACACGTTGCCAGCAAATCGCGCGGCGCAATGCTGCGGCGGAGTAAATTGACAAATCCCGAAGCCGCGTCCTTCCCGGCGATGAAACCTTCTTTTTTTGTGGCCGTGTGCGGCGGGACGAGGCTCGTGGAATTTTTCCATATGAAAAGTCCGGCGAGCAGAATCAAGCCCGCCGCCAGTCCATGCAAACGGTATTTGCGCATCAGCATCGCCACGCCGGAAGTTTCGACGATGCCGAAATGCGCCTCGTCGAAAACGGCATTTTTGTTTGCGCCGACAAGCCATGCCAGAAAATCCGCGTGCCGGTCTTTCTCCATCGCCTCGTTGCTGATGAAATAAGAATCCGTCGCCATGACCACCGAGCCTTTGCCGAATTTTCTCTCAATAACGACCGCGTTTGTGCCGCGCGCATAAATCGTCCGCCACGAACTGTCGCAGTTCGTGAAAATCAGGCCGCTGTGCCAGTCCAGTTTTTGCGGCAGCGGCAAATCCGTCTTTTTCGTGACGGCCACCGGCGCGTAAGTGCCGCCGTCTTGCGCGAGCTTTTCAAACCCCGGATGAAAATTCCACTCGTCTTCCAAAGAGATGTCCGAATCGTCGTCCGTCAGGTTTTTCCTTTTTTTGGCCGGTTTCGCCGGCGTCATTTTTTCATCCTTCGATTTCGCCGATTTCACGGAATTGGTTTCGTCCTCGTCACGGCGGTAAAAATCATACGAGTCCGTTTGTGGGAGAAAAGTGATGACGAGCCGGTTGCCGCGTGCGAGGAAATTTTGAATTTCGTGAAACAAATTGTCCGGCACCCAGTTCCATTCGTAGGAATTGCCGGAGAGATGCAGATAAACCGTCTGCGGTTCTTCGGGCAAACGATCCGAGTTGCTGAAATCACGACGCGTGGAAATGCCGGGAATTTTTTCGAGGCTTTCGTAAAACGCCATCGTGCCAAGCGGATCGGCGCGCAATGACGAATACGCCGGATAAACGTCGCCGGATTCAAAACGCAGTTCAAACAGTTGCACGATGCCGAACGCGAAAACAGCCACGCAGCCTAGCAGGACGCCGATGGGAAAATATTTTTTCATCCGGCGGATTTTATTTTTTCCACGTTCGATGCAAACTGGTTCACGAGGTCAAGGTTGGCTTCGTGCATTCCATACCAGATGCGCTCAAAGCTGAAAATGTTGTCGCCAAAAACGGAAAGCAAATCCGGAAACGAATGTCCACGTCGTCGCAATTCGCGTTCGTAATCACGGTTGGACTTGAAGCGCGCGATGCTGATCAGATTGCGCGCGGCCAGATGAGAAAGACTGGCGAGATAAAACGCGCGCATGGCAAGGCGGAATTCACCGCGTTCGAGAAGCTCCCGCGCCAGTTTTGTCCAGCCGTCCTCCGGCAACTGGTCGGCGCGCACATTTTCGTCCCTGATGTCGGGCACCGGCTGGATTGCCTCGCTGGCGACTGCCGTCGGCGACCGCCGCCGGTCGCGCCAGAGGCGATAAAGAAAAATCGCCACCACCGCTACTACCGCAGCAAGCAGCCCGTAGAGCAAAAGTTGCAGCGACATGATCCAGCCGTAGCCGGAATTATCCGGCGTGGAAGCCGTCCGCCTGTGCCTGAAAAGTTTGTCCAATAAATCACCCAGCCAGTTCAATGTAGCGCGCGCCCAATTCCGAAGCATTTTGCCGACGTTGTCGAAAAACCGCGCGAAGATGCCTTCCTGGGAATCCGGCTCGACGATTTTTTCGCGCGGCATCCGCCATGTGTATTTGCGCTCGCGAATGGTCTGGTTGATGGCGTGATCTAAGTCCGGCGGTGAAACAGTTTGTTTTGAAGCCACCGGCGCAACGGCGTTTGCAATTATGTTTGTGTCCGATGCTTTTGCCGGCGACGCGGCCACGAGTGAAATCAAAATCACCAGCGCGGCGGCCAGCGTCTGCCGTGCAATGACGAACGGCTTCAATTCCGCCTTCAAATCCTCGCCGGATTTCAGCGACTCGCTATAAAAGCAGCGCAGCGCATAAATCGTCTTCAAAATAGGGTCAACACAAAGGTAGGTCAACCCGAACATCGCGGCGAAGAAGGTCGTGTTCAACATACTGAACGGGCTTTTGGTAAAAGAGGATTCGACGCCGAAAAGTATTTTCACCAGTTGCGGCAGCAACAAACAAAGCGTCGCCCAATTCAAAAAAACGTAAAAACCGAAGGCGAGCAAAATCGACAGAATCATGTGGTTTTGTCCCGGCCACAAGGCCGCCTGCTTCCAGGATTTTTTCAGTAGCCTGGATGTTCCGCCCGGTTCGCCGTCGGCCAGCACAGTGACATTTTGATAAAAAGCATAGACCCACGCAAATGGCAGCGCGGGGACGAGCGACAGGGGAATCACAAACAGCCCGGAAGGTTGCATGATGGCTTGCACCACAAAAACGCGACCGCAACAGAGAATGTCCCAGCGCGGTGGCATTTCACCGGCGACTTGTGCGCGCACGCGGCGGGCAAAAATGACTTGCCAGAATTTCATCCAGAGAAACATCGCAGACATTCCCAGCGCGGCCTCGGCCAGATGCTGGCTGGCAAACGGACTGCGGCTCATGTCCGCCCAGAAATAAAGCAGGCCCAGCACAAAGGGAATTGCGCCCAGATAATAAACCGCCAGCGTCGCAACCGGCGCGGTGCGCAGCAGATGTGTGGCCTCTTCGATGAGATCGAACGCACCCTTGCCTTGCCGATGGCGTTGTTTGCTTTTCATTCCTGGTCAATCCAATGAACCTGCCAGAGCGTGCCTTCATGGAACGAGGCGGGAATTTTCAGCAGGGCTGCGCCGATCAAAAAAAAGAAAAACCACGCGATCAAAATTCCGAACGCGAATTGCACGAGGCGGAAAATTTTGGCGAAGGCGAACCGTTGCGCGAGCGGCCGACGCGTCAGTTTTTTCAGGCAGGCGGCGCAAAGGACGCGATCGTCGTGTTCGGTGACGCACTCGCGGCAGAAGTATTGTGCGCACTCCGGGCAGCGGGCGACAGCCTCGCGCCCGGCATGGTTGAAACAACGCTGATGGACGGGGGTTGACATGGCTCGCGCGAGTTTCAGGAATTAATCAGCGGCGGAATTTCTGGATTCTCCGCGCCGGCCGTTGAACCGGCGACGGACGGCTGGGGTTGCTGCCGCATCATTTCGGAAATTGTTTCCGGCGAAAGTTCGCCGCCTTGAGCGGTGGCTATGAGCGGACGGATGCGGGCGAACACCTTTTGCGCCCGGCGTATGCGGTCAAGCGGTGGCAGTTGCTCGGTCTGGACCGCCGTGCGCAGAAAGCACCGGCAAGTTTGGCCTTGCAGTAGGTTGACAAGCAGAAAGAGACCGAAAACACCGGATATCAGAAAGAGGAAAATTTTTAAGCCCATGTTCTGCACAACCAACGCAGGCGAGAGGAGCAGAACGAGAAGGATTGTGAGCACTATGTTCACGACAGTGGCTCTCTGCGTATTCTGCACGACGAATGTCTGGATGTCTCGGAAGTAAAACCGTTTGTAAGTTTCCGTGTAGCCGGTGGAGTTGACGAAGAGCAGATGGTCTGCACCCAGCCACAGGCTCGTGTGCGACCTGACGGCGACCGCGAATGCCCCGCTGGAGCGGGCGCGTGTCAGGCGTTTATATTCAATTTTTGCCATAAGGTCAGGAACTGTGTCGCGTCGCGAGGTATACGAAAAAAATTCCCCATCCAGCAATCTGCAATAGCGCAAAGATGATGGCGACCACAAAACGGATTTTGCCCCGGCGCACTAGGCTGGGCGGCGATTTCCAGTAGCGGATGGCGACAAACAGGGCCATCGGCGCGGTGATCAGCGTGAAGTAAAAAATCAACAGCGGATAAATTGCCAGCGACAAGGCGATTCTGTCGTAAAGCGTCCGCTGGTTGTCCAGGCTTTTGATCTTGCCCTTAGTTTTGCCGGTCTCAAGGCAGACGGGGCAAAAATGTTGGCCGTTGAGCTGGCAGTCGCACAACGCGCACACGAACCGCCCGCAACCGTCGCAGGGCAACACGGCCTTTTTTTGAGGATGATAAAAACAGCTTGATTCGCCCTCGACCATGACAGCCTCGCCGCCTTGCCCGGGATTGACTTTGCGGAATAGGGCGGGAAAAATCTCCACCTGCAATGGCACTCCGCACGCTGGGCACGGCGACAATTCCGGCAGGTTAAAAATTCCCTCCAGCAGCCATGCACGGCATTTGGGACATTGAACCGGCGGGCTCATCGGTTATTTATTGACCACGCGGGTGTTGCAGATGCGATCATGGAGCGCGCGTCTTTGCGGTTTGTCGAACAACGCGATGATATATCCGATCATGCAGGTAAACGCGCTCAACAATTTCGCAAAATATCTTCCCAGCGCACGCGCGTAGGAAACCCGTCCGCCGTCGGCCGTCACCACTTTTATTTTGCAGGCCATCTTTCCAAGAGTCGCGCCGTATTTGCCGATTAGGACAACTTCGTAGGCGATGCCGATGCTCATCTGGATTGCAAACAAGACGATTGGCAGCACGCTGGCACCCTTGGGTTGCACCCCGGCCGCCTGTGCGGCGCTCAACCCGGCTATCAGCCCGATGGCGATATTTACCACGCCCAGAATCAGCCCGTCCAAAACTGCAGCGGCAAACCGCGAGAGGATTCGCGCATAATTCAATTCACCCGTCTGGATATGCGCCCCTTCGGACAATTTCTGCATGAAAACCGGTTTGCAGTTGGCGCAAATGCGGGCATTTTCGTGACGGATCATTTCATCAATCGAGAAAATTTTTCCGCATTCGGTGCAAACCCCCTCGGAAATTCCCACAATCGGCGGGTTGATCCCGGCTGCGGGGCTGGCATTGGCTTGAGTTGATTCGCCTTTGGTTTCGCGATATTGCACCCAAGCCGCCATGCCTTCATGCCACACAAGGGTATCCGCATTGATTTTCCCACTGCGAGCCAGTTCTTCAAGCTGCTCGTCACTCACTGGGCCGACTTGCTTTCCTAGTTCAACGTAATGCCAGTTCATAAGTTCATATTTAGAGTTAAGAATATATTTATGTTTCCAGACTGCATTTCTCATGCCCAACAGATGTGCATGAAAGTGCCAGAATGAAAGCGGAAATTGCAAAATAAATATGTTCAGAAGAGACATTGAACATTTTTACAAAAGGCAACGAATGCCTTGGGACGCAAGATTAAGATTCTAAAGGTGAATTTTGGAGGGTGCGAATCCACCCTTGCGTCCCAAAAGGGCGCGAATAACCGGCCATGATTTTCGGTTCGGATGAGTCCGTCCAAACTCCCAGTTTTTGAGCGTGTCCAAACTCACACCGAGCTTCGCAGCAAGGATGTTCTTCGACATTTTGTTGCGTAAACGATAGGCGATAAGCGTTTTGGACAAATTTCCCAACAAGGGGTGCGAATCCACCCTTACGGCCTTGATCACCAGATGGCAAAAGGGGTTCAGAAACCACCCCTTCCGCCAGCCTGTCCGCTTTCATTGCCATAACGGCAACTAAATTGATTACAAAGCCTTGCTTTTAATTTGCATCATCAAGGGTACGGTAGGGTTACACCCCATGGTCTGAATTCGGCGCATGCATCATTGTGTGTCCAGTGTCAAAAACCAACAACGTAACAACCGAAAGAATTAAAATGAAATCCATGTTCCCCCTAACGCTCGCGGCAGTAGTGAGCACAATGTTAATTACCAGCGCGCCGCTGCGCGCCGCCAGCACGGACAGCCGTATCGAGTCGTCCGCAGCAGCGTCCTTCACATTCAAAACCACGCTCAAAGATGATTCCATCACGACCGATTCCAAGGACGGCGTCGTTACTCTGACCGGCACGGTCTCCGAGGCGTCTCACAAATCCCTGGCCGAAAACACCGTGGCGAGCCTGCCCGGCGTCAGGAGTGTGGACAACCAACTCGTCGTCACCGGCGAACAGCCGGCTGAACATTCAGACGCATGGATCACCATGAAGGTGAAAACCGCGCTGTTATTCCATCGCAACGTGAGCGCGACTGCGACCTCCGTTTATACGAAGGACGGCGTCGTGACCTTGCAGGGCGAAGCGACCAGCATGGCGCAAAAGGAGCTTACCACCGAATACGCCAAGGACATTGACAACGTGAAAGAGGTCCAGAACAACATGACGGTTGCCGCAACCGCAGTCGCTCCGGACTCGACCGCCGGCGACAAGGTTGACGACGCGTCCATTACGGCGGAAGTCAAATCGTCGTTGTTCTCGCACAGCTCGACCAGCGCCCTGCACACCGGAGTCACGACGGCGGACGGCGTTGTCACATTGACCGGCATCGCCAAGAACGACGCTGAAAAAAGCCTCGTCACCAAGCTCGCCACCGACATCAACGGCGTGACCAGCGTGGTCAACAACATGACCGTCGCGGTGCCCGTGGCATCCAATTAAGCCGCCAATGGATTGCCGGCTGGCGCGATGGCGTGCCAGCCGACAAAACCGGCTGGAAGAAATTTTATGTTATACACCATTGCAATAATCCTGATCATCCTGTGGGTGCTCGGGCTCATCACCGGCACAGCGGGCGGTTTGATTCACATCCTGCTCGTCCTCGCCATCATCGCCGTTTTGCTCCGGGTCATCTCCGGCAGGAAACCGGTGCTTTGAAATAATCAATCATCTACCAACATGAAAACCATCATCGCAGCCGTTCTGGTCATCCTGGGAATCGTGGTGCTCGCCTATTCGGGCTTGAGCTTCACGACTCCGGGAAAGGACATCAATTTCCTGGGGATGCACATTGCCACCACGGACAACCATTTCATCCCGCCCGTCGCCGGTGCGTTCATGCTCGTCGGCGGCATCGTGCTGCTGCTCGTCAAACCCAAGAGCGTCTGACGGGCCGTGGCCAAGGCCTATCCGCAGCATGAACACACTGAAACTTGTCTGGATGACTTTGGTGCAACTAGTCAGGCAGGTTTGCCAGTTGCCCCAGGAAATCGTGAAGGCCGTGAAGCGCAGGCAACGGCAGACCGTCCTGGACAAACGTGAAGCCGAACGGCTCGACCGGATTTGCAACCCGTTGAAATATCGCGGCAAGTAATTTCATCGGTTGTCGGCGGACATGAATTTGCGCAGCCCGGACGAAATAAATTTTGTTCGGACCGGCATCGCCCGGTGAACGCTTTCCTCCGGTGTTCACTGGGCTTTCAAAATTTTAACCGGGGTAGGGTTTTACCCCATATACGGATCAAAGTATTCGGCGGATGCTGTCTTGGGCAGTGATTTATATTGAAAGATAAACCTTTCCGCACGGCCCCGGCAAATCCAGCATGACAACATGGAAAAAAAACTGACAGGATTGTCACGGCGATATGCGGCGGCTTTGGGCAAGCACCTGAAGCAGGGTCCGCAGGCGAGCCTGTCGCCGGCGCTGGCGCTCGGACGCCGGGCGGTTGCGCTTGGATTGAAAACGCTGGAGCTAGCGTGGATCCACGAGGACGCGCTCGTCACGCTGGAATTGTCCAACATTAAAAATGGATTCACCAAGCTGGCCGGAATTTTTTTCGCCGAGGCCAACACGCCGATTGAAGAAACGCATCGCGCCGCCCGGCAGGACAAAGCCCGCTTGAGCCGGCTGAAGGAAACATTGGACCAGCGCACGGAGGAGCTGGCCGTCTCCAACCGCCAGTTGCAACGCGGCGTCCTCCGCCGCAAGGCGATGGAGGACGCCTTCGAGAGGACCGGCAGGCATCACAACAAATGCCTGGAGGAATCACTCCAATTGCAGAAACGCCTGCGGCTGCTCACGCACCGCGTCCTGGCGTCGCAGGAGGACGACCGCAAAAGCATCAGCCGCGAGCTTCAGGACGAGATCGCGCAGACTCTTTTGGGCATCAACGTCCGGCTGCTCTCGTTGAAACAGGAGGCGCGGCTCAACACCAAGGGCCTCAAGAATGAAATCTCCAGCACGCGGCGGCTGGTCGTAAAGTCAGCCAAAACCGTCCGGCGGGTCGCGCGGGAATTCGGCAGCTTATGAAAATTAAATTTTCAAGACGTTATCAGGCGGCGTTGCTGGCCTATCTGAAGCAGCGCCCGAAAACAGCGCGGCTCCAAACGGCGCGCGGCATGGACCAGCAGGCGCTCAACGCCGGAATGCAGACGCTGGACGTGGCCAAGCTCCATGAGCTGATCCTCGTCAGCAAGGTGCTGCCGGGCAGCCCGGCGAACAAGCGCATCGCGCTGATCAAGCAGGCGGGGACTTTCTTCACCGAGGCGATCACCCCCATCGAGAAAATGACCCCCGGCGTGCGCGAGGCCGCCGTCCACCTGAACAACATCGTCGTGATGTTGAGCCAGCGCACCGTGGAACTGGCCGCGTCGAACCTGGAATTGAAGCAGGAAATAGCCCAGCGCAAATCGGTGGAGGCCGCGCTCAAAAAAAGCGAGCATCATTATTCCGAATTGCTGGCGAGGTCCGAACAGTTGCAGGAACACTTGCGGCAGTTGTCCCGCCAGATTCTCTCCGCGCAGGAAGAGGAGCGCAAACGCATCAGCCGCGAATTGCACGACGTCATCGCCCAGACTTTGACCGGCATCAACATCCGGCTCGCGGCCCTGAAAAAAGAGGCCGCCATCAACACCAAGAACCTCGACCGCAACATCGCCCGCACGCAGCGGCTGGTGGAAAAATCCGTGGACATCGTGCATGAATTCGCCCGCGAATTGCGCCCGGCGGTGCTGGACGACCTTGGCTTGATCCCCGCGCTGCATTCGTTCGTGAAACTTTTTTCCAAGCGGACGCGCCTCCAGGTCCACTTGAAGGCGTTCGCGGGGATTGAAGAATTGGAGATCGCCAAGCGCACGGTGCTCTTCCGTGTGGCGCAGGAGGCGCTCACCAACGTCACCCGCCACGCGCACGCGCGCCGCGTGGAGGTGAATTTCCAAAAAGTTCACAACGTCGCCCGCATGGAAATCAAGGACGACGGAAAATCCTTCCAAGTCGAACGCACCTTGCACGCGAGGGGCAACAAGCGCCTCGGGCTGCTCGGCATGAGGGAGCGCGTCGAAATGGTCGGCGGAACTTTCTGCGTCGAATCCGCTCCCGGCAAAGGCACTACCATTCAAGTGGAAATTCCGTTTGCCAAAGTTCGTCCTACCCCCCCCCCCAAAAAAAAATTTAATTCCGCTGACGAAACGCAACTAATACGCCCATGAAACGAATCACCGTCCTGCTCGCCGAAGACCACATGATCGTGCGCGAAGGTTTCCGCAAGATGCTCGAACTCGAGGACGATTTTGAAATCGTCGGCGAGGCGCAGGACGGACGCGTGGCGGTCGCGCTGGCGAAAAAATTCCGCCCCGAAGTCGTGCTCATGGACATCGCGATGCCGCTGCTCAACGGCCTCGAAGCCACGCGCCAGGTCCTCAAGGCCGTGCCCGCCACCAAGGTGCTCATGCTCTCCGCGCACAGCGACGACGCCTATGTGAAAAATGCGACCGACTCCGGCGCGATGGGGTTCCTGCTCAAGCAGACCTCCGCCCACGACGTGTGCCGCGCCATCCGGGAAGTCCAAAAGGGAAAAACATTTTTCAGCCCCTCCATTTCCAGGCGCCAGGAACGCATCAACCCCAAATCGCTCAGCCGCGCGGGAGTGCTCAAAAAGAAAATATCCGAACTCACCTCGCGCGAGATGGAGGTGCTGCAGCTCATCGCCGAGGGCAAGGCCAACAAGGAGACCGCGTCCGAACTCGGCATCGGCATCAAGACCGTCGAGAAGCATCGCGAGCATCTCATGGAAAAGCTGGACATACACGACACCGCCGGCCTCACCCGCTACGCCATCTGCGCGGGCGTCATCGAGAACAGCGTCCAGTTGACCATTGTTTGAAGCGATGCGGCGTCCGGCCGGTGGCCGGAAATGGTGGCGGGTGAATGAACCCATCGGGTCTCAGTCCCGGCCCTGCAACAATGAACACAAATATTCTCGCATTCTGGATGACCCTGGCCGGCACCGTCTGCTGGGGCGTCTGTTTCTGGTGGATGCGCCGGATTTCAATCAAGCAGAACTTCCTCCTGGACCAGTTGCGCGAGCAGGGCAGGCGGATTGAAAAGCTTTCCAAGATTGAGCACGACCTCATCAAGGAAGTGCATCCGCAGGTCAACGAGATCAAGGAAGGCATGGACGAGATGATCGCCGTGGTGAAGGAAAACACCAATCCCCCGGCACCCAAAAAGAAGGCTCATTAGCCCGCCCGCAACTCCCAGCCGCCGTTGCAGCCCTCCAAAAAGGACTTTTTAACATCCGTCGACGTGGTCGACGGCTATTTTAAGGAGTTTTTGGGCTTGCTCGACGTTGTCGATGCCATCCAAAAGAGTTTTTAGACCCCGTCGACGCGGTCGACACCTGTTTTAAGGAGCTTGGAGGCTTGCTCGACGTCGTCGACGCCACTCAAATGGAGTTTTTGAACCCTCTCGACGTCGTCGATGCCTGTTTTAGGAGTTTTTGGGCTTATTCGACGTTGTCGATGCCATTCAAATGGAGCTTTTAGACCCCATCGACGTCGTCGGCACCTGTTTTAAGGAGCTTGGAGGCTTGTTCGACGTCGTCGACACCACTCAAAAAGAGTTTTTAAACCCTCTCGACGCGGTCGACGGCAGTTTTGGAGACTCCAAAACAGGGCTGGAACGGCTCTTAACCATTCAAAATGAGCATTTTATGCAAGAAACGCTGAAACAGCCGGAAATCTGCCAGTTCAGGTCTGGCTATTCTTTGGAGGCTGCGGTTGGAAAAGGTCGGGAATGGAGACTTCGAGCGCATCTGCAATTTTGACAATGCTCTGCAAGGAGATATTACGGGTGCCCCGCTCGACATCGGAAACATATGTCCGGTGCAAATCCGACCGTTTGGCCAGCGCATCCTGCGAGTAGCCGCGTTGTTTTCTCCAAAACCTGACGGCACTGCCAAACTCAGCTTGAACATCAAGTGCGTTCATTAAATCAATTCCTTTTGCGCGGCGTTACTTTCCGCCTTGGCCTTCTTGAAGTTCAAATCCGGTGCGTGGTCGGGATGCTCGGCGCGCTGTTTGCCGGACAATAATCCCTCAATCGTCAGCAGTTGCACGCGGGGATATTTCTTGCCCGTGGCGCTTTCGTAAAAGCCCGCGCTCGCGGCGTCCTTGACCATGCCGCGCGTGGGTTCTTCCAGAGAAATAAATAATCCAATCTCCGCGCCTTCGCGTTCGCGCACGGCCATGAGCGAACGCACGTCATCCGCCTTCAGGCCGCCGCCTTTGACGCTCACGACGATTTTGTGGATGGAGGCTTGGGCGCTTGGTAGGGCGGCGCTGCTGCGCCGCCTCCCCGCCGCCCCGGCTGACCGGCAGGTCAGCCCTACCGGTCATCTTTGGCGATTTGAACAGGAGATTGTAGTCGCGCTTGGAATTGAACGGCGGGGCGAGGTAGATGAGGTCAACGGATTCAGCCGCGATGTGGTCGCGCAGCACCATGAGGTTGTCGCCGAAATAGAGCTGATTCACGTGCGGATGTTTTACTCCGTTGTCAGGGCATCGGCAATGAAGATTTGCCGTCATATCTGCCTGTAACGGATGATTAACATTTGGCAATTTCTGGTTAGCTCACAAAAGCGCTTCGCAGTAAAAATTATCCCTGATCCAACCATAAAAAGGAAAACATATTAAATTATGAAAATCCCCGAATCATTCGATCCGCTTGTGCAACTGCTGGAAAATGCCGCTGACGGCGCGGCCAAATACGGCGCGGACATCAAACTCAAACAAAACACGGAGCAGGACATCCGCCTGGAATTGACGGCGCTGGTCGGCGTGCCTGCCGGTCCCGGCGGTGTGCCTCCCGCCGTGCCGGGTTTGAAGACGTTGTGGAACACGGCCAAGGCCAACAAGACGCGCATGTCCACCAACCTGGGCATCGCCGAGGCGAACGGTCGCGCTCTGGCGACGACGTGCATCGCGTCGCTCAAGCCGGTGCTGGGCAAGCAGTGGAACAGTGCATGGAACGAGGCGGGGTTCGTATCCGGTTCGCTGGCGGTGCCACCGCATCCGCAGTCGTTGCTGCTCCTGTTGAGCGGCTATTATGCAAACAACCCGTCGCGGGAGGTGAAGAATGTCAACGGGATTGACTGCACGGCGGTGTCTTGCAAGGCGTCGTCGGATGCCATCGTGGCGGCGCAGAAGGCGTGCAACCAGGCCAACACGGATGCGGGAACGGCGCAGTCGAATTTGCAGGATGGCATTGACGCGGCGCGGACGCGGGCCATAGGGTTGCAATCCGAGTTGGGCCAGTTGCTGGACGACAACGATCCGCGCTGGCTGGCGTTTGGATTCGACATGCCGGGTCACACGTCGGGGCCGGATGTGCCGCAGAATCTCACGGTCACGCCGGGAGCGGCTGGGTCGCAGGCGTTGTATGCGCATTGCGGCGATTCACGCCGTGCGGACGGCTTCCGGTTCATTATAAGAAATGCGGCGGGTGACACGATTCTGGCGGAGCTGCTGACGACGGACCCGGAGGCGACGTTTACCGGTCTGGTGTCGGGCATCAAGGTCAGCGTGACGGTGACCGCGCGCAACACGACGGGCGAGAGCCAGGAAAGCGCTCCGCCGGTTGTCGTCGTGGTGCCGTA
>Ga0181525_10002056_pt1 | contig 16839 bp, 14 predicted proteins | sample PEATcosm2014_Bin_48_FD_121100 | JGI IMG/M metagenome (GOLD analysis project Ga0181525, IMG submission 121100) | Peatland microbial communities from MTU Mesocosm Facility, Houghton, MI, USA - PEATcosm2014_Bin06_10_metaG | ecosystem: Environmental > Terrestrial > Soil > Wetlands > Peat | place...
ACGCTACGGACTTCCGGCTCAAGCGCCGCGATCGTTCTGGAAAACGGCACGACCAACAACATCTTCAACAACGTCACCAACAGCGGTCTCGTGGAGGTTGGCAACAACGTTGTGCTCGAACTGACTGGCGGATCGTTTACCAATGACGGCACGGTGCAGGTCGGCTCCGAGGGCGGCATTCAGATCGACAGCAATTTGGCGCTGTCCGGCAGCGGCGCCGTCGTGCTTCAGCCCGGCGTCAACCCCAACGCCGCCATCGATGCCGAGACGACCGGCCTGACTTTGACCAATAGCAGCCACATCAGCGGTGCAGGTCAGATTGGCGCTGGCGGCCTGATGCTGATCAACAGCGGGACCGTCGACGGTAACAGTACGGCCGGGTTGGAGATCGTCGGTATGGCGACCGACATCAACGGCGGCACGTTGGAAGGGACCGCGCCTGGCGGCGTCACCGGCGAAGGCGGCCTCGACATCGACGCCAATCTCACCAACTCCGGCGTCATCGAGGCGCTGGGAACGAGCGCCACAGTGACGATCTTCAGCGCGACGGTGACCAACGCCGGTTCGGGCAACATCCTGGCCTCGGGCGCCGGCGCGAATGTCGTGCTTTTCAGCGCGACAATCTCCGGCGGCACGCTGAAGACATCCGGCGCCGTCGCAAACATCGAAACGGAAGAGTTCACCAGCAACACGATCAGCGGCGCCACGATTGCGGCCGGTTTGGTCGAGGTGACCAACGATGCGACGTTGACGCTCCTGGGCGCGACGTTCGGCTCCGGCGCAACCCTCAAAGATAACGGCGGCACGGCGATCCTGTCCGGCGGGACGATCGACTCGGGCGGGGTCGTCGAGGTGACCGGCGGTACCACCATTGTGCCGTATTTCACCACGCTCAACAATTCCGGCGCGCTGTCGGCGGCCGGCGGTTTTCTGGACATCTACGGCCAGGTCGCCGGCGGCACCGTCGAGATCGGCAACGGCACGCTCGCGACCGGACTCGGCCAAAGCCACGCCATCACGTTCCAGGCCGGCGGATCGGGCGACCTTCAGTTGTCTGACGATGCGGCCAACAATCAGGCTTATAGCGGCGAAGTCACAGGATTCGGCCAGAACGTCAAGCAACTCATCGAGCTCGGCAACGTAACGTACAATACGAATGTGAGCGGCACTTACGCCTCGGCCAACGCGGCGAACACCAGCGGCACGCTGACGGTGATGAGCGGCGCCGCACTCGTCGCCGACATTGACCTCATCGGCCACTACACGACGGCGAATTTCCATATCACTACCTTCAGCGGCGATGTCGTGATTTACGATCCGCCGGTCGTCGGCGGCGGCGGGCAGGGCGCCAACGCCGCGCTGCTCGGCAACTACATCGCCGGCAGCTTCGCCTCCGGCGGCGGTTATTCAGGCAACGGGCCGACGGGGTCTGCCGATACGACGGCGTCGGCGGTGCTGACGCACGCGCATTCGTAATGGCGCCTCGTGAGCGCCTCGCTATTCGGCGGCCGCTGGCGTGCCGACAAAGGCCACGCGCATCATGTTGGTGGCGCCGGGCGTGCCGAGCGGCACGCCGGCGACGACGATGACGCGCTGACCGGCCCTGGCGAAGCCGTCCTTGACCGCAATCTGGCTGGCGCGCTCGACCATGTCGTCTTGGTCACGGGCGTCCTCGGCGACGACGCAGTGGACACCCCAGACCAGAGATAATTTGCGCCCCGAGGCGACCGCGGGCGAAATGGCGACGATCGGCGGTTTCGGTCGCTCGCGCGAGACGCGCGTGGCGGTCGCGCCCGACGACGTCCAGCAGACGATCGCGGCGAGATCGAGCGTCTCGGCCACCTGCCGGGCCGCCGCGGCGATGGCGTCGGCACCGGTCGCCTCAGGCTCGGTGTGCAGCACATGCAGCGACGGCGGATAGATCGCGTCGTTTTCCACCTCTTCGGCGATGCGGTTCATGGTCGCCACCGCTTCGATGGGGTACTGGCCGGAAGCGGATTCCGCCGACAGCATCACCGCGTCGGCGCCGTCGAAGATCGCGGTGGCAACGTCGGAGACTTCGGCGCGCGTCGGCACCGGACTGGTAATCATCGATTCCAGCATCTGCGTCGCCACCACGACCGGCTTGCCGGCGCGCCGGCAGGCGCGCGTCATTTCCTTCTGTACGCCGGGGACTTTTTCCAGCGGCATCTCGACGCCGAGATCGCCGCGCGCCACCATCAGCGCATCGGCGAGATCGAGGATGTCGTCGAGCCGCGTCACCGCCTGCGGCTTCTCGATCTTGGCCATGACCGCCGCGCGCCCGCGGGTGATCTTCTTCGCCTCGGCGATGTCTTCGGGGCGCTGGATGAAGGACAGCGCCACCCAGTCGATGCCGGCTTCGAGGGCGGCTTCGAGATCGGCGCGGTCCTTCGGCGCCAGCGCCGCGACCGGCACGACGGTGTCGGGCAGGCTCACGCCCTTGCGGTTGGAGATCCGGCCGCCGACCTTGACGCTGGCAACGATGCGCTGCGCGTCGGCTTCGGTCACGACCAGCCGCAACTTGCCGTCGTCGATGAGCAAAGTGTCGCCCGCTTTGATTGCGGCGAAGATTTCCGGATGCGGCAGGCTCACCCGCGTCGCGTCGCCCGGCGCCGGATCGTGATCGAAAATGAAGTCCTGGCCGCTGTCGATCTCGGCAAAATCGTTCTTGAAGCTGCCGAGGCGAAGCTTCGGACCTTGCAGATCGACGAGGATGCCGATCGGTCGTTTACATTCGGCTTCGACCGCGCGGATCGTTTCCACCAGTTCGCGCATCCGCTCGTGATTGGTGTGGCTCATATTGATGCGGAAGACGTCGGCGCCGGCGGCGAACAACCGCGCGATCACGGCGCGGCTCGAAGAGGCGGGCCCCAGCGTCGCAACCACCTTGGTGCGCCGCTGCCGCCTCATTGGCTTTGGCTTCCGGGCGCGGTTGCCGGTGCGGATTTGCCGCCTGTGCCGCGGCCCGATGAAGGCGGGGGAGCAGGCGCGGGAACCGGAGCTGCCGAAGGCGCCGGCGTTAGCGGATCGCCCGCCGGCAGAGGCTTCGACGCCGGCTGCTCGCTCGATTCCGTAAGCTGCACGGTCCAGGCGCGCTGCTCGCCGGTATCGACCTCGAAGAATCCGGTGCGGTCGAAGCCGCGCGCCAGGCAGTCGCTGATGCCGCGAATGGTGAACTCCTTGTCGCGGGTGCACATATAGGCCTGCCCCATCCACTCGCCGCCGCGATCGTAATCGACGGCGTAGACGTAATAGTAGCGCGCCACGAGATTACCCTTGAGCACCGTCTCGCAGGTGCGCGACGGCAAATTCCACCAGCCTTCGGTGGTCCAGCCGTCGGCGTCCTTGTAACCCACGGCAACGCCGACCCGGCTGCCGGTATTGTTGCAAAGCCGCAGATCGGCCGCCGCCGGCCCGGCCGAGGCCGTCAGCACCAGCATCGCCAGCGCACACACTCCGATCATTCCCGCGTAGGCGGGAATCCAGGGCAGGGTCCCCGCTTGCGCGGGGACGAGCGGCAATTGGCATTGTCTTGGATAAATCGCGTCGCTCATATCCGGTTCAGAATCCGGTCAATTCTTAGGGCCTGTCAACGACGATGGCGCGGAAGTCGGTGACATTGGTAAAGGTCGGACCGGGCCGGAACAAGTCGTTGATAGCATTGAAAAACCCCGTGGAATTGTTGTCGGCGAGAAAGGCGGCGGCATCGAGGCCGGCGGCGCCGGCCCGCGACAGGGTTGTGGCGTCGATGAAGGCGCCGGCCGGGTCGTCGGGACGGCCGCTGCCGCCGTCGGTACCATCGCTGTCGGCCGCGAGCGCGGAGACGCCTGCGGCGCCGTTAAGTCCGATGGCGAGCGCCAGCGCGAATTCCTGGTTGGGGCCGCCGCGACCCTTGCCGCGCAAGGTGACGGTGAGTTCGCCACCGGACAGGATAACGACGCGGCGGTGCTCGGCGGCGAGCTTGAGCGCGAAGCGGGCCTGCTCGGCCGCGATTTCGCGCGCCTCGCCCTGAAGGCGGTCGCTGAGGATGACGCTTTCGTAGCCCGCGGCCTTGGCGCGCTCGGCCGCTGCATGCAGGGCAACGGCCGGCCGCGCCACGATCCGATAGTCCGATCCGGCGAAAACCTGGTCGCCGGGCTTCGGCGTCTCGTTGCCGGGATCCTCCAGCGCCCGCGTCACCGCGGCAGGCAAATCGAGGCGGTAACGGCGGGCAATATCGCGCGCGTCGGCAAGCGTGGTCGGATCGGGCATTGTCGGCCCCGAGCCGATCACCGCCGGATCGTCGCCCGGCACGTCGGAGATCGCGAGCGTCGCGACCTTGGCGGGATGCGCGCGCGCGGCGAGACGGCCGCCCTTGATGCGCGAGAGATGCTTGCGCAACGTGTTGATCTCGCCGATGGCGGCGCCGCTTTTCAGCAACGCGCGCGTGGTCGCCTGCTTCTCTTCCAGCGTGATGCCCGGCGCCGGCGCGATCCAGTTCGCCGAGGCGCCGCCGGAGAGGAGGACGAGGACGAGATCGTCGGCATCCACGGCGTCGGCGAGCTTGAGCGCGCGCTTGGCCGCCGAGATGCCGATCCTGTCGGGCACCGGGTGGCCGGCTTCGATCACGGGGATGCGCCGCGTCGGGCGGCCGTAGCCGTGACGCGTCACGGCCAGTCCGGCCAAGCGCGTCGGCGGTACGTCGGCATAGTGGTTCTCCGCCACCTGCGTCATCGAGCCGGCCGCTTTGCCGGCGGCGAGGATGACAAGACGGCCGCGCGCCGGCGGCTCGGGCAGGTTCGGCGGCAGGCAACGCGACGGGTGGGCGGCGGCGACCGCGTCGCGAAACAGCGTCTCCAGCAATGCGCGCGTCGAACGGGCGGTCGAATCCGGCACGATGTCCATGGCTTTTGCGGCGTCTGGCCAGACGCCACTCTCATATCTATCTTTCCTATAACGCATTCGCGGAGGAAATCATGGCTGACGACGAGAAAAGCCGCCTGGAACTTGAAGCCGCCGTTTACCGGCGGCTGGTCGCGCATCTGCGCGAGCATACCGACGTGCAGAACATCGATCTGATGAATCTGGTCGGTTTCTGCCGCAACTGCCTCTCCAACTGGATGAAGGACGCCGCCGACGAGAAAGGCGTACCAATGACCAAGGAGGAGAGCCGGGCGCTGGTTTACGGCATGCCCTATGACGAATGGCGCGCCAAGTTCCAGAAGGACGCCTCCACGAGTCAAAAAGCGGCATTCGAAAAAGCAAGCCCAAAGCATTGATGCCGCGCGCCGCGTGCGAAAACCTCTGTGCAGTGCTGTGGATGATGGCCCTCGTGTCTTGACCTGACGGCACGCTTCGCATGCTGTCGGCTCCCGTCATACCAGGAGTACCCGATGGCCACCGCCAACGCCGCCGTCACCGACGATCAGCCCGCCCGCCGCTTCGCCAAGGATATTCTCAAGGCGTTCGTCGAACGCGTCGAGAAGCTCGAAGAGGAAAAGAAGGCGATCGCCGACGACATCCGCGACGTCTATGCCGAAGCCAGGGGCAACGGCTTCGACGTCAAGGCGCTGCGCACCGTGGTGCGATTGCGCAAGCTCGACGTCAACGAGCGCAAGGAGCAGGAAGCAGTGCTGGAGACCTACCTGCACGCGCTGGGCATGCTGGGGTAGATCACCTCGTCATTGCGAGCCAACGGGTCCGGTCCGAAGTGGCCGGCCCGATGACAAGCTCCGCGAAGCAATCCAGAGACGCCAAAATCTGGATTGCTTCGTCGCTTTGCTCCTCGTAATGACGAGCTAAATTACTGCAAGCCCGCGGTGGGCAGCGGCGGCTACCGAAACTCGGTTGACGCAGGCCACATATTTCTATATTCGTTGAAATATGGAAACGTCAGATGCGGTGACGGCGCTGGCTGCGCTCGCGCAGCACAATCGCCTCGATATTTTTCGCCTGCTGGTCCGAGCCGGACCTAAGGGAATGGCCGCCGGCCAGGTAGCCGAAACGCTCGGGCTTGCCCCCAACACGCTTACATTTCATTTCGACCGCCTTCGCGTCGCCGGACTGGTCACGGTGCGCCGCGACGGTCGCTCCATGATTTATGCGGCGCGCTTTGAGACGATGAACGGTCTTGTCTCCTTCCTCACCGAGAATTGCTGCCAGGGCACGTCATCGTGCGTGCCGGCGGCACTCTGCGAACCCACGACAGTTCGTCATGAAACGCATGCACGCGCACGTCGCCGTTGACGACCTGGCGCGGTCCGACAGGATCGTTGCGTGAGCCGCGGCGTGGCCGATCAACCGTCCGACGTGCTTTTTTTGTGCACCGGCAATTCGGCCCGCTCGATCATGGCGGAAGCTATCTTGAATAAAATAGGCGCGGGAAAATTCCGTGCCTTCAGCGCCGGCAGTCATCCCAAGGGGCATGTGCATCCCGAAACGTTGCGACTCTTGCGAGGCCTCGGGTATGACACCGCCGGCCTGCGCTCAAAGTCCTGGAATGAATTCACCAAGCTCGGCGGTTTCGACTTTCATTTCGTGTTTACGGTTTGCGACAACGCGGCGGCGGAAGCCTGTCCGTTGTGGCCGGGTCAACCGATGACCGCGCATTGGGGTGTTCCCGATCCGGCCGCGGCCCAAGGTACGCCGGCCGAAATCGCGCTCGCGTTCAAGGATTCCTATCGCATGTTGCATCAACGCATCGGAATCTTTGCGGCGCTCCCTTTGCGCTCGCTCGACAAGTTGACGCCGCAAAACAAGCTCAAAGAAATCGGTCGCGCCTAATGCCATCGCTGGCGCAGCGCGGCGTTGCCGAGTGCCTGGGGACGGCCTTCCTGCTCGCAGGCGTCGTCGGCTCGGGCATCATGGCCGCGAGGCTCGCCGCCGGTAACGGCGCTCTGGCGCTTCTCTGCAATACGCTTCCGACCGGAGCAATTCTTACCGTGCTGATTCTCACGTTCGGGCCGATATCGGGCGCGCACTTCAATCCAGCCGTCAGCATCGCCATGGCGTTGCGCCGCGAATTGCCGGCAAGCATCGCCGCCATCTACATCGCCGCGCAGGTGATCGGAGGAATCATCGGTGTGTGGGTAGCGCATCTCATGTTCGAATTGCCGCTGTGGCAAGTGTCTGTCACCGTGCGGACGGGTCCGGGCCAATGGTTCGCGGAAGGCGTCGCCACTTTCGGTCTGTTGCTGGCGATCCTGGGCACGCGCTCGGCCTATGCCGTCGGCCTCTACATCACCGCCGCTTATTGGTTCACGGCCTCGACTTCGTTTGCCAATCCCGCTGTGACGATCGCTCGCGCACTCTCAGCTACTTATGCGGGAATTGCCCCGGCAGGCATCGTTGGTTTCATCGCCGCTCAGATGGCCGGCGCCTTCATTGCGGTCGGTCTCGCAGGATGGTTATGGCAACGGGAAACTGCGCCTCGCTAGGCCGTTTCAGCGAACGCTTAGGAAAGCGTCGTCCACCGGCAGTCGGAAGCCGCGCGCCGTCGACGGTTACTGCAAAACCGCGGTGTGCAGCGGATAGCTCACGGTCGAGACGAACACGACCGGATTGCCGCTGAACCGCTCGGTCGCGAGATCGTGGCCGGGCTCCGCGGTAAACGTCATCATCACCGAACTGCGGGGCTGGACCATCAGCGCTGCGAGCGTGTGGAAGTCGCGCGCGCCGAGCGCCGTGATGGACAAATTGCGGCTGACGCTCGGCGACACCAGGAGCGCACGCAGCCACGGGTCGTCGAGGCGCCTGGCATCGGCAAGCGCTCGCGCCACTTTCTTGTTCGCAACCGTCAGGATCGTCGAGACCGGCCGGTCACCGGCGCGTTTGATCGCGATCGTCGTTTGATTGTCGGCGGTCTGCAGCGGGATCACTTGGGCGCTGGCGATGCGCGGCAATGGCGCGCTGGTCACGGTCACCGGAGCCGCCGCATCGCGCGTGGCCTGTTCGGCGTAAGCCAGGGCGAGTTCGGCGGGCGCGCGATCATTGTGCGGCGCTCCGATTGCTGCGGTGGCTTCGGGCGCGGCGCTGGCGGCATCGGACGCGTGGGATATTGCGGCAAGCGGATTGGCGGAAGCCTGACCCTGGCGGGCGGCGGTCATGCCATCGGGCAGGCCCGGCCAGTAGCCGCGGACGAGGATGACCTGATTGGGCGTCAGCGCTGCCAGCGGGGAGGCTTCGGCACGCGAGATCACATGCACATTCGACGCGACCTTGACGAGCTTGACCTTCTCAGCAGCGAGCTTGTCCTCGGCGCGATCGATGGCGGCGACCATCGCGGCTTTCGCCCGCGTGCGCAGCGGTTCGGCGGCGGGCGCCGGTGTCTTTGCGGCGGCGGATGCGGCCGGCGTCGGCGCGGCCTCATCTTCCTCATCGTCACGCGCCAGGCCGAGGAATTTCGCGATCGGATTGGCATGACGCGTAGCGCCGGCATCGGCGACTTGTACGCCGGCATTGCGTGCTTGCTCAAGCAGCAATTCCGACGGGGTGCCGCCGCGGGCGCGCAGATCGGCCAGCGCCAGCGCGTAGCCCGGGAGTGGGCGGCCGTCGCTCGGAATGTGGACGGTGCGGCCGTCGGGGAAGATTCGGACCAGTTGCTCGCGGGTCATGCGCGGCCACATCCGCACACCGCCGGTGTCCAAGTGGACGAACGGCGAGCCCGAGGTCGGATAGAAGCCGACGCCGCCGCGCTGCAGGCGCAGACCGATCGCGCGCAGCTGATCGAGCGGCACGCCGGGAACATAGAAGTCCATGGCGTGGCCGAGCATGTGCTGGGAGAAACGCGCGACGCCGCCGCTTCTCCGCCGAAGCATGGCGTTGGTTTCCGGCGAGCGATAGCCGCAGACGACCCAGATCGGCTGTTTCGATCCGGCTTCGCGCTGCACCTCCCAGACGAGATCAATGAGGTGCGGATCCATCTTCGTCTCCTGCTCCTTGCGCCAATCGCGCAAGAACCAGTTGAGCTTCTCCAGCGCCTGTTCGTCGTAACGTCCGTCGCGCTTGAAGGTGATGGTGATGTCTTCGCTGGTGTGGATGTGATGCAGCGAAATCGTGCGGGTGTCGCCCTCGGCTACGGCGTTCTGCAACGCGCGCGCGCCGAAGAGGATGAAAAGACCGGCCATGCCGCACGAAAAAGCCGCGCGCGACGCCGCGACACGAGTAGTTTTCAGGCGCGCCCCACCAACCAGCACCGGCGTCCTCGCGTTATTGACACATCGATTGATCGTCCGCCCCGGCACGCCGCGGCTGACAATCCTAACGCAGTGTTAATTTGGGAAGGGTTAACGCGAACGTTGGCGGCACCCATCCCCCGACCGGATAAGGGTTAACGGCCCAGTGTGGCAAAAGATAGCCACCGCCGGCGCTTAAACGCCTTTGCGCGGCCTGCGGCGGGCCGCAAGGCGCAATATGGTTAACGGGCTCGTTTTATTCTTGGTGCGCGCTCAAGGAGTTAGGCAGCCCCGGGTCTGCCGATGCGGTGTGGAAAAGGCTTATGTCCCGGGTGCTATTGAATGTCACTGAAACGGATAATTTCTTGACATTTGTCGCTGATCGTGTTACTTTAAACACATCTCGCTCATCGAGGGGACGTGATCTCGAGACACACCTGATCGCGGAGCGAGGCGGTTCCTGCGGGCGGGGCTTGTAACCCCGCTCCCGGGCGGTCCGGGCATCGTCCCCTCCGGCATCACGACCGGCGCGCGAGGTGCATCGCTTAAGCGCGATTGGCGGCGCGGATAACTCCCGCGTGCGGCTTTCCGCGTGAAGCGCGGCTTGGGCTGAGTCAAAGCGTTCGGTCGCTGCGACAAGAGCCGCGGTGGAGCGCCGAAAGGCGAGCGCGCCGATCGCAAGGTGCGCTGCCGCGCCTCGCAGGCGCGGATTGGATATGCGCCTTTTCGGCGCTCCGCCTGCCCTCGGCGTAATCGAGGATGGCGAATCTTCTTCGTGGCTTCGTGGCAATGGCTTGACATAGCTCGGGCGCAAAGACGCGCCGCGAGAAGGATTTTGCATTTCACCTCTCCCCGCGGTGCGGGGAGAGGTCGAGAGAGCGAAGCGAGCGATGGTGAGGGGGCCTCACCGCGATTCTGAGCGATGCCGCTCAACATACGAGGTTGGAGACTTCGTGTGGATACTCAGCCCGGCGGAGAGGCCCCCTCACCCCGACCCTCTCCTCCGCCTTCGCGCTCACGCGCTTCGGCGGACTGCCGACCCGCCGAAGCTCGCGGAACGAGCGAAGGCGGGCCGCGCGCGGGGAGAGGGAGCGCGAAGCATCGAGGGAACGAATTTGCTTATCCGCCGGCTAATCCACGTCGAGTGGTTCGGTGCCGGTCGGGTTGCCGTCGGCGTCGAGGGTGATCTTCTGCACGCGGGCCTCGGCTTGCCGCAGCAAATCCTCGCAGCGGCGCTTGAGCGCTTCGCCGCGCTCGTAAATCGCCACCGATTCTTCCAGCGGCACCTTGCCGTCTTCGAGCCGCTTGACGATCGATTCGAGTTCCTCGATCGCGCGCTCGAACGGCAATTTGCCGACGTCGCTATTCGGCGCGGTTTGATCGTCTTGATTTTTTGCGGTGTTTGGTGGCGCCATCGCAGGCTCTCCGACTCGTTATCGTATTATAGCAGACGCTACGTATTATCCGCGCATCAGCGCGGTGACGTGCGCGGCCGCCGAGTTTGCCAGCGCTTCGAGATCATAGCCGCCCTCGAGCAGCGAAACCACGCGGCCGCCGGCGCATTGATCGGCGACCTCCATGATTTTCTGCGTCGCCCAAGCGAAATCGGCCTCGACCAGATTGAGGTTGGCGAGCGGGTCGCGCATGTGGGCGTCGAAGCCCGCGGAAATGACGATCAGCTCCGGCTTGTACTCGCGCAGCCGCGGCAGGATGCGATTCTCGAAGGCGGTGCGGAAAGCCTCGCCGCCGTCGCCCGGGCGCAAAGGGGCGTTGACGACGGTGTTGTATTCGCCAGATTCGCCGACCGCGCCGGTGCCGGGAAACAGCGGCATCTGATGGGTCGAGCAATACATCACCGTTTTGTCCGCCCAGAAAATCTCCTGCGAGCCGTTGCCATGATGCACGTCAAAATCGACGATTGCCGCGCGCGCGATGCCGTGATGATCCTGCGCATAGCGCGCGGCGATGGCCGCATTGTCGAAAAAACAGAAGCCCATCGGCCGCGCAGTTTCGGCATGATGCCCCGGCGGCCGCGTCGCGACAAAGGCGTTGGCGGCCTTCTTCGTCACCACCTCGTCGACGGCATGAATGGCGCCGCCGATCGCGCGCAAAGCGGCTTCGAAACTGCCGGGCGACATCGAGGTGTCGGCATCGAGCCGCACCATGCCTTCCCGCGGCGTCGCGTCGCGGATTTGCAAGATGTAGTCCATGGGATGACACAGTGCGATGATCTCGAACGGCGCCTTCGGCGCCTCCAGCCGCGCCAGCGTCTGGAATTTTTCCGCTTCCAGCGCCGCTTCGACGGCGCGCAGCCGCTCCGGCCGCTCGGGATGACCGAGCGGAGTGAGGTGGTTGAGACAGGCCGGATGGGTGACGAGCAAAGTCGACATGGAAGATATGTAACGCTAATGCGCGAGAACCGCATCGGCGCCGAGCACGCCGGCGGCGCCTTCGACCACGATGCGCTCGAGCGCGCTCGCCTGCACGGAAAAATTCTCGGCGAAAAAGCGCGCCAGCGCGACGCGGGACGAGGCGTCGGGGCCCAACCGCAAGGCCGCCAGCGCCTGCTGCGCCAGATAGCAGCCGCCGGCGGTGACGCCGAACAGCCGCAAATACGGCGTTGCTCCGGCCAGCGCTTCGTCGGCGCCCTTGTCCAGTTGCGCAAGTATCCAGCGCGTCGTGCGCGTCAAGCTCTCGAGCGCTTCCTCGAGCCGGACGCCGCTCCAGCCCAGCGCCGGATCGTTGGTGGCGTTGACCGCGTCGACGATGTGGCGCAATTCGCCGAGATAGGCCTCGACCACCGCGCCGTCGGCAAGCGGCAGCTTGCGGGTGACGAGATCGATGGCCTGGATGCCGTTGGTGCCTTCGTAGATCGCGGCGATGCGCGCATCGCGGAAAAGCTGCGCGGCGCCGGTTTCCTCAATGTAGCCCATGCCGCCATGGACCTGCACGCCGAGCGAAGCGACCTCGTTGGCGATGTCGGAGGAAAATGCCTTGGCGATCGGCGTCAGCAACGAGGCGCGCGCATGCGCTGTCTGCCGCGCCCCCTTGTCGGCGCCGCGCTCGGCGCGATCGAGCGCCATGGCGGTGGCGTAGCAGATGGTGCGCGCGGCCTGCGTCAGCGCGCGCATGCTCATCAACGTACGCTTGATGTCGGGGTGGGCGATGATCGGCGCCGACTCGGTCGCCGGCATGCCGGGCGTGCGGCCCTGGCGGCGCTCGCGCGCATAAACGAGCGCCTGCTGCGTCGCGCGCTCGGCGATGCCCACGCCTTGCAAGCCGACGGCAAGCCGAGCGCGGTTCATCATGGTGAACATGCAGGCCATGCCGGCATTCTCTTCGCCGATGAGATAGCCGACCGCGCCGGCCTGATCGCCGAGAATCATGGTGCAGGTCGGCGAGCCGTGGACGCCGAGCTTGTGCTCGACCGAATGCGCGCGGATGTCGTTGCGGGCGCCGAGCGAGCCGTCGGCGTTGAGCAGGAATTTCGGCACCAGGAACAGCGAAATGCCGCGGGTGCCAGGCGGCGCATCCGGCAGCCGCGCCAGCACGAAGTGAATGATGTTGTCGGTGAGATCGTGCTCGCCGTAAGTGATGAAGATCTTCTGGCCCTTGAGGCGATAGGTGCCGTCGCCGCCGCGTTCCGCCCGCGTGCGCAGCGCGCCGACGTCGGAGCCCGCGTTCGGCTCGGTGAGCTGCATGGTGGAGATCCATTCACCGGACACGAGTTTTTCTAGATAGGCGCGCTTGAGCGTGTCGCTGCCGTGAACGGTGAACGCATCGACCGCGGACATGCCGACCAAAGGTCCGAGCGCAAACGCCATGCAGGCCGAATTCCACATTTCGACGCAGGCGGCGTTGACCACCTGCGGCAGGCCTTGGCCGCCCCATTCGGTAGGGGAGACAACACTGTTCCAGCCGCCATCGCGCCAGGCGCGGTACGCTTCCTTCCAGCCGGGCGCGGTGGTGACGACGCCGTCCTTGAAGGTCGCGCCCTCGATATCGCCGACGCGATTGAGGGGAGCGATGATCTCGCCGGCCATGCGGCCGGCCTCGGTAAGCACCGCGTCGACGTCATCCATGCTCAAATCGCCGAAGAAACCTTGCTCGAGCGCGGGCAGGAGCGCCGCCCCGTATTTCAGGGCGAAACCCATGTCGGCGAGTGGGGCGCTATAGGTCACGGAAAGCCTCCGCTTGGATGTGCAAGGGACAAAGTGATCGAGGGCAGGCGGCGCTCTGGATCGCCAGACACTATTATATGTCGCATGCCGGCCTTTGGTAGTGCGCGATTACGCCGAGCGCTCGGCGGCTTGGACCGGGTCGGAGCGGTCGGGAATCTGCGATTTGCGCTCGGCGCGTGTCGCCAGATACGCGTGCAAGGCGGCCGCGACTTGCGCCCCTTCGCCGACCGCGGCGGCCACCCGCTTGGTCGAGCCGGAGCGAATGTCGCCGATGGCGAAAATGCCGGGCTGGCTCGTTTCCAGCGGCCGCCGATTTTCTCCGGCTTGCGCCCCGGTGAGCACGAAACCCTTGGCGTCGAGCGCGATGCCGGCTCCGGCCAGCCACATCGTGTTGGGATCGGCGCCGATAAAAAGGAAAAGATGGCGGGTGGATCGCCGCTCTTCTTGCCGGGACGCGGCTCGGCGCCAGCGGACCGCAGAAAGCAGTCCGTCTTCGCCTTCAAGGCTCTCGAGCTCGGTGCGCGTCAGCACTTCGACATTGGGCAGTGCCGAGACCCGGTCGACCAGATATTGCGACATACTTGCTTGCAAACCCTCGCCGCGCGCCAGCATCCACACTTTGGCGACATGCGGCGCCAGGTAGACCACGCCTTGCCCCGCGGCATTGCCGGCGCCGACGAGGACGACTTCCTGGCCGGCGCACAATTTCGCTTCACGCTGTGACACCCAATAGTGCACGCTCGAGGCCCCGTATTCGTCGAAGTTTTCGAGTGCCAGCCGGCGGTAACTGACGCCGCTGGCGATCACCACCGAACGTGCCGTGACGCGTTCGCCATCGGCAAGCTGCAGGATGAAATGGCCGGTAATCGGATCTTCCGGCGAATCGAGACCGATCACTTCGTTGGGGATGGCGGTCTCGACGCCGAATTTGGTGGCCTGACTATAGGCGCGCGACATCAATGCCATGCCGCTGATGCCGGTCGGGAAGCCGAGATAATTTTCGATGCGCGAGGAGGCGCCGGCCTGGCCGCCGAACGAGCGGCAATCGAGTACCAGCACCGAAAGCCCCTCGGACGCCGCATACACGGCGGTGGCGAGGCCCGCGGGTCCGGCGCCGACGATAGCGACGTCGAAAACGCGGGTCGGATCGATCGGGCCGACCAGTCCGATACAGCGCGCCAATTCGGTTTCGCTTGGATTGCGCAGCAGGTTTCCGTTTGGGCAAAGCACGATCGGCAACTGACCGGGATCGATGTGGAAGCGCTCGAGGAGCGAGCGCGCCTCGACGTCGGTTTCGGCCTGCAGCGTTTCGTGCGGATAGCCGTTGCGGGCGAGAAAGCCTTCCAGCCGAAGCACGTTGACGTCTTCGGCGGGGCCGATGATGATCGGCCCACCGACGCCGGCTTTGAGCAATCTGACACGGCGCAGGATCAGCGCCCGCATCATGCGTTCGCCGAGCTCGGCTTCGGCGATCATCAACGCGCGCATCCGCTCGGGCACCAAGATCAGAACCTCGGCCGGCTCGCGCACCTCAGCATCATTGAGCGCCGGCCGTCCGGCGAGCTGCGCCATTTCGCCGATGAAACTGCCGGGGCCGAAGCTCAGAATATGCTGGCGCTGGCCGAAGCTATCGTGGCTGTAAATGAAGACAGTGCCGCTCAAGATGATCGCAAGACCCTCGCCGACCTCGCCGGCCCGGGCCAGCATCGCGCCGGCGGCGAGGCGGCGGATCACACCGAAGCGCCGGGCGCGCGCGACATCGGCCGGCTCCAGGGAGGGGAAGATCTGGTCGTGCCGCTCGTCGGGAATTGGAGTTTCGGCCTCGGCCATGCGGTCTCGCAATTCGGCGCGGAAACGACGCGTGAATCGCCCCGTGCGGTGACCTCGAAGATGTAGTTCCTCGTCGAAGACAGGGAAAGGGAGGTGCAGCGCCGGCCTGGAGCCCTTGAGACGACGTTAACGACAGCCATCATTGATCGATGGCGGGGTGGCCGCTATGTTGCGCCGGCCGTTTGCCTGCGGCTCAGGCGGCAATCCTGACGGTGCTTTTGGGGCGTAGCCAAGTGGTAAGGCAGCGGATTTTGATTCCGCCATTCGGAGGTTCGAATCCTCCCGCCCCAGCCAGCCAGTCGAGCGCATAAACGCTCCCGGACATTAACGCGAAAAAGTCCGCTATAACGCCGCTTTTTGCAGTGGCAATTGAGTCTCTATGTTTCCCTTTCGCGGCGACGACGGCCAAAAGTGCCCGAAATCTCCGGCGTCAATTTGAAATATTCCCGAATTTGGAGAGCCGCCGCAGAGACCCGAGAGCCTTCTCGAACGACATTTGATTCCGAACCGGAACCTGTCGTTTCGCCTCGGAGGCCACTATTTCGATTGCAGTTTTAAGAACAGCGCCGTCAGCCATGCGCTGATCCATAAGCGCTTTTTGATGGTCCCAAAACGCCTTGTTCTTTTGGTGAATGCGACGAGCTCAGGGTTTGTCTGGGCCATGATTTCGACTCCGTCCAAGCGATAATTACGCTTGATTCATTGCGGAGATTTCAGGGCAAACTTTGCACAAACGACAGTGAGACGTTCGCATAACGATAGATTACGGTTAGTCGCGCTGCCGCGCGCCTGCGCTGCGCGCCCGGCGGTTTACGAGGCGCGGCTTGGCGGGTTATCTAGCGTCCTGCACAATCCCATTGACGAGGATACGTTCCGGAATTGCCCGGAACGACTATTTCCTTGCGCTCGCGAGGACGGGGATGGGGCAGCGGAAGTCTCAAAGCATTTCGGCTCTTGTTCTTCTCGTCATCATCGACGGATGCTGCGGTGCTGCCTGCTCTGTCGACCTTGAACGTGACTTCAATCTCGTCGAGACGGACCACGATCCGATCGACCGTAGTTAGAGAGGGCCAAGGGCTTGCCTAGCCTCGACACCTTGGAAGTGTTTCATGCGGCGAAAGGAGCTCCTTCGCAGGCCGAACACGATTACAGCCATTGGCGCTGACCGTTGTAAATGGTGGTCAGCGGATGGTGACCCTTGGTATAACCGACATGCCCGGTCCAAGTTGCAGGTCGGGTCTTTGATCGAACGTAATCTTTACAGGGATGCGTTGAACAATTTTTACATAATTGCCTGTGGCGTTCTGGGCGGGTAATAAGCTAAACGCTGTCCCGCTCCCAGACTGGAAGCTTTCAATATGTCCAGGGAAACTTCGTCCAAATGCATCTATTGCGATGTCGACAGGCTGACCCACCTTAATGTCGGCTAGTTGGGTCTCCTTGAAGTTCGCCGTGACCCAAACGTCGAGTGGGACAAGGATCATGACCCCCTGCGCTTGAGTGGCAAGTTGCCCAACGGCTGCCGTTAGTCGCGTGACTCTGCCGTCTGTGGTCGCATAGAGTTTCGTTCGCGTCAGGTTTGCGTCGGCCACCGCCTTTTGCGCCTGAGCTTGACCGAACTGGGCTTGAGCGTTCTTCCGCTGCGCCTTGAGAAC
>Ga0181525_10002057_pt1 | contig 16831 bp, 24 predicted proteins | sample PEATcosm2014_Bin_48_FD_121100 | JGI IMG/M metagenome (GOLD analysis project Ga0181525, IMG submission 121100) | Peatland microbial communities from MTU Mesocosm Facility, Houghton, MI, USA - PEATcosm2014_Bin06_10_metaG | ecosystem: Environmental > Terrestrial > Soil > Wetlands > Peat | place...
CGTCGCGATTCTGGATGCAGACGATTTTTTTGGAGAAGGTTGCCTCGCCGGACAGCAACGCCGGATTTCAACGGTCGCCGCGATGACCGATTCGGTCGTCGTGCGGCTGCAAAAGTCGGCGATCATCGAGGTCATTCATCAGGAGCCGGCGTTCTCCGAAATGTTCATTGCCCATCTTCTGAGTCGCACCATCCGCGTCGAAGCGGACCTGGTCGATCAACTGTTCAATTCGAGCGAGAAGCGGCTGGCGCGTCTCCTGCTGCTATTGGCGAATTTCGGCAAGGAAGGAAAGCCGGAGCCGCTGATCGCGAAGATCAGCCAGGAAACGCTCGCGGAGATGATCGGCACGACGCGGTCGCGCGTGAGCTTTTTTATGAACAAATTCCGTAAGATGGGACTCATCGAATATAACGGCGGCATCAAGGTCCACAGCTCGCTGCTGAACCTCGTTCTGCGCGACCAGCCGGACAACGAGACCTGACGCAATGCGGCGCCGCCGGCGCTTCCTGAATTCCACCAATGTGAGCGATTCTGCACAGCCCGGTTGCCGCCCGAGGCGTACCGTTCTCCCGTCAGGAGAACGCCACATGGACATGTCAACGGAAAGTCTTCTCGTCATCATCTGCGTTGGTATCGTCGCCGGGTGGATCGCCGGCCAGATCGTGCAGGGCACCGGCTTCGGTATCCTCGGTGATCTCATCGTCGGCATTGCCGGAGCCTTCGTCGGAAGTTGGGCGCTCCCCCAACTCCACATTCATCTCGGCGAGGGCCTCGTCGCTGCGGTCGCCAACGCCACGATCGGCGCGGTTCTGCTCTTGGTTGTCATCGGGCTCATTCGCGGAGGCGGCAGCAGATGGCGGCGCGCGTGACGGCGACCGGTGTGGTCGCGGCCTCGCCGCGAGCCCATGCCGGCAGCGACGCTCCGAAGAGACGCGCGCAAGACGCATTCGAGCGCGAGCTCATAGCCCATCTGCCCTATCTGCGGAACTTTTCGCGCAGGCTATGCGGCGGACGGGAATGCGCCGAAGACATCGCCCAAGAGACGCTGGTCAAGGCGTGGCGTGCACGCGACCGGTTCGAGCCGGGGACAAATCTCAAGGCTTGGCTCTTCACCATTCTTCGCAACGAATATCATTCCCAGAAACGTCGCTCCTGGCGCCAGACATGCTGGGACGAGGGTCTCGGCGAAGATATCCCGGCGCCCGCCAATGAACAGTTGTGGGCCATGGATCTGTCGGACTGCGCGCGCGCGCTCGAACAGCTTCCGATTCGACAACGCGAGACTCTGTTGCTGGTTGGCGTCGGCGGCTTTACCTATGAAACCGCGGCAGACCTGTTGGACGCGCCGGTCGGCACCTTGAAAAGCCGATTGGCCCGAGCCCGCAGCGGTCTGGCGACGTTGCTGGCAAGCGCCCAATCGTTGCAACCACGGCCTGAGGCGCGCGCGGCGAACGGCGTGGACGATATTCTGGCGCAAATGACGGCCGTCGAGGCCGCTGCCCACCCGGCCGAGCCGCGATCTCCGCAGTCGCGATGATGGCACCGCGCGGAGGCTGGACGACCAACTACGACGACGCGGCACGTGTTCGTGCGCTTGCCGAAGGAAAACCGCTTGGCGGCCGCCGCAAATGGTCGACAGGACTGACCCCGGCCGGATGGTTCCTCATCCTGTGCGGTGCGGCGCTCACGATAGGCGTCGTGGCAGCGCTGGCGACCTGATCGGATGCTGTTGCAGGGAACGATTTGCGGATCGCACTTGCGCGAAACACCTTGCGGCTCAGGGCCGCGACACTCAACGGAGAAATACCATGTCCCTCGTTAGTCTCGTCATCGTTCTCGTCGTCGTCGGCGTCCTGCTGTGGTTGGTCAACACCTATATTCCGATGGACCCGAAGATCAAAAGCATCCTGAACGCGGTGATCGTGATCGCCGTCGTCTTGTGGCTGCTCAAGGTGTTCGGCCTGCTCGATTCTCTGACCAACATCCACGTCGGCAAGTGAATCAGATACCGAGCATTCCGGCCAGCCAAAGCACAATCAGAACGACGATTACGAGGCCCACAACGCCGCCCAATCCCGCTCCGCCATATCGATTGTATCCGTAGTACCCGCCGCCGCCGAACAGCAGCACCAGGACGATGATTATCAGGAGCAAAGTCATTGCCGGATTCCTCTCGTTGCAGGATTACAACGGACGAGCGAACGATTCGGCGCATTTTCTATTTTCGCGGCGAATCCGGCGTCAGCCGGTGGGGTTATCCTGTCGCAGCGCCGCGGTCATGTCCCTGAGATGAGCAATCAACGCGGCCATGTTGCCGTCATGCTGTTTGAGAAATCCCTGAACGGCACTGCGTTGTGCCAGGGCGAGCCAGACGCCGCCGACGTTGATATCGGCAATGAAGAATTTGCCGTTCTCCTCGAGTATCCGGAAATCCACTTCTGGCGGTGTTTTGCCGTTGGCGGTGCCGGACGGGTCGATCACCTCGGTCATCACCACGAAATCGCCGGGACCGTGTTGCACGGTGCCGGTCACGCGAAGCGACTCTCCGGCATAGGCCCCGAGCATCGTGTCGTATCCGATGACGGCGAAATCGCGGAATGCGTCCGAATAGGCGGCGAGGTCGGCCTGGCTCGCGGTCTGCTGCGCGGGTCCCAGCGTGTAAGACGCGATCCGGTCGGTATCGAGGATTGACAGGAGGAACGCGTGGATGTGCGCGCGGCGCACATCCGGCGCGGCAGTTCTGTCCTGCAGGATAGCGACGGCGGCCTGAGCGCGGGTCTGGACGAAGCCTTGCGCTTCGGACGCGGATTGCGCACGCACAGAGACCGGCAGAATGGCGAGCGCGGAAATAAGCAGAGCCGCACGCGACGAATGGATGACGATCTGTTTGATGTTTGGCATCGCAGGTTCTCCCTTATGGCGCATTAACCATGCGCGCAATTGCGATGCGTTTCCATGCCGTCGGACGGAATTCGTGCGCATCTGAGTAGATTCCGAATCTCGCACGCCGTGCTGAGCCTGTTACGATCACGTCAGCAAAGTCGCGGATCGATTTTGGATCGCGCGCGCGCCAAGTTTTCCCTGATTGCGAAGCCATTCTTTTCGCGGCGGGAAACCTCCAACAAACAGGACCGAAAGTGACGAATATCCGGAGGATTCTGCCTGTAAGCTTCGTTCTGAGGGACGACGGCCGCCACGCGCCTGTGCCGTACGATCAAATCGCAGCTTGGGTCAACGAAGGCGGCGCAGGCGGCGAAGTGGTCCGCGTGGCCGAGGTTCCGTCTGCGGTCGCAGTCGATATCATAGCTGCCCGGCAAACTGCGTGAACGAAAGAACCTCCCCCAGTCTGCTTTTGCGTAGCTTTGCGCTTGTGGCAGATCGTATAGCCGGCGTGACGGGTCACCCTCTGACGTTCATTTTTTTCTGCGCCGCGATCGCGGTCTGGGCGGGGGCATCGATCGTCCTGCATTTGTCCAGCGGCTGGCAGTCCGTCATCAACACCGTCATCACGATTACGACATTTCTGATGGTTTTCCTGATCCAGAGCACGCAAAGCCGCGACGATGCCGCCGTTCAGGCCAAGCTCGACGAACTCATCCGCGCGCTCGAACCGGCCAACAATCAGTTCATCGGCATCGAAGCGCGCACAATCCAGGAAGTGCACGAGTTGCGCCAGGAAACGACGGAAGAAGTGAAAAAGCTGGAAGAGCTGGTATTGGAAGTTGCAGGCGATCGATCAGCAAACGATGGCGATAAACAGGCAGCTCCCAAGCGCTTTGAGTAGATTCCGATCCTGCCAATCTTAACGCGACGTTCCTACGTTGGAATGCGAACGGACTTTCGAGACTTCAATCTGGGAATTCGTTCGCCCCGCTCATCCGCAGAACTCGTTCGACGGTAGAGGGAGCGGAGAGCCGAAGCGCGCGGCGCTTCACCAACCAAGGGCAATGAAAATGAGACGTACACTTCTTCTCGCGACGCTGCTTTCAACCGTCGCGATATTTGGCGTGGCTTGCGCTTCGCATGACGACCGATACGCAAACAATGATCGCGCGAGCCTGGTCGGTCCTCCGGGCGAGACAGGTCCTGCAGGTCCTGCCGGCGCGCAAGGTCCAACCGGTCCGACCGGCGAACCGGGTTACGGCCTGAGTGGTCCGCAAGGTGCAACAGGCCCGACAGGCGAACGCGGTCCGGCGGGCGATACCGGAGCAACCGGTGCATCCGGCGCCGTGGTTGTCGGCGCGCAGGGCGCACCCGGTGCGATGGGTCCCGCAGGCGAGACGGGTTACGCCGGCGCTCAGGGCAATCGCGGCATGAGCGTTCAGGGTCCCACCGGTCCCATGGGTCCGCAGGGCGCCCAAGGACAGCAGGGTTATTCCGGTGAAACGGGCGCGCAGGGCGCCACGCTTGTCGGCCCGACCGGCCGGACAGGCGATACAGGCTCCGCCGGCATGCAGGGCGAAAGCGGATATTCCGGCCAGCAAGGCGTCACGATGGCCGGCAACACCGGCGATGCCGGACCGTCCGGCTTCCAGGGCGCGCAAGGTCGGACTGGATGGATGGGTGAGCAGGGCCATGTCGGCATCGTTGCGGACTGGACGCCCTATCGCGAATTCCATTTCGAACGCGGAAATGCGGGTCTGACGGATTCCGATATGCACAAAGCCTCCGAGATCGCCGCCTATCTGTCCCAGAATCCGTCCCTGGGCGTCGGGATCGACGGCTACATGGATAACGACAGGTTCGATCGTCACGATCGTGACCTCAGCAATCAGCGTGCGAACGCGGTGCGTGACGCACTGGTGCAGGCCGGCGTGCCGGCCGAAAAAATTCAGATCGGCGCATTTGTCGATCCGGATCGCAGGCATGACGGTCAGATCGCCGTCCTGATCAAGACGCGGATGTAACCGGCAGAGACCGGCGGTCGTTTCGATGCGGCGGCCGCCCGTCTCACATTTTGAGTTGGAGTCACAGATGAGAGCCTTACTCGCTTCTGTTTTTGCGGTTGCGCTCTTGGGTGCAAGTGCAGCCAGCGCCGGTGTCGGAGCCGGCGTCCATGTCGGAGATGTTGGTGTCGGCGTCGGCCTGCACGGTCACTCTCGCCATTGCTCGTCGTGGGGTTGGCACAACCATCACCACGACCGGTATTGCCGCCGCTACTGATAGCGACGGAGCGCCAAGAACTGCGCGATTGCACCGGCGACCGGATCTTTGCCGATGCTGCGTTCGCGCAGTTTTTGTTTTGCATCGCGGGCCATCCCCGCGACCGGCCGCGGACTCCGTTCGGCCGTCATATGAGTAGATTCCGAGGCTGCCGTGCGGGGCTCCCGTTAACTACAAAAGGGATGGCTCCGATAGAGGGGAGCGCGAACGGTCTGCGCGGTTCCTTTGCGCGGTGGGAGAATTGCCCATGAAAACATTACTTATCTCGACATTCGTCCTTTGCCTCGCCTCGGCCGCACCGTCGGCGTTGTGGGCGGCGGATGAGCGCCACGACGAACAAGGCGGCGCCCAGCCGCAACAGCACGCTCCGGCCGCAAACCACACGGCCGCGGCGCCGCGCGGACAAAATGTCGGGCGCAGCGTGCAGCCCGCGCATCGCGCGCCGGTTGCAACCCCGACAGTCGGCAGCAATCGCACCCATGAACATGTCACGACGCGCGCAGATACGGGACAATCGACGAATTCTTCGCAGCACCGCCGCATGACCGTCGGTTCGAACACCCAGAACACGAACCGCGCGACGACCAGAACGCGCACGCATGTCGACGTCACGTCCTATCACCGCAACGTCACGGCCGAGCGTCAGTATCATTTCGGCAATTACAACGCGCCGCAGGGATACGCCTATCATCGCTACGGCTATGGCGAGAGCCTGCCGCAGGGATATTTCGTGCAAAGCTTCTGGATCACGAATTATCTCAACTTCGGCCTGATCGTGCCGCCCGATGGATATGTCTGGGTGCGTTACGGTCCCGATGCGGTGTTGCTCGACGAGGACACGGGCGAAATCGTTCAGGTTGTCTACGACCAGTTTTATTGAGCCTCTGCGTTAGAGAAGGCCACTTCCCCGGGGGAGACCCCGGGGAATTTTTTTCGTCCCCGCTTGCGGGGGCGGAAATCTAAATCACATCCAGCCCGGGGAATTGGGGATCGCCCGTGATGCAGCTCCAGAGGCAAACGGCGAATCCCGGATCGCCGGTCCACAGCGAATAGCGGTCCTGCCCATATTCCGCGCGCGCCGCGCGCCATCGCGACAGGCCGGTCACGGCGAAAGCGCGGGCGCGATGGAGCCATTTGCGATCGCGCGTCCTCCTATAGAGCTTCAGAAGCGCGTAGGCGTTGCCGCCGGTCCCGTGACAGAAATTGGAACCCTTCTTCAGCGGCCCCGCGATCCAGATCAATTCGCCGCCGTCTGTAAGCGCGCGTTCAAAATCGGGCGATGAGAATGGCGCGTCGGCCAATGCGGCGACGATGCCGGGCGCGCCATGACAGATCTGGCTCAGCATCGGCGCCTCGGGTTGATCCGCATTTGAGGGCCAGTTCGCGCTGCGACCGCTGCGCTTCGCCGTCGTTACAAGCATATCGGTCGCGAGTTCTGCGGCCGCTTTCTGCTGTTCGGCCGCAAGCCAGTGCCAGCCCCTGAACAGGGCGAACACATTGCCGGCAAAGCCGTGCACCAGCCCCAGATAGCGCGCCCGCCGGCCGTACAGGTCCTGCGTCCACAATCGGCAGGCGTCGACATATTCAGCCGCGGACAAAAGCCGCGTCGCCTGCGCGCAATAGAGCTCCTCGAAGCGCTCTTCTCCGGTCAATTCGTGCATGAAGCAGCACGCGAGCATGGAGCCGGCCGTTCCCCACATCAGTTCCAGCGGCTCCAGCGCGTTGTTGCCTTCGGCGCGTGCGTAGATGTAATCGGCGCTCCTCGCGTCGGGCGCGAGGCGCATGGCAACGAGATGCGTGCCCATGTCCCCCATGAGGAGCGAGCCATACGCGCCGAACGGCGTGTTCTTGAGCCAGACATTGTCGCGCTCCACAAGCGCGGGCAGGACCGGTCTGAAATCATGTGCGCGTTCGACGGCGCCGGTGCGGGTCAGGTAATCGAGCGCGAGGATGACGCCCGTCGCGCCGAAATACATATTCGCGACGCCGGCGGGCACATCTTCCAGCGGATGTGCGGGCCAGAGCTTTTCCGGATCGAAATGCGAAATTGTGGACGCTGCGATCTCGGTGATCGCCGCGCGCGCCGCCGCCTCGTTCCAGGGCGCGACGGATACGGATTCGTGACGGTCTGGCTGGAATAGATCCATGCGGCCCCCTGACCGAACTCCAGACCACGATTGCGGCGCTTCTGTGTTGGAATTGCGCGCTAAATCAGGCCCAGCGCCTTGAAGCTCGCGGTTCCGCCGCGGCCGACGACGATGTGGTCGTGGATGGAAATGCGCAGAGCGGCCGCCGCAGCCACGATCTCGCGCGTCATGTCGATGTCGGCGCGCGACGGTGTGGGATCGCCGCTGGGATGATTGTGCACGAGGATGAGCGCCGACGCGCCAAGTTCGAGCGCACGCTTGACGATCTCGCGGGGGTAGACGGGAGCATGATCGATCGTGCCCGTACTTTGCACTTCGTCGGCGATGAGGTTGTTCTTGCGGTCGAGGAAAAGCACGCGGAATTCTTCGTGCGGGCTTCGCGCCATCGCGGCCTTGCAATAATCGAGCAGCGCGCTCCAGGAGCTCAGCGCCGGGCGATTGAGAAGCCGCGTTCTGGACAGGCGCAACGCGGCGGCTTCGACGATCTTGAATTGCGCGATCACGCCTTCGCCGACGCCCTTGACCTCTTCCAGCCGTTCGCGGGGCGCTGCGATCGCATCCGCGAAGCTGCCGAAGCGGCGCACCAGCTCCTTTGCGAGCGGTTTCACATCGCGGAGCGGGATCGCCGCGAACAGCACCAGCTCCATCAGTTCATAGTCGGGAAGCGCATCTGCGCCGCCCGCAAGAAACCGCGCCTTCAGCCGCTGCCGGTGGCCGACATAATGCGGCTCGTCTTCGCCGTCGGAAAATTGTCCCGCCATCTTCGATCTGCGCTCCGGGTAGGACGCATAATGATCCGCAAGTGTGCGCCGACGATGGCGTACCTTTCGCAAAGTGTCGCTTTTGGTTTTGCTCCCCCAACGTGGGGGGTGCGTAGCGCCAGCGTGCGCACGCGCGCAGCGCCACGACGCTTGCTCCCCCAACGTGGGGGGTGCGTAGCGCCAGCGTGCGCACGCGCGCAGCGCCACGACGCTACGCACCCCCCACGTTGGGGGAGAAAAAGGGCGGGTGTGGCGAACTCAAACGTAGGGTGGTTTGGCGAGGTCCTTGGGCGATTTCGTGAAGATCTCGACGCGGTCATGCGTCACGCCGACCACGTGGCGCAGCCCACCGAATATCAACGCGATGCGATGCATCTTGCCCCACTCTCCCGGTGCCTAGCGCCGCTTATAGACCCCGGTGAAGCGCACGTTCATGCCGCCGCATTGGCCGTTGTCGTCGACGACGAGATAGCTCCCCACCAGCGTCATCGACACCTTGCAAATATCGTCGTTCGTTTCGAGCTTGTTCGCGCTCGGCACGGCCGTTCCGTCGAAATCGCCGAAATTGCGCCGGGCCCAGGACGCGCGGCCGGTGAGGCGAAGCGAATTGCCTTTGCGTACGATACGGATCCAATCGTCGTCGTCGTGCCAGCGGCCGACCCACGCAGCGATCGGCGGATTGCCGGAGGGCTGCGGCGTTTCGACGGCCACATCGCTCTTCGCGACCCAGCCGCCGTCGCCGTTCGCGGGGCGATAGGCGCAGAAAAAGCCGGGCAGCTCCGAATTGATCAGGAGTTCATCGGACGCGTCGGCATGCGAATCCGCGAGAACGCAAGACGCGCCCGCCTGCGGGCACCCTTTTTTCTGGCCGCTGTCGATCAGAAGACCGGTCTTGCGCAGCGCGCGCACGATGCGGAGCTTGTTTTGATCGCTGGCAAAGGCGCCGTTGCGGCACCAATCGGGCGGATTGCCGGGCTCGGATGCGAGCGCCGTCTGGACGCCAAGGAAAAACACTACGCCCGAAACGAACCCGCGCACGGCCGCCAACTTCGCCACGTGATTGCCCCCTTGCAAGAATTACACGACGGGAAACCTGCGCACCGATCAAGGCGAACACATGGCGCTTTCGACGGGGCGAGAGGATTTTGCGCTCACGCGCCGGTGTAAGGCGGCTTGTCGAGGCCCTTGGGCGATTTCGTGAAGATCTCGACGCCCGTATCCGTCACGCCGACCGAATGCTCGAATTGCGCCGACAGCGAGCGGTCGCGCGTCACCGCCGTCCAGCCGTCGTTCAAGACCTTCACGCCATAGCCGCCGAGATTGATCATCGGCTCGATGGTGAAGAACATGCCGGGCCTCAAGCCCAGGCCGTAACCGGGGCGTCCGTAGTGCACGATGTTGGGGAGCGCGTGGAAGATACGTCCGACGCCATGGCCGCAGAAATCGCGCACGACCGCGCAGCGTTCCTCGCCTTCGGCATAGGACTGGATCGCATGGCCGATATCGCCCGTCGTCGCGCCCGGCTTCACCGCCGCGATGCCGCGCATCATGGATTCGTAGGTCACGTCGACAAGGCGCATCGCCTTCCGCTTCACATCGCCCACCGGATACATGCGGCTCGTGTCGCCGTGCCAGCCGTCGACAATGACCGTCACGTCGATGTTGACGATGTCGCCGTCGCGCAACGGCTTGTCGTTCGGGATGCCGTGGCAGACGACGTGATTGATCGAGGTGCACAGCGTGTGGCGATAGCCGCGATAGCCGAGGCAGGCGGGAATGCCGCCATGGTCGAGCGTGTATTCATAGGCGAGCTTGTCGAGATGGCCGGTGGTGACGCCCGGCGCCACTTCCGGCACCAGAAGATCGAGCACTTCGGCTGCGAGCCTTCCTGCACGCCGCATGCCTTCGAAACCCTCTTCGCCGAAAAGGGGCACCGTGACGCTGGCGCGCCGGGCGGCTTCAAAGAGTTCGGGACCTTCGGTCAGCGCTTGCATCGTATCGGGCTCGCTCGGCCGCGCTTGCTGGCGCGCCGTTCTTTCGAGTACGCAAGATAGGTAATTTTCCCCTTAAACCCAAGGGCGGGACCATGACCGAGTCCATTACCGCCGCCATGCTCGTCATCGGCGACGAGATCCTGTCCGGGCGAACCCAGGACACCAATCTCAACTACATCGCGAAATTCCTGGGCGCACTGGGCATCGACATGCGCGAAGCCCGCGTCGTTCCGGACGTCGAGAAGGAGATTGTGGACGCGGTAAACGCGCTCCGCGCCCGCTACACCTATGTTTTCACCACCGGCGGTATCGGCCCGACCCATGACGATATCACCGCGGATGCCATCGCCAGGGCCTTCGGGGTCGGCATCGACTACCACCCGGAAGCGCTGGCGCTCCTGGCCGCGCGCTACCAGCCCGGCGAATTCAACGAGATGCGCAAGCGCATGGCCCGGATCCCGGACGGCGCCTCGCTGATCAGGAATTCCGCCTCGACCGCCCCCGGCTTCCAGATCGGGAATGTCTTCGTCATGGCCGGTGTCCCCATGGTCATGCGGGCGATGATGGAGGATGTGGCGCCGCGGCTGAAAAGGGGCACGGTTGTCACGACAGCCACCGTCAGCGCCCGGATCGGCGAGGGCCGGATCGCGGGGCCGCTCGCCAAAATTCAGGCCGAATACGCAAACGTCGTAATCGGCAGTTACCCTTTCTATACGCCGGACGGCTATGGAGTTCAGCTGGTCGTAAGGGGGCGGGACGCGGCTTCGGTCGAGGCCGCGGCGGGTGCGATCGAGGCGGCAATTGCTGCCGAGGGGGCCTCGGCGGAGCGGATTTTCTCATAGTTTCAGCGACTTCTATTCAAAACGCCGCGTTAAAAACTCTGGACCTGGATCAGCGGATGGGGTAACTTTTCTGTGGGAATGGTGCGGCGCAACAACGCGCTGCGGGGTTTTGTTTGGTCGGCGGGCGCAAAAGCGTTAGCAGTCTTTACGACGTCACGACCCCGACAAAGTGAGAGTAGGAAAGAATGACAGCCAGACGAATTCTCGGCGCCATCGTGGGCGGCATGATCTTCGCAGTGGCCGGCGTCGCGGTTGCGGCGAATTTCCTCTCGAGCGCGCAGACCGATTTCTACGCGTCGGGCAAGCATCAGTTCTACGTGTGGTGTGCCGGCTCCGCGGATTACATGGCGACGCAGTCGGGCGCCAACGCCGAAGACGCACAGATGAAGCTTTATAACGCCACCAAGGCGGGCGGCCGTTCGACCTGCTGGCCGGTCTGGCAGGGACGCGTCGGCGTCTAAGCGCGTTCGGCGACCAAATTGGCAAGCGGCCGCTGTCACCAGCGGCCGTTTTCATTTTGAAGGCACATGTTTAGGCGCTCATAGGCTTGGGACTTGCCTCCACCATCGGCGCCTCTACTGTCTCGTTCATTCCCCTTCCAGAGAGGCTCGCGCGTATGATTCCGTTTTCGGGCAATCCCCTTGATCGTGCGAGCGAGAAGCGTGTCGACGCCGAATGGGTGAAGACGAAACGGCACGATGCCTCGTCATACGTGCTCCCCATGTGGCGCCTGCAGCCCTTCATCCTGGGGCCCGAGAACGCGCGGGGGCCGATCGAAGCGGGATTCCTGAGGCCGGGTCTGGCGGAGTCCCTTGCGGGACCGGACGCGGCGTCGGTCTTTCTGGGCCTCGAAAACGGTCATGCCTATTTCGCGCTCGACATCAGCGAAGCCCGCGATCCCGCGAATGAAGGACCGCTGGCCGGCCTCGGCCATTTCCGCGAAATGCGCGGCGCCTCGATGCTGCTGCCGGCGAAAGACACCGCGATCCTCGGCCAGGCGAAGGCCCTGATCGACTGGCATCAGCGCCACGGTTTCTGCCCGCGCTGCGGAACGCGCACGACGCTGGTCGAAGCGGGTTACAAACGCGTCTGTCCCAATTGCGGCGCCGAACATTTTCCCCGCACCGATCCCGTCGTCATCATGCTGGCGACGCATGGCGAACTTTGCCTCGTCGGTCGCGGCAAGCAATTTCCCAAGGGCATGTATTCGGCGCTTGCCGGTTTCGTCGAGCCGGGCGAGACGATCGAGGAGGCCGTGCGCCGCGAGATCCACGAAGAAACGAATGTCAGGACGGGACGCGTCACCTATTTCGCGACGCAGCCCTGGCCGTTTCCGTCCTCGCTCATGATCGGCTGCTTCGCCGAAGCCGAAAGCCGTGAGATCACCGTCGACGGCAACGAAATCGCCGATGCACGCTGGGTCGAGCGCGACGTTGTGCGCCGGGTCCTCGCCGGCGATCAGGATCACGGCTTCTGGCTCCCGCCATCGATCGCGATTGCGCATCATCTGTTGAAAGAATTTGCTGAGGGGTAGATGCGGACTGGAAGCCCGCGGTCCCGGTGAAGCTTTCGATCTGGAAAATTATTGGAGCCCGTCGTCGGGCGCGTTCTGTCCGGACGCGACGACTTCACCGGGACCGCGGGCTTCCAGCCCGCATCGTCACACCGGAATCACATCCGTGAACACAAACCCGTCGCGCTCGACTGTCTCGCCGATCTCGACCGCGATGGGCGCCTTGAACATCGGTCCCGCCGTCACGACGGTGTGAAACTCGCCGTTCTCGCCGCAGGGGTCGACGTTCGGCGGCAGATCGCGCAGGAAACTTTCGTCGAAACGACGTCCGGCGAAGCTGCGGTCGAGCTTCTTCGGATCGAGGCACACGATATGCGCCACCAATCCGCTTGCGATCATGTCGTGGGCAAGGCGCGTTGTGTCGCGCAGCCACAGGGGAAACAGCGGCGTCATCTTCGCGGCCGCGAGCTTCTCCTCGCGATAGGCGCGGATGTCTTCGAGGAAGAGATCGCCGAAGATCATATGGTTCACGCCCTGCGCCTTGATTTCGCTGCACGCCTCTTCCATGCGCGCCTCGTAGACCGCATTGGGGCAGGGGCTCGGCAGCGGCACTTTCATCGCCGGCAGCCCCAGCGCCGCGATCTGCCGGTCGAGCAGCGCACTCCGCACGCCATGCATCGCCACGCGATCGTAGACCGCGTTGACGGTCGTCAGCACGCCCACGACATCGGCGAGGCCCTTGACCCGTGCTGCATGGAGCGCAAAGGCGCTGTCCTTGCCCGAACTCCACGACATGAATGCTTTCGGCGCGGCCATTGCGGGTTCTCTCCTCGGCGTGAACAATAGAGCCAAGCACTGGCGCACACGCAAGGCTGCTTCCATGTTTCCGCCCGAACGCATTGTCTGTCTCACCGAGGAAACGACGGAAACGCTGTACCTCTTGGGCGAGGAGCATCGTGTCGTCGGCATTTCCGGTTATACGGTGAGGCCGCCGCGGGCGCGGAAGGAAAAGCCTCGCGTCTCCGCGTTCATCTCGGCCGACGTGCCGAAGATCCTCGCGCTCAAACCCGATCTCGTCCTCGCGTTCTCCGATCTGCAGGCCGACATCGTGGCGGAACTGATTCGCAACGGCGTCGCCGTCCACGCGTTCAACCAGCGCACCATTGCCGAAATCCTCGACATGATCCGGACGCTGGGCGCGCTCGTCGGTGCATCGGCGCGGGCCTGTGCGCTGGCGGACGAATACGAACGCAATCTCGATCGCGTGCGCGCGCGCTCTGCAAGGCTTGGCGTGAAACCCAAAGTCTATTTCGAGGAATGGGACGAGCCGATGATCTCCGCCATCGCCTGGGTCTCGGAGTTGATCGCGGTCGCGGGCGGGATCGATGTGTTCGCCGACCGCGCACACGGCAAGTCCGCGAAAGACCGCTTCGTCTCCGCGGAGGAGGTGATCCGCGCCGCGCCCGACATCATCGTCGCCTCATGGTGCGGCAAAAAATTCCGCGCCGAGAAATTGATTGCGCGGCCCGGCTTCGACGCCATTCCCGCCGTGCAGAACGGCCGCCTCCACGAAATCAAATCGCCGCTGATCCTGCAGCCGGGGCCCGCCGCGCTGACCGACGGTCTCGCCGCCCTCGAATCGCTGATCGGTCAGGCGGCCGCATCTGCAAGCCGTCCCCTAAAACGGTAGTCATCCCGGTAACCTTCCGTTCACCACGTCTTTACCAAAACGCCGTAGCCTTTCTGGCTGCAGCGCAAGGAACGGTCATGTCCGCGATCATCGACAACAATGCGATCCACGCGTTTGTCGAAGTGCCAAATCCCGAGGGCGTCTACAGCGCGCAATACGTCGCCTATTTCCGCGCACTCGGAAAAAGGCGGCGGATCCTCCTCCTCAGCTTCGCGCCCAAAGCCGCCGGCACGTTTTTCCGCCAGGCGGCGATGGAAGCGCTCCGCGGATATATGCCGCGGCTCACGCACGCCCAGGGCGGTCGCGATGGCGTGCCGCATCTGCCGGCGTTCATCGTCGCCTATCTCGATTCAGGAACACCCGAGATCGTCGGCCACATCCATATGCAGGCGCATCGCGCCAACCGCCACTTCATCGACATGTTCGGATTGAAGCCCGTCATCATGCTCCGCAGCATCCCCGACATGCTCGCGTCCTATTGGGACATGCTCGAGGTGGATCCGGTGGCGCGCGCGGACGGCCTCAACTGTCTCATCCCGCGCGACTTCGTTTCCATGAGCCGTGACGAAAAAGCCGATTTCATGATCGACGTCGTCGCACCCTGGTATGCGAGCTATTTTGCGACGTGGAAGGATTTCAGCGACGAGGCGCCCGAGACCGTCTGCGTTCTCAGCTATGCCGCGTTCGCGTCCGATCCGGCGGCGTCCCTCCATCGCGCAATCGCACACGCCGGATTCGCGACGCCGCGCGCGACGTGTGAGGCGGCCGTTGAGATGGTATGGAACAAGCGCGAGAACCTGCGCTTCAACAAGGGCGTCGGCGGACGCGGGCGGGACTATTTTTCACCCGACCGGGTGGCGCGGCTCGCGCGACAACTCTCGCACTACAAACAGCTCGCGTCATGGATGGGCGAACTCCTCGGAGACGTGGCGGAGCCGGCGATCAGACTGGCGTCTTAGTTTTCAAATCGATTTGATACGCTTGTATTCGTCCTTGGCGTCGTCATCGACGACGATTTTCACAGACTCGGCCCAGTGACCGTTCGATCCGCGCTTTTTCACGCCCGAAATCCAGTATTCCTCACCAGTGGTCTCATCGAAGAAATTGCCGCGAATCCCGCCGCCTGATGCTTTGCGCAGCACACGACCGCGATAGTAGATGCTCTTACCTGTCTTCGAGAAGGTCACCCAGCCGACACGGCCCTGTGCGCCGCCGAGATCACCATCTTTGTTCTCGATATAGAGCACGCGTCGCTTCAATCCGTGTGTAAGCTGGGTCTTCATGCTCACATCGCCGGCATCGATTGGCGGAACGGGCTCGCGGGATAGACGCCGAGGATCGTCAGCTTGCTGGTGAAGAAGCGGAGCTCTTCGAGCGCCAGCCGCACGCTGCGTTCTTCCGGATGGCCTTCGATATCGGAATAGAACTGTGTCGCGCTGAACGAGCCGCCCAGCTGGTAGCTCTCGAGCTTCGTCATGTTCACGCCGTTGGTGGCGAAACCGCCCATCGCCTTGTAGAGCGCGGCCGGAACGTTCCGTACACGGAAGACGAAGGTGGTGATGACCGGTCCGGATTCGAGGCTCGCGTCGTCGGGCTCGCGCGCCATGATGAGGAAGCGCGTCATGTTGTGGGATTCGTCTTCGATATCGGTCTTCAGGATGTCGAGACCGTAGATCTCGGCGGCGAGCGATGACGCGATGGCCGCCACGCTTGGATCCTTCATTTCTGCGATGTGCCGCGCCGAGCCCGCCGTATCGTGCCAGTTGTGCGCGACCCATTTGCGCTCGCGGATGATCTTGAGACACTGGCCGAGCGCCGGTCCCTGGCTGAATACGGCTTTGATGCCGTCGAGAGCCGCACCCTTCACGCCCAGCAATTGGTGGCGCACGCGATGGAAATGTTCGCCCACGATGTAGAGGCCGGCTTCGGGCAACAGATGATGGATGTCGGCGATGCGTCCGTGCAGAGAATTCTCCACCGGAATGATCGCCAGATCGGTCTCGCCCGCACGCACGGCGGCGATGGCGTCTTCGAAGGTCGGCCGCGGCACGGCGGCGACATGCGGCAGGCACTCGCGCGCGGCGAGATTGGCATAAGCGCCGGCTTCGCCCTGAAAGGCGACGGTCTTGGCGCGCGAGATAAGCGAAGACATGACGAAACTCGATTAGTTGCCGGACAAAACCGCGCGGGCCTTCGCGAGGTCGGCCGGAGTGTCGACGCTGAGCGGCACCGCGTCAACGCGGGCGATGCCGATGGTCATGCCGGCTTCCAGCGCGCGCAATTGTTCGAGTTTCTCGCGGCTCTCCAACGGCGACGGCGGCAGCGCCACGAACCGTCCGAGTGCTGCGCGGCGAAACGCGTAGATACCGATGTGATGAAAGAGCGGACCGTCGCCGGAGGGCGCGCGTGCGCGTGTGAAATAGAGTGCGCGGCCGCGGCGGCCGTCCGGGCCCCATGCGATGATAGGCTTCACCACGCTCGGGTTGTCACAGTCGGCGGGATCTTCGATCTCGGCGGCGAGCGTCGCGATGTCGGTATCGGTCGCAGCCAGCACGTTGGCGACAGTGCGGATCACGGCGGGATCGAGCGCGGGCAGGTCGCCCTGCAGATTGACGACCGTGTCGTAGGCGGCTTCGGGATCGACGCTTTCGAGTGCGGCAAAAACGCGGTCGGTGCCGGAGGGAAGATTCGGATCGGTGACGACGGCATTGCCGCCCACGC
>Ga0181525_10002058_pt1 | contig 16814 bp, 14 predicted proteins | sample PEATcosm2014_Bin_48_FD_121100 | JGI IMG/M metagenome (GOLD analysis project Ga0181525, IMG submission 121100) | Peatland microbial communities from MTU Mesocosm Facility, Houghton, MI, USA - PEATcosm2014_Bin06_10_metaG | ecosystem: Environmental > Terrestrial > Soil > Wetlands > Peat | place...
CCCATCGTGGTCCTCAACCGCGCCAGCGTCTTCTACGCCGCCCAGCCCGACTATAACGCGATGTACAATTGCAATAACTGGGCCGTCGCCGCGCTCAACGCCGGCGGCCTACCCTTCACCAACACCGGATTACATTTCGCCAGCGACGTCCAAGCCCAAGCCAAAACCCTCGCCGCCGAGCAGGAGCCGTAGCCTCAAGCCCCCGCCTTCACCGCCCCCGCAACCCCGCCCACGCCCGGCGGCCCATAAACCACCCGCGCGCGCCGCAGAAACGCCGACACCATCAGATGCACCGCCTCGGTAAACACGGTGCCGATCGCCTTCTGCAAAATAAAATTGCGGAACTCGAAGTCCACGTAAAAATCCACCAGGCACCCTTGGCCGTGCGGCGCAAACTTCCAGCTGTTATGCAGATACTTAAACGGCCCGTTCTCGTACTTCACCTTAATCGAGCACAGCCCCGTCTCATCGGGCGGCGTCAGCGTCACGCGCGAGGTAAAGCTCTCCTTGAACGGCCCAAAACCGATGCTCAGATCCGCCACCAGCTCATTGCCCACATGGCTGCGAATCCGCGAGCCCGCGCACCACGGCAAAAACTGCGGATATTTGCCCACATCCACCACCAGCGCATAAAGCTGCGCCGGGGTATAGGGCACCACCTTGGTCTCCGCGTGTTTGGTCACGGCGCCAAAAACCGCGCGCGTGCCTCGCGCAAAGCGGCAAAATCCGTATCCGCATGATAGGAACTGCGGGTAAGCGGCGTCGCGGAAACCTGCAAAAATCCTTTGGCACGGGCCATCACGGCATAATCCTCAAACTCTTCCGGCGTCACAAAGCGGTCCACTGCCGCGTGCTTCACCGTTGGCTGAAGATACTGCCCAATCGTCAGAAAATCCACATCGGCAATGCGCAGATCGTCCATCACCTGGCCAATCTCGGGCTTGGCCTCGCCCAACCCCACCATCAGCCCCGATTTCGTGAAGATCGACGGGTCCAGCTGCTTCACCCGGTCGAGCAGCCGGAGCGACTGATAATACCGCGCCCCCGGCCGAATCGACGGATACAGCCGAGGCACCGTCTCCAGATTATGGTTGAACACATCCGGCCGCGCCGCCACCACCACTTCCAGCGCCCCCGGTTTCCGCAAAAAGTCCGGCGTGAGAATCTCAATCGTCGTCTCCGGCGCCGCCGCGCGCACCGCCCCGATCACGGCGGCAAAATGCGCCGCCCCGCCATCGGCCACGTCATCGCGGTCCACCGAGGTGATGACCACATGAAGCAGCCCCAGCGTGGCCACGGCGTCGGCCACCCGCGCAGGCTCCGTGCCATCCAGCGGCTGCGGCACGCCCGTGCTCACGTTGCAAAACGCGCAGGCGCGGGTGCAGATCTCGCCCATAATCATCATCGTGGCATGCCGCTGGCTCCAGCACTCCCCGATATTCGGGCAAGCCGCCTCCTCGCACACCGTCACCAGCCCCTTGGCGCGCATCAGCGCATGGGTCTCGTGATACACCGGATGCGTCGGCGCCTTCACCCGTATCCAGGCCGGTTTCCGGCTGATCGGATTATCCGGCCGCCCCTGCTTCTCGGGGTGGCGGACGCGGTGGTCGATCTCGATACGGGTATTCATGGCGCTAGAAGTGAATAACCTGGCCGTACGCGTCAAGCACTGCTTCGTGCATGGCTTCACTGAGCGTCGGATGCGGGAACACCGTATGCATCAGCTCCGCCTCTGTCGTCTCCAATTGCCGGCCGATCACATAGCCCTGGATCATCTCCGTCACCTCGGGCCCGATCATATGCGCCCCCAGCAATTCGCCGGTCTTGGCGTCGAAAATCGTCTTGATGAACCCTTCCGGCTCGCCCAGCGCAATCGCCTTGCCATTGCCGATGAACGGGAATTTCCCCACCTTCACCGCCCGCCCGCCTTCCTTGGCCTTCGCCTCGGTCAGCCCGACGGACGCCACCTGCGGCCGGCAATACGTGCAGCCCGGGATATTCCAGGTCTCAAACGCATGCGGCTTCAGCCCGGCAATCGCCTCCACGCAAACCACGCCCTCATGGCTCGCCTTATGCGCCAGCCAGGGCGGCCCGGCGACATCGCCAATGGCATAAACCCCCTTCTCACCGGTGCGCCCAAACCCATCCACCACAATATGCGTGCGCTCCACCTGAACCCCGGTGCCCTCCAGCCCCAGATTCTCCACATTCCCGACAATACCCACGGCGGAGATCACCCGATCCACGGTAATCTTCTGCTCCTTGCCCTCGGCTTCCACGGTCACGGTCACATCATCCGCGCCCTTGACCACGCCCTTCACGGTGGCAGAGGTGATGATCTTCATCCCCTGCTTCTCAAACGCCTTGCGCGCAAAGGCGGACACTTCCGCATCCTCCACCGGCAGCACGCGGTCCATCATCTCCACGACCGTAACCTCGGCGCCCATGTTCCGGTAGAAGCTGGCAAACTCAATGCCAATCGCGCCGGAGCCAATCACCAGCAACGATTTTGGCATCTCCTTGGGCACCATCGCCTCAAAGTAAGACCAGATCAGCTTGCCATCCACCTCAATCCCCGGAATCTGCCGAGGCCGCGCACCGGTGGCCAACAAAATATGCGGCGCCTGAAGCACCGCCTTCGGCTTGCCATCCACGCCCGTGACCGCCAGCATCCCGCCGCCCGTCAGCTTGCCGTAGCCGTCCACCACGGTCACCTTGTTCTTCTTCAACAAATGCCCGATGCCGCCGGAAAGCTGCTTGGAAACCCCGCGCGAACGCTGCACGATCTTTTCCAGATCAAACTGAATATTATCCGCCGAAAAACCAAACTCGCCCATATGATGCAGCAGATGATTAATCTCGGACGAGCGCAGCAGCGCCTTGGTCGGAATGCACCCCCAGTTAAGGCAAATCCCACCTAAGTGCTTGGCCTCCACCAGCGCCACTTTCAGCTTCAACTGCGCCGCGCGAATCGCCGCGACATAGCCGCCCGGCCCGCCGCCCACGACAATCAGATCATAAACATCAGCCATGTGCGGCTCCTAAAAAAGTTGCGTTCGGAAGCAGTTCTTTTTTGAAAAAAAGAACCAAAAAACTTTTGATAATCTGGGGCATGGGGCGTGATGACGACAAAGCCTCAGCCCAGATTATAAGAGTTTTTTGCGCGCTTTTTTGCAAAAAAGCGCTGCTTCCTTCTCTCCCATCAAAGCATCAGGCTCAGCGGTTCCTCGATGATGGCTTTCACCGTCGCCAAAAACTCCGCCCCTAACGCGCCATCCACCACGCGATGATCGCAAGACAGCGTCACCGTCATCACATTGGCAATCACCACGGCGTCATTCTTCACCACAGCCCGCTTCTCGCCCGCGCCGATGGCCAAAATCGCCGATTGCGGCGGGTTGATAATCGCCGTGAACTGCGGAATCCCGAACATGCCCAGGTTGGAGATGGAGAACCCGCCGCCCTGGAACTCTTCCGGCTTCAGCTTGCCCGCCTTCGCCCGCGCGCCGAGGTCTTTCATGCTGTTGGAAATCGCCGCCAGTCCCAGCCCGTCTGCCTTGCGGATAATCGGCGTAATCAGCCCATCCGGGATGGCCACGGCGATGGAAATATCCACGTCGTCATACTGGATGATGGCTTCTTCCGTATAGCTCGAATTGACCATCGGATGCCGCCGCAGCGCCAGCGCGCAGGCCTTGATGATCAGATCGTTCACCGAGAGCTTAAACGCCCCCGCCCCATCCTTGGGCGACTTCGCGTTCAGCTCGCCGCGCAGCTTCAGCAGCGCGTCGATTTCAATATTCTGCGTCAGATAAAAATGCGGCACGGTCTGCTTGGATTCCAGCAGCCGCTTGGCGATCACCTTACGCATGGTCGAGTTCGGAATCTTCTGATGCGGCGCGGTAATCACCGGAGCCGGTGCCGCCGGAGCAGGCGCCTTCACCGGAGCCGGAGCCGGAGCAGCAGCCGCCACCGGCGCAGCCGCAGCCGGCGCCGCGACAATATCCGCCTTCACAATCCGCCCCTGCGGCCCGGTGCCCTTCACAGCCGCCAGATCAATCCCCGCCTGCTGCGCCATCCGCCGCGCCAACGGCGAAGCAAACACCCGCTCCCCCTTCTCGGTCTGCACCACCGGCAGCGCCGCCGCCGGAGCCACCACATGCTCCACCTCCGGCACCGGCTTGGGGGCCGACTTCACCGGCGGCGCGTCCAGCGCCTCGCCCTTGGTCGCGGTCATAATCGCAATCACCGCATTCACCGCCACGCCCTCAGTGCCATCGGGCACCAAAATCTTGGCGAGATAGCCCTCGTCGATGGACTCAATCTCCATCGTCGCCTTATCCGTCTCAATCTCCGCCAGCACATCGCCGGATTTGATCTCCTCGCCTTCCTTTTTCAGCCAGCGGGAGAGTTTGCCCTCGGTCATCGTCGGCGAGAGGGCGGGCATCAGAATATTCGTGGCCATGGCGCTAGCCCTTCCTCAAAAAAGTTTCTTAACCGCGTCCACAACCCAGTTCGGCTGCGGCAGCGCCAGTTTTTCCAAATTCGCGGCATAGGGCATTGGCACATCCAGCCCGGCCACCCGCATCGGCGGCGCGTCCAGCCAGTCGAAGCAATGTTCCGTCACCGTCATGGCGATTTCAGCACCAATCCCGGCAAACGGCCAGCCCTCTTCCACGCTCACCACGCGGTTGGTTTTCTTCACGCTGGCCACGATGGTTTCCACATCCAGCGGCCGGATGGTGCGCAGGTTGATCACCTCCGCCGAAATCCCCTGTTCCGCCAGCACTTCCGCCGCCTTCAGCGCCACGCCGACCATCACCGAGAACGCCACGATGGTCACATCCGTGCCCACGCGCTCAATTTTGGCCTTGCCCAGCGGCAGCACAAAATCGTCGGAAACCGGGCAATCGAACGTCTGCCCGTAGAGAATCTCGTTCTCCAGAAAGATGACCGGATTCGGGTCGCGAATCGCCGCCCGCATCAGCCCCTTGGCATCGGCAGCGGACCACGGCGCCACCACCTTCAACCCCGGACAATGCGCGTACCACGACGCATAGCACTGCGAATGTTGCGCGCCCACGCGCGCCGCCGCCCCGTTCGGGCCCCGGAACACAATCGGGCAACCCATCTGCCCGCCGGACATATACAGCGTCTTGGCGGCGGAATTGATGATCTGGTCAATCGCCTGCATGGCAAAGTTAAAGGTCATGAACTCGACGATGGGCTTCAGCCCGTTCATCGCCGCGCCCACGGCCATGCCGGTGAAGCCATGCTCGGTAATCGGCGTATCGATCACCCGGCGCGGCCCGAACTCGTCCAGCATCCCCTGGCTGATCTTATACGCGCCCTGATACTGCGCGACTTCCTCGCCCATCAGGAACACATCCGCATCAGCCCGCATTTCCAGCACCATGCCCTCGCGCAGCGCCTCGCGCACGGTGGTGGGCTTGGTCTCGCCCCATTCCGGCTCGGCCAGCTCATGCACCACCACCGGCGCATGATGCTGCACCGCGGGCGCGGCGGCCACCGGAGCAGCCACGGGAGCAGGCGCCGGTGCCTCGGCCCCGCCATCCATCACCGCAATCACCGCATTCACCGCCACGCCCTCGGTGCCTTCCGGCACGAGAATCGCCGTCAACACGCCTTCATCCACGGCTTCCACTTCCATGGTCGCCTTATCGGTCTCAATCTCGGCCAGCACATCGCCGGACTTCACCGTATCCCCGGCCTTCTTCAACCACTTGGAGAGCTTGCCCTCGGTCATGGTGGGCGAGAGCGCCGGCATCAAAATATTCGTCGCCATGGTCTACGCTCCCACCAGAATATCGGTCCAAATCTCTTTCTCATCCGGCTCGGGCGAGGCCTGGGCAAACTCCGCCGCCTCCTGCACCAGCACCTTGATCGCATCGTCGCGCTGCTTCAGCTCCGCCTCGGCAATCCCCAACTCTTCCAGCCGCTTCTTCGCCGAATCCAGACAATCATGCTCGGCGCGCATCCGCTGCACTTCCTCGCGGGTGCGATACTTCGCCGGATCGGACATCGAATGTCCGCGATACCGGTACGTCTTCATCTCCAGCAGAAACGGCCCCTTGCCCGCGCGGCAATGCGCCACGGCGATGTCGCCAGCAGCCTTCACCGCCTCCACATCCATGCCGTCCACCGCCAGGCTCGGCATGCCCCAGGGCACGCCGTTCAGCGAAAGGTCGCGCGACGCCGAAGCCCGCTCCACGCTGGTCCCCATCGCGTACCGATTATTCTCAATAATAAACACCACCGGCAGCTTCATCAGGTTGGCCAGGTTAAAGCTCTCATAAACCTGCCCCTGGTTGGATGCGCCCTCGCCAAAATACGTCAGCGAAACCCGGTCATTCCCGCGATACCAGTTGGAGAACCCCAGCCCGGTCCCCAGGCTCACCTGCGCGCCGACAATCCCATGCCCGCCAAAGAACCCCTTTTCCTTGGAGAACATATGCATCGAGCCACCCTTACCGCGCGAATACCCGCCCGAGCGCCCGGTCAGCTCCGCCATCACGCCCTTGGCGTCCATCCCGCACGCCAGCATATGCCCATGGTCACGGTACGAGGTAATCACCTCATCGCCCTCGCCAATGGCATGCTGCATGCCCACCACCACGGCCTCCTGGCCGATATACAAATGGCAGAACCCGGCAATCAGCCCCATGCCGTAAAGCTGCCCGGCTTTCTCCTCAAACCGCCGGATCAACAGCATCTTGCTATACGCTTCGAGCAGCTCACCCTGCTCCATCACCGTCTCAATTTTCTTGGTACGTTTCGCTTTCTCGGGTGTCACGGCCATTCGGGGGCTCCGTTGGTCAAATTAAGTTCCCCGGCACCTAGTCTGATGAATTGCGCGCACGCAAGTAAAAATATGGAAAACTCCACCTGCTGCACTGCAACAATGACAATTAACCACAAAGTGGTTAAGTTCGTTTCACACGCTAGAGCCGTCCCAGCCCCGCGAAATAAAATTTCGCAAAACCTCCACCCTTTGTTGCCAAACGCCGGCAAAAGACCAAAAAAAGCCTGATCATTGTGCAGGGCAAAAAAGCGCGCAAAAAACTCTGATTAATCTGGGCCATGGACGTTGGCGGCACCAACGCCCATGCCCCAGAGTTCCAGAAGTTTTTTGGTTCTTTTTTTCAAAAAAGAACCGCTTTCTTCCCTAATGTGCTCCAGCCTTCGCCGGCGGCAGATCAATCACCAGATCGTTGGAATCCGCCAGATTAAGCACCTGCCGTGCCTGTGCATCCAGCATATCCGGCGCCACGGACTGGCCGGAGAGGTCGCTCACCCGCGTCTCCCATTGCATGCGCTGGGCGTCCACGGTGTTGAAATCCTGCGTCGCCTTGGCCAGCTCCACCGCCTGCACTTTCTGCGCATCCAGCCCGCTTTTGCCGTGGATCGCGTTCCAGCCAAAATAGAACGTGATGGCCAAAAAGACCGCCGGAGGCACAATAGCGCGAAAACGATATTTGACGGCGCGAAGCACAATAAATCCCTGAATTATAAGTTGCGTGAGAGTCTGTAGCAGCCCAGGATTTTTCGCAAGCGTTTTCCGAATAATAACGGAGTTGCAGGCGCAGAAACATAATTTTACAAGTTGCCATGTTTTGACCGCTATGCGGCCATGAAGCCAATGCCCTAAATGCCTATATGAAATTCATGCGTATTGGAGGCTTATTCCTATGAAATCGAAATTCCTGGCCCTTGGCGCGGCCCTCGTCGGCGCCAGCCTGCTGGCCGGCTCTCCGGCGCTGGCCTGGCATGGCGGCGACGGCGGCGGCTGGCAAGGCGGCCACGGTTATAACGACTGGCATGGCCACGGCTATTGGGATGGCAGCCGTCACTGGCATTGGTTTGCCGGCTTCGGTCCTGGCTTTGGCTATTACGGCCCGGTGCCCGAATTCTATGTCGGCCCGCCCGCTCCGGTCTATTACCCGCCGCCGCCCGAATATTACCCGCCCCCGCCGCCGGTTTATTACGCACCGCCGCCGGTGTATTACGCCCCGCCCGCGGTCGTCTTTGGCTTCGTGCCCTAAAGGAAGCAGTTCTTTTTAAAAAAACTTCTATGAATCTGGGGCATGGGCTGTGAAGCCGTCAAAGCCTAAGTCCCAGATTAAAAAGAGTTTCTTGCGCGCTTTTTTTGCAAAAAAGCGCTGCTTTCTTCTCCGCCTCAAGGCCACTTCACCTCCGGCGGCATAGACATGAGGATCGCCTCTGTATTCCCTCCGGTCTTCAACCCAAACAGCGTCCCGCGATCATACAGCAGGTTGAACTCCACATACCGCCCGCGCCGGATGAGCTGCGCCTCGCGCTCCTCCGGCGTGAACGCCTCGCCCATGCGCCGGCGCACAATCGGCGGATAGGCGGCTAAAAACGCCTCCCCCACATCGCGGGTAAAGGCAAAATCCGCCGCCGGATCGCCCGACTCCAGATAATCGTAAAAAATCCCCCCCGCCCCGCGCGGCTCGCCCCGGTGCGGCAGATAAAAATATTCATCGCACCATTTCTTATATTTCTCGTACAGGCCCGGCCCGTGCCGATCGCACGCCGCCTGGTAGGCCGCATGAAAAAACCCAGCATCCTCCGCCGCCTGCGGCGTCCCCGGCTGCAACGGCGTCAAATCCCCGCCGCCGCCGAACCAGCCTTTGCCGGTCACAATCATCCGCGTATTCATATGCACGGCGGGCACGCGCGGCGAGCGCAGATGCGCCACTAGGCTGATCCCCGCCGCCCAAAACGCCGCCCCCTGCTCGGCACCGGGCATCTGGCGGGCAAAATCCGGCGTAAACTCGCCGGACACCACCGAGACATTCACCCCCACCTTCTCGAACACCTGCCCGCGCATCACGCTCATCACGCCGCCGCCGCCGCCGGGCCGCGCCCATTCGCTGCGCACAAACCGCCCCGGCGCGTCCCCGGCCGCATCCTCAATTTCCTCAAAAACCGCACAAATCCGGTCCCGCAGCGCGGCAAACCACTCAATTGCGGCGGGTTTCAGCGCCTCATAGGGCGCGGTCGGTGAAATATCATTCATAGGACACCCTCATAGATGCTCCTCAATGCATCTTCCACTCTTGAAATTTCCGCCCGTTCCCGCCATGCCTGTTGCAGAACAATATCCGTGGCAGGAGACATCATGGCTGAAGCGTCAGGACACGCAGTGGAGGAGGGCACAGAATCCCGCCGCAGTTTCTTAAAAATCCTGACCGTATCGGCAGGCGCCGTTGGCCTGGGTGCTGTGGTCTGGCCGCTCATCAGCGCCCTCACCCCGGACGCGGACAGCCTGGCCGCCGCGCATCTCATCGTCAACGTCAGCGGAATCGCGGAAAACACCGCCATCTCCGTCACCTGGGGGGGCTTGCCGATCTACATCCGTAAACTCACGGCCCAGGAAATCGCCGACGCCCAGGCCGTCATCCCCAGCACCCTGCCGGACCCGGCGGACTTCACCGACCGCGTCAAACCCGGCTACGAATCCTTCGTCGTCGTCGTCGGCCTGAACACCGGCGCCCCTTGCGAGCTGGAGGGCAACGCCCCGTCCGACACGCGCGGCCCCTTCGGCGGCTGGCTCTGCCCGTGTGACGGCAGCGTTTACGACCCGCTCGGGCGTGTGCGCGGCGGCCCGGCGCGTAAAAACCTCGCCATCCCCCGCTTCGTCTTCCTGAACGACGCACAAATTCAGTTCGGCTGAGGAATATCCCATGAGCACAGACGCCAAAACCTGCCCGGTCGAAGCCCAACTCCCCTGCCTCGCCCATCTGCGCGCGGAATACTGCGCCCCCAGTTTGGCCCCCGGCGCACCGTATCTCGCCGCCCTGCCCGCCCTCATCACCGGCGCGTTGCTCTTCCTGGCCGCCTCCGGCCTGGTCCTGGCGGTGCATTACGATCCCGCCCACGGCTTCGCCTCGCTGCAATACATCGCCCATAACGTGAACAATGGCTGGCTCGTCCGCGGTTTCCACGCCACCGGCACCACCCTGGTCTTCGGCGCCGTCTTCCTCCTCCTGTTTCGCAGCCTTTACACCCGCGCCTACCGCGCGCCGGGCCAGCTCGCCTGGCTCATCTCGGTCAAACTCTTCGCCTTCCTGCTCCTCACCGCCTATCTCGGCTACGTGCTGACGGACGGCGCGGTGAGCTATTGGAGCCTCACCGACGCCGCCAACGCCGCCCAATCCCTCACCGGCATCCCCGGCCTGCTCGGCACCTGGTTCTTCGGCGGCCCCGCCGGCCCCGGCACGCTGGCCCGGCTCCTGGTCTTCCACGCCATCCTGGCGCTGGGCGCCGTAGCCCTCGTCTTCGCGCTGCGCTCCGCCGCTAAAGTCCTGGCCCCCAAAGCCACCGGTGCGGACGCCGTCAGCTTCCACCCGGCTTACACCGCGCAATATTTCGCCGCCTTCGCCGTCTTCGCCCTCATCTTCGCCTTGCTGGTCTTCTTCGCCCCGCATTTCGGCCAAAACCCGCTGAACGCCTCGGCCGCCAACCCGCTCATCATCCCCGCCGCGCTCACCCCGCCCTGGTATCTGCGCCCGGTGAGCGCCATCGCCTCGGTCTTCCCCGGCGCTTATGGCGGCATCTTCGGCGTCATCGCGGCCCTGGCCGTCCTCGCCGCCACCCCCTGGCTGGACCGCTCCGGCCCCCACGGCCGCCCCGGCACCCTCTACCGCATCCTCACCGTCCTCCTGGCGCTGGACGTGCTCGGCCTCGGCCTGGCCTATTCCTGCCCTTCAGCGCTCTCCAGCATCCTGGTGACCGTCACCACCGTCTGGTATTTCCTGCATTTCCTCGTGCTCACCCCGCTGGTCACGTCCCTGGAGGCCGAATAATGCGCCGTATCCTAACCCCCCTGCTGGCCGCCGGCCTCCTGCTGGCACCCGCCGCCCACGCGGAAAACACCCTCACCCCGCTGCACTTCCAGTCCCAGGGCCCCCTCGGCTCGCTGGACATTGCCGCCGCCCAGCGCGGCTTCCTGGTCTACCAGTCCGTCTGCTCCGGCTGCCATTCGCTCAACGCCCTGCATTACCGCGACCTTGAAGCCCTCGGCTTCACCCCGGATCAGGCCGCCGGCATCGCCTCGGGCATTAAACTCCCCGACGGCACCGCCGCCACGCTGGACGACACCTTTAAGGCGCCCAACCTCCCCGCCGCCACCTTCGGCGGCGCCTTGCCCCCGGACCTCTCGGACATCACCGCCGAGCGCCCGCACGGCCTGCACTACCTCTTCGCCTACCTCACCGGCTTCGCCACCGCGCCCGCTGACGTCACCCTCCTCCCGGGCCATTATTACAACACCGCCTACCCCGGAAACCAACCCGCCATGCCCCCGGCGCTGAAAGGCAACGACGTCACCTACGCCGACGGCACCGTCGCCACCACGCCGCAGGAAGCCGCCGACGTCACCACCTTCCTCTCCTGGGCCGCCGACCCCAACCTCACCGCCCGCCACCAGATCGGCCTGCGCGCGGTCATCTTCCTCGTGTTCCTGACAATTTTGGCGATTGCGACCAAGCGGAAAATCTGGCGCGAGAAGGCGTAAGAGGCTCCGCTGGCCAGGGGCGCCGCCCCTGGACCAAGCCGGGGCTGAGGCCCAGACCGCATTAGTTTAGATTGCGATGGCCAGCTCCAGCGCAGCTTCCGCGCGCGGCAAAATCTCTCTTGAGGCTGCGCGCCGCACCACAACTCCCGCCGGATCAACCCCCGCCGGCAACACACACCTAAAACCGCTCCGGCCCGCCCCAAACCCGGCCTCCCGCACATCCACCCGCTCCTCATGGGCAAAGCACATCCCCACCAGCTCCCCGCCCGCGTAAACATGCAGCCGCACGGGCAGCTCAGGATTCTCCGGGTCAAACGCCCAGCCGGTCACTTCGTCCCCCACCTGCTCGACATACCCCCGCGTCGCCCCGGCCTTGCTCCGCGCCTCCGCCGGGCTCAGCACCCGCGCCACCGCCGCCGTAAACACCGCCCCCCAACGCGGCCGCGGCGCGCACAAAACCGGCTCCACCGGCGCCGCCTCCCTCGGGTAAAGCGCCCAATAGCTCGCGGCATTATGAAAACACCCGCGCAGCTCCCCGCAATCGGCATACGTCTCCGACCAGCTCCCCTCCGCCAGCACGCAGTCATGCGCCGCCAGCTCGATATTATAATAGCTGACCACCCCGGCCACCGCCCCCTGGGTAACGGTCACCCCATTCACCAGCTCCCTGGCCAGGACCAAAACCTCATCCAGCAGCACCGAATGCCCCGGCGACAGGTAAAGATCGCGCCGCGGCAGATCATTCCCCAACGCCCCCCGCGCAATCTTCACCGGCAGCTTATCCCGGTTTTTAGCGATAAACCGCCCATCGTAATGCTGCTCGCCAATCCACTTAATCCGCTGCGTGCCGCCAAACCGCGTCACCACCTCATCGCCCCTCCGCAAGCTCTCAATCGCCCGCTCGCCCGCCGGCGTCAGGATGCGCGTACCGGCCAGATGACACACCGTCGTCTCGTTAAAATAATAAGCCCCCGACGCGGCCAAAAACTCATCCCCCGCGCCCCCGGTATAAAGCGCGTAAAGCTCCTGCGGCGTCACCTCGAATTGCGGGCTGGTGACGTTGGCATACCCCCAAGGATTGAAAAAGATATAATCCCCCGTGGTCTGGTCCACCCCGATCACGGCAAACATATGGTCCGAAACCAGCCCGTAGCTGGTGTCCGAATTGGAATCGAACAACACATCGATCCCGTTTTGAATATCGTAGAGGATTTCCGTAAAAACCGTCCCATTGGCGGCCAGCGCCGTCTCGCTGTTCAGCTGATAATAATTCGTCGCCCGCCCGGTGATGGCCTTCATCATCTCGTCCCACCCGCCATTGGAGACGTCATTGTAGTCATTGGGGTAGTTGCCGCTGAAAGTCGTGAGGTCACTCATCGGAAAGGAGAGGCCATTCGCCTGCGCCTCGACAAACGCCTTCTCCAAAAGCCCGGCCCAGATCGACCCATCGCTCGAATAAGCGCCCTCCTGATTGCTCATCAAATCAGCGTTCACGGTGAGGTACTCATACCCGGTGGCCGAGCAGAACCGCACCCCATACGTGCCGTTGGCGTTCTCCGAGATCATCGACGTCAGCTCAGACGGATTAACCGCCGCCGTCTCAATCAGCGAGGCCACCAGCCAGCAATCGCCGTTATAATATCCCTGATTAACATCCTGATACGCCGCCGCCATATCGGCTGGAAACAGGCTCGCCCCAGTATTGCTCACCATCAGCGAACCCACCAGCGGGTTCGGATCATCCGTGCCCAGAAACCACTGATTGATCAGCCCATTAAACGCCGTCTGCGAGGTGCCAACCGTACCGCCACTCGCCACCACGTGATCCAAAATCGAATAAACATAGGAGGTGGTGCCATCACTACTGGCCACATTCTGCAACAAAGTCTTCAGGCTTTTCGCCTGCGCCGAGCTCAGCCCGCCGCCCCCGATTGCCGTGGCGTCACTCTCCAGATCGGTCAAAACCGCGCTGTACGAATATGTGGAGGAAGACAAATCAAACACCCTCAAACAAGACGTGACGACATGAACAAACCAGCGCCTGCGCGCCCGCCCATCCTTACAGGATTTTAAGATCGTTTACATTGGTTTTGAAGGCATTCGGATGAAATAGCCCAAGGGGCTTCGCCCCTTAAACCCCAGATTCACGCCCAGAATCGCTCTGCACCTGACGCGCGGAACCAAGGGTTCCGGCTGAGCCCCGCACTTCTCAAGATTAAACTTGATGGTCTGTTACGATTTTGCCGCCAATGACACGTTAAATACCGGCAAAGGGAAGAGCATGGCCATCCACAGAATTCCGATCTTTTCGCGGTTCACGCTCTATTGCACCCTGTTTGTCGCGGTCGTCGCCGGGCTGGCAGCCAGCACCATCGTTTCGATGGTTTCCGCCGACCAAAATACGACCGAACTTGAGCATAAATGGCTGAACGGCGCAGCGATTCTCGGCCAGATCGATTTTGGCATCTCCGCCTACCACATTACTGAAACCTACCGCGCTCTGGCGCCGGACGCCGCCGGCCGCGCCGCCGCGGAGGCAAGCGCAAACCGGGAGAGTCTACAGATCGACGATTTGGAGACGCAATACGCGGCACTCTTCAGGAGCGATGTATCTGCTTCCGGCCTGACGAAATTTGATGCCATTTGGCGCAGCTATCAGGCGGCGCACGCAGATTGGCTCGACGGCAATCCGCCGGATATTCCCGATCAGCGGACTTATCCCGGTAGCAATCTGGATCGGCAATATCACGCCGCCGATGACGCCATCGACGCGCTGATCGATCAGCAACGCAAAAACGCCCGTCTCCAGGCGCAAACCATCCTCCGGATTTCGCACCGGATGATCGTCATCGCCTGCGTCATCGTTGCCGGCGCGGTCGCTCTGGCCCTGGCGCTGCTGCTGCTGGTGTTGCGCAATATCGTGCGCCCCTTACGCAACATTACGGCAACGATGACGCGGCTGGCGAGCGGCGAGCACGAAATTGCCGTGCCCGAGCGGCACCGCCTGGACGAAATCGGTAAAATGGCCGCCGCGTGCGAGGTGTTCCGCATCAACGTGCTGGCGCTCGAAAAAGCCCACCAGGCAGCGAGCGCCGCCGAAGCGCTCGCGCATCGGCTGGCGCGTCACGATGCGCTGACGGGGTTGCCCAACCGCCGCGTCTTCTCCGCCGATCTTGAGGCCGCGCTGGGCTTCGCGCAAAAGGGCATCGCCACCTATTCCGTGTTTCTGCTGGATCTGGACGAATTTAAAAAAATCAACGATCTGCAAGGACACCAGACCGGCGATACGGTCCTCTGCGAAATCGCCCGCCGCCTGGAGTCGGTGGTGCGTAAAAGCGACACGGTCGCGCGCCTCGGCGGCGATGAATTCGCCATCATCGCAAAAGGGGAAAGCACCCTGCATGATCATCTTGAAAGCGCCAAGCGTCTGGCCGGCCGGCTCCTCGCTGCCATCCGCCAACCCATCCTCGTCGGCGGCAGCCCAATTGAAATTGCCGCAAGCATCGGCATCGTCACCTGCCGCGCTGAGGCATCCGACGTGAACTACCTGCTGCGGGCGGCTGACATCGCGATGTACCGCGCCAAGCAGAGCGGAAAATTGGCCTTCCGCTTTTTCGAGCAGAGCATGGACGATGAAATGCGGGACCAGGAGGCGCTGGAGCGCGACCTGGTCAGCGCCGTGGCAGCGGGCGAAATTCTGCCCTATTATCAACCTCTGATCGACATGACCCACCACCGCATTTGCGGTTTCGAGGCTTTGGCCCGCTGGAATCACCCAGAACGTGGCTTCGTCCCGCCGGACATCTTCATCCCCATGATTGAACAACTTGGCCTGATGACCACCTTCACTGCCACCATCCTGCGCCAAGCCTGCCGGGACGCCCGACAATGGCCGGAGCAGGTTCGCGTCGCCGTAAATTTTTCAGCCGGCGAGCTAAAAGATCCCGAACTGGCCAACCGCATCGTGACCATCCTGAATGAAGAAGGCCTCGCCCCAAGCCGCCTGGAAGTCGAAATTACCGAAACCGCCCTGGTCAGCGACATCCACGGCGCCAAAACAATCCTGGCCGCCCTTCAACGTCATGGCATCACCATTTGCATGGACGATTTCGGCACCGGCTATTCGAGTCTCTATCACCTCCACGAGCTGAAATTCGACAAGGTCAAAATTGACCGCTCCTTCGTGCAGGCCATGCAGAACAACAACGAGAGCGAAAAAATTATCGATGCAATCCTGGGGCTGACGAACAGTCTGAATCTGCCAACCGTTGCCGAAGGCATTGAAAACTCCATCGTCCTGCGGCAACTCATGGAGAAGGGCTGTGGCATCGGCCAGGGCTATTATTTTGGACTCGCGATGACCGGCACGCACGCGCGAGAGCTTCTTCTAACCGGCCCGCAAAGTTTGGATTTTGGCCAACCGGCAGCGGTCGCTGAAGCTTGCAATTCACCTTGCTAACCCCCAAAAAAACACGCCTCCGAGGCGTCCATCCGCAACGGTGCGTGCGTTATGGCGGAATGCCACCCGTTGGTCTCTGCCCCTAGAGCGGGATATTCTTGAATTGATGCAGATTACGGATAAAGAAGCAGCGCTTTTTTGCAAAAAAGCGCGCAAAAAACGCTCATAAATCTGGGACATGGGCTTTGGCCGCGCCACAGCCCATGCCCCAGTTTACAGAAGTTTTTTGGTTCTTTTTTTAAAAAAAGAACTGCTTCGCCTAATTTAGCTTGAAGCTATCTTTCGATAAGCCTTTCCGCCGCACCACAGACCTGTCCTTTCGCAGCCAATTTTTCGACAATCCTCACCTTTTAAAACACCCCGTTCCAATGCTCCACGTGGAGCATTTCCCCCTCCGCTCATCCATAACCTTATGTTAGTAATACAAACTTTTTCCACCCGCCCCTCAAAAACCCCCGCTCATTACGCAAAAACAACAACCCCCCCGGCAAAACCCACACATAGCCAACCCACCCCAAACCCCTTAAACCCCACCCACCCTATTTCTTCTACGCCGGAGCAAACCCCCCATGTCCCACCCCACCTCTCCCGTCATCGGCATCATCGGCGGCTCGGGCCTTTATAATATTGAGGGCCTGACCCACACCGCCTGGCAGAAAGTCGAAACCCCCTGGGGCGAGCCCTCCGACGAACTCCTCACCGGCGAATTTGCCGGCACAAAGGTCGTCTTCCTCCCCCGCCACGGCCGCGGCCATAAAATCTCCCCCAGCGGGCTGAACTACCGCGCTAACATCG
>Ga0181525_10002059_pt1 | contig 16813 bp, 15 predicted proteins | sample PEATcosm2014_Bin_48_FD_121100 | JGI IMG/M metagenome (GOLD analysis project Ga0181525, IMG submission 121100) | Peatland microbial communities from MTU Mesocosm Facility, Houghton, MI, USA - PEATcosm2014_Bin06_10_metaG | ecosystem: Environmental > Terrestrial > Soil > Wetlands > Peat | place...
CATTGAAGAACCACGGGCTCAGCGGTCGTTTGAATAAGAGAAAAGATCACCGCTGCTTGGAAAGTGACCGTGGCTGCACGATGCAGCAACTGGCGAGTGAGTGGAGCTTTAGCGCGTGAATGGCAGAGGCCGCGCCGCGACGATCCCTTTGCCTTCTTGCACGGTGATGAATTGATTCGCTTTGACATTCGAGATGGAGTCTCTGTGGCCGCTCGGCCAGACAATCTCCACACTTACCGTCTTGCCGGCTTCTGTCTTACCCAGGCCGAAGGTTAACGGAAGTTCGCTCTGCGATAAGTAGCTCGATCCCGTTTTCACCATGGCGAATAGACGGGTGCCGTTCGCGGTCTTCACTGTGACCTTAGCGCCAATGCCGTCGCGGTTCGAGCGCGTGCCGATGGTCTTCACGCGCAGCATGTCGTTCTTGTTCCCATTGTCATTGTGCAGCAATCGGGCGGGACCGTTGTTGGCGGTGATCACCAGATCGAGATCGCCGTCGTTGTCGACATCGGCGTAGGCAGCACCCCGGCCGACGACTGGATGCGGCAAGGCGTCTCCTACCTTGTTCGTCACTTCCTCAAACTTGTTGCTGCCCAGATTGTGAAACAGATGTGGCGGCTGCGCGTACTTTACGTTCGGTTGCACCACGCTGATGTCGTCGGAGACATGGCCATTCACGGCCAGAATATCGGGAAGCCCGTCGAGGTCGTAATCGAAAAAGAATGTGCCGAAGGTGAGCGACTTGTTCGACATGGTCGCAATGCCCGTTCTAGGCGCTTCGTCGGTGAAGAGTCCGGAGCCGTCGTTGTGATAGAGCGACATGCTCTCGTTCGTGAAGTTGCCGAGAACCAGGCTCTGCCAGCCGGAGTTGTCGTAGTCGGCGGCGTCGGTGCCCATGCCGGCGCGAGCCGTCCCCGCTTCGCCATACGCCAGTCCCGCGGCGACTCCGACATCGGTGAAGGTGCCGTCGTGGTTGTTGTGGTAAAGCTTGTTGGGTTCCGTGTCGTTGGAGACGAAAAGGTCCAGCCAGCCATCGTTGTCGTAGTCGAGCAGGGCGACGCCGAGCGCTTTGCCGGTCGGGTCGTAGAGGCCAGCCTTCTTCGTCACGTTTTCAAACGTTCCATCGCCTTTGTTGTGGAACAGTGTCGAACTCTGTCCCTTAAATCTCTGTGGCGTGCAGTAAGACTTGTTCTTGTTGTCGAGAGAGCAATATTGATCGGTATCGATGGACCACTCGATGTAATGGGCAACGAAGAGATCGAGCTTGCCATCGTTGTCGTAGTCGAACCAAACCGCGCTGGCCGAAAATCCAGGGTCGGCTACTCCAGCCTTGGCGGTCACGTCGGCAAACTTGCCGTTGTGAAGATTGCGAAACAGGTGATTGGAGCCGACGGTGGTGATGTAGATGTCGTCGTATCCGTCATTGTCATAGTCGCCGACGGCGCAGCCGAGTCCGTACATTTCGACCGCGAGTCCGGCCCGCCGGGTAACGTCAGTGAACGTGCCATCTTTATTGTTGTGATAGAGGGCGGGATACGAGTTGCCGGATTTGTGTCCCGGCCAGTCCATGGAATTGATCAGCAGAATGTCCTGCCAGCCGTCGTTATCGTAATCGATGAAGCAGACGCCGCTGCCCATGGTTTCGGGAAGATATTTTTTTCCAAACGCGCCGGAGTTGTGCTTGAAGTGAATGCCGGCTAGCGAAGTGATGTCAGCGAACTCGATGGATCCCGAGGGGCGCGCCGGAGTGCCGGCGTTTGCGCTGGACTCAACTGGCGTCGTAGACGGGGCGTGCTCGGAAGCGGGGGCTGAGGGCGCTGAGTGAGAAGTGCCGGCCGGTGCGGCCGACGGTGCAGCCGTGGGCGCTTTCTTACACGCTGCTAACAGAGAAATGCCGGCAATCAGGCAGATCGCCCAACGGCGTTTGGGTCCAGGACTTCTGTTGAAGTAAGCGGCGATCACTACGCGGCAACCGCCTTTGCCGAATGCTCGCGGCGTGAATCCAGCCAAATCTCGACCAGCATGGCCGCCGGTCCAACGATGAAGAGAGCGTAGAACGGGGCATAAACCACTTGCCGCAGGCGCAGCACCATTTCCAGCAAGGCTACCAGGAACACCACAATGCATTGCCCGCGCTTGGATCGAACTGTGGTTTTGGGATCGGTGATCATGAAAAAAATGAACAGCTGATACATCGGCCCAGTGATGGGCGCGACCTCAGACTGCCACGGACTGGCGGTCATCCAACTGCGCAGGAACGCGAACGCGAGAAAGGACGCAACGTAAATACCCGTGATGTGAAAACGATGAAGGCGCGCGATGATGACGGAGCCCAACACCCAGATGACCAGCATGGGCAACAGGTAGTTGCCCCATTGAATGCTCAGGCTCGCCACCGTGTCAGCGGCGAGAAACAACATTACGGAGATGCCGAAGTTCGATGGATTCCAGATGTGGCGGCCTTTCACGCGCAGCACGTATTTCGACATGATGGAGATTGCTGCGCACAGAGCGTAGGGCCAATAAGCAGGGGAGCGAACGAGAATGCCAACGCTGATTCCAGAAATGTAGGCGCTGGCAGGATTCAACCACTTGTGCAGGAAGATGCGTCCGAGCGCCAGCTCCAAAGCGATGCTGGTGACGATCGCGAGCAACGTCTTCGGATAGCTTTCGAGGATTCCGAACGACAAATGCCCCACGAGCAGGATGCATGTGATGAATGCGGGCGCAATGTAGCGATTGTCGAGACTGATCAACGGCTTCTTCTGAACGGTCGTACTTGCTGGGGCGATGGTTTCGCTGGTTGGACTCATGCAGGCTCCTTGATTTTATGCAACTGGTTCGGAGCGGGCTGGTCGATCGTCTGAACTTTGCCGGAGGGCCAGCGGATGACAGCTTTTTCGATCTTCGCATTCTTGCCCACCCCGAAGTGCAGGCGGCGATCGTTTTGTGCGGCGAAGCCGGTGCCTCCGGAAACTTCCTGTGCCTGCATCTGGCCATTCCAATACAGCGTGACCTTCGCGCCAATCCCGCTGCGATTGCTGACCGTTCCTTCCAACTGAAATTCGATCCACTGGTTCGTGGGCGACACAGTATTCTTGTACACCAGCAGCGGTCCATTCTGATTGGCGACGACCACGTCGAGCACTCCGCGATTCCACAGATCGGCCAGAGCCACAGCACGACCGTCGTAAGTGTCGGTGACGCCTACAGCTTGGGCGACATCGATGAACTTGCCGGCGCCGTCGTTCAGCCAGATGCGTTTGTTCTGATATCCCGACAAGCTGCGGCCTTCGAACGCGGGCCAGTTCTTGGCGTCTCCGATGATCGTGCTATTGCCGCCAGCCACTTTGGAGAAGTCGTACCAGTAGCTGCGGTTGCGGTCGAGTGAAATGTAGCCGTTCGCCAGATAGAGATCGAGCGTGCCGTCGTTGTTCAGATCGCCAAACTGCGCGCCGAAGCTCCAGCCGCCGAGTTCCACGCCGAAGTCGCGCGCGAGGTTTTCGTATTGAATGGCGTCGTCGGCGGTTCCCGGCTTCGGCACCCACAAATTGTTGCCCTGAATCAAAACGCCGTCTTCGGAGATGTTCGACACGTACACGGCATATTGGCCCTGATTCAAAATATCGCCGAAGGCGGCATTCATCCCGCTCTTCGGGGCGAAGCCGATGCCGGTTTGCTTGCCGACTTCGTGGAATTGTTTGCCGTCGTTGAAATAAAGTTCCGAGACTCCGTAATCGTTCGCGACAAACAGATCGGGATGCCCCGTCCCGCGCAGGTCCGCGGCTGATGCGGCCAGAGCCCAGCGGTGGCTGTCGATACCGACCTTGGCGCTGACTTCCTCAAACCTTCCATTGCCCAGATTGTGAAATAAATATTTCCGCCCACCATTTTTTGCATACTCGAAACTGTCGGGCATGATGCGCGTGGTGGTGAGATGCCACAGGTCGATGTCTTCCGAGTAGTAGCCGCCGACGAAGAGATCGAGCAGGCCATCGCCATCATAGTCAAACCATATCGCGGTGTTGGCATTGATCCAGCGGGGCAGTCCAGCTTGCTCGGTGACGCGCGTGAATCCGTGACCCTGGTCGTTGTGATAAAGCTCGGGGCGTCCCCATTTGATCAGGAATAAATCTTCGTATCCGTCATTGTCGTAATCTCCCCAGACCGCGCCAGTGGAGACGCCGGTGCCCGACTGGTTGACATCCGCAATGCCGAGTTCGCCCGCCACATCTTTGAATGTACCGTCGTGCATGTTCCGGTAAAGCGCATTCTTGCTGCCGATCGCGCTGTTTACGACGTAGATGTCGGGCCAGCCGTCGCGGTCGAAATCGACGATCGACACGGAAGCGCCCATCGACGCAACTTCCGGCATGATGGGTTCGAGTTTCGGATCAAGCGCCGGAGACTGGTGAACAAAGTTGATTCCGGCGGCGTGCGAGACTTCCTGCAAGTAGAAGCCGTGACGCGCCAGGGCCGTCGCGGCATCATCGGCCGACCGGTTGAGATCGCGCCGCGCTGAGATGCGCTTGATCGCCAGCGGTGTAAGTATCAGACCGACAAAAACAAACGTGAGAATGACTCTCGCAATACGATTGCCGGTCTTCGTCATTGTCATTGGGCCTGCGCACGCCCGACGGGTGCGCTCGCACTGCGCTCGCGCAGTGCATTCTTGAAGACTTCCGGAGTCACGTAGCGAGTGTGATAGTTTTTCCAGTCTTCCGGATGCTGGCGATACACCCACTCATCTTCAAGCGCGCCGGGACGCACCGTGTACTCGTTCTTGGCGTGGTAGGGCAGGGGCAAAACGGTTTTCGAGAATGTTGAGTTGTAATCGCCATCCTTGATCCAGCCATCGCCTTTAATGACAAAATCGCGCACCCAGCCCGCCGGTGGTGGCGGCTGCTCGGCGAAGCGCATGGAAAGTTCGTCGCCGGAGTTCACGATGACGTAGCGGTCGTCGATGGTCTTCAACAGCTCGCGCACATCGCCGTAGCGAGTGTAATAGCCAATCAAATCGCGCCAGCGCTGCTTGGTTCCCTCGATCACGTTGTAATCGGGGACTTCGGGAGCGCCCGCTCCCACCGGCATGTGCATCACCGAATATCCGCGATAATGCAGGTCGGCCGTAGTTGGATCGAGCGTGACCTCTTTAAGAGGCGTGTCCGGTGCTCCTTGTGCCCAATGGATCGCGTCCCAGTATATTTCGAGATTCGTGCGCAGGCGCACGCGGCGCGGCGTTCCCGGACGGAAAACATTCGTAAGGTTAAAAAGAATTGTCTTTTTGCGACCGGCAGGAAAACCGAGATTGTCTTGCGCGGTGACCCAGCCGCCGTGGCCGTCGGGAACTTCAACGCTCAGCCCGTGGGCACGCCAGCGGCTGCCTTGCGTGATGGCGACATTCACCGAAGATTCCGTGTCGTGGATGGAACCTTGCGCAATCAGGTAGAGCGGGCCACTTTTCGGCGCGTCGTCCCCGAGATCGACCTCCAGATAATGATCGCGCGTCACACCTTGGAACTGTCCCTTGCCAAAGCTGCTCACCGCCTTGCCGTCGAGAGTGCGAACGAGGTCAGTCACATCCTGGCCCGTGTCATCCGTGGCGCGAGCGATGTCATGTGGAGTCGAGACAACTGTGATGCCGAGTTTCGCGGGCGGAATCACAAATCGCTCATCGACGTAAATCTCCGTGCCCACCGGATGATCGACGGCAGTGAGCGCCAGATAGTCGTAGTAATAGACTTCCCAAAGCTCCGCCGTAACGCGGATGTCGTAGTAGCCGTCGTGCGGCACGAGTTGCTCGCGGCCGATTTTGTACCACTCTCCCGTGGCCGCGATTTGCGCAGAGCCGATGGTGTTGATGCGCAGACCAATGGCGGAGCCCCACGGAACCGCGTCTTTCACGAATTCCATTTGCTTGCCGTTGTAGGCAAACAGGAACGGGCAAGAGGCTTTGAGGCGCTGTTCGGTCACGACGTCCTGGTCCGCCTTCACGTCAAACTCGGCGCGCACCGTGCCGTTCGGCCAAACCACGCGCACGACCTCGGCCTCGGTCTGTTCCCCTAAACCGAAATGGAGCTGGGGCCCGGTGATGGGCTGCTTCTGCACCAGCAAACCGGAGCGGACTTCGATTTCTCCGCCCACGCCGAAGGGATTGATGCGCTGGTCCCCGACCGCCTGCACTGCGTGCGGACGGACGACTTGCCAGTGGTAATTTTTCGAACTCTGATTGACTGCCTGAATGGGCTGGCCGTCGGTAGTGAGGCCGAGCAGGTCGAGGTGACCCTTACCGCTAAGATCCGCCGCAGTGAAGACCAACGCGGGTCCGGCTGGGTTGTTCATCGGCGTGAAAGTTCCATTTTCGCCGCCTAGCCAGATGAGCGCTCCCTTCCCAGCGCCGCTTGTAATTGAAAGGATCAAATCGAGCGCGCCGTTGTTGTCCAGGTCCGCGACCTGCAATCGCACGTCACCCGCAAGATTGTTGGCAACGTCGGGGACTCGCGCGATTTCGGCTGTCTCCCAGCTTTCGCCTTCGTTCTTATCGGAGATTCGCAGGATCGCGCCATCCGGCCCTACGGCCAGCAGATCGAGAATGCCGTCATTATTTGCGTCCGCTACGGCAATTGCTTTCACCGAGGAAATGTTCGCCGGCAACGGCCGCTCGCGAAACTGTCCCTGGCGTTCATTCATGAAGACGTGAAGATGGCCCGCGCCGTCGATGATGGCGGCGTCGGGATTGCCGTCGCCATCGAAATCGGCCCAGGCGAAGCCGTTCAGACCGGTGATTCCCGTGAAGGGATGGATCGCGAGGAATGTGCCGTCGCCGTTATTTCGCAAGACGGTTGGAACGCCGTCTTTCGATCCGAGCACGATATCGAGATCGCCATCCGCTTCAATGTCAACGGCCCATGCCCCGGTGTAAGCGGCGTTGGTCACGGACTTTGGCAGCTTGCTCTGCGCTGTCACATCGGTGAAGGCGGTCGGACTGTCCTGGCGCATCAGGCGCACGCCGCCAGCACCGGCGAGGACCAGATCAGTTTTGAAATCGTAGTTGAAATCGACGGGCACAATCGAATCAGCTTGGGGCGGAACGGCAGACGGGCCTCCGGGGAACGGAAATTTCGCTCCGCTCGACAACTGCACCACGCGCCCGTCGGCCTCTCCGACGACGGGGACGCCCGCACTTCCGAGCGGAATGGCGCCGATCCAATTCCAGTGAGCGCCATCGGGATTTGGCAGCGACTGCTCTTGAAACGACAGCGCCAGGTCCGGCGGCGCAGGACGGAAGACCGGAGTTTCAAGCAATAAGAAGCGAGTGAAGGGCTCGGCCTCTTCCCCGGGAGCGGCTTTGATGGTCCTGAGGCTGAGACGATAGTCCGGCACGCGCATCAGAACGTTGCGAAGAAAAGTTGTCTGCGTGGCGGCCGATCGCAGATCGCCGCCGGAAACCGCTGCCTGTACCGCAGCCAACTGGCGCTTCACTTCAGGGGGCCAACTTGAAGACTGCGCGCTGATTTGCGCGACCGCTGATCTTACCGTGGCGGCATCGCCTTGTTTTGCGGCGATGCGGCTCAACTCGAGCAAAGCCGCGAGATTGTTTGGCTGCACCGCAAGAATCTTTTGCACGAGCTGCTGAAATTCAGCTTCGCTGTTAGCCGCTCCCTGGCGCTCGGTTTCTTCGGCCAGCTGATAAAGAGCGCGCAAATTTTGCGGATTCAACGCGACCGCCTGCCGCAAGTCAGCGAGCGCCTGGGTCGAATTGCCGCGCTGGCTCTCCAGCAATCCCATGAGGCTGTAAATCTGGTCGTTCTTCGGAGCCAGATCGTGAGCCTGCTGAAATCGTTGCGCGGCCGCATCGTAGTTTCTCTGACGCAGTGCGAGGATGCCCCAGTTGGCCCAGCCGGCCGGCTCGCCGGGCACTAAGTGTGTGACTTCCGATAACTTGTTTTCTGCGTGGACATCGTCACCCACTTGCAACGCCGAGAGGCCGACATAAAATGCCGAAACCACGTCCGCATAGGCTTTCGAATTCTTCTCGGGAAATTTAGGCGCCGAATGGCACCCGGGCGTGAGCACGATCAGCGCCGCTGCGAGCAGAAAAGTAATCGCGTTTTGAAAACCAAACCACCGACCCAAGCGCATGGTTAGACGCGGCCCACAGACGTCATGCGGCCAGCAAGCTCCTGTTCTTTTTCTGTTTTTTTGTAGCGACGACGCCGCGACATGCCCCGATACCACAAGAATGCAACCGCCAGAAACGGTAAGAGGTAGAGGAAAAGATCCCACCGCCCGTATCCGGGAGGAGTCGCTTCGACCCGCGAAAGCGCTTCCTCCGTGCCTTGAGAACTGCGCAAGACGAGCCGCACACGATAGAACTCGTCGCGATCAAATTGAGCGGAAACATTGTATTCTACCTGCCCGCGGCTATCCTCGCGAACTGCAGGATACAGCACTTCGGCGAGGCGGCCACTTTCCGGTTGAATGCCGATTTCCACTTTCAAGTCGTCGGGGATTTTCCCTCCCGGAACCGGATCGACCAGAACAAAAAACGTTCCCGTGCCAATATCGGGATGAGTCCAAAGAGCGATGACACACCCGGCCATTCTGCGTTTCTCGATGATGGGGAACGGAGGCCCATTGTGCGCTCTCGCAGGCAACGCGAGCAGCAGTGCCAGCGTGGCCGCGGTCACCAGTCCTGCAATCGAGATGGAGCGATTCGGCATTTGAAGTATTTTCGGAGATTGCTCTCTTTCGGAATTCTCTGTGGCATGCTAACCGTTCATCAGCGTGGCCCGCATTTCCATGGGCTGGAAGATCAGCCACAGTGACGCAGTGAAGAGTACAGCACAAACCACTGCCCAGGGAATGAATGCTCGCAACGGCTTCGCTGGCGAATCCTCTTCGGCCAGACCGTGAGTCACTGCCAGCGATCCCGCAAAGCCGAGCACGAGGAACCCGATTTCGATCACCTGTACGGCGTTCGCAGGTAAGCCGGTCAGGGTCCAACGCGGCTCTCCTAACCACGGCCAGCCGAGGCTGGCAAATGCGTTCTGCGTCACAGGAAAGATGGTATAGAGTCCGGTGAGAAAGTGAAAACCGTAGTGCGCTAGCCACATGCCAAAACCCATCGGAACCAGACCGTAGGAATAACGAACGACGAGCGGCACGAATGCGCGCTTTACACTCCCCCAAGTGCGCGTCAACCAAGCGGCGCCACCAAGTAGCAGCACTGGCTCCAGAATCAGAAAGACGGCAAAAATCAGCCCCAGCACTGGCGCCTCGTGGCTCACGTGCAACATCTTGCCGAGCCAGTTTTCGACTGCGTAGACCGGACTGACCATGCCGAAAGCATTCAACAGAGCGCCAAAGGCAAAAACCACCGCCAGCGCGGCGAGATCTTTGCGGCGAAAAAAATATCCGATCCCAGAGCGCAAGGAATCATCCAGCAATTCAGTCCCCGGCAAGCGGCTCAAGATTCCGACATTGTCGTGAGGGCAGGCATGGATGCAGTCAAGACAGAAGGTGCAATCCATGTTGCCGACTTTGCGCGGCTGAAATAACGCCAATTCGCATCCGCGGATCACAACCAGATCGGAAACTGCATCGCGCCTGCCACGGATGCAGTCCTTGGTAAGGCAGCGCGTGCAGACGTCCTGATCCCTCACCTTCACTTCGAATGGCGAAAGAGTGGAGGCGACGAAATTGAACTGGCCGATCGGGCAAACAAATTTGCAAAACGACGCGTGCTTGAAAAACCCGTCCACCACGAGCACGCTCAGGAAGTAGCCGATGATGAGCCATGCGGTCCACCACGGCGAAGACCAGAGGTCGAACAATTCGTAAGTGAACAGGATAAGAACGAACAACGCGACCGAAACCCATTTGTTTCGCAGGACCCGCGGCCAAGTGAACCTGGGCCGCGAGAAGCGACGCGCCACCTGACGCACCAGCATGAACGGACAAGCCAGACAGAAAAAATTCCCTGCGCACAACAGCACCAGCACGAGAATGCCACGAAAATGCAACCAGCTCAGCGTGGTCGCCAGGTTCTTCGGCGCCAGAGATGGACCGAACAATCCGTGGAGGATCATAGTCACACTGACCACCAGTAGAGGAGCCTGAAGAAAAGGGCGGGCGTAGCGCCAGCGGAACAGAGGACCGAGGACCGGAACCTGCATCAGATCGAAGGGCGGCGAGTCTGGATTTTCCTCGGAGGGGCTTGATCCTAGCTTCACTAAGCACCTAGCTTCACGACTCACCTAATTCGGACGGACATTTCTCACATCGAACTGCCGCTCCAGCTTTTCTCCATCGGGCAGCGTGCCATGCAATAGGATGACCCAGTCTCCGGCCATCCCGAGTGAAAGATGGGACTCATAGTGTCCCGGCTGCACTTCGTTGGCTTGCGCAAATACGGGACTCATGCCGGCGTGCGTCATATCAGCTTCAACCGCGATTCGAACTTTGGGTACTGGATGGTTATCTGCATCGGTCAAGGTAAGGCCGATAACAACAGGACCAACCCGTACCGGCTGCGGCTGAATCTGAAACTCGACCATTACGCCGCCCGAAGTATGGGGCGGCCTGTGACAACCAATCCCGATGACAACCGCGACGACCACTAGGACGGAGCAACAACACCTTACATAACTGATCCGCATCAGCCAAAGATCAGGCTGCGTTGGGCAATTCATTCCGGTGCCAGGCGCAAGTGCACGTTGCCCGCTCTTTTTCATGGACGGGCGGGAACATGTGGTAATACATCGCAATCATCATGGGAATGAACACAATTGAGTTGTAGAACAGGTGGAGTTCCACCCGGGGAAAAACCAATTGCAAAATGCTGCAAGGAACGGGCCTGCCCCAAAAATAGTGGTGGGTGGTCGCCTGGTAGATCAGAAGAAAATGCTCGATGTGGTGCCAGAACTGAATCCAGAACGCCACCATCCACCAGGTATAGGAAATTCCCGTAAAACCTTTGCGCAGGAACCAGATGCCGACCAGCATCACCAAGGCGTAGCTGTAGTGCAGAACCTCCGACTTGATCAGCCACGGGTACCACAGCCCGAGCAGACCGTTGGCCTTCGGGCGCGGCCACCCCATCACATAAATCTGATAGGCCTGAACGAGGTGTTCTGCCCAGTGAGCGAGCACGATAAACATGAAGACCTGAAGCGCCCGTTCGTGCCATTGGGAGTTGAGTCTTTGGAGAAAACTCTCACCTCCGGCGGAGGCCGTGGCAACGTTCGGCATAGTGCGACTGGCTGTCATAGGAAATCCCACCCCCATTCGTGGGACTGCTCGATTGTAAGCACAGGATGATCCCACCCTGGAAAGCGGGGTTCAATAGTAGATTTGCATTATCGTAGGCAAAATCGTTTGCCGCTGGCGTCTCACAGCGAATCTTCGAAGCCCCGCCGTCTTGCAAAAACACGACTGATGGGGGGGGGCGGATAGGTCAGGGAATCGGCGGGAGCCGGGCCCTAACTATATTTTCGGGCGCAATTCCACAGCGACCCGCAATCCAGGGGCAGTCGCTCCCTGCGCCCGCAGCGAATAAACTTCGCCCACGGGCGGCATCGACATTCTCCTGTACGCACTCTTGAAGCGCACGCGGATCAGCCAGAAAATCATCAAGAGCAGGGGCAGCACACTCAGGAAAACCAGCGTGCCGGTCTTTTGCAGGATAGGGGGAAACAATTGTTGGCGCGCCAGAAAGATGGATGCCGCCGCAATAAACAGCGCAAAGCACATGCGCCACAAATGCCGCGCGATCCGCGATGCGCCAGAGATAGCTTTGCCAGAAATTCTGCCTCGCACCAGCATGCGGACATCTCCCAAGGTGGCCAGCACAGCGACGGAACCAAGGAAGAAATAAGGTCCAGGGGGATATCCATACTTGAGCCCGGTCTGACTCATCGCCGCCTCGAACCCATAAGTCCCCTCGAACGCTGCGACCGTCAAGACAACCAGAAGTGCGGCCCAATCGAAGATTCCGGGTCCCGCGTCCCTGCGTCTAGCCGTCATCCACGCCGTTGCTACCAGATACAACGTCAGACTGCCTCCCAGAACATTGCCCGGCTGGGATTTCATCAGCGCCAGATACACGCCGCTTGCCGACAAAGAGAGCATCGATATGACAAACACGTTTCCCGCGAGGCTATGCCGGCGCGAACCCTTGCGAAGAAACACAGCGACAAAGCCAGAGAGCATGCCCAGTGTGCCAGAGGCAATATGAAGAAGTAGAATGGGTGAGTAGGACATATTTTCCTCCTTACCCTTACATCGTTCCTTCATCGCGCCGCAGGTGCGCTCGATTCCTAGTTGCCTTGGCCTGGTCGTTCCACCGCTGAAGGTTTACGCCCCTCACCAGGAGCCATAGGCAGAGCGCTACTTCCGCAATCGCTGTACCCGCGAAATAAGGAAAGATGCGGGGCTGCACTCCTGGTGCTAGAAACAGCGAGAAACTGTTGACCACATAACCCACGCCCTCGATCGCGAGCAGCACGCCGATGATTCGAGGCAGGAAGGTCGACTTGTAAATCAGGTAGGCCATGGCGAAGCAATCGAATCCGAAAAATACCAGCGCAATGGCAAAACCGTGTTCGAACAATTGGATTGACACATACGCCGCAGCCTGTAGCTGCTCCGCCGTAAACGCGCCTAAGTGCCCGCCGCCGAGAAGCAATAGCGGCGCGAAGTGGCCCAACAAGCTGACGCTCTCCAGGGTATTCACCACAATGTCGAAGATGACCATCATCAAAGCGACATTCCGGTTCACCACCTTAAATAATTTGTAGAAGATCACGGTCACGGGCACGTTGCACACGCAATAGAAGAGTTCAACCGCAAAGCCCCACCGGTAAAGCTGTTCATGGGCCAGGATGTTGTGCGCCGTAGCCGCCGCGTCCCCATGCACGACCAGCTGGCCGCGAACGACGAGCTCCGCGAACGCGCCGCCCACGATCACGAACAAGTACAGTAAGCCCGCGATGCGGGCGTAAAGGAGCGGCCACTTTTCTATGGACTGTTCGGTCGGGACCACGCTGCTCATTCTCTTTTCTCCTGCGCAAATTTGAGACGGCTGCCCATCAGATGGGTTCGCGATACCGCCGCAGCCGTGCCGCGGCCGCGAGAAATATCGCCGCCGCTATCAGCCCAAACCACAGACCCGGACTGCTCAGGAAACTCCCCAGGCCACCATGCATTCCCGGATGCATGTCGAAGTTCCCTTGCATGTCGTCAGACCCGCCGCCGACGCGGTAGAGCAGCAGATCCGCAAAGTGCGAAGAATGGAACGCGATCTTCTCGAAGAAGCCGACCGCAAGCGGCGGTAACACCGCCCAGAGAAACGGCGCGCGCCTCGACCAGGCTGAAACCAGCAGCAGCCAAGCATAGAGCGGCGCATACCACAGCATATGCACGGTGACGAGGTGGTAAAGCAGACCCAGCAACGTCGGGTAGAGCTGCACCTGCGTCCATAGCGTCGCCACGCTCAGACCGCCGGCCAGCAATACCAGGCTGCTCAGCAGGATCATGAGGGACTCGATGACAAAGGCGATCGCGAACGAGAGCAGAGGCAGAACGACGAGCGGGACGGTCGCCTTCGCGAGCACCGTCGTCAGATCGGAAACCGGCAGCGACTTCCAGAATAGGATGCTGCGATCGCGGCGCTCGCCATAGAGGGCGTCGAGAGAGTAGAAAAGGCTGACGATGAAGGCCGCGCCCATGATCAGCGCCGCGGCGATGTCGTAGGGATGGGCCAGCGCTTTGTGCTGCTGCGCCGGATCGAGCGACGACAGCTTCCGCATGGTGTGCGGGAGAGCAGCCAGGACGAATCCGAACGCGAGCATCACCACTCCCGCGCCGGCGAGTGGTGCGACATAAATCGAACGGTATTCCCACAGTTCCCGCCGCAAAGACCAATAAAAGAGCCGAGTCGCCGGCAAGGCCGCGGGCGTGATTGCCGGCGAATTGATCGGAGCCTCGGGTACGGTGTTCGATGGCGTATTCATTGAGCCACTCCTTGTGCCTGGCTGGCCGTACCGCCCGGCTTATCTCCCAACACGGCAACGAACAAGTCGGCGATGCTGGGAGTGCGCACCTCGCCCAACGCGACGAGTTGCTGACGACCGATTTTTTGATTGTTTGTCCGCTGAGCGCCATCGTCGAAAAGAAAAATGCTCCGGCCCAGCACCTGCCGCTCGTGCATCGGCCTAAGCGCCCGTGCCGCGGCAACCTGCTCGGGCTTCACCGAAACTTCCAGATAGCGTGTCTCGAATTCTTCCATGCTGCAATTCAGAACGATGCGGCCGTGATTGATGAACATCAGATCGGTGAGCACGTTCTGCACATCCTCCACCTGATGCGTGGTCACTACGATGGTGCGGCTGCGGTCGAAATAGTCGTTCAGCAGCGAATCGTAGAACTGCTTGCGGTAAAGGATGTCGAGGCCCAGCGTCGGCTCGTCCAGCACCAGCAGTCTCGCATCAATGGCCATGACCAGAGCGAGGTGTAGTTGCGTCACCATGCCTTTCGACAATTCCCTGACTTTGCTCTTGCGCTTGATATCGGTCTTGGCTAGGAAACCTTCCGCCTTGGCGCGATCGAATCGCGGATGCACTCCGGCCAGATAGTCGAGTGCCTGCCAAACCTTCATCCAGCGCGGCAGCACGGCTACGTCGGCAATGAAGCAGACATCGCGCATAAGCTGGTCGCGCTCGGCCCAGGGGTCGCGGCCCAGCACCCTCAGTTCGCCCTGATATTGCGTGAGCCCGAGAATGGCGTTGAGCGCGGTGCTTTTGCCCGCGCCGTTGGGGCCGACGAGCCCGAGGATGCGGCCCTCATCCACGCGCAGATTCACGCCGTCCAGCGCGATGGTTGTGCCGAAGGCCTTGCGCAAGCCACGTGCTTCGATCACTGTCATTTCTTCGGCTCCTCTTTCCCAGGATTCGACGACGGCCCCGGCGTGCCGCCATTCAGCAGTTCTTCCGGCTTCAGCCCAAGCCGCTGAATGTTGGCGTAGACCCGGGGCCATTCTTCGGCAAGAAACTTCTGGCGCTCGCCCTGCAACAGCAGATTGCGCGCACCCGTATTGATGAACATGCCGCGGCCTCGCTTGCTCTCGACGAGTTGCTCGTCGACCAGTTGTTGATAGCCCTTCAGGACCGTAAGCGGATTGACTCGATACTCGGCAGCGACCACGCGCACCGAGGGCAGTGGATCGCCCTCCTTGAGCACGCCGTCGAGTATCATCGCCACCACGCGGTCGCGAAGCTGGCGGTAAATGGGCTGACTGTCGTTGAACTCACGGTCCATGATGTTTCCCACTATCGATGTTTCCCAGTATCCCTTAGAAGAGAGGCACGGGCGATCTTAAATCGACCCCGCACCTCTTCGGACTCCGCACGATCCATGCCCCGCAGCAGCGCCTGTCACTTGGTCCGCTTTAGGTCCAACGATCCAGCCATCTGTTTGCCGTCCGCCGTCGTGAAGGTCCAGGTTTCGGAGTGATGGTCGGCGTCAATAAGGTTGAAGACAGCGCTCTCCATCTCTCCCTGCTGCGTGTTGCCGGAGACGTCGAGAAAATTGAAGTTGATGGCCTTGCCGTCGGGAGAAATCGTTCCGACCATGCGAGGCCTATTTCCTGCGTGACAATAATGCGTCAGGAGCAAGCGATCGCCGTCCATATAAAACACGGTGATCGTATCGTCGGGCCCACCTCCTTTCGTCTCGTGCAGGATCGCGTTACCCATGGAAGTCACCCGGAGTGAGACTTGTACAGGACCTCCCTCGAAGGAGCCTTCCCAGGAACCGGCCAGAGTTTTCAATTTGTCGAACGACTTTTGCGCGTCGGATTGGGCAAAGGCCGCGGCGGAAAGCGCCAGCAGAACAACAGGCAACATAAAACGAAGGGATTTCATATTCAATCTCCTTGAGGGTTCAGCTCTCGTGCCTATCGGCCCGGGTCCAGCCGATTGGATCGTGGCTGATGTACTGTTATACTTAACTACAACACTAGAAAGATGTCAAGCGTTTTCTTTTCGGTCTCGGGGGAGTTTGGCGGTGGGAGTCGGAGGCCGGTCCGGGTTTCCGGCGTGCGGCTAGGTCATGCTGTGTAGAATCGAGAAGTTAAGAGGAGCGCGCGACCATGGAAAAACAGAGCAAAGAAAATTCCGAGCACCAGGCAGCCGCGCATATTACAAGCGCGCACCAGATTCTGCAGGCCCTGCAAGAGAAGATCGGAAAGCATCCTGAACTCGGCGCGGCTATTACGAACCTGGAGATGGCACTCAATATCATGGCCGTAAAGACTGGCGGAGTGCTGTAGCCCTACGATGGTCACGCGCCAAAGCGGAACGAGACTGAGAAGCAGCTGAGGAAGCACTGAGCCGCAGGTTTTCAGTCGGTCGCGCTGCGAGCGAAAACGACCATTCCATTGGCTGGGATCACGATATTGGCAGAGGCTTGGAAGCCGTGCAGCGGGCCACCGGATGCCACAATTCCCCCGCCATTGCCGGCCACAATTGGATTGACCCAGTTGTCGTAGACGTCGCTGTTGAAGACTTCAACCCACGGGCCGGGGTACGGGAATCCAATGCCGTAGTTGTACAAAGTGGTCTCGGCAAGAGTTGCAACCACAATTACGTCATTGCCCGTGCCCTCAAGCCAGCGATGAAATGCGATCACGCGGTTCTGGTCGTGCACGTGAAACGAACTTACGTTGTCACCGCGCAGAGCCGGCTGATTCCATCGCAGCCGGATCAGGTCTTGAGTGAAACGCAGATGATCGACCATGGCCTGGTCCAGGTTC
>Ga0181525_10002060_pt1 | contig 16810 bp, 12 predicted proteins | sample PEATcosm2014_Bin_48_FD_121100 | JGI IMG/M metagenome (GOLD analysis project Ga0181525, IMG submission 121100) | Peatland microbial communities from MTU Mesocosm Facility, Houghton, MI, USA - PEATcosm2014_Bin06_10_metaG | ecosystem: Environmental > Terrestrial > Soil > Wetlands > Peat | place...
CGGCCTCGTGCGCCTCGTGCGCGAGTGGCTGGGCGAACAGTTTGGCGCGGAATGGAGCGATCGGGTGGCCGAGATCGGCTCCAAACGGGAAGACTGGCGGGCGAGCGGATTGTCGCCGGCCGAGATTTCCACAAAAACCCGGGCGCTGGCCCAATGGTGGTTCGGATGAGCGCGGCTCGCGTCACGGTCATCGATCAGGCCCGCGGCATCACCCCCCGGGCGTTCGACCGGCAGGGACTGGGTGCACGCGATCCGCTTGTCGCGGCCCGCCTCGCACGGCTCGAATCCGCCGCCGAAGGGCGCGATCCGCAGGGCATTCTGAAGCTCGCGCTCCTGGAGGAGTTCGAAGGCCAGACGGCGGTCGTCTCCTCGTTCGGCGCGGAATCGGCCGTATTGCTGCACATGGTGGCGGCCATCGACCCGACGACGCCCGTCCTGTTCCTGAACACCGGCAAGCTGTTTGGCGAGACGCTGCGCTATCGCGACCGGCTCCAGGACGTGCTCGGCCTGACCGATATCCGCACGATCGGACCCCATCCCGCCGACCGCGCCCGTCTCGATCCCGAAGGGACATTGTGGTCGCGCAATACCGATGCCTGCTGCGATTTCCGGAAGGTCGTGCCGGTGAAGCGCGCGCTCGAAGGCTTTTCGGCGCAGATCACGGGCCGTAAGCGCTTTCAGACGAGTGCCCGCGCCGAAATGAAGCCGGTCGAGTATTTCGACGGCCGCTTCCGCTTCAATCCGCTGGCGGATTGGACGCTGGCCGAGATCGAGGCCTACACGGCCCTGCACGACATCCCCCGCCATCCGCTGGTCGAGGACGGCTATCCGTCCATCGGCTGCATGCCCTGCACCCGCCGCGTCCAGGCCGGCGAAGGCTATCGCGACGGCCGCTGGGCCGGTCTCGAAAAGGACGAATGCGGCATCCACATCGGCGTGGACGGCGAGGGCATTTAAGGCCGCGCCGACGCTTCCCAAGCCGGAAATAGCCTGCTACATCCCGGCCCCCGTGCGGTCATGGCGGAACGGTAGACGCGCTAGCTTGAGGTGCTAGTGGGGCAACCCGTGGAAGTTCGAGTCTTCTTGACCGCACCATCCTTCGCTCGCGAAGCGAGGGAAGGATGTCGCGCCAGAGCCCGAAGGGCGAAGGCGGACGCCTCCCGCCCGCGAGCTACGGCTGGCGGGCCATCCCCCGCAACTTCGGTTGGCAGGCCATCCCATGACCATCCCCAATTCCTACCCTTCGCTCGATTTCGACCTCGGCGACACCGCCGACATGCTGCGCGACAGCGTCCGCAGCTTCACCTCCGACCGTATCGCGCCGCTCGCCGAAGAGATCGATCGGACGAACACTTTTCCTCGTCATCTCTGGCCGGAGCTGGGCGCGCTCGGCCTTCTCGGCATCACCGCCGAAGAAGAATATGGCGGCTCGGGCCTCGGCTATCTCGAGCATGTCGTGGCGATGGAAGAGGTGAGCCGCGGCTCGGCTTCGGTCGGTCTCTCCTACGGCGCGCATTCCAATCTCTGCGTCAACCAGATCCGCCGGAACGGCAGCGAAGAACAGAAGCGCCGCTATCTGCCGAAGCTCATCTCCGGCGAACATGTGGGCGCGCTCGCCATGAGCGAAGCGGGCTCGGGTTCCGACGTGGTGTCGATGCGGCTGGCAGCCGAGAAACGCGGTTCGCGTTATTTGCTGAACGGCACCAAGATGTGGATCACCAACGCGCCGCACGCCGATACGCTCGTCGTCTACGCGAAGACGGATGCGAGCGCGGGCCCGCGCGGCATCACCGCGTTCCTGATCGAGAAAGGCTTCAAGGGATTCAGGACGGCGCAGAAGCTCGACAAGCTCGGCATGCGCGGCTCGGACACCGCCGAACTCATCTTCGACGATTGTGAAGTGCCGGAGGAAAACGTGCTCGGCCGCGAAGGCGAGGGCGTGCGCATCCTCATGAGCGGCCTCGATTACGAGCGCGCGGTGCTGGCCGCGGGCTCCGTCGGCATCATGCAATCCTGCCTCGACGTGGTGCTGCCTTACCTTCACGACCGCAAGCAATTCGGTCAGCCGATCGGATCGTTTCAGCTCATGCAGGGCAAGCTCGCCGACATGTATGTGACGCTGTCGACGGCGCGCGCTTATGTCTATGCCGTGGCCAAAGCCTGCGACCGCGGGCAGACGACGCGCAAGGACGCCGCCGGCGCCATTCTCTATGCGGCGGAAAAGGGCGTGTGGATGGCGCTCGAAGCGATCCAGTGCCTGGGCGGCAACGGCTATATCAACGACTATCCGACGGGGCGCCTGCTGCGCGACTCCAAGCTTTACGAGATCGGCGCCGGCACATCGGAAATCCGCCGCTGGCTGATCGGCCGCGAGCTGTTCGAAGAGACGAACTGAACGTTATTCCTTGGCGATGACGCCGCGGAACGAAGCTTTCGCGTGCGCGATGACCTCGTCGTCGACGACGGCGGTCGCCTCCACGATGCCGGAACTCCGTCCCGCCTGAATGATGTTGGGCGTGATGGTGAGCCAGCCCCGCTCGGCCTTGCCGATATAGTCGACGGACAGATGCGTCGTCAGGAGCGAGAGCACATCGGTGCCGCGCGCGCGCAGGACCGAACCCAGGGTGTATCCCATCGCCACGTCGCACAGCGCCGCGATCACCCCGCCATGGAGGAGGCCGCGACTGTTGCACAAGGGAGGCCGGATGAAAGTCCCGACTTCCACGCACGCCCCGCTTTCGCGCGTGTAGATCGGTTCCCACGGCGCGGTGACCGGGCTTCCGCCGCGCGTCCAGGGTTCGAAACCGTTCGGTGCCTGGTCCATGGCCGGAACTGTAGGCGGCCGAATGGCCTTGCGTCCAACGCGAATAGGGCAACAGGGGTTGCGTGCCGCGCAACGACGATTGCTCGAGCCTCGCTCGCGCCCGCGCCGTATCCCGCAACGCCCATTGCGACGTTTGCAATTGCAGGGGCGGACAAAACGCCAATGATTGAGACCGTCCGCCAACAATCCAGGTGACACGCCGTGATCGAACTGGTCGAACGGGTTCAGCGTTTTCGCGATTCCTATCGTCGCGCCTTCGAACGCTATGATGCGGACGCCGTCGTCAGCCACTTCGCACTGCCGTGTCATATCGTCAGTGACGGCGAGCCGGTCGCGCATATCGACTTCAAAACGACGCAAGATTGTCGCGTCTCGATCGAGCGGATACTGACCTGGCATCGCAAAATCGGCATGGTGTCGGGGCATACGATCGGGCTGTCGATTGTCGAGATGTCCCCGCGAATCATCTGTTTCGACTTGCACTACGCCTTTGAAGGCGCAGCCCATGAATACCTTTACGATTTTCGCGGTAGCTACACGCTCGCCGGCGGCGACGACCTCTGGCACATCGCCGCGATCACGCACAACCAGGTTCCCCGCCTGCTCGCCTGTCTGAAGGAACGCGGCCACCTCTAGACGTCCGCCATCGCGGTTGCGTCCTGCGCAACGCGCCTTGCGCGCAACGCGCTCGCTCCGCATTCACGCCCCTGACACTATGACGTCGCCTTGAAGGGGAAACATCATGCGAAAGATCGCACTCACAGCGACAATTCTTGCCACGCTCACAACGCATTCCGCTTTCGCGTGGACGCGCGCGGGTCACATGGTCACGGCCGCCATTGCCTATGACGAGCTTGCCGCCAGCGATCCCGTCGTGATCGACCGCATCATGGCGATCATGGCGCACCATCCGGAACGCGGGCCGTTCGAAGTGGCGATCGGGCGCACGACGGGTGCGGAAAAAACGCGCCTTACATTTCTTGAGATGGCACGCTGGCCGGACGATATCCGCGGCGGCGCCTACGATCATCCGACCTGGCATGCGGCGTTCCGGCCGGTGATCGACACGCAGGATCCGCCCCCCAAATTGCCGCCCGACACCGTCGGCTACGAGGCGTTCGAAGCGTTGCCTCTGAATGTCCATATGGCGCGCGACGCGCTGGCGCCGGAGAGCGAACGGGCATTAGCGCTGTGCTGGGTTTTCCATATCGTCGGCGATATCCATCAGCCCCTGCACACGGCGCAGCTCTATTCGCGTCAGTTTCCCGATGGCGATCGCGTGGGTTCGCTCGCATTCGTTCTCGATCCGAAAACGCATCAACCGATCAATCTGCACTGGTTCTGGGACGACAGCGTGAGCCAGACCGACGAGCCGGACGGCGCGTTCGCACGCGCGCACGAGCTCGAGCGGAAATATCCGCGCGCGCATTTCGCGGAAGAACTTGCCCGGGACAAGACGCCGGCGAACATCGAGGCCTGGGCGGATGAAAGCTATGCCGCAGCAAAGTCCGTTGCTTATGCGCCCAACAGGCCGCGCGCGATGTCGGCGGCCGATGCGAAATTGCCGGATGAAGCTTATGTGAATGCGACGAAGGCAGTCGCCGAACGACGGCTGACGCTCGCCGGCTACAGGCTTGCCGATTTGCTGCGCAAAATGTTTGCACAACAATAGCCGCGGTCGGGGCGTTGCGCATGACGCAACGCGGCTTACGCGCTTTGCACTATATGCCCGTGCGCTCTCAAGCGAAGAATGCACCGCAACAAGCTTGAGGGGGCGCAAAATGCGCGGGGGTACACTTCTATCACTATGTCTGGCGACGACCTGTTTGACGAATGTCGCGCTCGCCGACGACACGCCGGTCGAAACGATCGTCGTCACGGGAACCGCGGACAGGACCACGACGGCGCTGACTTCGATGGCGCCGCTCGACGTGATTTCCGCCGATACGCTTCGTGACACGGGCTTTCTGGACCTTGCACGCAGTCTGGAGACGACCGAGCCGGAACTCAATTTTCCCCGCGCGACGGCGCAACCGTTTGTCTCGACGACACGGCCGGTATTCCTCAACGGGCTCTATCCCGATGAAACGCTGGTGCTGGTGGACGGCAAGCGTTGGCACAGTTCAGCCGTGCTCGACACCAACAACGGCCTCGGCAACGGCACGGCGTCGGCCGATCTGAGCACGATTCCGCTCTCGGCCATCGATCATATCGAAGTGCTGCGCGACGGCGCGTCGGCGGAATACGGCTCCGATGCGATCGCCGGCGTCGTCAATGTCGTGCTGAAGGCGAATTCATCGGGCGGGCTTGCGAGCTTGCAGGGCGGCATCACCGAGCGCGGCGACGGCGCCAATGGTCTCTTCGACGTCAATGACGGTTTCGAACTTGGCGACGGCGGTTTCCTGTCGTTGACGGGAGAAATGGCCTATCAGGGATCGACGGACCGCACCACGATCGATCAGCGCTACGGCCGGAAGACCTGGTATGTCGGCGATCCGCTCGCTTCGAGTTTCAATGCCGCGGCGAACGCAGCCTATCCGCTCGCGAAGCTCGGCGATCTCTACGGCAATATTTTCGTTTCGCACAAGACCAGCATGGATCGGCCGGTGTTCGAAGTTCCGGGCTATTCGCCGCTCTATCCGAACGGGTTTCTGCCGCGAGACACGGTGGAGCTTTGGGATGTGAACGACACGATCGGCATTCGCGGCGACGTCGTCGGCGATATCCATTACGATCTGAGCAACACGTTCGGCCGGTCGAGCGCCGGATTCTATGCCAGAAACACGGCCAATCAGTCGCTGGGTGCGGCCAGTCCCACGAGCTTCAATTCGGGTGCGGAGATATATTTTCAGGACGTCACCGATCTCGCCTTCACGCGCGCATTGCCCGAGATATTGGCGGGCGGAAATATCGCCGCCGGCGCGCAATTCCGTTACGAGCATTACCGGATCATCGACGGCGATGCGGCGTCGACCTTCGAAGCTGGTGCGGCCAGCCTCAACGGATTCTACACGCGGATTCCCGTCGACAACGGGCGCACAGCGGCCGCGGGCTATGTCGATCTCGAGCTGCTGCCGGTTTCATGGCTGACGCTTGGCGAAGCGGGACGATATGACAGCTACAGCGATTTCGGCGGTGCACTTACCTACAAGACATCGGCGCGCGCGGTGGCGACCGATTGGCTGTCGTTCCGGGCCAGTATGGGGACGGGATTTCGCGCGCCGTCGATGCAGCAGGAATACTACAATTCCATTTCGACGCTGGCGAACGGCCCGAACAAATCGCTCGTGAATGTCGGCACCTTCCAGGTCGACGATCCGGTCTCCGTGGCGTTGGGCGCCACGCCGCTGAAGCCGGAAACGTCCCATAACTATTCGGTCGGCACGGTGATGACGCCGTTCTCCGGATTTTCGCTGACCGCGGATTTGTTCCGCATCAACGTGGCGAACCGGATCACCTTGATCAACAGCCAAAGCGGTGTGGCGGTCACCATGGCCCTCGCGGCAGCTGGCATCACGAATGTCCAGCAAGCCGCATTCTTCACCAATGGGGCCAATACGCGCACGACCGGCGGCGAAGTGACCTTGACGTATAAAGGCGAGTTCGACAGCGAGACGCCATTCGTGTTCTCGGCCGGTTTCGACCGAAATGAGTCGAAGATCGAGAGCGTAAAGTCGGCTGCGTTTCTTTCCGAACATTCGCAGTTTCTGCTGACCACGGCCCAGCCGGCGGACAAGCTCTCGGCCGAATTCACCGTTTTCCGCGGGCCTTATTCGGCGACACTCGATGTGACCCGCTATGGCGGATCCACCGACGATCCGCTCACACCTCTCGTCGTGCAGAATTTCAGTCCCAACTGGATCGGAAACCTGTCGGTCTCGGCGGAATTGTTCGAGGGAGGGACGCTGACCGCAGGCGTTCTCAACATCGGGGACGTCTATCCGGACAAGTGGCTCGGCCAGCAATATGCCGCCGCCACATTCGGCTACGCGTATCCCTACGGCCCGACATCGCCCGACGGCACGGACGGCCGCTCGTATTACATTCGTTTCTCGGTTCGGTTCTGAGCCGTTCAGGCCCAGGGACGTTTCGAAAATGCAGGCATTGCGAGGATCGGGCGCGGGGCGCCCGATCCCATCGCTCACGCGCACCGCGTCGGCTTCGGAGCGTGTCTTGGTGCTGTCACACACAAGCCGTTCTATCGCAGTGATCGGCATCGGCGATAGGGGCGACGGATGGCTTATGACACGAAGGACGCCGTCCTGAGCGTCAGGCGAGCCGTATCGCCGGCGACGTCGCCGTTGTTTGGCACCGCAATCCTGATGGTCGCCTATGCCTTTGCCTTTCTCGATCGGCAGATACTCTCGTTGCTTGTCGAGCCCATAAAGCACGATCTGCATCTCAACGACTCGCAGCTGAGCCTGCTTTTGGGTCTGGCGTTCGTCGCGTTGCTCGCGGTGGTCGGTCTTCCGATCGGAAGGCTGGTCGACACGCGACGGCGCACCACGATCATCGCCATCGGCATCGCCGTGTGGAGCCTGATGACCGCGAGCTGCGGGCTTGCGCAGAACTATCTCCAGCTTCTGTTGGGCCGCATGGGCGTGGGCGTCGGCGAAGCCTGCCTGACGCCGTCGGCCTATTCCATGCTCGCCGATTATTTCCCGGCGAAGCGACACGGCCTCGCTTTCGGCATCTACGGCATCGGCGTCTATGTCGGCCTCGGGCTGAGTTTCGTTATCGGCGGCGAAGTCATCGGGCGGCTCGGCACGGGCCCATTGGCTTTGCCGTGGGGCGGCGCCATGGCGACGTGGCGGCTCGCGTTCATCGCGGTGGGATTGCCCGGATTGCTGGTCGCGGTGCTCGTGGCACGGCTTGCCGAACCCAAGCGGCGTGGCAGCGCTTTGTCGCCAAATCTCAGCGACGTCTACGCCTATCTGCGCGCATGGTGGCTGCCGATTTTGCTGACCGATCTCTGCCTCGCGCTGGCCGCCATGGCGGGTTACAGCCTGACGGCGTGGATCCCGAGTTTCTTCATTCGCACCTACGGCTGGACGGCACCCGAGATCGGACAGCGTTTCGGTCTTGTGATCGTGCTGTCCGGAATTCTCGGCTATGTGGCCGGCGGTTGGGCCGGAGACGCACTCATCGCGCGCGGCATCAAGGCGGGACGTCTCCTGCTCGTCATGGCTGCAACGCTCGCGGCTATTCCATTTGCGATCGCGGCACCGCTTGCCGGCGACGGATGGCGTGCGCTTGCGCTTTACGGCGCAACGCTCACTCTCGTGACCACGGGAACGGGACTCATCCCCGCAGTACAGCTGGGCATTGTGCCGGCGGGCATGCGAGGGCTTGCGATTTCGCTCGGCACGCTTGTGGTGAATTCTCTCGGCCTCGGGCTGGGCCCGACAGCGGTTGCGCTAATCACCGATTACGTCATTCGCGACGAAGCGAAAATCCGCTACGGGCTCGCGCTGGCGCCGTCGGCGATGTTGCTCGCCTGCGTTCTGTGCGGACTTGCGTGCATGGCGCCTTATGTTCGCTGCGCGCGTCGGCTTGACGCGGCCTGAGTGTCAGGCCGCGGCTGCCGGAAGTTCGAACGGCGAGGATGTCCGCGCCGCTTCCGCCTTGAGCCAACGCCACGCAGTTGCGACTGCGCGCTCGCGCTTGCGCGGGGCCTTCGCCACCAGATGATAATTGCCGCCGGAACTGCCCCGCGTAACGGGAAGGCCAAGCAACTCGAGGCGACCCGATTCCAGATGCGGCCGCACCGTCACGCTCGTCGCCATCGCGATGCCGATGTCTTGCGACGCGGCTTCGTACATCGCGTGCAGCGTATCGAATTCGAGGCACGTATCGTTCTCGATCTCGACGCCGGTGAGCCTCGACCACCACGGCCAGATGTTGCCGACGGGCGAGACCGCGGCCAGCAGCGGATGGCGGTCGAGCGGCCCGCCGTCTTCCCGGTAGGCCTTTGCCAGGCGCGGCGATGCGACCGGTGTGCACGATACGCTCAGCAGCGGCTCGGACTCGAAGCCGGTTACGTCGATGTCGGAATAACAGATCGCAAGATCGACATCGCCGCGACGGAGGAACGACGCCGTGCGCTGCGTTTTGAACGACAGCTCGATATCGGGGTGGGCGGCGCGGAATTTGCCGAGCCGCGGAATGAGCCATCCGACCGCAAGCGAATGCGACAGCGACAATTTGACGTCGTGGCTGCGCTCCTTGGTGCGCTCCATCGCGGTAGTGGCGCGGAGAAGTTCGAGATAGGCAGGCTCGATCTCTTCGAGACATCTCGTGCCGGCATCGGTCAGGCGTACGCCGTTGGCGTGCCGCGCGAAAAGCTTCACGCCCATATGGTCGGACAGCGATTGGATCCGGCGCGTAAGCGCTGCGGGACTTAACGCCAGCGCGTCTGCGGCCGCGCGAAAGCTCGGCGACGAGGCCGCGACGATGAACGCTTCGATGTTTTCCAGCGGCGGCAATCTGCGACGCATCGAAGTCCTTCCCGATAAGAGGATGCCGAACAGACACGATGACGATAGCGCGCGACAGTGATGTGACACCTTCTGGGACCGCGGGCGTCCCGCCCGCATCTTTCCAGACGTCAGCACCGGTGCGGACAAGATGTCCGCGGTCCCAGTGACTACTCTTCCAGCTCCACCACCACGGCTTCGCCTTTTTCCAGCGCAATCGCGAGCTTGCCGTCGCGGAGCGCCTTCGCGTCGCGGCCGAACACGTCGGCGCGCCAGCCGGTGAGCGCGTTGACGCCGTGATCTTCATGCGCGGCGATTTTTTCGATGTCGTCGGCGTTCGCGATCAGCCTGGGCGCCACGCCCGCTTCTTCCGCGCGCAGCCTGAGCAACGTCTTCAGTAGATCGATCGACGACGCGGATGGCTCGCGCTTGCGCCGCGGGCGCTCGGGCTCGATGCCGTCGGGCGGCTCGGCGTTCTGTCCCTTCGCGAGCGCCTCGAGCAGCCCCTTGCCGAGACGCGATGTGGAGAAGCCTTTCGGCACGGCGCGGATATGATCGAGGCCTGCGGCATCCGCCGGAGGATGCGCCGCGATCTCCATCAGCGCTTCGTCCTTGATGACGCGGTTGCGGGGCAGGTCGCGCGTCTGCGCTTCCTTCTCGCGCCATTCCGCCAGCGCCGCCAGTATCGCGAGGAAGCGCTTGTTCGTCGTACGCGGCTTCAGCCGCTTCCACGCAAGCTCCGGATCGAGCTTGTAGAGCGCGGGGTCCTGCAGCGCCTTGATCTCTTCGGCGACCCAGGCCGTGCGGCCGGTGCGTTCGAGCTGTTTCGCCAGCGCCTCATAGACGACCCGCAAATGCGTCACGTCGGCCAGCGCATATTCGAGCTGGCGCTTGGAGAGCGGGCGCCTCGACCAGTCCGTGAAGCGGGCCGATTTGTCGATCTCGGCATGGGCGAGCTTCCGGGCCAGCGTCTCGTAGGAGGCCGACTCTCCGAAGCCTGCCACCATCGCGGCGATCTGGGTGTCGAACAGCGGATCGGGGATCACGCCCCCCTGCTGGGAGAATATCTCGATGTCCTGCCGCGAGGCGTGGAGCACCTTCATGATCTTGGGCGATTTCAGGAGCTTATAGAACGGCGCCAGGTCGATCCCGTCGGCGAGCGGGTCGATGATGGCCTCGATGCCCGGCGCCGCCACCTGGACGAGGCAGAGCTTCGGCCAATAGGTCTGGTCGCGCATGAACTCGGTGTCGAGGGCGATGTACTGCGCCCCCTCGAGCTCAGCGACCAGCGTCTTCAAATCCTTGGTGGTGGTCACGGACGACATGGGAAGGCCTATAGCGGATTCGGAGGCCTTTCGGGCAAGGATTTATGCCGGGCGCGGGCGGCCTGGGCGCCTGTCCCGACGCGCCGCCGGAGCGGCCCATGCGGACCAAATGGCAACAGGCAATCCCCTGGTATCAGGGCCAGGAACAGGGCGCGGAAAAAATCCGGTCCGCGCCTGCGCCCATCCGAGCCCTGCGCGGCTGGCATAACTGGATTTCGAACCGGAAAAGCATGGACGGGAACAGGGCCGCGCAGGGGCAATTTCATCCGTGTACGTCCCAATTGTCATGGCCGGGTCAAGCCCGGCCATGACATGTTTGGGAAAAATGCGCGACGCGTCCGCCGTGCACGATTCACAGTATTCACAATGTCAAAGAGCGTGCGCGAGTCTGCGCGCGCGCCTCAGCCGCGTGAAGAGCTACAAACACGCAACGCCCACGATTTTCGGCAACGAACAGGCTACGCCAGATTAAATCTGCGAGCCCATATGCGGGCGAGGACGCCCGCGCTCCGGCGCCATCGTTTTGACGGCGGCAGGCGTTCGTCGGCAGCTTCGAAATTTGAAAGGCAGCGACGGATAGTCCTCGTCGCTGAAACGATGGCGCCGGAGCGCGGACGTCCCGTCCGCCTTACTTGTCCTTCACACCCACGACGCGCCCCGGAATTCCCGCCGCGTCGATATAGATCGCTTCGCCCACCTGTTGCTCGTCGAGAACCGTCTTCACCCCGTTCGGGCCTTGCTGAGCGCGGATGATGCTGTGGCTGACCGTGGGCATGGCGCCGCCCTGGAGCGCTTCCTCGATCACGCGGCCTTTGAGATTGGCGCCGGCGGGTGCGGTGAGATCCACACCCAGGATATGCGCCAAGGTCGGCGCGATGTCGGCGTTGCCGATCGGCGCCTTGTCGACGAAATGCGCTTTGAAATCGGGACCGATCGCCGCCATGAAATTCCGCGTGTCGGCGCGGCTCGAACTTCCGTGCATGCCCTGGCCCGTCATCAGGCTCGTGTCCGCGATCTCGACCGCGCACAGCTCCGGCCCCAGCTTGCAACCCCTGGCGACGAAGGAGCGGAAGCCCACGACGATGGAAGGCTGCGGCACGGTCGCCGATCCGATCATGCGGATTTCGCTCATCGGCAACGCGCCCGCGAAGTCCTTCGGATCGCTCTTCATCAGCGCATCATTGACGAACAGCGCACCGACATAGGGTGCGTTCACGAGGTGATCGAAAATGGTCTTGGCATGCGCGCGCGCATCCGCGCCCGGCGTGTAGATGAAATCCGAACCGCCATTGGCGGCAACCACAGCCATCGGCGCATCCGCGCTCTGCCCAATCACGCCATTGCCGCGCGCGGGATGTTCGCCCGCCGAAAAGTCGAGCGGCTGATAGCCGGCATCGGGATCGAACAGAGTCTGCCCCAGCCAGTTCGACACCTCGATGGCGAGGAAGCCCTGCGGATAGGTGGCCGGAGGAAGATTGCCTTTGGCGTCCGGCACGGATTTCGCGATCGTGGAGAAGCCGTGATCGGCCGTGATGAACACATCCGTTGTCTTGTCGATCCCGAGTTCTTTGAGTTCGTTCAGAAGCGAGGTGAGGTTCGCATCGGCGTTGGCGATGGCGGCCTTGGCGGTCGGTCCGTTCACGCCGGGCGTCGTGCTGCCGAGACTGTCCTGCTGCGCGTGCTGGGTGGCATCGGGATCGCGCGACCAGTAGAGCAGCGCAAAGGGTTTGTGCTTGTAGAAAAGCGCCGGGAGAATGACTTCGTCGGTCGCCATGGTGAGCCACGCCTGCTGGGCGCGGTTGGGAAGGTCGGACGGAACGGGCGTGAAGGGGACGCGGTTCGCGCCGAGGGCCAACTCGACGGAATTCGCGAGCGCGGGATCGAGCGGGAAGGCGCCGGAGGGCGAGCCGTCCGGCATGGTCGGGCGGTTCAGGACATCGTCGATGACGATGGTCTTGCCGGCGCAGCCAAGCGTCTGGATTCCGGCCGGCCCGAGCTTGCCGATGACGGCGGCGGAATAGCCCGCGGCACGCGCCGCACAAAGAAGCGAGGTCGGCCCCATATAGCCGTCCGCGAAATGCGCCTTCATCTCCTCGAGCACGGCGTCGTTCTCGAGGAAGGGCGTGTTCGAGCCCTGGAGTGCCGCGACAGGGAAGCCCGTGTAGAGGACGTTGCCGTAGTCGCCGGTGTCGCCCAGATAGTGGCCCGTGGCGATGCCCGATGCGTTGGCGGTCGTCACGGTCACATAGAGCGCATGGCTGTTGGCGAAGTCGACGCCCTCGCGCTTGATGCGGCTCATGGTGGGCGCCACGTCCGGCGTCACGCTCCCGTAGCGCAGCCCGTCCGCCACGAAGATGATGACGTTGTGGGCCGCCGGGTGATTTTGGGCGAGGGCAGGCGAGGCCCCAAGAACAGATGTCGAGGCGGCGAGGAGGGCCGCAAGTACCAGACGCGTCATGAGATATCCCTTCGAATCCGGCGGCGAGCTTAAGGGTGGTTTGTGACAATGCGAGTCACCCACAAACTTGGGCGTCATGGCCCGGCAAGACCGGGCCACCCAGGGTCCACCGAAAACACCGCCCGGCGCGTCAGCGCCGAAACCTGCTCCAGAAAATCTCAAAAACCGCGTTCCGGCCGCTCCTGGGTGGCCCGGTCTTGCCGGGCCATGACACTGTATTTTTTGATTTTTTGAGCTAAGGCATGCCGGGCCCCGTTATGCGCTTGGCGCGCGCTCACCCTGCCTTGACACCCCCCCACCTACCTCGCCACATACCGCCCTTTTCGCGAGGTTTTTCATGCATCTCTATCGCACCCATAACTGCGGCGCGCTCCGCAAGGACCAGGTGGGCCAGCGGGTCCGGCTGTCGGGCTGGGTGCATCGCCGGCGCGACCATGGCGGCCTTCTGTTTATCGACCTGCGCGACCATTACGGCATCACCCAATGCGTCGTGGAGCCGGATTCGATCGCCTTCCCGGAGGCCGACAAGGTCCGCTCGGAATGGGTCATCACCATCACCGGACCGGTCGTGGCGCGGACGGCCGAGACCGTGAACAAGGACCTGCCCACCGGCGACGTCGAGATCCGCATCGAGGAGATCGCGATCCAGTCCCAGGCGCAGGAACTGCCCATGCCGGTGTTCGGCGAGCTCGACTATCCGGAGGAGACGCGGCTGCGCTATCGCTTCCTCGATCTGCGCCGCGAGCGTCTCCACAAGAACATCACGCTGCGCTCGAACGTGATCCAGTCGATCCGCAGGCGCATGGTCGCCCAGGGCTTCACCGAGTTTCAGACGCCGATCCTGACGGCCTCGAGCCCCGAAGGCGCGCGCGACTTCCTCGTGCCGTCGCGCATGCATCCCGGCAAGTTCTATGCGCTGCCGCAGGCGCCGCAGCAATTCAAACAGCTCATCATGGTCGCGGGCTTCGACCGCTACTTCCAGATCGCACCCTGCTTCCGCGACGAGGATGCACGCGCCGACAGAAGCCCCGGCGAGTTCTATCAGCTCGATCTCGAGATGAGCTTTGTCACGCAGGACGACGTCTTCGCCGCCGTCGAACCCGTGCTTGCGGGCGTGTTCGAGGAATTCGCGAATGGCCGCGGTGTTTCCAAGCCGCCGTTCCGGCGTATTCCTTACGCGGAATCGATGCTCAAATACGGCGTCGACAAGCCCGACCTGCGCAATCCGATCATCATCGCCGATGTGAGCCACGTGTTCGCGCGCGAGGATGTTTCGTTCAAGGCGTTCAAGGGCAAGACGGTGCGCGCCATCCCGGCGCCGGGTGCGGCCACCCAGCCGCGGTCCTTCTTCGACAAGCTGAACGACTGGGCGCGCGGCGAGATGGGTGCGGCGGGCCTGGGCTATGTTGTTTTCGAAGAAGAGGGCGGCGCGCTGGTCGGCAAAGGGCCGATCGCGAAATTCATTCCGGCGGCAGCGCAGGCGGAAATGGCCGCGGCGGCGGGCGTTAAAGCAGGCGATGCGCTGTTCTTCTCGGCCGACGCGGACGTACAACGCGCGGCATCGCTGGCGGGGCAGGCGCGCATTCGTCTCGGCCGTGAGCTGGGGCTGATCAAGGAAGGTTCGTTCGAGTTCTGCTGGATCGTCGATTTTCCGATGTATGAATGGAACGAGGACGAGAAACGCATCGACTTCTCCCACAACCCGTTCTCGATGCCGAACTTCCCGCGCGAGGAATTTCTCGCGCTCGATCCGAAGAATTCGGCGACGATCCTCGGCATCAATGCCTTCCAGTATGACATCGTCTGCAACGGCATCGAGCTGTCGTCGGGCGCCATCCGCAACCACGATCCCGACGTGATGCTGAAGGCCTTCGAGATCGCGGGCTATGCGCGCGAGGAGACCGAAGTGAAGTTCGCGGGCATGATCAACGCCTTCCGCTGCGGCGCGCCGCCCCACGGCGGCACCGCGCCCGGCATCGACCGCATCGTCATGCTGATCGCGGGCGAAGAAAACCTGCGCGAAGTGACGATGTTCCCGATGAACCAGCAGGCGCAGGACCTGATGATGAACGCGCCCAGCGACGTCTCGCAGAAGCAGCTCCGCGAGTTGCACATCCGCGTGGTGCTGCCGGAGTAGGGATGCTCCGTCTGACCGAAATCAAGTTGCCGCTGGACCATCCGCCGGAAGCGATCGGCGAAGCCGCACGCGCGCGCCTGAAGATTCCGCGTGACGATCTGATTTCCTGCACCGTCTTTCGCCGCGCCCATGATGCGCGCAAGAAATCTGCCATCGCGCTGATCTATTCGCTCGACGTGGAAGTCAAAGGCGAAGCCGCCATCCTGAAGCGCCATGCCGGCGATGCGCATATCAGGCCCGCGCCGGACATGGATTACCGGTTGATCGCTAGGGCGCCCGAACGTCTTGCCTCGCGTCCCATTGTCATCGGCGCGGGGCCATGCGGGTTGTTTGCGGCCCTGGTGCTGGCCCAGATGGGTTTCCGGCCCATCATTCTGGAACGTGGCAAAGTCGTACGGGAACGCACGAAGGACACCTGGCGGCTTTGGCGGAAATCCGTCCTCGATCCGGAGTCCAATGTGCAGTACGGCGAAGGCGGCGCGGGCACATTCTCGGACGGCAAGCTCTACAGCCAGATCAAGGACCCGCGTCATCTCGGTCGCAAAGTTCTCACCGAGTTCGTGAAGGCGGAGGCGCCGCCGGAAATCCTGACCGAGGCCAAGCCGCATATCGGCACGTTTCGTCTGGTCAAGATGGTGGAGAACATCCGCGCAACCATCGAAGCGCTGGGCGGCGAATATCGTTTTCAAAGCCGCGTCGTCGACATCGAAATCGAAACCGCAAAAGACGGCACACGGCGCGTGCGTGGCGTGATGCTGGACGACGGCCGGACGATCGCCACCGACCATGTCGTCCTCGCCATCGGCCACAGCGCGCGCGACACCTTTCAGATGCTGGAAAATCGCGGGGTTTATATCGAGGCCAAGCCGTTCTCGGTCGGCTTTCGTATCGAACATCCGCAATCGCTGATCGACGTCGCGCGTTTTGGACCGGCCGCGGGCAATCCGCTTCTGGGCGCGGCGGATTACAAGCTGGTGCATCACGCCGCGAACGGGCGCGACGTCTACAGCTTTTGCATGTGCCCCGGCGGCACGGTGGTGGCCGCAACGTCGGAGGAAGGCCGTGTCGTCACCAACGGCATGAGCCAGTATTCGCGTGCCGAGCGGAATGCCAATGCCGGTATCGTCGTCGGCATCACGTCCGCCGATTATCCCGGTGGACCGCTTGAAGGTGTTGCCTTTCAACGCCGCTGGGAATCGGCAGCGTTCGAGGCCGGAGGACGTACATACGCCGCACCCGCGCAGCGCGTGGGCGATTTTATTGCCGGAAGGCCGTCCGAGAGTTTGGGAAGCGTCGTGCCATCCTACAAACCGGGTGTTGTGCCGACCGACCTTTCGACATGCCTTCCCGAATACGCCATCGCCGCGATCCGCGAGGCGCTTCCCGCTTTCGGACGTCAGATCCGCGGCTTCGACATGGAAGACGCCGTGTTGACCGGCGTGGAGACGCGCACGTCGTCGCCTATCCGCATCAAGCGCGATGAGACATTCCAAAGCCTGAACACCAGGGGATTGTTTCCCGCAGGCGAAGGCGCGGGCTATGCCGGCGGTATACTGTCCGCCGGCGTGGACGGCATCAAGATCGCCGAAG
>Ga0181525_10002062_pt1 | contig 16806 bp, 17 predicted proteins | sample PEATcosm2014_Bin_48_FD_121100 | JGI IMG/M metagenome (GOLD analysis project Ga0181525, IMG submission 121100) | Peatland microbial communities from MTU Mesocosm Facility, Houghton, MI, USA - PEATcosm2014_Bin06_10_metaG | ecosystem: Environmental > Terrestrial > Soil > Wetlands > Peat | place...
GCCGACATTTTCGACCCGGACATGGCCCTTGACCCGGGCCAGGTCGACGCGGACGGGGCGGGTTGGCTCGGCGATCTCGACCGGCAGGTCCAGGTACTCGAAGATCCGCGCGAACAGGGCCAGCGAGCTGATCACCGAGACGCTGGTGCCGAGCAAGCCGGTGATCGGCCGGAACAGGCTGTTCTGCAGGGTGGTGAAGGCGATCAGGGTGCCGATGCTGACGGTGCCCGCGGTGACCGGCAGGCCGGCGGCGAGGTAGATGATGGCGGGGATCGCGGCGAAGATGATGCTCAGCGAGGCCATCCGCCAGCGCCCGGCCAGCTGGGAGCGGAGCTCCAGGTCGATCAGGCGGGCCGAGGAGTCGGCGAACCGCCGGACCAGCGACGGGCCGGTGCCCATCGTCTTGGCCAGCTGGACGCCGTTGATCGACAGGCCTTCCTCGATCGTCACGTTGAGGTCGGCGAGCTCGCGCTGCTGCTGGGTGGTGATGGCGCGGCGCATCCTGGCGACCTTACGGGTCAGGAAGATGGCCGGCGGCATGACCACGAGCGAGATCAGCGACAGCCGCCAGGACAGCGCGGCCATCGCGACGACGCTGGCCACCGCGGTGGTGAGGTTCGAGGCGATCGAGGTCGCGGTCGAGGTCACGACCGATTCCATGCCGCCGATGTCGTTCTGGATGCGGGACTGCACCTCGCCGGTGCGAGTGCGGGTGAAGAACGCGATCGACTGCCGCTGCAGGTGGGTGAAGACGCTGGTGCGCAGCTCGTGCATGACGTGCTGGCCGACCTTGGTGCTGATCCAGGTCTGGACGACGCCGAACGCCGAGGTGACGGCGGCGACCGCGACCATCCCGATGACCAGCCAGACCAGCAGCCGCAGGTTCCGGCCCGGCAGCGCGGTGTCGATGACCGCTCGGAGCAGGAACGGCGAGGCCAGCCCGACCACGGAGGAAGCCGCGATGATCGCGGTGACGATGGCGAGCTGCCATCGGTAGGGGCGGAACAGCCGCCCGATGCGGCGCAGCGACACCTCGTGTGCCTGCGCCTTTTCCGCGGCGGTGACGGTCCTGGGGCCGCGGTCCCGGCCGGGCTTATCCCGGTTCATGTGGGGTGATGCCAAGGGGCGGTTCCTTTCGTCGGGTGCCTTGGTGAGGTGGCTCTTTGATGAGGTTACCTCAATATGAGGGTATAGCACCAAAACCTGCTACCGTATTCCCATGACCTCCGACCGCGGCGAAGCGGCCCGGCCCGAGCCCCCCGACCCAGCCAGCGCTGATGCGGCCAACACTGATGCGGCCAGCACCGGCCCGGCGGGCGACGAGGCGCTGGCCGACGCGTTCGGGGCGGTCGCGCGTCAGCTTCGCGAGAGGTCGGCCGAGACGCTGGCGCCGTGGGGTATCACCCCGGCCCACCTGCGCGCCCTGCGCACCCTGGCCAGGCACGGGACGATGCGGCTGTCCGAGCTGTCCGATCGGCTGGAGATCGCGCCGCGCACCGCCACCGAGGTCGTGGACGCGCTCCAGGCCAGTGACCTGGTCCGGCGCCGCGCCGACCCGGGCGACCGGCGCGCCACCCTGGTCGAGGTGACCGACCACGGCGGCGAGATCCTGGCCGAGATCCGCGGCGCCCGCGGACTCGAAGCCGGGCGCGTCTTCGGCCGCCTCAGCCCGGCCGACCGCGCCGAACTGGCCCGCATCCTCGGCAAGCTCCGGGACTGATTACAGCGGGAGGCGCTTCTTGGCCTGCTCGTAGAGGTCGGCGGGGAGTGGGCCACGCTGCGCGACGGCGATGTTGCTGGCCAGGTGGGCCGGGTTCGACGTGCCGACGATCGTGGTCGACAGGCCGGGATGGCTGAGCGTGAAGCGCAGGACGAACTCCATGTTGCTCATGCCCGCCTCGGTCAGCAGGTCGGCGATGCCGGAGGCCTCCCAGTTCCGCTGGGCGAGGCCCGGGTCCTGGCTAAACGGCCCGGTCCGCCAGTTCTTGTCCTCCGCCGGGGCGCCGCGCGCCGCGCCGCCCCTGATGAACGTGCCCGCGCCGGCGTCGGCGGCCTCGGTGATGAGTTCCTCGTGATCGCGCTGGACCGCCGAGTACGGGATCTGGAAGACGTCGAAGACGCCCATCGCGATGTGATCGGGCAGGTTCGGCAGGATGCCCGACATGCCGATGAAGCGGACCTTGCCTTCGGCCTGGAGGTCGTGAAGCGTCTGCACCGTGTGGTTCTCCTCGAGCGTCGCCCGGCTCGGTGACGCGTGCACCTGGAGCAGGTCGAGGCGGTCGGTGCGCAGCCGCCGCAGCGACTGCTCGACGTCGGCGCGGACATTCCCCGGGCTGTAGTCATGCGGATAGGGCGGCACCGCGTCGGCCGGGAGCACGAGCGGGCACCCGCACTTGGAGGCGAGGAAGAACTCGTCCCGGCGGTGGCCGATGTAGTTGCCCATCAACTCCTCGCTGCGGCCGTAGTCGGGCGAGGTGTCGATCAGGTTGATGCCGCCGTCGAGGACCGCGTTCAGCACGCGGCCAGCGTCGGAGTCCGCGATCTCGGGACCGCGTGGCCTGCCTCTGAGCTCCATGGCGCCGTAGCCGAGAATGGTCACGTCCGCGCCGGTACGGCCGAGGGTTCGCGTCATGATCGTCATGGACCCCACGCTATCCCGGCGGATCCGGGAGCGGCCGCGGGGCAACCCCGAACGGGCGGTGGTATCACTTCCACGTCAGCCTGCGCCGGCCCTGGGTGGCGAGCGGCGTCAGCCGGGCAGCGGACGGTCAGTCGGGGCTGCGCCCGGTGAGCAGGTCGTGGGCTCGCAATGCGAACCACAGTTCCGCCAGGTCCGCGGTCCTGGTCAGGCCGCGGCCGGTGAGCTGCTCGATCTTCCTGATGCGGTAGCCGAGCGTCTGCTTGTGGATGTGCAGGTCCGCCGCGGCCAGCTGCCACGATCGGTCGTGCCGCAGCACGGTCCGAAGCGTGCCGGTGTAGGCCGTATCGTGCTCGGCGTCGTGGGCGATCAGCGGGCCGAGGATCCGTGATACCAGAGCCTGGGCCTCGGTCACGCTCCTCGGCAGCAGCAGGGTCGTCTGGTCTCCGTACCTGACCAGTGTCTTGCTCTCCGCCTCGGCAACGCCGAGTGCCCATCGGGCCTCTTGCACCGCTTCGGTCAGGCGGGCCGCCGTGGCGATGCGGGCGCTGCCGCCGATGGCCCGCGCGGAGTCCGCAAGCGCGGGCGCGAGATGCGTGTCCACCGCCGTCTCGGGCAGCACCACATGGAGCAGCTGATCCCGGGCCACCAGCAGGTATGGCTGGTGCGATCGGGCCAGCTTGCGGCATAGCTCGTCACCGTCTTGGTCGTCGCCGGCCCTGGCAACGGCCAGCACGCTCGCGGCCAGGTTCAGCCCAGTGTCGGCGATCAGCGACCCGGCCAGGCGAGGATCGATCCCGTGGTCGAGCAACTGGCTCAGCAGGTCGGTGCCGAGCCTCCGCTGCCGGTCCTGCATGGCCGCGAGCTGGGCGAGCTCGAGCGCTCCGCCGGTCGCGATGTGGTGGAGCAGGACCAGGCTGGGCAGCTCGCCGTTGACCGGCTCGGCGATGAGCACGGTCGGCTGGGCGCCGGGTACCTCGACGGCGAACGCGACCTGCTCTTCCGGCCCTGCCTGCAACCCGTTCAGGGCCCGCGGCCCGTTCAGGCGCAGCACGCCGGGGATCGCGTTCCCGTGGGCGGCGTAACTGGCCACCAGCAGCTGCGCGAAGGCCGTGGATTCGCCGTCACCGAACAGCGACAACCCGGTTTCCGGATCGACCAGGTACAGCCGGACGCCTAGTTCCTCACCGAGCCGGCGGAACGTCTCCGGCCCGGGACGCCCGGCGATGACCGACGTCCGCAACAGCTCATAGAGCCGGGCCACCAGGCCGAGCAGGCGCGCCTCCTCCCGGCCGTTCGCGTCGGCGACGGCCCGGGCCACCGCGGTGAACGGCACGCTGTAGGGAACCGAGATCAGCGGGAAGGCGAGCTCGTCGGCTCGCCGGGCGACCTGCACGGATACCGGCGGGCCGCCCATGCCCACCCCGATGCCCATGCCGCTTGCGCCGGTTTCCGCGAGTCGTTCGAGGAACCTGACCTGGGCGACGTCCCCGGGGATCAGGCCCTCCTGGTTGGTGAGCAGAAGCTCGGCAGGTTCCAGCCATTGCCAGGGGTTGGGCAGGTCTGAGCTGTGCACCCAGCTGATCTGCCGGTCGAGGCCGTCCGCGCCGGCGGTCAACGTCAGCCGCAGGTGCGGGAGCTGCAGCAGCTCACGGACCGTGATAGACATCCGGCCTTCATACCGCAGTATGAGACCGCGCGTAAAGTCTGCGTCCAAGTCGGATGGCTGCTACCTGCGCAAAACCGTACTGTCGCCAGCAATACGAGCGCTGGAGCCGCCGATGACTCAGGTCGAACCGCCCCAGCCCGGTACCGGGCTCAGGAGCAGCACCGTGCCGCCCGGGCCGATCTCATGGCCTGCCGGGGTAACCGCGGCGGCCTGTCTCACCTTTGACATGGACGCCGAGGCGGCGGTGCTGACCGCCGACATCTCCTCGGTGGGGCGGATGAGCCCGATGAGCCACCAGTCCTACGGCCCGCTGGTGGGCGTGCCGCGGATCCTGGCCCTGCTCAAACGGCACGATCTGCGGGCGACCTTCTTCATCCCCGGCTACTCGGCGCACCGGTACCCGGACGTGGTGCGCGCCGTGGCCGAGGCGGGCCACGAGATCGCGCACCACAGCTACTTCCACGAGAACACGATCGGCATGGACGCCAAGACCGAGGCCGACATGCTCGACCTGGGGCTGCGGGCGCTGCGCGAGGTGGCCGGCGTCCGGCCCGAAGGGTACCGCGCGCCGATGTGGGAGATGAACTTCCACACCCCGGCTCTGCTGGCCGAACGCGGCTTCCGCTACGACTCCAGCCTGATGGACTCCGACCATCCGTATGTGCTTGCGGTTGACGGGGGCGCGTCGCTGGTCGAGGTGCCGGTGTCGTGGGGCCTGGACGACTGGGAGCAGTACGCGTTCCTGCCCGACCTGATCGGCTCCGGGGTCATCGAGAGCCCGGCCAAGGCGCTTGAGATGTGGACGCTCACCTCCAATTCGCTGGGCCAGCGGCCGGTCAGGGACTTCAAGTTCCGCTCGGCGTTCGGCCTGTCCTTTGCCGACCTGTCTCCCATCGTCGGCATCTACACGGTCTTCGCGATCGGCCTGATCGCGGCCGGGCCGGCCTTCCTGTGGGCCTTCCCGCTGGTGCTGATCGGGCAGCTGATGGTGTGCGGGGTGTTCGGCAACCTGGTCTCCAAGTGGCCGCTGCAGGGCAGCGTCTACGCCTGGTCGCGCGAGCTGGTCGGCCCCAGGTACGGATGGTTCACCGGCTGGGCCTACATGTGGGGGCTTACCCTCACGCTCGCGGTCCTGCCGATCACCGCCGCGCCCTACATCCTGAGCGCGGCGGGGGTGAACGCGCCGTCCCAGATCGTCGTCGAGCTGGTCGGCATCGGGGTGCTGCTGTTCGGGTCGATCGCCAACGCGCTTGGCGGGCGGCTGCTGCGGGGCCTGATCTACATCGCGCTGGCCTGCGAGCTGATCGCCTCCGCGGGAATCGGCATCACGCTGCTTGCCTTCCACCACATCAACCCGCTGTCGATCATCTTCAGCGGCGGCGGGACCGCGCACGGCGCGAGCTGGCTGGTCGGCCCGTTCCTGCTGCCGGTGGCGTACATCGCCTACTCGTTCATCGGCTTCGAGGCCTCCGCCTCGATCGGCGAGGAGGTGCAGGAGTCGCGCAAGGTGCTGCCCAAGGCGGTCGTGCTCTCGCTGGCGGTCGGCGGGGTGCTGGTCATCATCGCCTGCCTCGGCATCGTCCTGGCCATACCGGACGTGTCCGCGGCGGTCTCCGGCAAGGACACCAACCCGATCGCCACCACCTTGGTCCACGCCTACGGATCGGGATCCGGGCGCACGCTGCTGATCGCGCTGGCGATCGGCTTCACCTCCAGCATGATCGCGGTCCAGACGGCGGTCACCCGCGCGATCTGGGCCAGCGCCAGGGACCGGCTGCTGCCGGGGACTCGCGTGCTCGGCAAGCTGTCCGGCCGGGAACACCTGCCCCGCTACGCGATCGGCCTGACCGTCATCATCGCCGGCGCGCTGGTCTTCGCCGGCGCGTCCAAGATCTTCGCGCTGCTGGTGTCGTTCTCGGCGTTCGGCTTCATCCTGTCGTACTACCTGCCGATCATCGCGCTGGGCTACAAGCAGTGGCGCGGCCAGTCACCCACGGCCGACGGGTGGGGGGCGCGCTGGATCCGCGTGATCACGGCCATCGCCGTGGTCTGGCTGACCGCCGAGATCGTGAACCTGCTGTGGCCCCGGGATGTCAACAGCGAGTGGTACCTGAACTGGGGCGCCATCATCATGACCGGGGTGCTCGGCGTGCTCGGCCTGCTGATCTGCCTGCGGTCCTTCCGGCCGGGCTCGCCCGCCATGATGGCCCAGCGCACGGACGTGGTGGCGGCCGAGGAGGAGTCGTGACGTCCGTCGGCACGGGCGACCGGGTCGCCCTGGTCAGCGGTGCGGCCAGCGGCATCGGCCGGGCCTGCGCGGAGGCGATGGGGCGGTCGGGCTGGCGGACGGCCGGGATCGACCTGAACGCGTCGGATACCGACCTGTCACTGCAGGCCGACGTGTCGGACCGGGCCGCCGTCGCGGCGGCGGTCGATCGGGTCGCCGAACGATTCGGGCGGATCGACCTCCTGGTCACCGCGGCCGGCTACTACGAGGAAGGCATCGACGTCGCCGACATCACCGTGGCCCGGTGGGACCGCATGCTCGCGGTGATCCTCGGCGGCACGGTGAACTGCTGCGCCGCGGTGCTGCCGCACATGCTGAGCCGGGGCGAGGGCGCCATCGTGGCGATCTCCTCGGAGCTCGCCCTGGCCGGCAGCGCCACCGACCTGCACTACGTGGCGGCCAAGGGCGCCGTGCTCGGCCTGATCAAGTCGCTGGCCATGGAGGTCGCGCCGACCGCCATCCGGGTCAACGCGGTGGCGCCCGGACCGACCGACACGCCGCTGCTGGCAGCGGACTCGCTGTGGCGCGAGCCCGACTACCTGGCCACGCTGCCGCTAGGCCGCCTGGTCAGGCCCGAGGAGATCGCTTCGGCCGTGTACTACCTGGCTACCGAGGGGTCGATGTACTGTGGCGAGGTCCTCTCGCCCAACGCCGGGGCGGTGATCTGACGTGACCTCTGTCGCTCTCATCACCGGGGCGGCGCAGGGCCTTGGCCGGGTGACCGCCCTGCGGCTGGCCGCCGACGGCTTCACGGTGGCGGTCAACGACGTCACCGACGACGGCCGGCTGACCGAACTGGCCGAACGGACCGGCGGTCTCGCGGTCCCCGCCGACATCGCGGATCCTTTGACCGGCCCGGCCATGGTCGCGGCCGTGACCGACCGGCTCGGGCCGGTGCAGGTCCTGGTGGCCAACGCCGCGGCGATGGCGATGAGCCCGTTCCTCGAGGCCAAGCCCGACGAGTGGTGGCGCCAGATCGACGTCAACCTCTCCGGCCACTTCCGGATCATCCAGGCGGTCATCCCCGGCATGCGCGCCCTGGGTCACGGCCGGATCGTCGTCATCAGCTCCGGCTGGGGCGTGATCGGACACCCCAACGCCACCGCCTACGCCGCGTCCAAGGCCGGGCTGATCGCGCTGACCAAGGGCCTGGGCCGCGAACTTGGGCCGCAGGGGATCCTCACCAACGCGATCGCGCCGTCCTTCATCGACACCGAGCAGTTGCGGGTCGACGCCGACGACGCCGGCCTCACCCTGGACGAGATGCGCCGGGTCTACAGCGACCTGATCCCGGTCCGCCGGCTCGCCAGCCCGGAAGACATCGCCGCGGCGGTGGCGTTCCTGGCCGGGCCGGGATCGAGCGCGATCGTCGGGCAGGTGCTGCAACCCAACGGGGGCGTGACCCGGACCCGGGCCTGACCCCTGGTGATCACAGATGGGAGATTCGCATGCCTGGGCACGTGAGCGAGCCGGTCGGGCCGGTCGACGGCAGGAAGGTGCCGCGGTTCGCGGGCTCCGGGTCGTTCGGCCGGCTGCCCGAGATCGACCGGGTCTCCGACTACGACGTCGCCATCCTCGGTGCCCCGTTCGACACCGGTACCTCCTACCGGCCCGGAGCCCGGTTCGGCCCGATGGCCGTCCGGCAGGCATCCCGGCACCTACGGCCCGGTCATCACGTCGAGCTGGACTGCGCCCCGTTCTCGGCCATCCAGGTGGTGGACGCCGGCGACGTGCCGGTTACGCCGTTCTCGATCGACGAGGCCATGGGACAGATCGCCGGGCACGCCGCTGACCTGCTGCGCGGCGACCGGAAGGTGATCGCGATCGGCGGCGACCACACGATCGCGCTGCCGATGCTGCGGTCGGCGACCCGCGCGCACGGCCCGGTCGCCCTGGTCCACTTCGACGCGCACCTGGACACCTGGGACACCTACTTCAACGCGCCGACCACGCACGGGACCATCTTCCGGCGGGCGTTCGAGGAGGGTTTGCTGGTCGAGGATCACTCGATGCACGTGGGCATCCGGGGCCCGATCTACGGCCGGGCCGACCTCGACGACGACCTGCGGTTCGGCTTCCGCACCATCAGGGCCAGCGACATCGACACGCTCGGCGTGGCCGGGGCGATCGGCGCGATCGCCGAGCGGGTGGGCGACCTGCCGGTCTACCTGTCCATCGACATCGACGTGCTCGACCCGGCCTTCGCGCCGGGCACCGGGACGCCGGAGGCGGGCGGGCTGTCCAGCCGGGAACTGCTGCGGGTGCTGCGCGGCCTGACCAGCCTCAACCTGGTCAGCGCCGACCTGGTCGAGGTGTCCCCCGCCTACGACCACGCCGAGATCACCTCGATCGCCGCCGCGACGGTGATCTTCGACATCCTCGCCCTGCTGGCCAGGCGGGTCTTATGAGCGCGGATTTCGACGTCATCGTCATCGGCGGCGGGCTGTCCGGCGGCCTGCCCGCCGCGGCGTACCTGCAGAAGGCCGGCCTGCAGGTGCTGATCGTCGAGGCCAACTCCGAACGTGGAACGTTCTGCTGCACCCACGAGACCGAGGCGTCTCCCATGATCACGTGTCCTTTTGCTCCGATAATGACGCCTAACGGCACACGATCATGACTTCGTCTTTCAGGGCGGCTTAACGATGAGCGAGATTTCCGAGTCGACGGTGCCTGACCTCGTGCTGCGCGGCGGGCGGGTCATCGATCCCGAGTCCGGCCGTGACGAGATCGCCGACGTCGCGATCGCGAACGGCAGCGTGGTGGCGCTAGGCACCGGCCTCGCGCCGGCCGCGCTCGAACTCGACGCCGCCGGCCACGTCGTCACCGCCGGCTTCATCGACCTGCACAGCCACGTCAACGGCATCGCCGGCCTGCGGCTGCAGGCCCTGGACGGCGTCACCACCGCGCTCGAGCTGGAAGCCGGTGTCACGCCGGTGGCGGCAGCCTACGAGCGCGCGAGCCGGGACGGCAGGCCGGTCAACTTCGGATTCGCCGCGTCCTGGGCGCTCGCTCGGATGGAAGCCGTCGCGGGCATCCGGCTCGACGGGCGGCTCGAGGTGTTCCTGGCGAACATCGCGACCTCCGCCTGGCAGCAGCAGGCGACTGCGGCGCAGGTGGCGACCGTGCTTTCCCGGCTGTCGGCCGATCTCGCCGACGGCGCGCTCGGCATCGGCATCCTCGTCGGGTACGCGCCGGGCTGCGATCCCGGCGAGTACCTCCAGGTCGCGGCGCTTGCGGCGGCCGCCGGGGTGCCGACCTTCACGCACGCGCGCGACATGATCGAGATGGTGCCGGGCGCCAGGATCGACGGTGCCGAGGAGATAGTCCGGGCGGCCGACGAGACCGGCGCGCGGATGCACTACTGCCATCTCAACAGCACGTCCCAGCGTCACGTGGACCGGGTGCTCGACCTGGTGGGCCGCGCGCAGCAGGCCGGTTCCCTGGTGACCACGGAGGCCTACCCGTACGGCTCCGGGATGACCGGCATCGGTGCCGCGTTCCTCGCGCCCGAGCGATTGGCCGAGCGCGGCATGACGCCGCGGTCGCTGACCTACGTGCCGACCGGGGAACAGGTGGCCAGCGCGGACCGGCTCAGGGAGCTGCGCGCGACCGATCCGGGCGGGCTGGTCATCATCCGGCTGCTCGATGAGGATGACCCGGACGACCGGCGGCTCCTGCTGAGCTCGCTGACCTTCCCCGGCGCGATGGTCGCCAGCGACGCCATGCCGCTGACCTGGTCCGGCCCGGCTCCGGACCCGATGAGCTGGCCGCTTCGCGCGGATGCCGTCACCCACCCGCGGACGGCGGGCACCTTCAGCCGCGCGCTGCGGACGCTGGCCCGCCGCGACGGTCCGCTGGGCCTGACAGAAACGCTGCGGCGGTGCAGCCTGCTGCCCGCCCAGCTGCTGCAAGGCCACGTGCCCGCCATGCGCCGCAAGGGACGGCTGCAGCCCGGATGCGACGCGGACATCGTGGTGTTCGACCCCGATACCGTGACCGACCAGGCGACCTACCTGGCGAGTACCCGACCGTCATCCGGCATCAGGCACGTACTGGTGAACGGCACTCCGGTGGTCAGGGAAGGCGAGCTCGTCCTGGATGCGCTGCCAGGTAAGCCGGTCAGGGCTTCGGCCTCCTAGCGGCCTCGTAGCTCAGGCCCGGGCGAGGCCGAGTTCGGCGGCGGTGTGGCGGGTGATCGCCCCGGCGTCGTCGGCGATGGTGATCAGGGTGCAGCCGGCGTCGCGGTACCGGCGGGCGGTGACACCATCGGTGGCGTGCACCCCGACCGGCTAGAGGCCGTCGACGCCGTCGACGGGCCGCGCCATACAGGGGCTCGCGGGCGACGAGCCGAGAGCGGAAGGCAGCGGCGCTTGGCATGGAGACAGCGAACCACATCCCCTCAGGGTCCGGACTGCCGATTTCTGCGGAAGATCGGGCCTATCGTGCACCAGCCCCGATCAACCAGCTGTGGCGCCACGAGGGCGGCCCCACCCGGCCGTCGCGGCCAGGAGGACTACGGCCAGTGCGATGAGCGCCGGTTCGATGGCGAATGCCGGGCCGACGCCCCAGGCGTCGGCCATCACGCTGAGCGCGAATGGCGCGGCCATGACCGCGATGCCGGCCAGCACTTGAGTCCTGGCCGCCGCCCGGCCGCTGTCGCCGGGCGCGGCGGACATGGCCAGGCCGAGGGTGAGCGGGTAGAGGTTGGCGACGCCGAGTCCGGTAACGAACAGCTGGCCCTCGGCGCGCTGCACGCCGCCCGGGCGCTTGGCCTGGCCGTCCCGGCGCAGCTGTCCGTCACCGGGTTCGACGACATCCCCGCCGCGGCGACCGCCGATCCGCCGCTGACCACGATCCGCCAGCCGCTGCGCGAGCGCGGCCAGGCGATCGGCACCCTGATCGCCGCCCTGATCGCCGGCGTCGCCGCGGGCCCGCTCCCGCCGGTCACCGAGTTCGGCACCGAACTGGTCGTCCGCGCCAGCACCGCTCCAGTGCAGCCGAAGTGATCAGCGTCCTGTCGCTGTCGCGTTCGGGAATTCAAAATAATTATTCAGAACGGACGGTGGTATCACTTCCACGTCAGCCTGGCACGGACCCCGGCGCCCGGGAAGCCGGGTTAGCTTTGGCTGTTGAACCGCTTCGGCCGCCGCGACGTGAAGAATGTGACGTGACAAAACTTCTGTGGCCGTTCGGGCATTAGATGGGACCGACCCGATGAGTGCGGAGCTTGAGCTGACCGAGTGGCGGCGCGTGGTCGCCGAGCTGTACGCGGCGGTACGAGCCGAAGACGATCCGGAGCGCGGGCACGCACTGTGGCGGCAGGGTCGGGATGAGCTGTTCCGGTCGCACCCGCAGAGCCCGCTGCCGCCGGGCGACACGCTGCGCGAGACCGGCGTGCCGTACTGGCCCTACGATCCGCGGCTGCGGTTCGATGTGCCGTTGGCTGCGGCTGAGGAGGACATCTCGCTGTCCGTGCCGACCAGCGATGGCGTGATCCCGATGACCCGTCTGGGCCGGGTGCACCTGCCCGCGCCGGTGGATGCGGTCATCGACGTGTGGTGGCTGCGGCAGTACGCCGGCGGCCTGTTCCTGCCGCTGCGCGATGGCACGGCGGGCGAGTCGAGTTACGGCGGCGGCCGGTACGCGCTCGATACCGCCAAGGGAGCCGACCTGGGCGGGCGGCCAGGCCGGCTGATCGTCGATCTGAACTTCCTTTACCATCCCTCGTGCCGGTACAACGACGCCTGGGTGTGCCCGCTGGCGCCGCCGGGGAACACGATCGGCACACCGGTCAGCGCGGGAGAGCGGCTGCGGTTACCGGTTTGGCTGGCGAGGCGGTCCGGACGGCGGGCCTGGCGCCGAGCATCCCGGCGTCGAGATCGTCGTGCTCACCACGTACGTGGACGACACGTCCGTCCTCGAGGCGCTCCGGGCCGGCGCGCGCAGCTATCTCACCAAGGACGCGGACCGCACCGACATCGCGCGGGCGCTGCAGGCCGCGGTCGGCGGCCTGACCCAGCGCGAGGCCGAGATCCTCGGCCTGATCGCCCAGGGTCTGACCAACGGCGAGATCGCGGAGCGCCTGTTCCTCAGCAACCACACGACAAAGACCCACATCAACCGCATCTTCGCCACGACCGGCTCCCGTGACCGGGTAGCCGCGATCGGCTACGCCCAGCGCCACACCATCGGCTAGGCGTCTGCTGGGCTCCGGGTACCTTCGGGAGCATGGAACTCCACGTCGGGTGCGCGATGTGGAGCTACACGGCCTGGCAAGGCCGTTACCTGCCTGAGTCGCTGTCGCCGCGGGAGCGGCTGCGCGCCTACGCGAGCTGGTGCAACGCGGTGGAGGGAAATACCACCTTCTATGCGACTCCCGCTCTCGGCACGGTGGCGTCATGGGCCGAGCAGACCGCCCCTGACTTCCGGTTCATTCTCAAGCTGCCGAAAACGATCACCCACGAGCACCGCCTCGCCGACGTCGGCGACCCGCTCCGTGCGTTCCTGGCCGCGATCGAGCCGCTCGGTCCGCGGGTGCATGCACTCTGGATTCAGCTGCCAGCGTCTTTCGGCCCCGCCGACCTCGGCACGCTGGACGGTTTCCTGCACCGCCTCCCGCCCGAGCACCGGTATTGCGTCGAGGTCCGGCACCGCGCGTTCTTCATCGATCCGCAATGGGAGCGGCGGCTTGAGCGGGCTCTCGGTGACGTCGGCGCGGAATGGGTGAGCTTCGATACCACCGTCCTGTTCGCCGACCCTCCGGCCAGCGACGCCGAGCGGGAGTCGTGGCGGAAGAAGCCGCGCCTGCCCCGCCGGTCGCGGGCACTCACGTCCCATCCGATTGTCCGTTACATCGGCCGGGACGACCCAGCCCGGACGGTCGCGGGTTGGCAGCCGTGGCTCGACACGGTGGCCGGCTGGCTGCGCGAGGGCCGTTCCCCGACCGTCTTTATCCACACCCCCGACAACATCGACGCGCCGGATCTAGCGCGCCGGTTCCACGCAGACGTGCGGGCACGGGTACCCGGGATCGAGCCGCTCCCGGAGCCGGTCCCGGCCGGACCGGCGACCCTGTTCTGAGCCTCAGTCCGCGTGAATCGGGACCATACGCGTTGACGGAAGCAGGGGCTTGCGCCACAGTCGGGGAGGTGGGTGTGACCCGTCGTGCGACCGTTGCTTTCGTGGCGCTTGCGGCTGCCGACACGCTGCTGGCGGCGACCGGACACGATCGGCGGCGCTGGCTGACCAAGCCGCTGCTGATGCCGGTGCTGATGATGGGCCGCGACCGCCCGGCGCAGCGGGCGCTCGCCCTGGGCGGCGCGGGTGACGTGGCCTTGCTCGGCAGCGGCGAAACCGCCTTTACGGCCGGGCTGGCGTGTTTCCTGGCCGGCCACGTGGCCTGGATCATCGCCCTGCGCCAGCGTCCCGGCGGCGGGCGCCTGCGCGACCGGCCAGTCCTGGCCGCGCCCTACGTGGCGGCGTTCGGCGTGCTGAACGCCTATTTGTGGAAGCGCACCGGTAAAGACCGCCTGCCGGTCGTCGCCTATAGTGCCGCGCTGCTCGCGATGTCCCTGACGGCGCTGGATTCCGGCTCACCGCGGACGGCCACGGGCGGCGTGCTCTTCCTGGCCTCAGACACCTTGCTGGCGCTGGAGAAGTTCGGTGACCTGCACCTCCCCGCGCACGAGGCCCTGGTGATGGCGACCTACACCAGCGCTCAGGCACTGCTCGCCGGGGGATGATGAGGGTATGCGCCATGATCCCGAGGAGAAGCCGGTGCTGCCGGAACAAAGCGATGAAGAAGCCGGCATCGGCTGGGGGGAGGCTCCCGAGCCGGACGATCAGGAGCGCCTGCGCCGGGACCGCCCGCCGCACTGGGACCAGTGAGCACTGGCCTGTGAAGATCACAGCATGCCCACCTTGATCGCGCGCCGGAACAGGGCGTGAGGCGGGTTGCCACTTACTCGGTCGCTGCGGGCACTGCTGCTGTTCGTGTGCGCGCTCGGGCTCGTCGACACGATCTTCTTCACCGCGCTGACGCCGCTGCTGCCGCATTACACGCAGATGGCGCACCTGTCCAAGGCGGGTGCCGGGATCCTGGTCGCGGGCTACCCGGTAGGCACCCTGGTCGGGGCGCTTCCGGGCGGGCTGCTCACCGGGCGCCTGGGCTACCGGGGGACCGTGCTGCTCGGGCTGGCGCTGATGGGGGTCTCGACGCTGGTCTTCGGCTGGGCGTCGACGGCGACGGTGCTGGACTCCGCCCGGTTCGTGCAGGGCCTGGGCGGGGCGTGCACCTGGGCCGGCGGCATGGCCTGGCTGGCGACCGAGGCGCCGCCGGAACGGCGCGGCGAGATGATCGGGACGGCCATGGGAGCGGCCGTCGGCGGGGCGCTGTTCGGGCCGGTGGTGGGAGCGATCGGCTACGAGATCGGCACCGGGCCCGCGTTCGCCAGCGCCGCGGTGGCGGGCGGGGTGCTGATGGTCGTGGCGTTCGCCGTACCCGCGCCGCGCGACGCGGTCCCGCAACGGCTGCGCGAGGCGTTCGCCGCGGTCGGTGACCGCAAGGTGGGCATGGGGCTGTGGCTGACGCTGCTGGCGGGCATGGCGTTCGGCGTCCTTGATGTGCTCGCGCCGCTGCGGCTGGCCAGGCTCGGAGTCACCGCCCTGGTCATCGCCGGGACGTTCCTGGCCTCCGCCGGTCTGGAGGCGGGACTGTCGCCGACCGTTGGACGGGTGGCCGACCGCCGCGGCGCCAGCGTATCGGTCAGGTTCTCGCTTGCCGGCGCGGTAGCGATCAGCCTGCTGGCGCCCACGCTGCCGTCGGCGTGGGCGCTCATCCCGGTGCTCGTGGTGGGCATGCCCTTCTTCGGCACGCTGTTCACCCCGGGCATGGCACTGGTGAGCGAGGGAGCCCATGACCAGCGGCTCGACCAGGGACTGGCCTTCGGCCTGGCCAACCTCGCCTGGGCCACCGGCCAGGCCGTGGCCGCCTCCGGCAGCGGCGCACTCGCAGAGGCCACCTCGGACCTGGTCCCTTACTCAGTGCTCGCGGCTACCTGCCTGGTAACCCTCGGGCTAATCCGGATCAGGCGCCGCCCGGCGGCAGCAGGCAGGCCCTCGACAGATACCACGGCCCGTTCGGAAAAATAAGGCGCCGCCGACGATGTTCTCGCCGACGCCAGCCAGATCGCCGGGCTCCCCGGTCAGTGCGCGATCGGATGGGCGCCGGGAGCCATCGCGGACGCCGCCGTCGCGGCGGGCAGGCCCGGGCTTGCCCGGGCCGCGGCGGCGGCCATCACGTGGCCCGAATACCAGGCGACCGCCATGGCCGCGATCGCGTGCGTCGAGCAGATCAAGGGTCCGCAGCCGCCGCAGTTCGATGCGCCGAGCGACGACGCCGGCCGGTTCGGCATCGCCGAAGTCGCCCGCCGGGCCGGGTGGTTCGACACCGCGGAACGACTGGCCGGGGGCATTTCCGATCTCAACCGGCGGGCCTACGTGCTGCTGAAGCTCGCGAGGGCGATCCGCGACGCGGGAGACCCCGGCCGCGCGCTGACCATCGCGCGGTCGCTGCTGGCGTTCAAGGGCAGGATCGAGCGGGCCGCGTACGGCGAGGCCCTGGCCCTGACCGTCCGCCTCACCGCCAGCCAGGACCCGGGCAGGGCCGCGGGTGAGCTCGTATCCGGGCTCGTCGACGGCTTCGACCCCGACTTGTTCGGTCTGGCGCAAGAGCTGACGCCGCGAACCATCGACGTTCTCGCCGAGGATCTCGGCCTCTCCTCGACCGGCGACCGCAGCTAACAGGACGGGCGACGGGCCAGGCACCGGCTCGGCTACCGGGGCCATCGCGGGCGGCTCCGCGGGGACGCTTGGCAGGCGGCGCAGGACGGTGGGGACGATGCGGCGGTAGGCCGCGGGGTCGACGGGCTTGAGCCAGTGCGACGCGCGGACCGCGGCGCTGATGTTGACGCCGAGGTCGCCGAGCACCTCGTCGACGTTGTGCAGCGAGAACGGGATGATCTTGCCGCCATGGCAGTGGTGGGTGTCGGTGGCGACGTCCATGAACGCGAGCTGCTCGACGACCTGCTGGCGCATCGCCGCGGGATCCGGCAGGGCGACCGCGCCCGCCAGGTCGGCGGCGATCCAGACCGCGGCCATCTCGGCGTTGAGCGGGCTGAAGAACGAGGAGTTGTACCCGTTGAAGTACAGGCC
>Ga0181525_10002063_pt1 | contig 16801 bp, 16 predicted proteins | sample PEATcosm2014_Bin_48_FD_121100 | JGI IMG/M metagenome (GOLD analysis project Ga0181525, IMG submission 121100) | Peatland microbial communities from MTU Mesocosm Facility, Houghton, MI, USA - PEATcosm2014_Bin06_10_metaG | ecosystem: Environmental > Terrestrial > Soil > Wetlands > Peat | place...
AAGGGTTTCGAAGCAACCATCGCAGCCTATCGCCGCGGTCTCGATGTGGTACTGCGCCATCAATTCGTGACCCTGATGGTCTTCTTCGCCACCATGGCGTTCACTGCGGTATTGTTTGTGAGCATCCCGAAGGGCTTTTTTCCGATTCAGGACACCGGAACGATCCAAGGCATCGCTTATGCGGGGCAAGATATCTCCCCGGACAACATGAGAGGCATCCAGCAACAGCTCGCCAAAATCCTGGCGCGCGACCCCGATATCGCGTCGTTCGGATCCTTCTTCGGCAACGGCGGCGGCAACACGCTCAATACCAGCCGGTTTTTCATTGCGCTAAAGCCGCGCGACGAACGCTCGGTCAGCGCGGTCGACATCATCAACCGGCTGCGGCCGCAACTCGCCAAGGTCGAGGGTGTCAGGCTGTTCCTGCAGCCGTCCCAAGATATCACGGTGGGCGGCCGCATCTCGGCCGGACAGTACCAATACACCCTGCAGGATCCCAATTTCGACGAGTTGAGCAAATGGGCGCCGCGCATGCTCGCCAAGCTCAAAGCCCTACCGGAACTGACCGACGTCTCCAGCGACCAGCAGACCAACGCGCCGCTTCTGACGGTAACGATCAACCGCGATGCTGCCGCCCGTTTCGGCATCCAGGCTCAGGTGATCGACGCGACGCTCAACGATGCCTTCGGCCAGGCCGACGTCGCCCAGTATTTCACTCAGGTGAGTTCATATTTCGTCGTGCTCGAAATACTGCCGAACCTGCAAAAGGACCCATCGTCGCTCAACCAGATTTATGTCAAGGCGCCGTTGAACGGACAATTGGTGCCATTATCGACACTGATAAGTTTCAATACCGATGCCGTCGGTCCGCTGCAGGTCGCCCATCAGTCGCAATTCCCCGCCGCCACGCTGTCTTTCAATTTGCGCCCCGGCGCGGCACTCGGCGAAGCGGTGAACGCCATCAATAAAGCCGCTAATGACATGGGGATGCCGAACACCATCATCACCGGCTTCCAAGGCAACGCCCAGGCCTTCCAAACCTCGCTAGCGAGCGAGCCGGTCCTGATCGCGGCGGCACTTGTCGTCGTGTACGTCATCCTGGGGGTGCTCTACGAGAGCTACGTTCATCCGCTGACCATCCTGTCGACGCTGCCGTCGGCCGGCGTTGGCGCCTTGCTCGCGCTATGGGTGGGCGGCTTCGATCTTTCGGTGATCGGCATCATCGGCATCATTTTGTTGATCGGCATCGTCAAGAAAAACGGCATTATGCTGGTCGATTTTGCCATCACGCGCGAGCGCGAAGGGTTTACGCCGGAGGCCGCGATACACGCCGCTTGCCTGCTGCGCTTTCGGCCGATCATGATGACGACCATGGCGGCGATGCTCGGCGGGCTACCGCTCATGTTGGGAACGGGTTCCGGTTCGGAACTGCGTCAGCCGCTCGGCTACTCCATGGTGGGCGGCCTCCTTGTCAGCCAGGTGTTGACGCTGTTCACGACGCCGGTGGTCTATCTGTATCTCGATCGCTTGCAAGTGTGGCTGAGCGGCGAGAAAAAGCATCACGACGAGCCGACTCAGATGCTGTCGGCGGCGGAGTAACCGCCGCACGACGATCGGACCGCCGCTGGGCGCCACCGCAGCCGACCCCTCGTCAAAATTTGTTCCGCAATTGTTTTAACTTATTCGTTTTGAGTTTGCCGGGCGGCGGCGCGAAGCGGCCCGGAACAACCGCCTGTGGTTCTGCGTTCCTTACCTGAAGCGGAATTTCTTACCCTAAACGAAAAGTGGGGAGAAAGAACCACAGGAGAGTGACAATGATGAGTATGAAAAAGCTTACACTTGGGATCGCCGCGGCGGGGGTGCTGCTGACGGCCGTGCCGGCGATGGCGCAGGTTGGCTTTTACGCCGGCCGCCACGGCGTTAGCGTCGGCCTGGGCGTGCCCGGACCCTATTACAATGGCTGCGGCTACAATTACCCGTGCGGCGGCTATTACGATTACTACGGCGGCCCCGGTGTGTTTGTCGGCGGCGGCCACGGCTGGCATGGCGGTGGAGGCGGACGCGGCGGCTACGGCGGACACCACCGCTAAAGGCGATTTAGCACCGTTCGAGAGGGCCCAGTCGGGGCTCTCTCGCTTGTGTTGCTCTTTAATTATTGTTCCTATTTGCTCGCTCGCAGCCGACGCCGCTGCAGCGCACAATGCAAGAATGCACTGCCGCAACACTACATTGTGAAGCGAACGATCACGGGACGCCGGCGTTGTTTAGTGCAACACGGCCGACATGGTGACATGGTGGCGGCGTTAAAAAAAGCTCGGGCGCCTTGCGGCCCCGGCCGCAGGCGCGGTCCGAAAAAGTCGTTCAGAACCCCAATTAGAACCGGGGGTTCAGGAGGAGCGCCATGACCTATTCTCATATTCTCGTCGGCGCCACCGCGAGTCCTGCGCGGCCGGTGATACGCCACATAACGCCGTCCGATCTATTCCAGTCGCTGCGGCGCGGTCTCGACGACTTCGTCGCAACGCCGAGTCACGCCGTGTTCCTTTGCGTGATTTACCCGTTGCTCGGCATTTTTTTGGTCGCGCTGACGCTGGGCAATTCAATGCTGCCGCTGGCTTTTCCGATCGCGGCGGGCTTTGCCCTGGTCGGCCCGATCGCCGCCATCGGACTCTATGAACTCAGCCGCCGCCGCGAAGCCGGACTGGATAGTTCGTCGAGCCACGCCCTGGATGTCCTGCATTCGCCTTCGCTCGGGGCGATCGTGGCGCTGGCTCTTCTGCTGATGGCGATCTTTCTGATTTGGCTCGCCGTTGCCAATCAGATCTATATCGCCAACTTCGGCTACCATCCGCCGGCCTCGATGCGCCAATTCATTGGCGACGTATTCACAACGCCGGCCGGATGGAAGCTGATTGCCATCGGTACCGGCGCGGGCCTCGTCTTCGCCGTCGTGGTGCTCACCCTCGGCGCGATTTCATTCCCGCTGCTGCTCGATCGCGATGTTGGCGCCGCGGTGGCGCTGCTCACCTCGATCCGCGTCGTCGCCGCGAATCCCGTAACCATGGCGCTGTGGGGTTTGATCGTCGCCGCGCTGCTCTTGATCGGCTCGATCCCGTTCTTTCTCGGCCTGACCGTGGTGATGCCGGTGCTCGGCCATGCGACCTGGCACCTCTATCGCCGCGCCGTCGAGCCGGACACAAGCCCGCACGAGGACTACAAGCCGCGCGAGCGCCCGCACCGCTCGGCTGCGGATTTCCCCGCCTCGCTGTTCCCGACGCGAAAGTAAAAATCAACAACAATAATATCGAGACCGTTCGTCAACCTCGGCGCCCGCGCAACGCGCGGGCGCCGCTCGTTTCACAGGACCGGCTAGCCGAGATTTTGAAGAGCGGGTATCGTCTCCCGATGGCTCCCGTTGCCGCTGCCGGCATCCGGATGTTATTCGGCCACCACACCCTGACTGGCACTTTTTCCGGATGCTCGACCTAGGCCTAAGCTTTGTCGCCAGCGTCGCCCGCGATCCGCAGGCACTCGCGATCGTCGACGGCGATGTGCGGCTGAGCTACGCCGCTTGGTATCGGCGCATTTCGGCGCTCGTCGTCGGCCTCGACGCGATCGGTCTTAAGCCCGGCGATCATCTGGTCACCGCGCTACAAAACCGCTGGGAGGCCGCCAGCCTGCATTGGGCTTGCCAATTCGCGGGCATTGTCGTCACGCCGGTGAACTGGCGCTCGAGCGCCAGCGAACTCGACTTTTATCTCGCCGACGCCGAGGCCAGAGCCGTCGTTTATGAGGATGCTTCCTCAGCGGCCGTGGCCGGCGCGGCGCTGGCGCAAAAACTGCGGCGGATCGCGCTCGATGCGGCGCAGGCATCCGACATCGAATTTGCCGCGCTGACGTCGCATCCCGCGCCGGATGCCGCGCCGCGGGTCACCGCCGAAGCCTGGTCGCTGATGCTCTACACCTCCGGCACCACGGCGCAGCCGAAAGGCGTGCCGCGCCGCCAGCGCGCCGAACGCGCCGCGGCGCTCGCCCACGTCGCGCAAAATCTCTACCGTCACGGCGAGCACACGCTCGGCGTCATGCCGCTCTATCACACCATGGGGGTGCGTTCGCTGTTGGCCATGTCGCTCGTCGGCGGCGCCTTTATTTGCTTGCGGCGGTTCGACGTCGGTACGGCGCTCCGCTTGATCGCCGCCGAGTGCGTCACCAATCTCTATTTGGTGCCGACGCTCTATCACGATCTGGTCCATGACCCGCGATTCGCGACCGCCGACGTGCGTTCGGTGCGCAAGCTCGGCTTCGCCGGCGCGCCGATGACCGACGCGCTTTTGCGAACCTTGCAGGCCGCCTTCAGGCCCGATTTATTTGTCAACCATTACGGCTCGTCGGAAATCTACACCTTTACTATCGACCAGAATGCGCCGGCAAAGCCCGGCAGCGCCGGCAAAGCCGGCATCAATCAGATGGTGCGCGTGGTGCGGCTCGGGGCGAAATCGCCTGATGAGCTTGCCGCGATCGGCGAGGAAGGCGAGATCGTCGCGCTCCTGGCGGGGGACGAATCCTTCGAGGGCTATTGGCGGCGGCCGGACGCCGACGCAAAAGCGCTGCAGCAAGGCTGGTATTTTACCGGCGACACCGGCTATTTCGACACCGACGGCGATCTCTTTGTCACCGGACGCGTCGACGACATGATTATCAGCGGTGGCGAGAATGTCTCGCCGGTCGAAGTCGAGTCGTGTCTTTCGCTGCACGCGGCGGTGTCGGAGGTCGCGGTAGCCGGCCTGCCGGACGAGCGCTGGGGCAAGGTTGTTACCGCCTTCGTCAAGCGCCGCGCCGCCGTCGAAGCCGAAGATCTCGACGCGTTCTGCAAGAGCTCGGGTCTCGCCAATTTCAAGCGTCCGCGGCGCTATGTTTTCGTCGCCGAAATTCCGAAATCGCCGGTGGGCAAGCTGTTGCGCCGCAAGCTCGTGACCGGCGAATACCAAACCGCGACCCCCGCCTCCCAGCAAGGAACGGCTGCATGACGACTTTTTCCGATCCGCGTTTGGCCAAGCTCGACGGCTTTCGCGTGGAACTGGATGCGGCCCGCGAGCGCGCCGATGTGGTGCTCGACCGGCCGCCGCTCAATGTCATCGAAATGGCGGAGCGCGATCAGCTGCGGCTGGTGTTCGAGGCGCTTGACGCGGACGCAGCGGTGCGCGTGATCGTGCTGCGCGCGGCGGGCCAGCATTTTTCGTCAGGCGGCAATATCGCCGGATTCCTGGCGGCGTCGCCCGAGCATGTGTCGAAACTGGCGTGGAATATCGCGGCGCCGGCGCGCTGTACCAAGCCGGTCATTGCCGCCAACCGCGGCTATTGTTTCGGCGTCGGCTTTGAGATTTCGCTCGCCTGCGATTTTCGCCTGGTGTCCGAGACCGGCTTTTATGCCTTGCCCGAACAGCGGCTCGGTCAGATTCCCGGCTCCGGCGGATCGGCGCGTTTGCAGAAGATTATCGGCATCACGCGAACCAAAGATATCGTGATGCGCTCAAGGCGCATTCCGGCGAAGCTGGCTTACGACTGGGGCATCGCCACCGAATGCGTTCCCGACGACAAGCTCGAAGCGGCGACCGACGCGCTGGTCGAGGAACTGCGTAGCTTCTCGCCGCTGGCGCAGCGCACCGCCAAGACACTGCTCAACGCCACCGAGGATAGCAATCTCGAAGCGGCCATCGAACTCGAAGGCCAATGCTACAGCCGGCTGCGCCAATCGGACGATTTCCGCGAAGGCGTCGAAGCATTTCATGCCAAGCGGAAAGCCGTGTTTCGGGGCACTTAAGGGCGTGGAACGCTACGGTCGCCGCCGTAGCATTCCGATTCCGGCAGGATTAGAGTTTTACTGTTCTTGCAAGGCCACACCTCATGAACAGCAATGCCGAATTTGCCCAAATCGCAGCGCTTGCCGGCGATCCGGCGCGCGCCGCCATGCTGCATGCGCTGCTTGACGGACGCGCGCTCACGGCGTCGGAACTTGCCAAAACCGCCGGCATCGCGCCACAGACGGCGAGCGGCCATCTTGCCCAGATGACGGTCAGCGGCCTGCTCCGGGTCGAAAAGCAGGGTCGACATCGTTATCACCGGCTCGCTTCCGTCGCGGTAGCGCAAATGATGGAAAGCATCATGCAGGTGGCGGCGCTTGTGCCGTCAACGCGGCGGCTGAGCACCGGACCGCGCGATGGGGTGATGCGGGCGGCGCGGACTTGCTATGACCACCTCGCCGGCCAGCTCGGCGTCGCCATTGCCGATGCCATGGTCGGTAAGGGTTTTCTGGAGCTGACGCCCGATGCCGGTCTGGTGACGGCGCCGGGCGTTCGATTTCTGGCCGGCATCGGCATCGACACCGGCAAGCTTGCAGGGCGGCGCGGAAAATCGACCGGCCGCATGTTGTGCCGGCCCTGCCTCGACTGGAGCGAACGGCGGCCGCATCTCGCGGGCGCCGTCGGGGCTGCGATTTGCCAACACTGTTTCGACCAGGGTTTGGTGCGACGCGTTAACGGGACGCGCGGACTGACGATCACGCCTAAGGGACGGCGCCTGTTTCGCGAACAGTTCGGCGCGCGGCTCGAGTCAATTCAATGACGATCACGGTCTTCATTCGTTACCAGATCGATCCCTTCCAACGCGAAGGCTTCGAGGCCTATGCGCGTCGCTGGCTCAAAGTCATCCCGAGGTGCAGCGGTAAAGTCGTCGGCTACTGGATGCCGCACGAGGGCACCGACAATATCGCCTACGGCCTTATCTCCTTCGAAAGCCTAGCGACCTATGAGGCTTATCGGACGCGGCTGAAGGCCGACATCGAGGGCGCCGCCAATTTCGCGCTCGCGCAGAAGGACCGCTTTATTGTTCGCGAGGAGCGCAGCTTCCTGCGGCAAATAACGTAAGAGCTTAAGTTCCGGTTTTGCCGCGGCCGTTACTCCGCCGCCTGCCGTGACGGCGGCCGCATCGACTCAAGGCCGTCCGCCGCGGTCGCCGAGATCGTGGTGCGCACCATGTAGCGCGCCTCATGCGCCGGCCACGGCCTTCCGCGATGCATGGTGGCGCGGTTATCCCACATCACCACGTCGCCGCTCTTCCAGGTATGGACGTAACTGGTGCCGGGCGCGGTCGCGGCCGCCGTCAGTTCTTCGATCAGCTTCTCGCCCGCTTCGGGCTCCATGCCCTCGATCGCATAGGCATGCGAAGCGATATACACCGCGCCGCGGCCGTTGACCGGATTTTTCCACACCATACGCCAGCATTGCGGCGGCAGTCCCGCCAATTCGTCGGGAGAAGCAAGGCCGGCCGCGATCTTGCTGCGCGAATGCCCGTAATGATGCCAGGCAAACGAGTTTTCGAGCTTGCGGCGCAGCGCCGGAGCGAGCCGTTCATAGGCCAGCCGGGTTGAGACGAATTCGGTCTCGCCGCCGCTTTCCGGAATGATCCGCGCCGACAAGATCGACGTCAGCGCCGGGGTGTCCTTGAAAGAACTGTCGGTGTGCCACAGCTGATTGGCCTTGTTGCGCATGGCATAGCGATGATCGGCGGGGACCACCTGGCCGTCCGGGCCGATGGTAGTGAGAATCACGAAATGGGTGCCGGTGCCGAGCGAGCCGACTTTGGTCGTTTCGGGCGGCCCGAAGCGGCGCGAAAACGCCAGCTGGCTGTCGTCCGACACCTCCTGGCCACGAAACACCAGCACCGAATGTTGTTCGAAAGCCGCGCGCACCGCCGCATAAGCGGCATCGTCCGCCGCGACCTCGGCCAGCGAGACGCCATGCAATTCCGCGGTAAATCCTGGACCCAGCGGGATGATTTCCATCGGCGTGTCCTCCGTCGTGTTATGATTTGCCGGATTTTCCCCCAAAAGCGCCCGGCTGGCAATCGCGCCCGATCGTGGATTGCCGGGACAATATGGGTTAATCTAGACTCGACAAATGGTTCGGCGCGATGCGGCGGCCGCATAAAAACATGATGGAAACGCCATGCAGCTTTCACCGGGACAACTCAAAGAATTCGACGAACAAGGCTATTTGTTCTTCCCGAACTGTTTCGATGAAGAGGAAATCGCGCTCTTGCGCGACGACGCCGAGGCGATCCTAAAGCTCGACCGCAAGGAGGTGTGGCGCGAAAAGACCGGCGCGCCGCGAACCGCCTTTGCCGCTCATACTTTCAACGAAACCTTTCGCTTACTGACCTGTCATCCGCGGGTGGTCGAGCCGCTGCGCCAATTGTTCGGCGAAGACGTCTATGTGCATCAGTTCAAGCTCAACGCCAAAGCCGCCTTCGAGGGCGAGGTGTGGCAGTGGCATCAGGATTACGGCACCTGGGCGCGCGACGACGGCATGCCGGAGGCGCGCGCCATGAACATCGCGGTGTTCCTCGACGAGGTGATGCCGATCAACGGCCCACTGTTGTTGATCCCGAAGAGTCACAGGCAAGGCGTGCTGTCGGCCGGCCATGACACGCTGACGACATCTTATCCGCTGTGGACACTCGACAAAGAGACGGTGACGCGGCTCGCGGCCGAAGGCGGCATCGTGGCGCCGACCGGCAAGCCCGGTTCGGTGCTGATGTTCCACGGTAATCTCGTGCACGCTTCGCCGCCCAACATCACGCCCTATCCGCGCAAGATCGTTTACCTGACGCTGTGCGCCGTCTCCAATCACATCACCAAATTCACCCGCGAAGAATGGATCGCGCATCGCGATTTCACGCCGCTGGTGCCGGTGGCCGACGACGCGCTGCGGACCTACGCGCGCGCGCACCGGGTCGCGGCGGAGTAAAAGACTTGAGCCTGCAAGCCCTCCTTGCCGCCCGCGCCGCAGCCGGTAATCCGGTCCGGGTCGGGCTCATCGGCGCCGGAAAATTCGGCTCGATGTTTCTGGCGCAAGTGCCGTCGCTCGATGGCCTCGACGTCGCCGTGATCGGCGATCTCGATCCCGAGCGCGCCAGAGCGGCCTGCAAAAATGTCGGCTGGGATGCCACGCGCATCGCCCGCACGCATTTCACCGCGCAGGGGCGCGATGCCTGCCACGACGAGCGTGTCGACGTCGTGATTGAGGCGACCGGCGATCCGGGCGCCGGCATCGCCCACGCTCTGGCGGCGATCGAGGCGCGCAAACCCGTCGTCATGGTCAATGTCGAAGCCGACGCGCTGGCCGGTCCCTGGCTGGCACGCAAGGCGCGCGCCGCCGGCGTGGTCTATTCGATGGCCTATGGCGATCAGCCGGCCTTGATCGCCGAAATGGTCGACTGGGCGCGCTCGGCGGGATTCGGCATTGCCGCGGCGGGCAAGGGTACGAAATACTTGCCGGCCTATCACGCCGTGACGCCAGACGGGGTGTGGGAGCATTACGGTCTCACCGCCGAAGAAGCCAAGCGCGCCGGCATGAATTCGCAAATGTTCAATTCATTTTTGGATGGCACAAAATCCGCGATCGAAATGGCGGCGGTCGCCAATGCCTGCGATCTCGACGTGCCGTCGGATGGCTTGGGCTTTCCGCCCTGCGGGGCCGACGATCTCGCCAAAGTGCTGCGGCCGAAGGTCTTGGGCGGCGTGCTCTCGGGCGACGGCCTGGTCGAGGTGGTGTCGTCGCTCAAGCGCGACGGGACGCCGGTTGAACGTGATCTGCGCTGGGGCGTCTATGTGGTGTTCAAGGCCAACAGCAATTACGCCGCGGCCTGTTTCAAGCAATACGGCCTGCCGACCGATCCCACCGGCCGCTACGCCGCGATGTACAAGCCGTTTCATCTGATCGGACTGGAATTGTCGATCTCGGTGCTCAACGTCGCGCTGCGCGGCGAGCCGACTGGAAGCTGCCGGGCGTGGCGCGGCGATGCCGTGGCGGTGGCCAAGCGCCCGCTCAAGGCCGGCGAAACGCTCGATGGCGAAGGCGGCTATACGGTCTATGCCAGGCTTATTCCGGCGGCGCGCAGTGTGGCGCGCGGCGCCCTGCCGATCGGACTTGCTCACCGCGTCAAGCTCAAGCGCGATGTCGCGGCCGGCGAGTTTTTGACGGAAGCCGACGTGGCGATCGACGACACATTGCCGGCGGTTCGGATCCGGCGCGAGATGACGCTAGAGGCGCAGCAGGCCGGTAAGGTCATGGCGGCGGAATAGACGCCGGCGCAGCGACACTTCAAAGATCGCCGCGTCCCCTTCACTTTGCGTCAAAGCGCGCGATGACCTCGGGCGGGATCGGTTTCGATTTCATCCTGTCGGGATCGGCCGGGTGGCGCCCGGCCCACACCCGGATCTCGTGGCCCTCGACCGCGACGGCGCCGCGCACCGCAAGCCGGTGCTCGACATAGAAGCTCGAACGGCGGAATTCGGTCACGCGCGTTGTCAGTTCCACGATGTCGCCGAAGCGGGCCGGCGCGATGAAACGCGCCCCGACATCGACCAGCGGGATGCCGACAATGCCATAGGCGGCGGCGAGATCGGACGGCTTCACGCCAAGAGCGACGCCGAACAGGCGCCAGGTGCCGCCGTCGAAGAACTCGAAGAATCGCGCATTGAAGACGATCCCGGCCGGGTCGCAATGTCCCCATTCAATGGTAAACTGTCGTTGGCTCAAAAGGCTCGGCATCGCCTCACTACGATTTGCGATCGCATCGCGCCGGGATCGAAGCGCGGCCGACAATGGCTGTCAAACGTCGCGGTCAAACCGAAGTCTTGGCTATTGAACTATCAAAATTAGCTTTATTGAATCACGCTACCGCCCAACAATTAGGCAGTTGTGCCGGTTGGGCCGGATTCAAATTAAGCGCGATCTTTGGCGCGGCTCGGGGATTTGACGATTCGTCGTTTTGGAACAATTGCTTAGGGTCCATGACGGCTTGGCACGCTCCTTGCCATTCGTAGCCTGCGGGGCGGCGTGGGGCCTGCCGCGCGCGTCAAATAACCCGTCAAACAGAGGAAATCGCGATGTTTTCATTCATTGGCGCGGCCGCCACGCGGCCGTGGCGCCGGCGCTGGCTTACCGCCGCGGCCGGTCTTGCTTTGGGCGTTCTGGCGGCGGTTCCGGCCAAGGCCCAGGATACCATCAAGGTCGGCATTCTGCATTCGCTGTCCGGCACCATGGCGATCAGCGAGACCACGCTCAAGGACGTGGTGCTGATGCTCATCGACGAGCAGAACAAGAAGGGCGGCTTGCTCGGCAAGAAGCTCGAAGCGGTGGTGGTCGACCCGGCCTCGAACTGGCCGCTGTTCGCGGAAAAGGCCCGCGAGCTGATCTCCAAGGACAAGGTCGACGTGGTGTTCGGCTGCTGGACCTCGGTGTCGCGCAAGTCGGTGCTGCCGGTGTTCAAGGAGCTCAACAGCATCCTGTTCTATCCGGTGCAATTCGAGGGCGAAGAAGGCGAGCGCAACGTGTTCTATACCGGCGCCGCTCCGAACCAGCAGGCGATCCCGGCGGTCGACTATCTCATGAGCGCCGACGGCGGCTCGGTGAAGCGGTGGGTGCTGGAAGGCACCGACTACGTCTATCCGCGCACCACCAACAAGATCCTCGAAGCCTATCTCAAGCAGAAGGGGGTGGCCGATAGCGACATCATGATCAACTACACCCCGTTCGGCTTCTCCGACTGGCAGACCGAGGTGTCCAAGATCAAGGCGTTCGGCTCGGCCGGCAAGAAGACCGCGGTGGTGTCCACCGTCAACGGCGACGCCAACGTGCCGTTCTATAAGGAACTCGGCAACCAGGGCATCAAGGCGACCGACATCCCGGTCATGGCGTTCTCGGTCGGCGAAGAAGAACTCGCCGGTCTCGACACCAAGCCCTTGGTCGGCCATCTCGCCGCCTGGAACTACTTCGAGTCGATCAAGACGCCGGAGAACGAGGCCTTCATCAAGGAATGGCACGACTTCACCAAGAACCCCAAGCGCACCACCAACGATCCGATGGAAGCCCATTACATCGGCTTCAACATGTGGGTGAAAGCGGTAGAGAAGGCCAAGACCACCAATCCCGACAAGGTGATCGCGGCGCTGCCCGGCATCAAGCAGGCCAACCTCACCGGCGGCATCTCCGAAATGCTGCCCAATCACTACATCACCAAGCCGGTCTTCATCGGCGAAATCCGCGCCGACGGTCAGTTCAACGTGGTGTGGAAGACCAAGGGCCTGGTGCCGGGCGACGCCTGGTCGCCCTACCTGCCGGGCTCCAAGGACCTGGTGGCCGATTGGGTCAAGCTCAATTGCGGCAACTATAACACCGTCACCAAGACCTGCGGCGGTTCCTAAGCGCGGCCACAGCGGCACGGCCGTCCCGTCACGGCCGTGCCAAAGTTCCGCGTGACAAACGTCCGATAGCAATCTCCGGGGAGGCGGCGGTGCCGCCTCTCCGTATCTTGTGATACCGGGGTCCATGATGAGCGTCGATTTTTTGCGTTTCCGTCCGCTGGTCATAGCGGCATCGTTGCTGATTGTTTCGCTAGGAGCCGCTGAGGCGCAGGATGTCGCGAAAGGCGAGACCTCATTCAAAAAGTGCCTTATCTGCCACTCCATCGGCCCCAATCCGGCGAAAAAGCTCGGGCCCGAGCTGAACGGCCTCAACGGCCGCCACTCCGGCAGCGTGGCCGACTACAGCTACTCAGATGCCAACAAGAATTCGGGTATCGTTTGGGGCGAGGCAACATTCAAACAATACATCAAGGATCCCAAAGCGATGATCCCGGGCACCAAGATGAGCTTCCCGGGAATTAAAAACGACCAGGAGATCAATGACGTTTGGGCCTATATCAGTCAGTTCGACGCTGACGGTAACGTCAAAAAGTGAGCGGCCGGTTCGGGCGCCGCCGAACTTTTACTACCCGTCTTCCTTCTTCTCGCCCGACCCGCTCATGGCCGGCGGCTGTGAAGTTTGCTAGACGTTGGGGGCGCCCGCTGGCGCAGGGGATGAAGAACGTCGATGACGAATTTTGCCTCATTTTCCGAGCTTCGGGCAGTCTGCCTTGATTTGCCGAGCGGGCACCCCGCGGCGAGCGCCGCCGTCGCCCAGCGCGAGGCAACACTGACCAAGCCGCCGCGTAGCCTTGGCCGCCTTGAAGATCTGGCCGCCTGGCTGGCGCATTGGCAGGGCCGCGCCTCGCCGCGCCTCGATCGCGTCGAGATCCTTGTGTTCGCCGGCAATCACGGCGTGACCAAGCTTGGCGTTTCGGCCTATCCGGCGGAGGTAACGGCACAAATGGTGGCGAACTTCGCTTCCGGTGGCGCCGCCATCAACCAGCTCGCGCGCGCCGGCGGAGCCGAATTACGGGTCATCCCGCTCTCGCTCGATGCGCCGACTGCGGACTTCACGCAGCAACCGGCGCTCACGGAACAGGAGTTTCTTGCCGCAGTCGCTGTGGGTTACGCGGCCGTTTCGTCGTCCTCTGATCTTGTTTGCCTCGGCGAGATGGGCATTGGCAATACCACAGCCGCGGCGGCGATTTCGGCGGCGTTGTTTGGCGGCGGCGGCGCGCGCTGGGCCGGCCGCGGCACCGGCGTCGACGACGACGGCCTGGCGCGCAAGCGCGCCGTCATCGATCAGGCCCTCGCCCATCATGCCTCATTGTTGCACGATCCGCTGGCGATCGCCGCGGCTTTTGGCGGTCGTGAACTTGCCGCCATTCTCGGCGCCGCCCTTGCAGCCCGACGGCTGCGCATTCCGATACTCATCGATGGCTTCGTCTGCACCGCCGCCGTGGCCCCGCTGGCGAAGCTACGGGCTGACACGCTCGCGCATGCCCAGGCCGGCCACGTCTCGGCTGAAGCCGCGCACCGGATGCTGCTTGCCGAGCTCGGTCTTGCGCCGCTCCTTGATCTCGGCATGCGGCTCGGCGAGGCGTCGGGCGCCGCGGTGGCGCTGCTTATCCTGCGCGCGGCGCTGGCATGCCATACCGGAATGGCGACTTTCGCCCAGGCCGGCGTGTCTGATAAACCCGCCGATGAGGCAAAACGCCAGCCGAGAGCCGCGAGCTAGCGATTGCGAGGACTAAGCTGCCGCGGTCACGGCATTATGACGTGGCCGCTTAAAGCAATTCGAACAAAATATCCTGGGCGCCCTGCCATAAAACAAGCTCCCCGAGCGGACGCAGCTGATCGCCGCCTTCAATAATCGTCAAAAAATGACTTCCGGCGAGCTGGCCGACTTTGCTCGCAAAACGGACGCCACCATAAGCCAGCAAGATTTCGGTTTCGCTCAATCCGCCCGGATAAAGAATGATTTCGCCCGGCGCCGGATAGCTGGTGGGATTCTCGTATTGCAAACCGAGGTCGAGTGTGCCGAGAGGGATCCAACATCCTTCACCGCTCCAGCGCACATGAATGATCCGTTCTTTGTAAGGCAGCATGCTGCGAAACTTCGCACAGGTGCGCGGCGCACGCTCGGATTCGAGGCGCGCAACGAATTCGAACTTAGCTGCTTTGATGCGGACACGTTCCATGATTGCTCCCAAAAACCTCAACTAACTTGGACCCCGACTAACCTAAATGAACGAGAACGTCGAGCAGGACGCGGGCCGCGAGATCGGCGTCCTCCGCGGTCACGGTTTCGAGCGGACTGTGACTTATGCCGCCATTGCCGCAACGAACAAACAACATTCCGACGTCGGAAACGCCCGAGAACATGACGGCGTCGTGTCCGGCCCCACTCGGCAGGTAAAATGGTTCGATCCCCACTCCCGAGACAGCCCGCGCCAGGGCGGACTGCAAATGCTGCGCACACGGCACCGCGGCATGGCGCCCGATTTCCGTGACATCGGCCGTTACCCCGCGGCGCTCGGCAATGCGCGCGATGGCGGCCAAGATGTCCGCAATGGCCGCGTCCCGCCTAACGTCATCGCCGGCGCGCACGTCGAGTGAGAATTCGCAATAGCCCGGGATAACGTTGATTAGGCCGTGCGGCACCGCAAGCTGGCCCACTGTGCCGACGAGTGTCGCAGCCATGGCGCAACGTTGTTCGACGGCAAGAACGATTTCCGCCGCCGCCGCGACGGCGTCGTGGCGAACCGACATCGGGACCGTACCGGCATGCCCAGCGACACCGCGAATCAAAATGCGGAAGCGGGCCGATCCTGCGATTGCGGTGACGATGCCGACGGGCAGGCCGCGTTGGAGTAATACGGGTCCCTGCTCAATGTGGAGTTCGAGGTATCCCTGGATCGTCCCCGGCCGCCGTGCCAGCGCTTTGATCGCCGCGAGATCGACTCCCTCTTCACGCAAAATCGCTGCCAAGCTGATCCCATTGTCGTCGGATCGATCTAAGATGGTCTCATCGAAGCGGCCGGCGATAGCGGCACTGCCCAAATAGGGCGCCGCAAAACGCACGCCCTCCTCCTCGGCAAATCCGATGACGTCGAGGTGAAAAGGTAATTGCCGGCCGTTACGATGCAGATACTCGGCGACGACCAGCGCGGTCAGGATACCGAGGCGTCCATCGAATTGGCCGCCATTGGCTACCGTATCGTAGTGCGAGCCGACAATTAGAGTCTTTGCCCCAGCTGCACTGCTCGGGTAGCGGCCAACGACATTGCCGACGACGTCAATCTCCGCTTGAAGTCCTGCCGCGCGCATCCACTCGCGCAACTGCATTGCCACCGCTTTGTGCGCCGGCGAGAAGTAGGTGCACATTAAACCGTCGGGCAGCTCCGACCATCGCGCCAACTCGTCGGCCATAGCGATGATTCTTGCGCCGAATTGTCCTTCGGCCGCCGCCCCCCCGGTTTCGTTGCGTGTCCGGCTATTCAACATGCAAGCTGGCCGACCGATGGTTTCAAGAGAGCACCGACTTGAACACGCCGCCGTGCATCTGTCATGGTGAGAACGCCGGACGCAGTTTGAGGGCTTTGGCAGTGGGAACCGTCGCCACGGGATGGCGAAGCGGGGTTATCGAGTGGCTGGACATTACTGCTCGCTTAGCATGGATTGGAGCGCCTTTCCATTTCATACGGACCAACCTCAACCTCCTCGTCGCCCCGGCCACGCTGCCCTGGAGTGCCGTGAAGCTCACCACTGTTAAATATTACAATCCGCCAGCTCGGATTGCCGACGGGGCGTTGACCCGCTAGGGCGCGAAGGGATTCTTGCGATGTCGTCAATGCCGTTTTCAAAATACCCGCGAGACCTCGCAGGTTACGGCCGCAACCCGCCCGATCCACGCTGGCCCGGTAACGCGCGCATCGCCGTCCAATTCGTGGTGAACTTCGAGGAAGGCGCGGAGAACTGCATCTTGCATGGCGATCAGGCCTCAGAGTCCTTCCTCACGGAGGTTCTCGGCACCAAGCCATGGCCAGGTCAGCGCCACATGAATGTGGAATCCATGTTCGAATACGGCTCTCGCGCCGGCTTCTGGCGACTCTGGAGAATATTCACGGCGCGAAAGATTCCGGTCACGGTGTTTGGCGTCGCCAACGCGCTCGCCCGCAACCCACAGATCGTTGCCGGCATGAAGGAAGCCGGCTGGGACATCGCGAGTCATGGCCTGAAATGGATCGACTACAAGGATTTCTCCTACGCCGAGGAAGGCGCCGATATGCGCCAGGCCATCCGTATCCACACCGAGGCAACCGGAGCCCGGCCGCTAGGATGGTATACCGGCCGCACCTCCGAACAAACGTTGAAACTTGTGTCCGGTGATGGCGGCTTTCTCTATTCTTCAGATTCCTACGCCGATGATCTGCCCTATTGGCTCAAAGGACCGAAGGGCCCACACCTCGTCATCCCCTACTCGCTCGATGCCAACGATATGCGGTTCATCAATGCGCAAGGTTTCACCGACGGCGAGTCGTTCTTCATCTA
>Ga0181525_10002066_pt1 | contig 16797 bp, 17 predicted proteins | sample PEATcosm2014_Bin_48_FD_121100 | JGI IMG/M metagenome (GOLD analysis project Ga0181525, IMG submission 121100) | Peatland microbial communities from MTU Mesocosm Facility, Houghton, MI, USA - PEATcosm2014_Bin06_10_metaG | ecosystem: Environmental > Terrestrial > Soil > Wetlands > Peat | place...
GACGAGTTGCGGTGCGCGATTGAGGGGGAGTTTTCCGGCGAAGCGGTCGCAATAACCGCCAGCATCGGCGTTGCAGCCTTCCCGCTCGATGCGCAGACTCCCGAAAGCCTGCTTGAAGCCGCCGACAAGGCGATGTACGAAGCCAAGCGGGCAGGCCGAAACCGGGTGTCCTACGCGTGAGGTCGAACGCTTCTGTATGGCGCTCAAAGTCGTGCTTCTTTCGCACAGTCCCGATCCGGAGCGCGCGGTCGCGACCGCGGCTCGCAACTGTTACAGTCCGCGCGACGTCGCGTCGATCGACCGAAATTGGTCCGAAGACGATATCAAGAAGATGGTCGCTCGCGTGCGCGATGCGGGGCATCTCTCGACCTTCGAGCACACGATGTTTACGTTCGGCGTGGCCGGCGTTTCGCGCGCATTGACGCATCAACTGGTTCGCCATCGGCACATGTCGTTCGAACAGAAGAGTCAGCGCTACATCACCGTGAAGGGCCAGTTCGAATACATTACGCCGCCCTCGATTGCGGCGCGTCCGGAGATCAAAGCGAAGTACGACAAGCTGATGGGCCAGATCGCAGAATTCTATTCGGATGCGATCGCGGCCGAGACGCCGGCCGAAGACGCACGCTTCGCGCTACCGAACGCGGCGGAAACGCAAATCGTCGTCACGGCGAACGCGCGCGCGTTGCTGGATTTCTTCACGCTGCGCACGTGCAACAACGCGCAGTGGGAGATCCGCGAGCTCGCATTCGCGATGCTGCGGCTGGCGAAGAAGGCCGCGCCCGACCTGTTCGTGCGCGCCGGCGCGACGTGCGTGCGTGGATATTGCAACGAGCCGAACGGTCCGGAATGTCCGCGCTATATCGCGGTCGCGAATCCGGTCGCGGCTCAACGTAAGGCGAAGATCGACGAAGGCGGTCCACGCCGTGCCAATAAGGAGATCGTCGCCGACCAGCAGACCGCCGCGACCGCGGGATAGGTCTAGGCGGGGGCCGAACGGCGGCGGCATGGCAATAACCAAAGGCCGAACGTCGAGTGCCGATCACACGTCGACACTGAAGGTCGGGGACGTCGCCCCCGATTTCGAGCTCAAGGCCACCACCAGCGACGCGCCCTGGAAGCTTTCGGACCAGCGCGGAAAGTCAAACGTCGTCATCGCGTTCTTTCCGTTTTCGTTTACGCCCGTTTGAAGCTCACAATTCCCCGCGTATGAAGCAGCCCAAAGCCGCTTCGCGGGGGAGGATGCCCAAGTTGTGGGCATCTCGTGCGACTCGTCCTTCTCGCAAAAAGCCTGGGCCGAGAGCATCGGCGGAATCTCATTTCCTTTACTCGCGGATTTTTGGCCGCACGGTGAGACCGCCAAAAAATACGGTGTCCTCCGTGACGGTGGATTCCCTGAACGTGCGCTCTTCATCATCGACAAGCAGGGGGTCGTCCGGTACATCGACGTCCACGAGCTGCGCGAGCAACCCGACGAAGAAGTGCTTTTCGAGGAGCTTCGTAAGCTTCACTAAGCGAGTACTCGTTGCGTCGTGCGTCGCGATCGCTGTGTGCAGCATTGCGGCGCACGCGCAAACGCTGCTGAGCGCGCCGCTGGATCAGCTGTTCGATTCGCAGCGCCAGCATTTGGCGGAAGCACTCAACGCGCGCAGGCCGGCGCTATTCTTCGGTGCGGCGTTTCTGGAGATCGGTGCGCTGCTCTGGATGTGGCGTTCGGGTCGCGCTGCTGCGTTGCGCGACGCGCTCCGGCGCAATCTTCGCAACATCCATCTGCTGAGGTTTTCATACGTGTGGTGTCTGGCGATGATCGCTCAGATCGCCTCACTTCCGGCAGCGATCGCAGCCTACCGGCTCGCCAACGACGCGGGCCTCTCGCAGCAATCACCGGCCGAATGGCTTGGACAGTCGCTTTCCGGTGCGGTGGTCGACGCCGTGCTGGCCGCTATCATCTTCTCGTTCATGCTGATGCTAGCGGCGCGAACGCGGTTATGGTACGTCTTCGGCGTGCTCTTCATGGTGTTTTTCATCGTGCTCGCCGCGTTCGCCGAGCCGGTCGTGTTTGCACCGTGGATTCACCACCAGCAGCCGCTGGCGGCTTCGCCGCTCGCCGCGCGGCTTTATGCCGTCGAACGGCGCGTCGGCGTTAAGGTTCCGATCACGGTCGAGGAGAGCGCGACCGGCACGGGCGTGGACGCAGCCCGCGTAGCGGGGCTCGGACCGACGCAGGAGATCGTGATCACCGACGTTCTGCTGCAGACGGCAACGCCCGGCGAGCTTGAATTTCTCGTTGCGCGGTTTAGCGAGCACGTGGCCGCCCACGACAATCTCAAGATGGATTTGTATGTCTCGCTGTGGCTGATCGTGGCTGCCGTCCTATCGGTGACGGTGGCGGACCGGATCGGTTTTCGGCGCGACGACGATCCGCTCTCGCGCTTGGCGCTGCTCGGGACGTTCTTGGGCGTTGCGATTTTACTGCTGCTGCCGATTCAAGCCGCGTACTCGCGGCGCTTGGAAGCTCGCGCCGATCATGCAGCCGTCAGCGTGGTGGCCGATCCGGCTTCGGCGGTCCGGCTGATGGTCCGGCTCGCCAACGTGGACTTGCTCCAGGTCTGTCCCTCGCCGATCATCCGCCGCTACTTTTTGAGCTACCCGCCGATTGGCTCGCGCATCGCCGCAATACGTGGAGGAGGCGACCCCTGCCACTAGATAAACGAGCCTTCCCATGACGCGGAACAACGATGCGGACGCACTCTTCCACATCGTGGTGGATGCCGATCCGAATCTCGTATTTATCGCAGAAGCGAACGGTCGCATCGTTCGCGTCAATGCGCGCTGGAGGGAATACACCGGCGTAGGCATCGAGCAGATCGCATCAGAGCGTGGCGCCCCTCTCAACGTCGTGCACCCGGACGATCTCGACCTCACGTGGTCGCGATGGAAGCATTCGATCGAAACCGGCGAGCCGTACGAAGTAACATATCGTCTGCGCTCGGCTCACGACGGCAACTATCGCTGGTTTCTTGCGCGCGCGTTGCCGTACATCCAGAACGGCGAGCGAATCGGGTGGTACGGCGTCGCCACCGACGTCCACGACCAGGTGCGCAGTCTGGAATCGTCGCGCTTTCTTTCGGAGGCGGCGATCGCGCTAACCGCGTCTTTCGACCGCCGCAGAATTCTGGACGCGTTCATGCGCGTCGTAAAGGGGCGTTTTTGCGACGGCTGCATCGTCACGCTGGTCGACGAGGACGGGGAGTTGAAACGCACGGCGTTCGCGCATCGCGATCCGCTCATCGAAGCGCGAGCGCGGGAGAAATCCCCCAAAATACCCAGCGCGAGCGCCGTTGCGCGGGTGTTTGCTACGATGCAATCCGTTCTTATCCCGAACGCACACGATCCGCAACGCACGGGCTGGCGAAACGCTGAAGGCATTGAGCTTTCGCACATCTTCGAGCCGACGCATTCGGTCCTCGTCGTTCCACTCTTGATCGCGGATCAAGTTCGCGGAGCGATCGCTTTCGTCATGTCGTCTCCCGGCCTGCCGTTCGACGAGATTCACCTCGAGGTAGCGGAAGCCGTTGCGCGTCAAGCGGCAACCGCTCTCGAGCATGCGTCGATTTTCGCACGCGAGCGGCAGACGACGGAACGATTCCGCTATCTGGCCTACGCAACCGATCAACTCTTCGCACCCGGCGATTTTCGAACGAATCTGGATACGCTCGTGAAAAGCCTCGTAGGATATTGGGCCGACTGGGCGATCCTGTATCGTATCGAAGATGATGGTGTTGTACGCGTGCGTTCGGTAGCGTACGGCGATCCGGCGACGGCGTTCATCGAGGATCTGCGTGGACAACGGATGTTCAATCCTAGTGCGGAGCGTTTATTCCTCGATATCGTCGCCAGGCGCCGTTCCCGGCTACGCACCGACGTCACGACGGAGTCGACGACGGAGGTCTTGCAGCCGTTCCTGCGCCCGGTCCTCGAGCGCCTGAACGTCCAGTCGTTGCTAATCGTGCCGCTGTATACGCCCGAGTTCGACTTCGGCGCAATCGGTGTTTACACAGGCCGCCGCAACTACGACGAATCGGACCGCGAGCTTTTCGAGGAGCTCGCCCGGCGCATCTCGCTTGCAATCGAGCACGATCAGAGCCTCAGACGCGAACGAAAAATTACGCAAACATTGCAAGAAGTTGCGCTGCCCGCGCAGCTGCCGTCCATCCCCGGCCTTGTCTTGAGTAGTACTTACTCGACCGCGACGAGCAGCGAAGCCCCGGTTGGAGGTGACTGGTACGATGCATTTCAGCTCCCGGGCGGTCGCGTCGTCTTCAGCATCGGCGACGTTACCGGGAGCGGCTTGCAGGCTTCGGCGATCATGGGCAAATTGCGCCAAACGATCAATTCAATCGCGCTGTTCGAAGACGATCCGGCGCGCATTCTCGACGCCACGGAATACGTCGTGCTGCAACGTTATCCCGACGCGATAGCGACCGCATTCGTCGGCATCTTCGATCCGGTTACCAAGTTGCTCCAGTTTGCAAATGCGGGACATGGCCCACCAGTTGTCCGTCTCTTTGACGGCACCGTCGAACCGCTCGTCGCGCACGGTCTTCCGGTCGGATTGCGTAAGCTCGTCGGCCCGTCCGAATCGCAAAGCCGCTCGCTCTCCGACGCGGCGGTGTTGGTGCTCTATACGGACGGCGTCACCGAAGCCGCGCGCGACCTGGAACAAGGCGAGCGCCTTTTGCACGCGGCGGTCGCGAACGACGCGATTCTGTACGTTCGCGGAGCCGCGGCGCTGGTTGCGGCGAGCTGCCTCCCCGAAGGCCCGCGTGCCGATGATGCAGCGATCCTCGTCGTGACGTTCCCGCGAGGAACCGCATGGCAGTTCGACGCGGACAACGCGAAGTCGGCGCAGCACGCGCGCGGAGAGTTTCTGGCGCGCTTACAAGAAGCCGCCGCGCCTGAGAGCGATTTTGGCGCCGCCGAGCTGATCTTTGGAGAGCTGGTCGGCAACGTCGTTCGTCATGCACCCGGCCCGATCGACGTGACCCTTGAATGGGAAGGCTTGCGTGCGCTCTTGCACGTCATCGATCGCGGACGCGGATTCGAGTACACGCCGCCCGCGAATATCGACTTATTCCGCGAAGAAGGCCGCGGTCTTTGGTTGATTCACCAGTTTGCAGTTTTCACGTCGATTGAATATCTGCCGGGATACGGAACGCACGTGACCGTCGAGCTGCCGGTGCGGCGCGTCCCCGCGGGTCACGGCGTGACGATGAAAACCGTACCCGCGATCTGAGTCCCAAGGTGCCGAGCCGTAACGAGCTCGACGATTGCCGCATGCGCGATGCGTCCGTCGATAATTTGCGCGGCTTCGACGCCGCCGCGAACTCCTAGCGCTGCAGCGCGAATCGCTGCGGCGAGTGACGGCGAAAGGCTGCCTGAATCGGCGAGCGCGAGCGCCTCGGCCGGCGTAAGCTCGTCGACGAGCTTCTGCGTCTCGGTGTCGACGACACCGCCGTTCGGATCGAAGAAGAGGATGCGCGATGCGTCCGTCGCTTGGGCGATCGCGCGCGCAACATCGTCGACCGGAAGCTGAACGTCATCGCCGCGCAAGCCGATCGCAGTCGGTTCGATCACCGGGACGTAGCCCGAGCGCGTCAGCGTTTCGAGCAACCGCGCTTGCACCGAACCGATCGTGGTGCCGGCGGCCGGAATCATTCCGGCGTCTGCGCCGCGTAAACCCACTGCAGCGTTGCCCGTGCGGTTCATCGCACCGACGAATGCGCGCGCCAGGTCGGCCTGCGGCGCCACGACGATCGGCCGCATGCTGCGCTGCTGCAGAAACGCGATGTCGGAGACAAGCGTCGTCTCGCCGAGGCTCGTTTCGTCGACGCGGAGCACGATCGTTCGTCCGGTGAAATCTTGCATGTGCGTGGGGGAATCTTTCCCTACTTAACGTTCGGCAGACTCGGTAGAGTTGCTTTCCCCGTTAGGAAGGTTCCAACCGTTCGCCATATTTGACGCCGCCGCTATCCCATTGTCCAGCCAGAGAAGCGCGGCGTCTGCCGCCGCACCGATCACGGCCGGTAGCAGCGCGCTTTCGCGTTCGCTAAAGCTGCCGAGCACGCGCTCGATCGCTTCAGATCCGTCGTCTCGGCCGATGCCGACGCGCAAGCGCGGAATCTCAGTCCCGAAATAGCTGATGATCGACTTCATGCCGTTGTGCCCGGCAGAGCTTCCGCCGTCGCGGACGCGCAAACGGCCGAAGGGCAGATCGAGCTCGTCGTAGACCACCAGCATGCGTTCGGCCGGAATGTGAAACCAGGCCGCGACGAGCCGCGTCGGCACGCCGCTCTCATTCATATACGATTGCGGCTCGACCAAAAGAAGATCGCGCCCGCCGGCTTGCGCCTGGCGCGCGCGATCCTTGGTTTTCCAATCGCCTTCGCCGACGCCGAGGCGCCGCGCGATTTCGTCGACCACCATGAAGCCGACGTTGTGCCGTGTGTTTGCGTATTTCGACCCCGGGTTGCCGAGGCCGACGATCATCCGGAGATCGCCTATGTAGAAGCGGCCTCGCCCGCCGGCGCGTCGGCAGGTGCTGCAGCGCCTTCGGCGCCTTCAGGCGCCGCTGCCGCCACGGAAGGTGCTTCCTCAGCGCGCGGCACTTCGATCGCGACGATCGAGGTATCGGGCGGCGTGATGAGCCGGATCCCTTCGCCGAGTGAAAGTTCGCTCGCGCTGATGTGCTCGCCGATCTTCAGCTCGGATACGTCGACGCGAATCTCTTGCGGAATCTTGTCGGCGGGACCGCGCACTTCGATCTCGTGCGTCACGAGGTCCATCATGCCGCCTTGGTCGCGCACGCCGATCGCGGTGCCGACCGTGATGATCGGGACTTCGGCGGTGATGATGTCGCTGCGCGAGATGCGCTGCAGATCGACGGAGAGCACGCGGCGCGTCACCGGATCCAGCTGCATGTCACGCACCATCGCGGTATCGTTCTTGCCATCGAGCTGGATGTCGATGATGTTCTGACGGCGTCCGCCGTGCAATAATTCTCCCAGCTCTCGACCTTCGATCGAGACGGCGAGCGGCTTTTCCCCGTGACCGTAGATGACGCCGGGAATGCGCCCTTGACCCCGCACCTTGCGTGATCCAACCGTGCCGGATTTTTCGCGAAGCTCGAGCTTCAGCGTAGGACTAGTCTTGGCCATGATCTCTTTCTTAGCGTCCCGCGACGACCGGCTCGGACGGGGTGACGACTCCGTCGATCGGTGAGAGCCCTTCCGCGGATTCAGCGTGTACGTCTTCCTCGGCGCTGAAGAGCTCGGAGACCGAGCGATTGGCGGTGATCCGCTTGATCGCATCGGCGAGGATCTGCGCGATCGAGAGGACCTCGATTTTGCCGTTCGGCTCGCGCGGGATCGTGTTCGTCACGACGACCTTCTTGATCGGTGACGCCTCGAGTTGTGCGATGGCGTCGCCGGCGAAGATGCCGTGCGTCGCCAGCGTATACACGTCGATCGCTCCCATTTCCTTGAGCTTCTCGGCTGCCTTGACCAGCGTGCCGCCGGTGGAGATCATGTCGTCGACCACGACCGCGACCCGTCCGGCGACCTCGCCGACGACGTGGGAGACCTCGGAGACGTCCGGCTCCGGGCGCCGCTTCATGATGACTGCAATCGGTGCCCGAAGTCGCTTGGCAAAGTTCTCAGCCCGAGCAACCCCTCCGGCGTCCGGCGAGACGACGACGATCGAATCGCCTTCCAAGCCGTTGCGCTTCAAATAATTGGAAAGGTCCGGCGCGGCGACCAAATTGTCGACCGGCAAATCGAAGAAGCCCTGAATCTGCGCCGCGTGCAGATCGAGCGTCACCACCCGCGCCGCACCTGCCGTCGCGATCATATTGGCGACGAGCTTTGCGGAAATCGGTTCGCGGCCGCGCGTTTTCTTGTCTTGCTTCGCGTAGCCATAATACGGAATAACGGTGGTGATGCGTTGGGCCGATGCGCGACGCAACGCGTCGATCATCAGCAGTAGCTCCATAAGCGCGTCGTTGACGGAGCCGCCCTGCGGTACGCCGGCGCTCTTTGGAATCTCGCACAGCGATTGGATGACGAAAACTTCCGCGCCGCGGACGTTCTCGCGAATCTCGACCCGGCACTCGTCGTTGCGGAAACGGCCAACCATCGCGCTGCCGACTCTGGTCTGCATGCGTTCGGCGATTTTGGCGGCTAATTTGGGATTCGAATTTCCGCTGAACAAGAGCGGTTGCTGGATCAACGAGGCTCCTCGGAACGGGCTGGTTGTGTGCTTCCCAGGCGCCGGGGCGGGTTCCCGCCCAAAACCACAGTATGCCCATACGTGTTCATGAGCGGAGCGATGGCTAAAGCGGACCGTTTCGAGCTAATAACCCCGTACGAACTCGCCGGAGACCAACCCCGAGCGACGGCGGCGCTCGCCGAAGGCGTCCTGCGCGGGGATCGCGCGCAGACGCTGCTTGGCGTGACCGGCTCAGGAAAGACGCTTGCGATGGCCCGGATCGTCGAGCTGGTGCAGAAGCCGACCCTCGTCCTGTGCCACAACAAGACGCTGGCCGCGCAGCTCTGCGCGGAGTTTCGTGAGTTCTTTCCGCACAACGCGGTCGAGTATTTCGTCTCGTACTTCGACTACTATCAGCCGGAAGCGTACGTCCCGCACACCGACACCTACATTGAAAAGGATAGCTCGATCAACGACGAGATCGAGCGCCTGAGGCATTCCGCGACCCAATCGATCCTGACGCGCAAGGACGTCCTGGTCGTCGCCTCGGTCTCGTGCATCTACGGTTTGGGCTCGCCCGCCGACTATGTCGAGCTCTCGCTGCGGGTCAATCTGGGAATGACGATCGACCGCGACGCGCTCCTGCGGCGGCTGATCGACATGCAATATCGCCGCAACGACATCAACCTGTTGCGCGGGACCTTCCGCGTCCGGGGCGACACGCTCGAATTCGTCGGCGTCGACGAGGAGCTGGTTCACCGCATCGAGTTCTTCGGCGACCAGATCGAAGCGATCAACGTCGTCAACTTGCTCACCGGTGAATACGTGGAGAGCAAGACCGAGATGCTGATCTTTCCGGCCAAACATTTCATTACGCCCGAAGAAAAGCTGAAGCGCGCGATCCAAGCGATCGAGATCGAGCTCGAGGAGCGTCTCAAATTCTTCAAAGATGCCGGCAGTCTGCTCGAAGCGCAGCGCCTGGAGATGCGGACGCGCTACGACCTTGAGATGCTGCGTGAAGTCGGCTACTGCAACGGCGTCGAGAACTACTCACGCCATCTTGCGGGACGTGAAGCCGGTTCGACGCCGTGGTGCTTGCTCGACTTTTTCCCGAAGGATTGGATGCTCTTCGTCGACGAGTCGCACGTCACGCTGCCGCAAGTGCACGGCATGTACGGCGGCGATCACTCGCGCAAGACAATTCTCGTCGAGCACGGCTTCCGGCTGCCTAGCGCCCTCGATAACCGTCCGCTGACGTACGACGAGTTCGAGAATCACTATACGCAGATCGTCTACGTCTCGGCGACGCCCGGCACGTACGAGATCAGCAAATCGACCCAAGTTGCGGAGATGATCATTCGGCCGACGGGTCTCGTCGATCCCGAAGTCGAGGTGCGTCCGACCCGGCATCAGATCGACGATCTCATGGAAGAGATCCGCGTTCGCGTTGCCAAGAGCGAGCGCGTTCTGGTCACGACGCTGACCAAGAAGATGGCCGAAGACCTTACCGACTATCTGCTCGAGAACGGACTACGCGTGCGTTACTTGCACAGCGAGATCGAGACGCTCGAGCGGATCGCGATTTTGCGCGATCTGCGCAACGGCGTGTTCGACATCTTGGTCGGTATCAATCTGTTGCGCGAAGGGCTCGATCTGCCCGAAGTCTCGCTGGTCGGCATCTTGGACGCCGACAAAGAAGGCTACCTACGCAGCGGAACCTCGTTGATTCAAACGATCGGCCGTGCTTCGCGCAACGTCGAGGGCAAAGTCATCATGTATGCCGACGTCATCACCGATTCGATGGCGCGCGCAATCGACGAGACCAAACGCCGTCGGGAAAAACAGCTTGCGCACAACGCCGAGCATGGGATCGAGCCGAAATCGATCCGCAAAAGCGTGCGCGATATTCTCGATCTCGTCGGGACGCCGCTCGAGACGACCGCCGACATCGTCGCCGCTGAAAAGCTTCCGCGCGAAGTCGTGGCAGCGATGGCGAACGAGATCGAGCGCAAGATGCGCGAGGCATCGGCAAATCTCGAATTCGAGAAAGCGGCGGCATTGCGCGACGAGCTCATCGGTTTACGCCGGCGCATCGGCGGTAACGAAAGCGTCCTGTTCCAAGGTAAGGCACCGAAGATATTCGCGCATGCGCTCAAAGAACTCGTCGGTTCCTGATGCAAAAGACGATCGTTCCCGACGTGTGGACCTGGAAGCGTTGGCAGCCGGATCGCTCGATGGATTTCAATTCCTGGTTTTGCAAAGCCGACGGGCTCAATATGGTGGTCGACCCGCTCGAACCTGATGCGGACGACTTGCGGCAGATCGAAGAGATGGGCGGCGTCGACTGGGTGGTCGTCACCAACCGCGATCACGAACGCGCGACCAAATTCTTCGTCGATCGCTTCGAAGCCAAAGTTGCCGCGGGTGCTCGCGACGCCGATGCACTTGGCGCCGGCGTGACGCAGCGGCTCGGCGACGATGAGCTTTTCCACGGCTGGCGCGTGATCGAGCTCGAGGGCTTCAAATCTCCCGGTGAGATCGCGCTCTATTCGAACACGCGACGGACGGTCGTTCTCGGCGATTCGCTGTGGGGTGACCCGGCCGGCTCGTTGCGCTTCATTCCCGACGCCAAGCTCGAGGACCCGCAGCGAGCGGTGCTCTCGATGCGGCGCGTCCGCGGTATCGTTCGGCTGGAGAATATTCTGGTTGGCGACGGCGCGCCGATTTACGGAAATGCGCGTGCCGCAATCGGCCGTTGCATCGATGCCCGCAATATCGCCGAGACGCTGCGCATCAATCTTGACGACGTCCCGCTGCGCGAAGATAGTGGCCCTGGGAACTACACGGTGCTCGAAGGTGAGATCGGATTCTTGCTCGGCGCCGAGCGGCTCGGATATCGCGTCGCGCAGCTGGAGCCCGGGATGTCGTTCTGTCCGATGCACTGGCACACGGCTGAGGAAGAGCTCTTCATCATCTGGTCGGGCGAGCCAAAGCTGCTCACGCCGCGCGGCGACGTGCAGCTACGGAAGGGCGATTGCATCGCGTTCCCGCGCGGTGAAATCGGCGCGCACAAGGTGCTCAACGACGGCTCGACGCTGGCCACGATTCTCATGATTTCGAACGTCGACGCCGGCGACACGTGCTTCTATCCGGACTCCAAGAAGCTGCTGGTCGAGGCCGCGGACCTGATCGTCCGCAGCGAGCCCGCCCTGGACTATTTTGACGGCGAATAGTGCTATACTGGGGACGGTCAGGGAGGATTAGGAGGATTAGGATGTCTGGGATAAGCCAGGTTAATACCAACTATGGCTCGACCGAAACGCAATCGGCATCGAGCACATCGCAACAGCAAGCTGCACAAGACCAACAGGCCGCAGAACAGCAGCAAGCTCAAGCGGCGGAGGCTGAGGCGCAAGCCGCAGCAACGACGGTCTTCACGTCGACCGTCCCTCAGGGAGTAAATTCCACCGCCTAAAACGAGCGCACTGCGTCTCGTTGAATCCGCGCGACGAGACGGAGTTTGTGAGCTGCGCGGTTCGCTGCCGTCGTTTGCGCAGCCAGTCGGGCTCCGGTACGAAACGCGTACCGGTGCCTTACTGCGCGTTGACGGACGCATCGCCGGCGCGTTCGATCGCGAGCACGAAATCGTCGTCGTCGCTGCATCCGGCAACGAACGCGAGCTGACGCTCGAGGTCGAGCTGGCATCGCTCCCGACGCACGGGCTACCGAATGGACCGGGCGCGCGTTGGACGCTGATGCAGCACCGCAAAGCCGAGCGTCCACGCGACCGCATCGAGATCGTTCCCGCAGAGATGGCTACACTTGGCTGTCATCCCTCGTCCCTCGACTCCGCTCGGGATAAACTCCGTCGAGGGACAGAGATAGTCGATCCGCTGCCGCTGCTCGCGCACGCGCATCTCGATCTCGCCTGGTTGTGGACGTTCGCCGAAGGCCGGCGCAAGGGTTTGCGTACGCTGGCGAACGCGTTGTACATCGCGGAACGCGTGCCCGACTACATCTTCATCCAAAGCCAGCCCGCGCTCTATGCGTACGCCGAGCACGACGATCCCGAGCTTTTCGCGCGCATCGGCGATGCGGTGCGGCGCGGACAGATCGATCCGAGCGTCGCTGCACCGTGGGTGGAAACCGATTGCAACATCCCAAGCGGCGAGACGCTGCTGCGGCAACTCGTGCACGGGATGCGTTACGTGCACGAACGTTTCGGCGTAGTGCCTTCGGTCGCGTGGCTGCCGGATACGTTCGGTTTTCCGAACACGCTCCCGCAACTGCTCGTGCACGCAGGCGTGCGATTCTTCGCGACCGCGAAGCTGCAGTGGAACGACACATCGCGCTGGCCGCATCAGCAGTTTGCTTGGCACGGTCCGGACGGCTCGGGCGTAATCGGCGCGGTGCTTGACAGCTACGAAGGCGGCGCATCGCCGGAGCGCGTTGCGAAAGCGCGCGAGCGTAACGAAGCCCTCGTCGTCGGCTATGGCGACGGCGGCGGCGGGCCGAACGATGCCGTCGTTCGCGAGGCGAGCGCGCATGGGCGCTGGACGAGCGCGCGTGCCTGGTTCGAAAGCATCGCTGCGCATGCCGACAAGCTGCCGCGCTTCACCGGTGAATTGTATCTCGAGACGCATCGCGGCGTGTGGACGACGCATCACGACGTCAAGGCGCGCCGCTTTGCGCTCGAAGCGGCGCTCGATGAAGCCGAAGAGATTGTGTCGTGGTGTATCGCCGTGCGCGCGTCGTCGAATCTCACGCGGCCACTGTCGGCAGATTTGCGAACGGCGTGGCCGCCGCTGTTGCGCGGCGATTTTCACGACGTCGTTTGCGGCACGTCGATTGCGCCCGTTTACGAGGAGCTCGCGGTGGATTACGACCGTGTCGAGCGCGTCTGCACGCGCGTTCGCGAGGCGGCGTATTCGCTGTTGCCGCGCACGCAGACCGCCGCGGGGAATGACGAAATCATGCCGCGCGAGGACGAGGACGCATACGTGCTCGAGAACGCGCACCTGTACGCGCGCGTGCGGCGCGACGGAACCATCGTCGCGTTGCATCGGCCGGGCGATCCGAACCTCGTTACCGGCGCGAACGTATTGCGAGCATACGTCGACCGTCCCAAAGAATGGGAAGCCTGGAACATCGATATCGGCTACATGAAGCGGCCCGTGCCCGTTCGCCCGGGCGGCAGCGACATCGAAGACGGTGCGCTCGTCATCCGTTACCGCGTGCGCGGTTCGACGATCGTCGTGCGGCTCGCTCTGGGTGCGGAGGATCCGTACGTGCGCGCGGACGCGGCCGTATTGTGGGAGGAAGACCGCACGTTGTTGCGCGTCGAGAATTGGCTTGCGATGGAAACGCCGCACGCGACCTTCGGCACGCCGCACGGGACGCTCGACCGCGCAACGTCAATGCAGACGCCGGAAGAACGTGCCAAGTTCGAGGTTCCCGCGCAGCGCTTTGCGCGGCTCGACGGTCCGCTGGGCGGCTTCGCCTTGCTCGCGACCGACAATTACGGTTGGAATGCGAAAGCACTCGTCCGCGGCGGTACGCATCTCGGGCTTTCGTTGCTGCGCAGCCCGCTGTGGCCGGATCCGAACGCCGACCAGGGCGAGCACCGCCTATCATGGGCTCTTGCGCCGCTCGCGCCCGGTACGGGAATCGGCGCGCTCGAACAAGTCTGGCGCGGCTACGCGTATCCGACGCGGGTGCGGCTCTTCACGTGCGCGGATCCCGCCGTTCTCGTCGTCGCCTGCAAGCCGGCCGACGACGACGACGGAATCGTGGTTCGCATCCGCGAGTGCGAAGGCGCAGCGCGCAGGATGCGTCTGCAGTTCGGCGGCCGCGCACGCAGCGTCGAGAGCTGCGATGCGCGGGAGCGCATGCTCGAGCGCGAGGTAGCGTTCGATGATGGTGCGATCGTCGCGGGACTGGAACCGTACGAGCTTCGCACGTTTCGAGTGCGAATGTGATTGCGGACCTGGGAGCCGTCGTCTTCGATCTCGACGACACGCTCCACAACGATACGCACGCGTATCAATCCGCTGCTTGCGACGTTGCCGAGGAACTCGGTGCCGAGCACAACGTTTCGGCCGCGGCGATCTTCGAATCGTACATCGAGCACACGTCGCGCTACTGGCGTGCGCTCAGCGCCGAGCATCTCAACACGCCGATTGCAGATTCGCGCTACGAACTGTGGGCAACCGCGCTACGCTCGGTCGGCATCGATGATGAAGCGACGACGCGCAAAGCCGCACAACTCTATGGCGAACGCCGGCGCTCCTACTACGCGCCATTCCCCGGTACGCTCGAGCTTCTGGCCGAGTTGCGCCGGCGCGGATTGAAGCTCGGGTTGATCACGAACGGCTTCGCCGAGACGCACTACGAGAAGCTCGAGCTGCTCGGCCTCGGCGCCGCCTTCGATGCGGTCGTATGCGCGGACGAAGTCGGAATGGTCAAGCCGGATCCGAAAATTTTCTTGCACGCGTGCGAGTTGCTCGACACGCCGCCGTCGCGTACTGCGATGGTCGGCGACCGTTACTTTCGCGATATCGTCGGCGCGCGCAACGCGGGCTTGTCCACGATCTACATCGACGTCCATGCGGAGCCGATTCCGGCCGGCGAGTCGCCCGACGTGCGCGTCAAGGGCATTCAAGAGGTCCTCGCCGTCCTGCTACCGTAGGCCGTTCGATGCAGTCTCCGCCGCCGAACGTGGAGAGCACGTTCAGCCGCTCCTGGGATCTCTTGACGAAGAACGTTGTCATCATCGTTCCCGGGCTCGTCATCGGATTCGTCGTCGGCGTGATCGACTATCTGCTCGCGCCGCATACGGAGTACATCGCCGGCTACGGCGTGACGACATGGTGGTCGGCGGCCTCGGCGTCGATCGTGCTCGTGCTCGTGACGCTCGCGGGCTTCATATTGGCACAATGTTATACGACGGGTATGGCCGGCGCGGCGTGGCAGCGCGGAACGACGACGCTCGCGGACGGAACGCGTGCCTTCGAGCGCGACGCCGCAAACGTGTTCGTCGCGATCATCGGATTGCTCGTCGCGCTGATCGTCGCGATCGTGCTCTCATTTGCGACGCTCGGTATCGCCGGGCTTTTGTATTTCTATTTCTTCATCTATACGTTTCCGGCGGCGATCATCGGTGAGCGCCCGGGCTTCGCGGCGATGGGTGATTCGTTCCGCATCGCGGCTCGGCGTGTCGCGCCGACGCTGATCGTCACGATCATGATCGCCGTCATCGTTATCGTCGGCCGCCTCATCGGTATGACCCTGGCCTTCATCCCGCTGATCGGGCCGATCATCGGCGCGATCGTCATCCAGCTCGTCCTGTCGTATGTGACCCTCGTCGTCGTCGGCGAGTACTTAGCTCTCCGGGACGCCCTCGTTAAGCCCCCGCCGGCGGCTTGACCTAGCATCAGCTAGCAGCAGTTAGCGGAAGATTCGACTTCTTCAAGTACCGCGTACGTTTCCCAGCGGCGTCCGTCGGGATCCCTCGCCCAAACTTTATTCTGTTTCGCGTAACAGCACGTTTCTTCGACTTCGATATCGACACTGAGCCCGGCATGCTGTAATCGCGCGATTGCAGCGTCGACTGCGTCACTGGAGTCGACCGCTAGTCCGTAGTGCGTATCGTTTGAAGCTGCAACGCGTGCCGCGGTGTTGAGTGCGAGCTCGAGACCGGGTTCTTCGGTTATGAAGAGCGCGTAGTCGTCGTAATGCTTCATCGGCGCGACATCGAGTAACGTCGTGTAGAATGCGACGCTCCGCTCGAGATCGGCGGTCTGCAGCGAGATGTGCGTTTTCATGCGGTGGCCTTTTCCGGAAGTAGGGTGGCGCGTAGCGCGGCATCGACGCGCTCGCGCGCCCGGTCGGCAAGCCGGTAGTACACCCATGTCCCGCGACGCTCAGCAGTGATAAGCTCCGCTTCGCGAAGCACACGCAGATGATGGGAAACGGCTGGCTGGTTTAAGGGAAGTCCGGCGGTGAAGTCGCAAACGCAGACGTGTTCCGAGGCTTGGGCCAGGGTCGCGAGGATTGTCAGTCGGTGCGGATCGCCGAGTGCCTTGAAGAGAATGGCGTCGCCGGACCGGTCAGCTGGATCAATTTTGGCCGGCAGGCAGCAACGTTGCATCGACATATTTCAATATTGAGGATTGAATCGAACTTTGTCAATACAAGGAGCCGCAACGAACAGCAGTTCGATTCGGTCTAAAAGCCTGTGAAGACCCAGCCGGCAGCGATGGGCCTTGATTCCATTGTGATCAAGGGTGCCCGCGAGCATAACCTCAAGAACGTCGACCTTACCCTGCCGCGCAACCGGCTGAGTGTGATCACCGGGCTTTCGGGAAGCGGCAAATCGTCGCTCGCCTTCGACACGATTTATGCCGAGGGGCAGCGCCGTTACGTCGAGTCGCTCTCGTCGTATGCGCGTCAGTTTCTCGGGCAGATGGAGAAGCCCGACGTCGATTACATCGAGGGGCTCTCGCCCGCGATCTCGATCGATCAGAAGTCGAC
>Ga0181525_10002069_pt1 | contig 16784 bp, 17 predicted proteins | sample PEATcosm2014_Bin_48_FD_121100 | JGI IMG/M metagenome (GOLD analysis project Ga0181525, IMG submission 121100) | Peatland microbial communities from MTU Mesocosm Facility, Houghton, MI, USA - PEATcosm2014_Bin06_10_metaG | ecosystem: Environmental > Terrestrial > Soil > Wetlands > Peat | place...
CGCAGGGAGCAAGACGAACGCTTGGGTCCGCTACTCGATGAATTTGGACTGCGCGCGCGCATTCACTCGCGCGGCGATAGTCTTTCGGGCGGCGAACGCCGACGCGTCGAAATCGCGCGCGCCATCGCCATGGAGCCGGCGTTTCTTCTGCTCGACGAACCGTTCACCGGTATCGATCCGATCGCGGTGTCCGACATTCAAGCGATGATTCGACAGTTGCGCGACCGCGGGATCGGCATTCTCATTACCGATCACCAGGTGCGCGAAACGCTCGCGATCGTCGACCGCGCGTACATCATGAACAACGGCCGGATCGAAGTCTCCGGAACGGCGCAAGAAGTGCTCGACTCGCCGATCGCACGCCAATTTTACTTGGGAGAGAGTTTCCGGCTTTGAAACTTTCCATTCTCGACCGGTATATGCTGGCGGAGCTTTCGGGTCCGTTCGGCTTCGGACTGTCGGCCTTTACCCTCATCTTCGCCGCAACGCAGATTCTCGCGATCGGCCGGTCCGTTTCCAACGATCACGCGCCGCTGGGCGCGGCGATCGAAGTGTTTCTCTGGCAGTTGCCGGCGACGATGGTCTACGTACTGCCGATGGCGCTGCTACTCGGCACGCTCCTCGCCGTGCAACGTCTTTCAAGCGACAGCGAGATCACCGCGTTTAAGGCCGGCGGCATCAGTTTCATCCGCTTGACCGTTCCACTCCTGGTGGCGGGCCTTGCGATGACGGTCGTGATGTTCCTCGTGCAAGAATACGTCGCGCCGTACGCAGCCGATCGCATTTCGGACATTGAGAGCGACGTTCTCGGTAAAGTCAGCGCGTGGAATCGCGATTTGACCGTGTCGGCACCGCTGCCGGGCGGTGGCCGTCAGATTACGGTTGCGACCTCGTATGAAAAAGACACGCAGGCGCTGCTGCACGTCACGCTCGTGCAGTACGACCGCAACGACGTGGCGACCCAAATTATCTTCGCCGATCGGGCCGATTTCACGGCCGACAAATGGGTCTTGCAGAACGCCAGCCTCTATCGCTTCAATCCCGACGGCACGCTGCTGGCCCAGCCGCGCGTGGCCGATGAGGAGGTCGAACTGGGCGAGAAGCCAACCGATATCGTCAAACGGATCAGTCAGAGCGATCCTGAGAGCATGAGCCGCTCCGAAATTCGCAGCATCGTTGCCTCCGGACAACTGACTCCGATGGAGTTACGACGCTACGTGACGACGTATCAGGAAAAGCTCGCGCAGCCCTTCGCCTGTTTCGTGTTCGTGCTGATCGCGATTCCGTACGGCTTGCGCGCGGCGCGGAGCGGCGGCGGTGCGAGCGTCGGTTTCGGCCTCGCCGTCCTGATCGTGTTCGTCTACTACATCGTGCTTACGATCTTTTCGTATATTTCCGAGGCCTATCTGCCGTTTGCGGCGCTCTGGGCGTGGACGCCGAACATTCTCTTCACGGTGCTCGGGCTGATTCGACTGCGTCGAGCGGCGGTCGTCTAGATGCCGTCATTTTGGGTCGACGCGATTCGCGGCACCACGACGATCGTCATCATCATGATCGTGGCAGGCGGCATCGCGTACGTCGGCGATCGCGTGGGCCATCAGGTCGGGCGCAAGCGTTTGACCCTCTTCGGCATCCGCCCGCGCTACACGTCGACGATCGTCGCCATCGGTACCGGCATGGTGATCGCCTTGATCGTTACGACGATTGCGATTCTGTTTTCGCAACAAGTCAAGAACGCGCTGTTTCGCATGAATCAAATCAGCGCGCGCATCACCGAGCTGCAAACGCAGGAACAAAGTCTCGAAAGCAAAGTCAACAGCGGCCAATTGGTTCAACCGGTCGACGCGCTGATGTTCCCGTATTTTCTCGTCATTCCGAAAGGCGAGGCGGTCGACACGCGGATGAGCCGGATCAAGGCCTTCTATGGGCAAGCCGTCGAGTTTATCAACTCGAACTACACACTCGCGCCCTTCGAGTTGAAACGATTCGTCGCGCCTCCGGACCTGGACCGTAAGCTGGCGCAACGATACGGCACGCCGGAAGTCACGGCTGCGTCACAGCAAAGCGATTTACTGATGATGGTGATGGCCGATCAGAATTTGTACAAGGGCGATCAAGTGCACTTTAGTTTGACGCTCATCGACGACCAGCGTCGCTTCCCGAAAGGCGCGCCGGTCGGATCGTTACGCATTCCCGGCGGCCCGAACGCCGATCCGAACTTGGCGGTGTACGAGCTGGAGCAGCAGGTCGCGAGCACCGCGCACGACGAGGCCAAACTCCCGCCGCCGCTCGCCAACAACGTGCAAGTGGTACAGACGTTCCCAACCGTTCCCGAAATGAAGGCGATGCTGAGTAAACCGGGCACACGGTACCTCATGACGGCCTATGCGGCGGAAGACATCTACCCGCACACCCGCGGAATCCCGATCGTCGTGGCCCTGGCGGCCGCTCCGTGAGGTTCATCTTGGGGATCGACCCGGGGACCCGCAAGGCGGGCTACGCCCTCGTCGGGTCCGACGGCAGCACCATCGATCGGGGCGTCGAGGAGATCTCCCGGCTGCCCGAGCGGGCTCGGACCCTCATGGGCGAGCACGACGTGGTGGCAATTGCCCTCGGTGCGGGTACAAATGCCGGTACGCTCAAGACTGAGCTGTCGGCCCTGGGGGGTGTGCCCGTCCACCTGGTCGACGAACGTGAAACAACCCTTAAGGCTCGGGCGCTATACTTTGCGGACCACCCACCGCGGGGGTGGCGCCGGCTGGTTCCGCTGGGGATGCAGATCCCGCCGCGGCCGGTCGACGACTACGCGGCCGTGCTCATTGCCCGGCGGTATCTGGCAAGCACGCCCGATTTACCCTAAACTGAAACGACCGCCCGTTTCAGACGATATATATAGTCCCTGCTCTTATTCGGGTGGGATAGAGTAGACGACGGAGGAACCCATGCGTCGGCTAATCGGCGTGGTCTCGGCTGGGGTGCTCGCAGCGGCGCTCTGTTGTGCCGTTTCACGCGCTACCGAGCCGACGTTCCAGCTCCCGGCGGTCGATCTCGGCGCCCAGCTCGCGCAACGCGTGTTCGGCGAAACCACCGCGCCGGCACCTTCGACGGAATCGTTCCTCGACGAGCACGTGTTCCGCGTCTCCTTGAGCGCTGCGGTGTCTCCCACCCTGACGTATAACGCCGTGTCGCTCCCGGCACTCGCGAGCCACCTTTTTACCGTGCCGGAAGCGCCCGTATCGCTCGTACACGTTACGCCGCCGTCGTACGTCACTCCATCCGTCAATTCGATCGAATCGGGATTCGTGCAAGCGCCGGAACCGACGCCGTTCGTCGGCGACTATCAGGGCAAACAGCCGGTCCGCGTCACCTCGTCGACCGTTTCACCGTTGCTGACGTTCTCGGGAACGCTCGCGGCGCCGCAAGGCGGCAGCGTCGTCGTTCCGGGACGCCTGGGCAAGTTGCAGTTCTCGACGCATGCTGAAACCGCGCAATCGCAGACGCTCGGCACGTCGCCGGTTGCCGATCGCGCGGTCGGCGCGGGCACGACGCTGAACTTCCGCGCCGGCCAACGTACGCTCGGCGTCGATTTCTCGAGCAGCGTCGAACAAATGAATCTCGGCGCGACGCCGACGTTGAACGTCACCGACGTTCTGCCGGCATTCGTACCGTCGTACGCCGACGTGAATAAAGTCTCGTTGTCGGCGGGCGTGACCGTGCCGATCTCGCAGCATTGGACCGGCAGTTTCCAGGTCGACCAACAGCATTTGCTCGGCGGCTACGGTATGCCGGGCGTAACCAATCTCGACGCCAACAACACGGTGTACGGCGCGCGCGTGACCTTCCAGCTTCCCAAGAGCTCGAGCGCCATTTCGTTAACGGCGCAGCAGTTCCACTATCAAGACAATCTCGTACCGGCCAATGCGTTCGTACAGACCAGTGCGAACGTTGATTTCACGATCAAGTTCTGACGGCCATGGCAGCTAGCGAACGGGTCGCGCTCGGAACGGTCGGCGCGCTTGTGGCCTGTGTGCTGGTGTGCGCTGCGCTCGTGCAATTTGCATCGTACGCACTCTACGCGCAGCAGGCGGGGCCGCAGTCGCTCGCGGCGCACGTGCCCCCGACCTTTGGGCTCGCCGTCTACGGAGCGCTCGATCGCGTCGCGCCGTTTGGCTTCGTGGAAGATGGGCTCGCGCATGCGGCGCTCGCGCGCGGCGATCTCGATGCGGCGCAGCGGTATGCGTTACGCATGCCGGCGGGCGGCCGCCGCGACGACGTGCTCGCAGATGTTGCGCGAGCGCGCGGCAACGCGCCGCTTGCACTCCAGTACGCTATTTCCGCGAACGACGTCGATGCGCTGCAATCCGACATTATGACGCTCGCGCGCCACGACGTGCATGCGGCGTCCGCGCTCGAAGCGCGTGTCCGCGGGCGCCTAGCGGCATTAGGCACGCATCCCGATGCGGTTGCGGAGTCGTATTACATCAGCGGGAACCTAGCGAACTGGCGCTCGCAGCCGCGCGAGGCGTCCGCCGACTACCAAGCGGCCATTGCCATTGCGCCGCTGAATGTGAAGTACGTGCTTTCCGAGGCCAACGAAGCCTACATCCTCCACGACGACGCCGGCGCGCGCCGTTTGTTTCGGCACGTCCTCGATTTGAATCCGGCGAGCGGCGACGCCCTCTCGGGGTTGGGCCTCGTCGCGCTGCGCGCGGGACATCGCGGGCAGGCCGTCGCCTATCTCGCCCGCGCCCGCGCGGTGGACCCGCACGCGGAGATGATTCCGAGCCTCGCGAAAGCGCTGCGATGAAGGTAGCGATCGACGCGCAGCTTGCCGTCGGCACCGCGACCGGCATCGGCGAGTTCGTGCGCGGGCTCATCGAAGCGTTGCAGGCGCGTGGGTGCGACATCGTGCCGCTGAGCGAACCGAAGCTCGATCCGTGGCGATTCGACCGGCGTGTGCTGTGGGATCAGATCATGCTGCCCCAGCGCGCGCGTCTCTCGGGCGCGGACGTGCTGCACTGCGCGTCGGGAACGATGCCGTTGACGGCCGCGCTACCGATCGTCGTTACGGTGCACGACGTTGCGTGGTTGCGCGTGCAGGCCCATGCCAAACCGTACGCCCGCTATTATTTCGGGAAGTTTTCGGTGGATCGCTATCGCAGCGCGGCCGCGATTGCGGTGGATTCGGCGTTTTCGCGGCGCGAGTTACTCGAGTTAGTGCCCGACGTCGATCCGGCGCGCGTAAGCGTGGTATACCCCGGCGTGGCAAATGATTTTTGCGCGCTTGACCGCGCGGGCGGCGACGGCCGGACGATTCTCATCGTCGGGACGGTCGAGCGGCGGAAGAATATCGAGGCGATTATCGAGGCGTTGCCGTCGTTGCCGGGCGCGCGCATCGTTTCGGTCGGGCCGTTTACTCCATATCAAGAGGAGTGCGCGGAGAAGGCGGAGATGCTCGGCGTGAGCGATCGGGTCGAGTTCCGCGGTTACATCGAACGCGCGGAGTTGCTCGCATTGTACGCGACGAGCGCGGTGGTTGCGGTGCCCTCGCGTTATGAGGGCTTCGGCTACGCCGCTGCGCAGGCGCTCTGTGCCGGCACGCCGGTCGTGGTGTCGGATCAAGCCTCGCTGCCGGAAGTCGCCGGCGACGACGGCCGCATCGTGCCGCTCGAGTCGGCGGACGGATGGGTGACGGCGTTACACAACGCCCTCGACGGAAAAGACGACGACCACGCGCGCGCGGTGCGCCGGCGTTCTATCGAACGCTTTGCGTGGGATAAAAGCGCCGCCGACATGTCCGCAATCTACGAATCGGTGGTACTCGCCCCAGCATGGGAACAAGGGAGCGCGCTTTCCCCCTAGTAGCGCATGACGACAAGCAAAAGCGCGACGACTACGTTCTCGTGCACTTTCCAGCGAAGTCGGGCTTGGTGTCGGCGGGGTTGGCGTAACCGTAGAAGGCAAAGCTGGTCGCGTTAGTGCGGACGGTTTCGCTTCGCCCCGGTTTACCTTCGGACGTTGCCTGATCCACCCACTCCTCGGTATCTCCCGTCCACGGTTTTAAATAGGACACGGTCCACGCGCCTTGATCGTCGAGCTGCGTTTGGACCCAACGATCGTTCTTTGCATCGTACGTGACGGATTTACTGGCGGTATAGGGCGAGGTTTGGCCGGGGATGTGCACCGTATCCCGCTCGCGCATGATACCGGAATCGATTTTGTCGAACGTCACCGTCATGTTAAAGGGCGAAACTCCGACCGGGCCGCCCGAGCATTCCCAGGTTCCGACGAAATACTGCATGGCTTGCATGCCGCCCGGCGTTTGTGCGCCCGCCGCGGAACCGCAGGCGAATGCGACGATGCATAGGAGTAACGCACGTTTCATACAGCCCATCTTAGCGCGTGTCCGCCCCGGTGTCGAATCGTGGTACTCGCTCCGGCATGGGAGCGAGGGAACGCGGCTTTACTTTAGTTGAAATCGTCGTAGCGGTCGGCATCAGCGTGATCTTGCTCGTCGCGGGTGGTGCGTGGATGCTCGGGATGCGTCCGGGAGCGTTGCGCAACGCGGCTGACGATTTCGATGCCGACTTTGCGGCCGCGCGTGCGATCGCGGGTGGTAGCGGCAACGGCGCGACGATCGCGTTTCTCCCGCGCATTGGAACGCCCGGCTTTATCATGCGTGTATATTCGGGGCGCCCGACGGCGAGCGGGGCCGTTACCACGACGAACGTCATGGATGTGACGAGCGGCGCGACGGTGAGCGAAGCGACATTTGGTTCGCCGCCGTTCGCCATTTTTCTGAACAGCGCCGGTTATCCAACCGGAACCGGGCAATATCCGAACGTCTCCGGGACGAGCGTTTCATTTCCGGTGATCGCGCAGCAACCGCCTTGCCCATCAAACGGCATCGTGCTGACGTTTGCAAACGCGCAAGGTGCGACGGCCACGCGCTCGCTGCAGTGCAACGCGGATGTCGCCGGAGCGGCCACCGCCGATCCTTCGCCGACGCCCAACGTGCCGAAGCTCGCGCCGAGTTTTATGCTCGCGCACTGGACCAGCGATACCGGGCCGCTCCACTTCATCGCGGCGGAGTTTGGTTATTTTCATTGGTACGCGTCGGCGATTGGCAACACGTGCGCTACGCAGAGCTCCGATACCGGAGCGCCGCCCGCGACCTTTGCGAATGGCTGGCCATATTCGCTGACGACGGCGGGCGAAATGTCCGCGTCGCCCGCTCCACCTGCGGCGCCGTATTCGTGGCCTACCGGCGATCCCAACGATCCGCCTGCGACATTTCGTTTGAGTCCGGTGCTGCACGATGGCGGCCTCTGCACGGTGCGCATCGTCGACGACTACAATCAAGAGGCGGATGCGAACGTGCAGGTGATGGGCGATCTGCAGAGTTCTTTGTCGTCGCTTACGTTTTTGTCGCCGACGGCCCCCGCGCAAACGCTCACGTTCGGCAAGACTTTTGATTCCGAGACGCTGAATTTGCAGGCGGCGCGGAGTGCGTGCGCGGGCGTGGTGGCGGTAACGATTCCGCCGCCGCCTGCGGCACAAAGCGCGCCCTCGACAACGCCGACGCTAGCGACGATGACCGTGACGCCGGTAAGTGCCGGAAGTTGCACGCTGGTCGTCGGCGATCAATATGGCGAGCCGACCATCGCGATCCCAATCAATGTCAAGGCCGCAGCGACGCTCAGCGTGTGGCCACCCGCCGTCGAATATCCCCTCGCGGGCACCTCACTCGGCCCATGCGCGGCAAATCAAGCCCGCGCCTTCGACGGTACCGGTTGGTCCTCGACCGACGTGCTCGCAGACCAAAGTCAATATGGAATCACCACGGACGCCAACGGCTGCATAACCGGTCCAAGCGGCGCAACCGAGGGAGTGAATGAAGTTGGGTATAGCGGCGCGTTCGCTCCACTGAGCCTTGGATGTTTGCAAAGTTCAATACTTTCGAATGTTGGCTGGGTCCCCGCGTCAGCGCTCGGACCCACAGCTCAGAATATCGAGTCTGGTGCGTCGCCGAGCGCGGGATGCACATTGACGTATGCCGATGATCGGGGCATGTTGCCAAGTGCCCCCGCTGGCAGCACGGCCAATGCACTAGCGCAGGTGGTGGGATGCAGCGAAGTGAGTGGTGGATACGTTCCCGTTGGTTCAACCTGCAGCCTCGACACGCCAGATAGTGATGGCGTGTGCGACGGATTCGACGTCCCTCCCAACGAGGCGTACTCGTACGACTTTGCGTCCTGGAGTTCCACGCTAACGTCGGCTCCTGGCACGCCATACACCGAGACTGGTCCACTTGGATCTCTAACGTCGCAAGAGAACTACTACAATAAAGACGGAAATCCATCATATTCGTGGGCAACGATTGCGTTTACACGTACCGCGAGCGGACCTGCCACGTTCTATATATACACCGAGGAGACGGTAGAGACGGGGCACGGGATCATAGCTGGGGAACCGATTTGTTATATGAAAGAGACGCTCATAGGCCCGAGCCAGGTGACCGTCGAGTGACCACGTTACGGCCAGTTTAGGCTACCGGGCTTGGCGAAAACGCGTGGATCGATCGGAAATTGTCCTAGCCCGAAGGCACTCTCGGCGGAGCCTGCTACATACGAATCGTAAATCCCACCGAACCATAACGTGTTCGAATTCTCTGCGTATGCCTGTGCAGAGGAGCCGATGCCAAAAGCGGGAGCCACGACGTCGTCGTAACAGTTGTACCCTCCGGTGGCTGACGAATTCCCCGTCGTCAAGAGTGACTCTCCCGGGGCCGGAGTTGTGGACACCGAGTATGCTGGACTATTATGCAGGGCGGCGTATCCACGCGCACTCTCAACCAACCACTCATCGACGACTGCGGGGTTTAGGGACAGACTTTCGCGATACTGGTTGTATCCCAGCACGCACGGTGCTTCGGTCAATGCACTTAGCGTTGCGATGCGATACGCACCACCCGTCTCCGTAGCGGGCGGCGTGTACAACGGTACCGGAGGCATTGTGGGTGCGACGAGCGTGGTTTGCCCGCTCAGGACGACGCGATCGTGAATCGTCGCTTGCCAACCCGATGCACCGGGAATCGGCGTGTCGGTCGCCGATGGGTTTGGCGTTGTAAATCCCGGTGGTGGTGTATTCACCGCATCCGCCCCAATGACCAACAAGTACGTTCCGTTCGGCGCGCGCACGGTGAAGTGACCGCTGGGATCCGTCGTGCTTATTGCGATCGGCGTCGGCGTTGGTCCGGGCGTTGGATAGACGATCCACGGATCGAGTTGCACCTTCACACCCGCAAGCGCAGCACCGGTCGCGTCATCGATAACGCTTCCTTGCGCGGTCGTGGTCAAGCCGGTTGGTGTCGCCGTCGGCGATGGGCCGCTCGAAGGGGTCGCATTGCCCGCTGGAGGGCTGACGCTTCCCCCGCCTCCTCCGCCGCACGCGGCCAGAAACGCGAAGAGCGCTAGAGTCAAGAACAATCGGGTCACGCTGACATCCTCATCATGAATGGCGTAGGCAACTTGCAGGCTCCTACACGGGGTGGTATCCTTGAACCATGCCTAAGACCATGGCTACCCTGAATCGCGAGGCTTGCGACATGCTCGATGAGATCGAGCGCACGCTTGGGCTCAAGGAAACCGAGCTCGCGGACTTGTTTGGGGTTCGGCGGCCGTCGATTTCGGGTTGGCGCGAGGCCGGAATTCCTCGCGGGCGTCAGGCCTCGGTCGAGCGACTCCTCGAGCTTGCACGTGTGCTTGCGCGCGAGGTCAAGGAATCGCGCATCCCGCAGATCGTTCGTACGAAAGACGAATGGCTCGAGGGCCGCACCATGCTCGAGACGATCGCGCAGCAGGGCGTCGAGCCAATTTACGGCTACCTCCATCGTTTGTTCGCCTATCAGGGCTGAACCGTGAAGGCCGTTCTTCGGAGCGGGCACTACTATCGGGTCTTCAAACCCGATTGGGCGGACCCACTTGATATGCGACCCGGGCGCGAGCGTGGCGGGCGATGGAATGCACCGCGCTCGTTCGGCGTGTTGTATCTCAACGCGACGATCGAAGTGGCAGCGGCAAATGCGCGCGCGCAACACGCGGGTAGAGCTATCGGATTGTTCGATCTGCGTCCGGAGCGGCGCCCGCATTTGCTCACCGTTGATGTGCCGCGCAGTTTGCAGCGCGATATTATAACGCCGGCCGGGGTTGCGGCCGTAAGGCTTCCGGTGAACTACCCGTGGCGCGTCGGCCATGCGCGGTGCAGGCCCATCGGCAAAGAAGCGTACAGCGAACAACGCTTGCGCGGCATTGCCTGCCGGTCGGCGGCGGAGTGCACGGTCACGGAATGGCTCGGCGAAGAGCTCGCGTGGTTCGATCGCTCACCAAGCCTTAGCGAACGGGAACGAGCGTCATTCGCGGCTTGGTATCCAGACGTACAGCCCGGATAACACGTACACACCCGTACATGGCGCGCGTCTTTTCCGTGCCTGGTGAAAACTCCTCGGGGCTGTTCTAGCTAGTGATTTCCGGCAGGCGATGCGGGCTGGGCGATACTGAGGATCGATCCGCTTCCGAGGGCGGAGGGGAGCGTGCCGTTCCACTTGTCGCGGAGAAGCTGAATCATCTGGAGCTGCACGACGACTTCGGCTTCGCGCGGATCGCTCGGAAGCGAGTTGCGCAGGTCGTCATTTGCGCGAGCTTGCCCGGCGGCAAGCGCTTCGGTCTGCTGCGCGAGCACTTTCTTGGTCTTTAGTACCGTAATTTCTTTTTGATAGTCTTGCTCGGCAGCGGCGCGCGCTTCGGATGCCTGCTGGTATTGCGGGCCAAACGAAATGTTGGTCAGGGATACGAACGCCAGTTGAACGCCGTAGGGCGAAAGCTCTTTCTGTAAGCGTTCCAGCAAACGATTTGCGACGTCCGAGCGATGCGTCAGAAGATCGGCGGCGTTATAGGTCGGCTCGATCTGCTTGAGCCAATACTCGGCGCGCGGTTGAATCAGACGATCCGCGATGCTCGTGTCCTCGCCCTCGCCGCGGAAATCCTGAGCGATTTCCTTCAAGCGGTTATCGTCGAGCGAGAAGTTGATCGTGTAGTCGTTGTCCGCGTTCTGCTGGTCCTTCGTGAACACGCTGCTGTTCGCAACCGAGAGCGCGCGAATCTGGGTATTCATGCGCCACACGCCTTGGACGAATGGAATCTTGAAGTTCAATCCAGGCTGTAGGATCGTGTTGGTCAACGCGCCGTTCATCGTGACGATGTCCGCGCTGCCGAAGGGAACGAATACCATCGATGCGTCCAGCAAGATGCCCAGCACGACGATGCTTGCCGCAAAGCCTAGGGCGGTGATGTTCGGCAGCAGGCCTGGGTGCCGTTGCCACGAGGCGTAGTACACGAGGCCGGCAGCCACAAGAGCGACGATAAACGTGATCGTTTGCATGGTTGGTTATACCTAAGCAGGCGAGGGGTGTTTCAGTGGTCCGTTATGCCTAATAGACGGGAGAGCCGGCGGCGCCTGGAGCGACCGAACCGTCGTCGGGCGCGAAGATCAAGCGCAGCGGATAACTCGAGCCCGCTTCCGGAATCGTCACGATCGTCACGCGCACGAAGCCCTTCGCGGGCACGACGTATTGCCGTACTTTATAGCGCGAAAAGGCCGGGACGCGATGCGATTGCACCAGCACGCCGTCGATGAGAAACGTGCCCGTCGCATTTCCGCCGCGTGGATTTTCGTAGATCGCAATACTCTGCGGCGTCGAGAGCGGGTTCTGCACGTTCACCACAAACGATTCGAGCACGCCGTAGTCGCCCGCAAGCGCCTCGCCGGCAAGGGTATTCGGCAGCGGAATCTGCCCGATCGGCAGCTCCAGATACTCATCGTTCACGTTCCACTGCGTTGCGAAGTGAAATTCGGGAATGGTGTAGATGCCGCGCGCGTGCCGCACGGTGCTGGTAAGGAGTGCGCCGGTCGTCAGTGCGCTGTCGGGGCTATCCGTAGCATTCTGCGCGATCAGTGAGAGATGAATGTCGGCGCCTTCCAACACGCGCAGTTGCAGAAGATTCGCCACGATCGCACCAGGCGGCAGGTCTTGCATGCCGATGACCTGCGTCGCGTTTGCCGCCACTTGAATCAACCGCCCTTGGTTCTGAATGACGTTGACCAAGAAGTTCTTGGTCGCCGCATGGCCGACTTCCATTTCGTTAGGCGTCGGGCCGCCGCGCCCCGAGATGAACTGCACGGTCGATGGCTGATTCGAATGATTTTCGGCGACTAGGACGATACGCCGCTCGGGCTGCAGCGGTGGATTGTAGTGGAAGTAGAGAAAGCGCGTCGGCTGATCGCGATGCAGGTCGGTTTCGAAGAGCAGCCCGTTTTCGGTAAGCTTCTCCGGATAGTCGCTAACCATCAGCACGTTCGGCGAAATGCGCGGCACCGCGACGTTCTCGACCGTCACGCGCACGCTACCGCTCACGCTGAAATACTGCTCGCCCTGCACCAGCACCGGGACGTCGAAGGTGCGGACCATATCTTGATCCAGGTTCCCGTGCACCGGCACGTCGTCGGAGGTAATGACGATTTGCGCGCCGGGCTGCGTCTGCGTGTTGCGCTTGACGGCGGCCGCGACAATGTCTCGTACGTAGTCGGGGCTCGCGGGGTCGCCCGTGATCCGCAGATCGAGATTGTTGGGAATCACGCCGGCGTTATAAGCCACCCGCACGCCGACGATCGCGGTGACGCCGCGCGAGTCGGTAATGGTGATGCTGGTCGCGCCCGGCGCCTTGCCGGAGATCGCGACCGTGCGCACGTCTTGATTGAGGGAGAGGTCGACGACCTTCGGATCGGCCGCGACGGCGGTGAACGCACCGAAGATGCCGCCGAGTGTGACGGTTTGCGTGGTGCCGACCGGCACGAGCGCGTTTTGCGGATTCGCCGTGATGGGCGGCGGCGTCGGTGAGGCGCTGGGCGTGGGAGTCGGCGTCGGCGACTCGGTTTCGCCGGGCGCCGGCGGTGACGCGGAGGTGCCGGGGAGCGGTGTCGGCGTTAGCGCGGGTTGTGCGAAGGGCGTCGGCGTCGGGCCGGGCGTGCTCTGCGCGCGGGCAAAATCAACACCCGCTAGGGTGAAGCAAATGCACAACACTCCGAGTAAAAGCCCATGTCGCTCCAAGACTCAAGCGATTTTCGCCGCTTCCGCCATGGATACCGCCGTCGCGAGCAACGTCTTATAGCCTACGTTCGGGAAAAGCACGGTGACGAGATCTTTTTCGGCGCGCTCGACCGTGCCGATGCCGAACTTCGTATGCGACACGACGTCGGCGATCTTGAAGCCGCCCGTCGATGCCCCGACGGCCGGCTGGCCGAGCGGCTCGGCAACGCGCCGACAGTTGTCGCACATGCCGCAGTTGGCGGTTTCAAAATCCTCGCCGAAGTAGTTGAGGATGAAGCGGCGCCGGCACGAGGTGTTCTCGGCGTACTGCAACATCATCGCGAGCTTCGACTGATCGTACGACTTCTTGGTTTCGTAGTTGGCAAGGCTGAGCACGAGTTCGCGATGCTTGCGTACCGCCTCGGTGAGCCCATACGCCGACTTGGACGTCGTCTCGATGTAGCCGGACTTGCGCAGCAGCGCGATGATGACTTTGAGCTTGGTGAGCGGGAGCTGCAGAATCTTGCGCAGGTCAGTCATGGAGACGCCGCCCGCCTGATCGCCGAAAACCTCGATCGTGCCGAACACGCGCTGCACTTCTTCGATATCCGGATACTTGCCGGTGAGGAAGTAGTTCTGCACGCGCGTGTCGCTCATGCGATAGATGAGGATGCAGCGTGAGAGGTTGCCGTCGCGGCCCGCGCGCCCGGCCTCTTGCGTGTAGGCCTCGAGCGAGCCCGGCAGATCGTAGTGCACGACGAACCGGATGTTCGATTTATCGATCCCGAGGCCAAAGGCATTGGTCGCGACGACGGCACGAATCGTCTCGTTCATGAAGCACTCGTGCACCATCGTGCGATCTTCTTTGTGCAGCTTCGAATGATAGACGGCGGCCGGAACGTTGAGCGTCTCGACCAGATACTTCTGCACTTCGAGCGCGTTCTTGATGGTCGCGGTGTAAATGATGCCGGTGCCTTCCAGCGCGTCTTTTCCGGTGAAAAGCGCCTGTAGAGCCTTGAGTTTGTCGGGCTCCTTATCGGCCTTGCGCGCTTCGTACTGCAGGTTCGGACGGTCGAAGCCTTTGACGATCGGCTTCACGTGCTCGATGCCGAGCTGATGCAGAATATCTTCGCGCACCGCCGGCGTTGCGGTGGCCGTTAAGGCCAGCACCGTCGGATGATTCAAGCGTTTGATCACCGAGCCGAGGGCGAGATACGCGGGGCGGAAATCGTGCCCCCACTGCGAGATACAATGCGCTTCGTCGACGACGAACAGCGGCACGGTAATCGATTGCAGAATGTCGAGAAACGCGTGGTCTTCGAGCTTTTCAGGCGTCGTGTACGCGATTTTGATACCGCCGCGCGCGATGCGCGCGCGCACCGCAATTTCTTGATCTTCGCTCAGCGTCGAGTTGAGCGCGACGACGTCATCGATTCCGCGTTCGCGCAGCATATCGAGCTGATCTTTCATTAAAGCGATCAGCGGCGAGACGACGACGGTGGTTCCTTCGAGCAGCAGTGCAGGCAGTTGGTACGTCAGGCTCTTGCCGGCGCCAGTGGCCAAAATGGCAAGGGTATCCTGGCCCGCTAGTACGCGGGACACTACCTCTTCTTGGCCCGGATAGAAACGTTCGAAACCGAACTTTCCTTGAAGGGCGGAAAGCAGATCCACGAGAGTTATTAATAACCTCCTAGCGAGGATACCCGGATGCAAGCGGGGCCAAACCCAGGCCCCCCGAATCCCCGGGAGTGTCCCTCTATCGTACCTGGCGCCCCAAGTCGTTCGCGGATCTGGTCGGGCAGGACGCCGTCGTCCGTACCCTTACCCACGCGATCGATAGTGGAAAACTCGCGCACGCATATTTGTTCTCGGGCCCCCGCGGCTCGGGAAAAACGTCCGCAGCTAAGATTCTCGCGCGTTGCATCGATTGCGTCAATGGGCCGACGGCCCATCCTGATAATACCTGTGAAAATTGTGTGGCGATGCTGAGCGGAACGGCCCTGGACGTGCTGGAAATCGACGCCGCCAGCAACCGCGGAATCGACGAAATCCGGGCCCTGCGCGACGCGGTGAAATTTGCGCCCAGCGTGATGCGGATGAAAGTCTACATCATCGACGAGGCGCACATGCTCACCAAAGAAGGCGCCAACGCCTTCCTAAAAACGCTCGAAGAACCACCCGCCCACGCGGTTTTCATCCTCGCGACGACCGAACCCGAGAAGTTACCGGTCACCATCCTATCGCGGTGCCAGCGCTACGCGTTCCGCCGGATTTCGATTCCTGTGATGATCGAGCGGATGCGCGAAATCGCCACGTATGAAGGCATCACGATCGACGATGCGGCGCTCGCAGCAATCGCCTATCGCGCCGACGGCGGCTTACGCGACGCACTCACGATGCTCGAACAAGCCGCGGCCTTTGCCGACGGGGCGATTACGACCGCTACGATTGAGCTTGCCTTTGGTGCGACGGGGCGTAATTTCGCCAATCAGTTGATCGACGCGGTACTCGCGCGCGACGCCTCGCAGATGCTGCGGACGGTGGAAGAAGCTAGCGACGCCGGCGCGGATATGCAAGTATTGATTCGCACGTTGATTGCGAATTTCCGCAACTTACTCGTGGCGCGCGTCGATCCCGAATTGCTCGCACGTGACCTCGCACCGGAAGATGCCGAACGCGCGACGGAACTCGCGCAAGGCGTGGGAAATCCGCTGATTGTCCGCGCATTGCGCGTCTTGAGCGACTCCGCAACGCTAGCAAGGACGGGCGGTAACCCGAGGCTGGAGATCGAGACCGGCCTGCTCAGGCTGATCCTCGAGGGCGAAGGCGAGCAAGGGAGCGCGGCTCCCATTGGCCGCCCCGCCGCCGTTGAAAAGGCGCCCCCGGCGCCAGCCCCCGAAGCGTCCCCCAAAGCCGAGCCAGCCCTCAAGCCCGACGCGGTCCCCGTCACGGTGCAGAAGCTCCGAGCCGCCTGGATGAACATCCGCGGCAAGGTCGAGCACGAACGCCCCCCGCTTCGCGTTCCCTTATCCGGCGCGATGATCGACGCGATCGACGGCAACGCCGTCGTCGTCAAACTCCGCTCGAAACTCGACGTCGATATTCTCAAAGAACACGTCGGGATGCTCGAACGTGCAATCCACAACGTGCTCGGTGCCGACATGAAGGTCCGCCTCGAAGTCGGCGTCGCCCCCCAACCGGTCGCTGCCCACGAAGAACCCCCAGTCCCCGACGACATCCCACCCGAAAGTGCCGACGAACTCTTCGGCTACGCCAACGAACGAATCAAATAAGGAAGTAGAGTCATGAATCAAGCGCAATTGATGGCGCAAGTCAAGAAAATGCAAACCGAGATGGTGAAAGCGCAAGAAGAGCTTGCGAACACCATCGTACAAGGCAGCGCCGCAAACGGCATCGTAACCGTCGAGATGACCTGCGACGAGCAAATGAAGAGCATCAAAATCGGCAAAGACGCCGTCGACCCCGACGACATCGAAACGCTCGAAGACCTCGTAACCGTCGCCGTCAACGACGCGCTTGCCAAAGCCAAAGAAAAGGCGCAATCCCGCATGGGCGGCCTAACCGGCGGAATGAAAATCCCGGGGCTCATGTAGTGATTTATCATCCTGAGCTTGTCGAA
>Ga0181525_10002071_pt1 | contig 16764 bp, 14 predicted proteins | sample PEATcosm2014_Bin_48_FD_121100 | JGI IMG/M metagenome (GOLD analysis project Ga0181525, IMG submission 121100) | Peatland microbial communities from MTU Mesocosm Facility, Houghton, MI, USA - PEATcosm2014_Bin06_10_metaG | ecosystem: Environmental > Terrestrial > Soil > Wetlands > Peat | place...
CGTGCCGACTCGAGTGCGTCATTGGAAAACCAATCGCTATTCCGGTGCGTTCGCCAAATGCGCGCGTCGAGCACACCCGCATTGGGTGCAGCCCGGGCGTTTCAATGCCCGCGTGTGGACTGTTCTCGATATAGATGACCTCGGCGCGATCGGGAACCGACGTAGTTGCGGCCGCTGGCAGCGACATCAAGGAATCTCGACACCGGCAGGCACGAAGGCCATCAATTCGCCACCGTGGAACTCGGGATCGAACGCCGCAAGCATTTCTTCAAGTGTTGGCTCTTTGGTTGCCAGGTCAATGACGATCCGACCAGGGCTTGCGATGATGTGTACGTGAGATCCCTCGGTGACGCCTGCGGTCTTGGCCATTGCCTGGTTGATTCGCACGGCCAGACCGTTGCTTCACTGCTTGACCGTTGCCTCGACAGGTATTTCCACTGTCTTGCTCAATTGGAAACTCTCCTTGAGCTGTCATGTAGATACAAAGTATCAACATTATTCATCCGTGTTAACGGCGTAGATACTTGCATTGCGATTGTCACCCAGCGATCTCGGTCCCCGCGGCCGATGTGATTAATTCTCCAGTCGGTTGCCTTGAATCCATGCGTGCAATTTTGGTCTGACCTGACGGTCAATATGCCCGCGATCCACGAGTCTCGAGAATTGACGGAACCCCGTACCGACAATCGAGGTCAATTGTTTTCCGTCGACGATTTTCGTGAATTGGGAGGCGCTCCGCTCCTTTGCGAATTCTTTGACCGGCGACTGGATTCGTGCCCGTCGCCCGTCGGCGCCAAAGGCGAGACAGTCGCAGGGGTGAATAGATCCGGCGTTTCGCCGTGGGATGTGCTTTCCTCCACATTAGCTCGTGTTCGGCTCGATGAGCGCATCGTCATTCCTCGATTGGCGGCCGGCGGCCGGCCATGCGCACGCCCCGAACTCCTCGCGCCAGTACTTCTCAACGGCCCCATACCGATGGCGCGATAGACGCGCTGGTTCCAGCGACGGACCATGGGCGAATTCACGATCCAGCGCCTGCCAAATGCGGCAATGGATCCGCGCGTATGCCATGCCATGAGCAGCGCGGTTTCCAGGCGGGCGCTGGCGTGATAAAGCGCGCGTCCCGACTCGCCGTATACGATGCCTAGTGCAAGCGAGGGCAGACCCATGTAGCCCAGGGCGATCGCTATCGACATGAGGCGTCGCGCAGAAAAGGAACCGTCGTCGCTGTTGCCAACCGCGGTGGCGATCTGCGCGAGCGCTGGCTCGATATCGGACCAGAGGTTGAACAAAACCGCCCAAAGGCTTACGAAGGATATCGGTCCGACCATCCACGAAAGGGCGATTCGTGCACGACCTGGCCACAAAAGCATCCAGGTTCCCACCATCGAGATGAGTATCGCCATCGACTTGGCTACGCCAAGCGCGAAAGGAAGTACCGAAACCACCAGCGTGGAAAGCGTCGAGAGCATCAGAGACGTGATGGTCAGCAGCGTGGTCGCGATCGGTTGCTGCAGCCAGGTTGTCCAACTCGAGCCATTGAATCGATCGCCTTGGGGAACCCGCAGCTTGCTCGCCGCCTCCACCAGGGGCTCCATCGATTGGCTGCAAGCCACGGTTCCGGTGCGCTGGCAAAGGCTGCCTATTGCCGCGCGCGCCGCGGTATCGGTGGCAAGCCGGTTGCCCGCGCTAAAAAGGATCGAGCGCCCCAATAGGTCGTAGATTTGCTCTGCCGACGTGACATTCACGGAACCGGAGCCGGACGGAAGTTCCGATCGCAGATTGGCCAGGACGGTATCGGCCTTCGCCAGGGCATCGTCGTACACCGGATCCGACATCGCGAGGCGCCGTGCCGACGCCGGCGAATAGGATTGCGCGAAAGTGACGGAAACGGATTGATCATCGCCAGTGCCGAAGTCCCAAGGCACGGCGCCGGCATCGTGACTGATTCCATTGATAATCGATGCCTGCGCATTTGCGATGCCGGAAAAGTCGATACCGGATCCGGCGAGCATCTCCCTTACCGAGCGTGCGCGATCTGCCGCCGCGGTGCCGACAAACTGCGGATCCGCAGGCACTGGATTCAGGAATGTCGCCCCGAGCCCTGCTGACTGCAGTTGCATCGCCAGGCCAGGATTGCTGTCCAGGATCTGCGGCGCGATGCGCCGGCGCCAAATGTCGAGATTCGCCTTCACCTGGACATCGTTGACGCTTGCCGGATCGGCTGCAAGTTCTGCTACCTGGGCGGAGACGCCAGGGACCGCAAGAAAAGGTGTCTGGTGCGTAAGGGACCTGAGCGCCGTTGCCGAATTGGCGCCAAGCCGCTCGATCCAGTAAGTAAGGTGCGGCGCAGCACCTACGCTGGTCCCGAACAGCTGCTCTATCACTCCTGGAGCGCCGTAGGTCAGCGTGCTGATGTCTATCGTACGCGGAGTCAACGTAAGAACTGCACCTAGGCAGACGGCACAAATGTGGCGCAACCAGAATTCGGTCCGTTGCTCCAACGCGCTCTCGACAATCGCGAAGACGATGCTGCCGCTGGCGAGGAGATAGAAGATCCACGCCAGGGCTGGGTTGGCGGCGGCTACATAGATGCGCGCGGCAAGTGCGTAGGCGCCGGCAGTAAACAGATCAATGAATTGCTCACCCATGCGCAAGCGCATTCCGCCGAGTCGATCAGTTGTGTCCTGCGAAGAACTGCAGTAGATCCCGTACACCGAACTGCGGTGACCTGCTCCCATCTTGATTGCGATCGGCGCTGGCGTTGATGTCCGAGGTGACCTGTTCGAGCGCAAGCATCTGCATCCTTACGAGTTGCGCCTTTGCTGCCTGGGCCTTCACCTGTGCGTCGACTTCAAGCAGCAGTTCGGCGATGGACTCACGCAGCTGCTTGCGTTTGGCCGCGGCATACGCCGCATCGGCACCGGAATCTGGTCGCACATCGATTCGCCCGGTCTGCTGGAACAGTTCCAGTAGGCTGGAATACATGCTGCTGATCGCCATTTGCAGGGACAATGCCTCCTTGAAAAGTGTGCGCGAGGCGCCACTGAGCAGCCGTGAACTTCGAAACGCGTTTGAAGTGACCAGTGCCGCGGTTCCCGACGGAAGGCACCCTTCGGTATTGCCGCCGCTTCCAAGGAAGTTGTCCGCGCCGCACAGCGCGATATCAGATGCCTTTGTTCCCGAATCGAGTCTATCGAGGGCAATGCGGGTCTGGACACGAAGGTTGTCCGCCATCAGCGCTGCAGTGAGTTTGGGTGGCTGCATTTGATACGCACCATCCTGTATCCGCTCGTCAGGCAGCAGCGCGAGCAGGGCCTCGATTTCCCGCGTTACATTCACGTGCGTATATTTGCGCAGGAAGTCCGCGGTGCTGGCGGTCGCCGGCAAATCCAGCGTTTCAAAGCTGTGCTGGATGGAGCATCGGCGATAGGCCTCCGTAGGCGCGGTGCCGCGACCGATTTCCTGGTCGTAGCATTGGTCCCCGGCTTCGGCCATTGCGCGTGCGCCACGATCCTGTCCCCTGGCTCGTGCCGATTGCGCATCGCAACTCTGGGCGAACGCCGAGAATCTGGCACTGTATTTCTTGTCCATCATGTCCAGAACTGACGCTATGGTCGGATCGGAATACGCCAAAGCGATGAGATAGTTGCTGGCGGCAGCCTGCGCTCCCGTTATCAGGGAATTGCGAATTTCATTCAGGATTTCTGTCGGATCGAACGAGCGGAGAAAGCCGTTGAAATCCAGGCCGGCACAGCCCAAATGCACGCCACCACCGAAGCCGATGGAACCGGCGCCCGGGGAATTTATCTCCGAGGCCCATTGCGATCCGGATCCCAGTTCCGATCCGAAGCGAATGTCGGCGCCCGTGGCATTGCTGCCATATCCCTGGACCGGAGTCGCCACGATGTTCTGCGCGAGTGCATGCTGGGATGAGAGCAGGGCAAAAAGTGTCGATGAAATCGTCATCGATACCAGGACTTGAAAGAGTTTGCACACGGGAACCCCCCTCATTGCCCACGCTGCTCGACCAGCGGCGCCTGCGCGCGCGACGGGTGCGCCCTGGCGTCGTCGCGCAGGGCGACTATGTGTCGACGCAACTGATCCACGCTCGTCAGTTCGCTGGCGTCCAATTCCAGTACACGCCGGTTTCGCAGATCCTCGATGCGGATGAATGGAAGGCGGTCCGCCGATATCCAATCTGGCGCTACGAAGGAAACCGCCAGTGGCGGATCGATGCGCCCGATCTCGCTGCGCATTTCCGACCCGGCGAACTTGCCTACGACGGCGACTCCAGCCTGTAAGGTTGGTTCTTCCAAAGAGATGTCCCTGAGCACCTGCATCGCGTGGGTTGCCGCCAGATCTCGTGAATGCTCGTACAGAGTGAGCCGCATTTGCCGGAAAGCACTGGAATCGGACAACGGTCGCGGGGCCGAAGACGTGTAGCGACCCTGCAGTTCTGTCATCCTTTCTGCGACGTACGCGGCGACGGCCAGCTTTTCCTGGTTGGCCCGAACGAGGTCCTGGATATTGGTGTCGCTTGGTTCCAACAGCGCGCGAACGGCGACGCGCGACGGCTTCCCGTAGTTGGCCAGGTATTCGTCAATGCGCGATTCCAGGTCTTGGTTTCGATTGCCAACGGCTTTACCTGGCGGGCCCGTCGCCAGATCCTCGGCTGCGTCGCACGTGCGCGGCCCGACAAGCAGAGCCGAAAGGCAACCGCCCACAATTGCCCCGGCATTCAAGCTGTTGTCATCGGCTATCGATGTCGAGGCAGTGGCCATAAGTACAGCCGAGAGCGCGAAAGACGCAAGCGCGGCTGCCATATCAGTTTCCACGGCCCTGCCGTTCGCCTACAGGTGTCGACTGAACAGCCGGGCCTCTGCTCGCTGCCGATGGAAGCATGACCTGCGAGACCCCAAGGTGCAGGCGCAGGGGGTTGCCCAGTGGGGTGATCAGAAGTGCGCTGCTGGACGAAATTTCCAGAATCTGCCATCCAGGAGCGGGAATCCCACCTACCGGGAGCCACGCTGTTGGCGTGGACTTGCCCGTGCCATTTACGGCAACCTGCATCAGTGCCAGGGGGGTTGCGTCTTCATACCGAATTGCCAGCAGCGACAGAGGCGCGTTCCTGTCGTCGAATACCCGAAGAGAGGCATGTACGGTTACACCCGACAGGCCATCGCCATCACCTGGGGAGAGCATGCTTCCTTCGATAATCAGAGGCACGGGACGTACATGGAGGGGCGGGGTGGGAGTCTTGCTCGTGGTGGTCGCGAACCCGGGGTAGGCGCTTGCATCGCGCCCGATTGCGGGCATTTGAGCCCCGTCCGGTTCAGATCCCGACAGCTTCTTGAAGCGAGATTGAACTTCCCGTGATGCGTTCGCTCCCATGGGTCCAGCGGACAGCGACGCATCAGTTGCCGTTGCTGCCGTTGCTGGCGAAGCGGAGAGCAAGGAAGACGTTTGCGCCAGCGCACGCATGCGTTCCGTATCCAGTGAAGGCCTTGCGTGTGCGGACTGCACTCGCGCCTGAATGACCGCGTAGACCAGGAACAGGGCCGCGCCACCTATCGAGAAGTACCGGATGCTTTTGAAATGTCGTGCGAATCCGGGATGCCTCGTCAATTTGCAGCCCGCAGCGCCCGCTTGCGGTTCGCCGGAGACTGCCATCGACTTGGGCCGGTCGATTCGCTCCTCCGGCAGTTGATCGCCTTTCGTGGACATTGGACCTCGTCCTCCTTCCTGCGCAACTGATGGAAAGCGATCACGCAGAAGGCGTGGGATCGCGAGGGAAACCATAGGGAGAATTTCTGGCAAACCGCTGCACCGCCTCCACCATGCTTCCGGATTCCTGGAAGTAGGTTTCGATCTGGTGTTCATCTACCGGATCGGTGGTGGAAATCGCGTACCGGAGCGGATCCGGAATCAACAGACCTTTTGCCGAACGCATGCCGTCAATGGAGACAAAGAACTCGCTGTAGCGACGTTTCACCAGTTTCAGGTTGCGGACGATGTCCAGTTCCCGGTCATTCAGGCGCACGTACTTCTGCAGGTCCGATTGCCCCGAGCGGTCCATGGGCAATATGATCTTGGTGGCAGTGTTTACCAGCATTACACGACCTGACGGGGAGTCGAGGTCCTGTGGGTCCTGGACGATGGGGATCGCAAAGCCACCAAGGCTTCGATAGGCTTTGAGCGATCGCTCCAATATCGCGGCCGCGTGGTCATTTCGAACCAGCGCCCAGACCTCGTCGGCGACGAGCCCCTTTGGAACTGCGCGAAGCGCCGGATCGGACATGGTTTCGTCGATCAGGCCGAAGACGCAAAACGACGTGAGCGCGGCGCAAGGCTGGCGCAAAATATTTCCCAGGTTGAAAAACAGGAAACGATCGGACGGATGAATGCCTCGCGGGGCGTTGAACAGCCGGGAATAGGGTCCCTTGCGGTAAGGATGCAAGCGGGCAGAGAGTTGACGACCAAGAATTGCCGACGTCCGCTCGAGTTCCAGGCAGATATGCTCGAGTAATGTTTCCCTCACCGGTACGTTGGTATCGGCGTCCCAGTTCCGCTGGGCCGCGGACAATGCCGCGCCTTGCAAGAGCACCTCGGCATCGCGTGCCAGCCGTTGCGACGGCATGCCGTCGCTAAGCATGAGTTCCAACGCGGCATACCAGCGAGCCTGGTTTTCATTGGTGGGTGCGCCGCAGAATGGATTGAGCGAAAGTTCGCTGTCGAGCGTGATGTCGACGTATCGCCCCAGAATGAGAGCGATCTTGCGGTAATCCGACTTGATCGACAGGAGAAATACTCGAATGTCGGGCAATCGCCAAAGGTGCAGCAGGTAGTCGTGGACAAAGAAGCTTTTTCCTGAGCCGGATTGCCCGACGACGAGAGCGTGCGGATTCTTGTCCGCCTTGGTCGGATCGATGAAGAGCGGCTCCCCGAGCGAATTGCTGTACATGACAATGGGACTGGGGTAGCGGCTTTGCGATTGCCCCACCGTGGGAGCGATGCCGGTCCAGCAGCCGCCAGCGGGGTGCAGGTCGGCGCAATCCCTCGAGAGCATGCGCCGGCGCCGGCGCAGTTTTTGCTCGGTTCTCGGATAGACCGCAAAGGGAAGGCAGCCGCGCAGCAGGAGACTGCTCCCGATATCCTGTTCCATGGCGGCTTCCATTTCCAGGCCTTGCAGGTACTTCGCCACCACGGCCGCCGCGGCGTCGGCTTCGACCTGGTCGGACTCAACGACGTGGACCTGCAAGCGCAATTCGAGAATGTGCTCGCCATCGGCGAAGAGTCGGTTTTCCACTTCGCGAAATGCTTCATTTCGGGCTTGCATCTCGGTTTCGTTGAACCGGTGCGTCGAGCGGGCATTCAGCAGCGAACGAGCCTTGAGCTGAACGAGTGCCAGCGTTGGGGACTGCGCTGACGCGGCGATACTGATATTGAGGTTTGGACGTATCGAAGCCAGGAAATTGAGCATGCCCGGCGCTGCCGTGCGCGGTTGCCACAACATCGAAATGATCCGATGGTGTCGGATTGCGCCTGCGGCAACGGTCTGGAAGCCGCTCGGTTCAATTGCTTCGATACGCCCCAGCGAAGCGATGGCGGTGCGTATTTCGCTGGAAAACTGCGATCGATCCAGACCTTCCCCATGGGCAGCGCGTTCGGGAAGGCGTTGCGGAAAAAGCAATTGTTCGAGCCAGGCGACGAGACCCGCAGCGTCGATAGGGGTGGGGTTCCATCCTCCCGCGCTTGCGGCCGCCAGAATGTCTCGAACGACTCCGATGAAATGCTGGATCTTCCCATCGGCGGCGGACGGTCCCCGTTGCCTTCCGCGGGCGCGGAGCTTCCACGGGCTTATCGAAGCCAGGATGCCGCCGATGCTGGAGGGCGCGAGACCCAGAGGCGACGATTTGAGCGCCACTGCGATGGTTTGCGACCTGGGGTGGAAATTGACCTCAGCACTGTCGGGAAAGAACCCCTCCGACTGCGCGCTGCGCCATCTCTTGATGATGGCATCGGCAAATAGACGCCCTGGCGCGTCTTGGCCTGGCTGAACTTGATATTTGCGCAGCGCCGGGTCGACGTTTGTGCTGCGCATGAAGAACCATTGCCATTGGACGCCGGGGCCCAGCGCGTGCAGCATTGTCAGTAACACTTCGGATACCGCTTCTTCGGCATCGGTGGCGGTGTCGACGACTGGAACTGCCAGGGTGAACGCGAAGCCCACGGTGTCGTCTGAGAGCAGGTATAACGGTCCGAACTCTTGATATTGACCACAGCAAAGGTATGGAAGTTCGTCCGAGAGCGGATGGATGCTCTTTGATGTGGCATCGCTATTTCCAGGGACGGGGGCAAGGGGGGCACTTTGAATACTGTCCGACGCCGAGTGGATGATGGGAAAGAGGTTATGGGTCATTGGTCGGCCGGCTGTTGCGGCTTCTCGCGCGCACCGGAATCCAGTGGGGCGCGCGTGCCGTCGTTCATGATCCATTCGAAGCCTGCGATGGGGATGGCAACCCATTCGCCGAAGTGCTTGTTACCGTCACCATCAATCCATTCGTACAAGTACGCCAGGCGAACTTCCGGAACACCCAGCATCGGCTCTTGTATGCCGGGCGGTGCGGCCGTAGGAGCAAGCCTGGCGGTTTCGGCTTGTGGACGATAGGCCGTGCCGGCTTCGATTCGCGCGAGTTCGAAGGCCTGCTGCATCGGCATGGTCTGGACGGCAACCTCGGTGGCGGGTACTGCGCATGCCCACAGTGCCAGCGACCCTAAGAGGGCTGCCCCGATGCGGGCGGCTCGCTCGATGCGTGAATTCACGGTTGTGCCGAATGGGTTTGGGTGATCTCGCGGCCGCTGGGGGGGACGCGCAGATCGTTTGCAAGCACGACGGTGACACGTGTTCCGCCGCCTACCTGGAGCGATGGGCTGTAGAGGTTGTAGTAGTCAGCTATGGACTGCCCCAGGGCATTGGCGGCGCCGCTGGCGCCACCGCCGAGGGCGTCACGGCCTACGTCCCCGGCAAAGGTCGAATTTGTACCCAGGCCGAGGGCGCTGCTGTTGATCTGGTATTGCTGCTGGCTGATTCGTTGTCCGATGCCGCCAATGGCGCCGCCGGCTGCCGCGACCCCTGCCTTGCGCGCGGTATTGTCGACGATGGTTGCCCGGACCCCACGAATGCCGTCCGCATCCACCAGCCAACCAGAAGCGTCCCAGGTGCGCGAGGCGCCATCGGCAAAATTGCAGGTGAGTCGACTCAGCTTGAAGTCGATTCTCCCCGTTGCGATCTCGGGGCGCCCTTGCACCAGTGCAAAACACCCTGCCAGATCGGCTTGATAGCCGTTGGCTGATTGGTATTTGCCGCTGAGAGCGACGACGCTCTCGCGCTCGGCTCCGCCCTGGACGGTGACTACACCATTGAGAAGGCGGCCTGCGACGAACCCATGCGGCGCTATGTTTGCGTCGCCCGGCCGCAGCCGCGGCGCGGGCACCGCTGTGGCCAGCATCGACGCATCTTCGTGCGTGGAGGATGCGAATTCGCGACCGGAATTGGCTATCGAAGCGGTGTCGGGCGAACCGATATTGGAGAGTCCACTCCAGGTGGAGAAAAAGCCGGCCCCACCAGAAGGAGAGCCGTCACCGGAATCGCCGGAACCGCCGGAACGACGCATGTTGACGCGCGGTGCTTCCGCCTCACTCCCGTCGGGAATCCCGACGTCTGCGGTCGCGCGTCGTGTCGCCGCATTTGCCGCCGGATGGGTACTGCTGGAAAGCGATTGCTCCAGGGCGCGCACCTGCTCGGCAAGCTCGCGCTCGTGTTGTTCGAACTCGTGAAACCGCGCTTCCTGGGCCTCGCCCGATTGCGTCAAGGCCGATTGCAGCTGCTGCGAGACCTGCTGTTGAAACGATTGTACGAATTTGTCCGAGGGCGTAGCCTCGCCAAAATTTGTCGGATTGCTAGGTGCAATGGCATTGGGCGCGGTACTCGATTCATCTCCAATTGCCGCCCGGGGTGCCGAAACCGGTAGGAGGATCGCGCCGGCCAGTATCGCTGCAGCGGCGCATAGCGACAGGCAGACCGCATGCTGCCGCCGTCCGGCCGCGTCCATGCACAGCGCGGCCAATCGCTTGCGCAGGGTGCTAATGCACATAGACGAGGTAGATGTTGGTCGCCGCCCTGGCGGCGTTCAGTTCGAAGTTGTCGGCCGCCATAGCGCGCAATACGCCAAGCTCCGGTATGCGTATCAGCAGATTTGCCGGAACGATGGGAATGAGATGGGCCGGGTTCGCAGTGCTGATCTGCGCAACGATGCCGGTTTGACGCTGGTTGCGCCAGACTTCCTGCGCCACTATGCGATAGGGTGTTTGATCGAAAAGCACGCGCTGGCTGTGCTGGACCTGGTATCCGGCCGGCGCACGCCCCTGCATCATGGCTCTTAGCAAGCCAAGTACGCCGGATTGCGTCCGGCCGGATGGGTTTTCGTCGCCGGTCGGGGTGACATTCCTTACCGTGACGATCGGTGAATAGCTCAGTGCGCTGCTCACCCGTGCCAGATACAGCGTGCCGGTGCGACGTCCACGCAGCGTCAATCGCTGTTCGATATTGCCACTGCGGGGGCGAATGATCAGCGTGTGGGCATCGAGCAGCGTGCAGGCCACGTCACTCTCATGCTCCCACGCATCGTCGAACGGCTCGGGCATGACGAGTCGTGTATCGGAGCCCAGGCGAACGGGCACCTGCAGGTAGGTGCTGCCCTCCCAGACAGCTTCTGTAGCGGAGCTGGCGATGGGCAGCGCAACGAGGGCGACAAGCGCTGCGGCGCACTTGGCGAAGGCACCGCCGACCCGAATCGATACGCGCTGGTTCTGGGAAAGCATGACTAATTGTCTCGATCGAATGTGGCAGTCAGGGTTGGGTGCTGGCGACGGCAGTCTTTGCCGGCGCGGTGGCGTCGTGTACGTCGAACGCGTCGAGCACGATTCCTGCGCGGTTGCGTTGCGAGGGCGCACCCCAATGGAGAAGCAGGTGCAGTTCGGACCGGCGGGTGTCCATCGGAAGTCCGCTTGCGTAGACGATGCGATCGCCCGCTACGGTGTACTCGAAGTGACCGCTTTCCGTCTCCTGCATGCGTTCGGTTTCGGGACTGGAAAAGAAGGTTCGGGACTGGTTCTGGGTGACGACGTCCCTTTGCAATTCAAGGCGGGCCCTCTGCAAGCCCGGCAGGAAGTGTGGAGAGGCAAAGGTTTCGAGTTCGTCGAAGCGCTCGCGCAAGCCGGTGGCGCCATTGAAATTGGTGGCCAGCAATGAGAGGTAGCGGGCCGTGGCACGGACGTTTTCTTCGGTGAGCCCTGCGGAATAAACGCCACCGATCGCGCCTGGCACGACCAGGACGGGCATGCGCAGTCGCAACTCGCGCGCATTGCCTGCTGCCGTGAATGCATAGGCCAGGCTCGCCAGGGCCATTGCCAGCAGGGCAAGGCAGCTGGTGGCGGCGAGCAGCGTATTGCGCCGCAAGACCAACTCGAGGGTGGCAAAATCATTCATTGGCGTTAAGGAACCAGTGTGCGGAGGCGCGGGTTAAGAAGTCCGCCCAGCGGCAGGCCGATTCGATACAGCAGGTGGGACAGGTAACCATCGGGTTTTCCGGCGGTAGTTCGGATATAGAAGACGCAGGCGCAGCAGCTGACGAGGAGGCCGAAGACGGGGTCCAGTGTCCGCAGGAGGAACAGCGGGATCATGAAGACCATGAGGTATTCGCCCATGCGGCTGTTGCTGTCTATCAGACGTGGAACTGGTCTCATCCGGCACCTCCGAGCGCCTGCGCGGTGTTGCGCATGGAAATGACGATGAGCGGCACGAAGAAGATCAATGCTCCTGCGGACATGACCCCCAGTGCGTGCATGAAGCCCCGCTCCAGGAACATGTAGATGCCCATCGCGACGACGACTGCGGACCCCACCAGGCCCCATGGCCCATAGAGAACGCTGCGAAACGCCGACCAGAGTGTGGAGCCCGCGTCCGGGCCCGTGGACTGTGCCAGGGCGATTGCGGGAGCGAGCAGCAGGATGGTCGCTGGCACGAGCGCAAGCGGTGAATTTGCGGCCGACAGATACCTCATGGATGTATACCCCGCAGTTTGGGTGACGATCGACGGCAGCGTGGAGCGCCGGTACGACGACATCATGCGGAGTTCAATTGCCTGGCGCGCTACCGATACTGGTACGTCCGGTCGATTCCGATCAGGGAAAGCGCGGTCGATGACCGTGCGCCGGCACTGCAATGGGCGTTGCCCGCCCCCGGCAGCGGCGGCTTACAACGGCAAGCTCGCCAGATCCTCGTTGCGGATGTGATCGCGGGCGGCTTCGAAGCCGGGCAGCAGCCGGCCGACTTGCGCCCAGAACTGCGGGCTGTGGTTGAGCTCCTTGAGGTGCGCGAGCTCGTGGGCGACCACGTAGTCGATCACCGGCAAGGTGAAGTGCACCAGGCGCCAGTTCAGCCGGATGCGCCCGTCCGCGGCGCAGGAGCCCCATTGGGACCTGGCCGAAGACAGGGCCCATGAGGAATACCGCACGCCGTTGCGGGTGCTCAGTTCGTCCAGGCGCTCGCCCAGGATGCGGGCGGCCTGCTCCTTGAGCCAGGTCTGCACGGCGTCTCGTACCTGCACCTCGGCGGCATCGCCGGGCAGGGCAAGGCGCAGTTCGTCGCCGTCGGGGCCGGCGGCCAGTTCGGAGCCGCGCAGGTCGGCGCGCAGCCGCAGCGTGATGGTGGCGCCCAGGTAGGGCAGCTTGCCGCCCTCGGCGAAATGCACCTGCGGCAGCTGGCGCTTGGCGCGCCACTGGCGCCATTGCTCCAGGCGCGTGCGGATCCAGCGCTCCTTTTCGAGGATGGCGACCTCGATGTCGCGCAGCGACACCCAGCGTGGCGCGCTGATGGTCAGGCCGCGGTCGTCGATCTGGAAGCCTATCGTGCGCCGCCGCGCGCGCCGCAAGGTATAGCTGCAGGCCTCGCCAGCAAGCACGATGTGGCGGTCGGGGCCGGGCAGGCCGTTGGCCGTCGGCGCCGGCGCGGGCGCCGGTACCGCGGCCGGCGCGTCGAAACCCAGGCTCAACTGCACCGGCGCCGGCGTGTTCTGCGACGGGGCCGCCTCGGTGACGGCCAGGCCGGCGCCACGGCGGACGGGGGTGCGCGGCGCCTTCGTCATGCGGACGCGGGTCCTCGCGTGTCGGGCAGTTGCGGGTAGCGGTGCGGAGCGATACGGTGCATCTCGGTCTCAATCCAGCCTTCGACCAGGCCGGCGACCACGTCGGCGGATTTGCCGGACGGGTCGATCGGCGGGCCTATCGATACCGTAATCGTACCCGGCAATTTGAGAAACGCCTTGCGCGGCCACAGTTCGCCGGAGTTCAGGGCGATCGGCACCACCTTGGCGCCGGTGCGCACGGCCAGGCGCGAGCCGCCGGTCTTGTAGTGCGGGCTGGCGCCCGGGGCGGTGCGCGTGCCTTCGGGGAAGATGACGATCCACCAGCCGCGCGCCAGCCGGTCGGTGCCCTGTTCGACCACCTGCTCGAAGGCGTCGCTGCCGCGCGAGCGGTCGATGTTGATCATGCCCAGCGTGGCGATGCCCCAGCCGAAGAACGGCAGGTAATTGAGCTCGCGCTTGTAGACGAAGGTCAGCGGGCGCGGCATCGCCGTGGTGAGCCACAGCGTTTCCCAGGCCGACTGGTGCTTGCACAGCACGATCGCCGGGCCGTCGGGCAGGTTCTCCAGCCCCTGCACCCGGCAGCGGATGCCGCAGATGGCGCGCGCGCCGAACACGGCCAGGCGGGTCCAGCCGGTCACCAGCCAGTAGCGCCGCGGCTGCGGAACCCAGGACCAGGCCAGGGTAAGGAAGGAGTACGGCGCCACGCTCAGCAGCAGCACCAGCAGGTACAGCGCCGACCGCAGGCCCAGCGACACCGCGGTCGCCGGCGGGATGCTGGAGCGTGCGGTTGCGCGCATCATCCAGCGGCCAGCAGCGAGATGTCCGCGATCCGGTTCATGAGCGCACGCAAGCGGCCCAGCAGCGCCAGGCGGTTGGCGCGCAGGCGCGGTTCCTCCACCAGCACCATCACGTCATCGAAGAACCGGTCCACCGGCTGCTTGAGCGGGGTCAGCGCGCGCAGCAGCGCGGCGTCGTCGCCGGCCGCCTCGGCCGCCTGGATCCGTGGCGCCACCAGATCGTAGGCGGCGGCCAGTTCCTTCTCCGCCGGTTCCATCAGCAGTTCGGCCAGCACCGGCGCGTCAAGGACCTCGGGGCCGCTCTTCTTGAGCAGGTTGGCGATGCGCTTGTTGGCCGCGGCCAGGTTCTCCGCCTCGGGCAGCAGCATGAAGGCGCGCACCGCGGCCATGCGCGCGCCGATGCGGTCGATGCGGCCGGGGCGCAGGCTGAGCACCGCGTCGACCTCGCGCGCGCCGTAGCCCTGGTCCTGGAGCACGCCGCGCAGCCGCTCGAAGAGGAACTGCTCGACGGCGTCTTCCTGGCGCGTGAAACCCTTGGGGAAATCGGCCGGCGCGAACGCATCGAAGGCCAGCGCGACAAGGCGCTGCACCGTCAGCGGGAGGGCCTTCTCCTCCAGGATGCGCAGCACGCCGAGCGCATTGCGCCGCAGCGCGTACGGGTCGCGGTCGCCGCTGGGTCGCTCGCCCACGCCGAACAGCCCCGCCAGGGTCTCCACCTTGTCGGCCAGCGCCACGCAGGCGCCCACCAGGCTGGCGGGCACCGCGTCGCCGGCAAAGCGCGGCCGGTAGTGTTCCTCGATGGCCACGGCCACGGCCTCATCGACACCTTCCAGGCGCGCGTAGATGGTGCCCATCTCGCCTTGCAGCTCGGGGAACTCGCCCACCATCAGCGTGCCCAGGTCGGCCTTGGCCAGCAGGGCGGCGCGGGCGACATCGGTCTTCTTGATGCCCAGTCCGGCGGGCAGCGCCGCGGCTATGCTGTCGGCGATCACCACCAGCCGGTCGATGCGCTGGCGCTGCGAGCCCAGGGCATTGTGGTACACGACGCTGGCCGCGCCGGCCAGGCGCGATTCGAGCGTGCGCTGGCGGTCCTGGTCGAAGAAGAACTTGGCGTCGGCCAGCCGCGCCCGCACGACGCGGGCGTTGCCGTCGACGATGGCCGAAGGGTCGGCGGTCTCGATGTTGCTCACCAGCAGGAACCGGTTGCGCAGGCGCCCTTGCGCGTCCTTGAGCGCGAAGTACTTCTGGTTCTGCTGCATCGTCAGGATCAGGCAGCTCTGCGGCACCGCCAGGAAGGCTTCCTCGAAACCCGATTCGTACACCACCGGCCATTCGACCAGCGCATTGACTTCCTCGACCAGCGCCTCGGGCATGACGACCTGCGCGCCCAAGCGGGCGCCGGCGGCCAGCAACTGCTTCTCGATGCTGGCCTGGCGCGCCTCGAACGAGGCGATCACCTTGCCCTGGTCGTGCAGCTGCTGCTCGTAGCTGCGCGCCGACGTGATCGCCAGCGGTCCGGGGGCGTGGAAGCGGTGCCCGGCCGTGGCGCGGCCCGCGGCCATGCCCAGCGCGGCCACGGGCACGATGTCCGTGCCGTGCAGCGCCACCAGCGCATGCACCGGCCGCACGAACTGCACCGTGGTGCTGCCGTCGGCCAGCTGGTAGCTCATCAGCTTGGGAATGGGCAGGTTCTCGATCGCCTCGAGCAGCGTGGCCTGCAGTCCCGTGGCCAGGCTCACGCCCGGGCGCACGCCGCGATACACCAGCACCTCCTGCTTGCCGTCGGTCTCGCGGGCGATCTGCGCCAGGTCGTGCGGCAGGCCCAGGGCGTCGAGCTTCTTGCGCAGGGCCGGCGTCGGCTGGCCCTGGGCATCGAGTCCGACACTGGCCGGAACCAGCTTCTGCACGAACGCGCGCTCGGGGGCCAGCGCCAGCACGCCCTCGATCAGCACCGCCAGCCGGCGCGGCGAGGCGAAATACTGCAGCTTGCGCGGGTCCGGGTCGGCCAGGTCGTGCAGCACCAGCCCTTGCTGGATGCCCGCGGCGAACGATTCGCCCAGCGCGCGCAGTGCCTTGGGCGGCAGCTCTTCGGTCAGCAGTTCCACCAGCAGCGGGTGCGCGTCGCCCGCGGGCGGGTTCAGCGGCGCATTCATGGTGCGGCTCCGGCAGCGCCCGGCTTGTGCAGCATCGGGAACCCGAGCCGTTCGCGCGACGCGTAATAGCTCTGGGCGACCGCGCGCGCCAGCTTGCGGATGCGCGCGATGTAGCCGGCGCGCTCGGTGACGCTGATGGCGCCGCGCGCATCGAGCAGGTTGAAGGTGTGCCCCGCCTTGAGCAGCGTTTCGTACGCCGGCAGTGCCAGCTCGGCGCCCATCAGGCGGGCCGATTCGGCCTCGAACAGGCGGAACTGGTCGAGCAGCACCTTGGGGTCGGACGATTCGAAGTTGTAGTGCGACTGTTCCACCTCGTTCTGGTGGAAGACGTCGCCGTAGCGCAGGATGCGTTCCTGGCCGCGGTCGCGCCAGCGCGTGTAGACCAGGTCAAAGACGTTGTCGATGTCCTGCAGGTACATCGTCAGGCGTTCGAGGCCGTAGGTGATCTCCCCCGTCGTGGGCTTGCACTCCAGGCCGCCGACCTGCTGGAAGTAGGTGAACTGGGTGATTTCCATCCCGTTCATCCAGACCTCCCAGCCCAGGCCCCAGGCACCCAGCGTGGGGTTCTCCCAGTTGTCCTCGACGAAGCGGATGTCGTTGCGCAGC
>Ga0181525_10002072_pt1 | contig 16763 bp, 15 predicted proteins | sample PEATcosm2014_Bin_48_FD_121100 | JGI IMG/M metagenome (GOLD analysis project Ga0181525, IMG submission 121100) | Peatland microbial communities from MTU Mesocosm Facility, Houghton, MI, USA - PEATcosm2014_Bin06_10_metaG | ecosystem: Environmental > Terrestrial > Soil > Wetlands > Peat | place...
AACCGCCTCTCGCCGCAAAGCGTTGTAGCGAATATGGCTACCGATTTTCGTGATGGCAAGACCTTCCCGCGCCGCGGACGGCAGGCGATCGGCGACGCACTGTGGCTCGCGCGGATTACCGACAAGGCCCGCGCGGCGCAGGCGGGCACGATCCACGATTACATCTATCCCTGCCCGATGGATCGGGGGGTACTCGAACGCTGGGGCGTGAGCGTCGAGGAGTTGGAAGACGCGATCCGCAAAGATCCGAGCGACCAGGCGATGCTCATGTGGCTTGAGAAACGCGCGACGCCGGAACGCATTCGTGAGGCCAACGCATGGCTGCTGAGCGAAAAGATCGAGAACCTAAATCGCCAGGATGCTGAGGAGGTTGGAATTACGTGAGTGGAACGATGATCGAGTTCGAGCGCCCGGACGGCCAGCAGGCCCCCGGATATTATTCCGCTCCGGCACATGCCGACCACGCGCCCGGCGTCGTACTTATCGAAGAGTGGTGGGGCGTCACCGATTGGATCAAGGGTACGGCCGACAACCTTGCCGCCGCCGGTTTTCGCGTCTTAATCCCGGACCTTTACCGCGGACGCACGGCGGCAGTCGGAGACGAAGCCAATCACTTGCTCGAAGGATTGAACTTCGGAGACGCGACGAGTCAGGACGCGCACGGCGCCGCGCAATATCTAAAGACGAGCGGCAGCTCGAAGATTGGCGTCGCCGGCTACTGCATCGGCGGCGCGCTCGCGATGCTGTGCGCGATGGACGACGTCCACGAATTTGCATCGGCCGTAACGTTCTACGGCCTGCCCCCGGCCGAAGCCGGGGATCCCGGCATGATCGCGATCCCCATTCAGGGCCATTGGGCAACCAAAGACTCGTTCTTCACCATGGACAAAGTCGACGCGTTTGAAGCACGCCTCGTCGCGGGTGGGGTCGACCACGAATTCTATCGCTACGACGCGGATCACGGGTTCTGCAACACCGGCGAAGTCGGCAACGCCGGCCTGGGTCACTACGACGCTGCAGCCGCCAAGCTGGCTTGGGACCGTATGGTCGCGTTCCTCAAAAAAACCCTGGCGTAGTCGAACGCGCTATTTCGAATTAAACAACGTCCCCGCGTTGAGCGGAGCGCTGCGCAACGCGCCCTGTTCGAGTCCCCACTCTTTCAAAAGGCGATCGTACGTACCGTCGGCGATCAAGCTCTGGAGCGCAGTCGTCAAGCGCGCGCGTAACTCAGGATCGTTTTTGGCTAGCGCAATGCCGTAGGGAACGAGCGAGAACTGGCGCCCCGCCACCGTGTATTTGTGGTCGTTTGTTTTCGCGAGATATGCGGTAACCGGATAGTCGGTTACGTGAACGTCCGCATCTCCCGCCGCGAATTTCTTAAACGCGCCCGAGTCCGTGGGGTCATCGACGATCCGTATCGCGCCCAGGTGGACCTCGGTGCAGCGCTTCGACTGTTCCTGTAACGCAATTTCTTGCGACGTACCGCGTTGCACCGCGACGCGCAATCCGCAGAGTCCGCCGATGTCGAAGATCCCTTTGGGATTCCCGGCGGGCACGAGCATCCCGCTGCCGGCGAGCATGTAGTCGATAAAATCGACCTGGCTCTCACGGGACCGTGTGTCCGAGATGGCGGAGACCGCGAAGTCGAACGTGCCCTTGCGCACCGCTGGAATCAGGTCGTCGAACGTGTGGTTGGCGACCACGATCGGGACGCCCATTTTTGCCGCCAGCGCTTTGCTAAGATCGATATCAAATCCAACCATCGCGTGCGATCCCGAAGCATAGAACTCCAGCGGGGCGTACGACACATCGGATCCAACGTGTAACGTTTGGGCACCAGCTGCAGCCACGCAGACCGCAAAAAGCCCGGCGAGTGCCAAAGCACCCGCGCGACCGAGCGAGAATCTCATGGAACGATTATCGGCGATACCTGCTCGGCCATTTACGCCGTTTACAGGAAGACAGCAAAAGGAAGTGGTGCCAAGGGCCGGGATCGAACCGGCGACACCGCACTTTTCAGGCGCGTGCTCTACCAACTGAGCTACCTTGGCATATTTTCATCCCCAACTTCAGTGGGGACCGTGCCCCCTAAGCGGCGGGGACCGCGGATGATTCTAGGGCCTCAAGCGACTCCCTTCGGATATTTGTCGCTAGAGTTTTAGTTTTTCGCCGAGCCAGGCGAGGCGGTCGGCCGTGGCGGCCGGCGTCCGAAGCGAGTGATCGACGTCGTAGAGAGCCATGCTTTTAGGCAGCGGCGCCGCGCCGAAAAATGCGAGCTCGTGTTCGGGCGTGATGTAGCGATCGTGCGCGCTGAATTGGAACAAAAAACCGAATGCGTGCGAGCGCGCTAAGAACGCTAGGGGATCCAGTGGCTCCATCTGCGCGAGATACGTCTTTGGATCCGGGGGATTCCCACCGAGGAGGTACCACTCGGAGAACGTCGTCGTGCCGGCCATTAACACAAACCACTGCGGACGTGGATCGACGCCCGCCAGCAGCGCTCCATACATCGACCCGAAATCGTGGCCCACATACGCGACGCGCGAGGCGTCCGCACCGGGCTGCGCTAGCAACTCATCGAGCGACCGCCGCAAGTCAATGACTTGCGCGATTGAGTTCGCGTAGTCGGTATCGAAGGTCCGCACCTTTTCGTACCAGCCGGGTTTCGCCCACATTGCATCGATCAGGAGCGACGTGACCCCTCGCTTTGCCAGCGCCTCCGCGTCGGCGAGAAACTCCGTATGATTCGTCGTCGGCGCATCGTCGCCAAGCCAATGCACGAACAGCACCACGGGATGCGGGCCATTCCCCGCTCCCCGAATGACCACCCCGCCGATCGTGTGCCCGGTCGGTGACGAGAACGTGATTGAGGAAACGGTTGTCCCATCGTGTCGCACAAGGGTGTCACTATAATGCGTATCGAGTGGAGCCGACGCCGGGTAGTCGAACGCGCTAGCGTCCAGCGCCGCAGCGAAAATCAGCGGAAGCATACCGAGCGCTCCTTACTGTGTGAAATCGACGGTGAAGAGGTAGCTTCCGCCGACCGATGCACAATCCCGGGTCTCGGCGCGATACGTTGAAGCGCGCGCAGCACGCAACGCGGCCTGGTCCAAAAGCAGATTTCCGGCGCTGCGAAAGATCGTCGCGGCGACGACCGCTCCACTCGGGGCGAGGTCCACGCGCACCTGAACGGTTCCGGTCTGATCGTCGGCGCCTTCAGGTGTCGACGGACTCACAGCGTCCACCACGCTCGCGGCCGCGTGGGGAATCGAACACTGCGGCTTCGGCGGCTCGGTCGGCGTGAGGCTCGGCTCCGTTGTCCCAAGCCCATCCCCGCTGCCGTCAGTTGGGCCAGGCGCGCCGGTGCCCGGCACCGCGGCAGGCGGTTCCGCGTTGCTCGGCCCCGTCGTCGAGGACACCTCAGGAGCATCGATCGTGCGCGACGCCGGCGGGACGCGGGCCGGCTCGGGAGTTTCGGCCGGTGGTTTCGGCGAGGGCGGCGGGATCCGCATCTCAATGGTGATGGGAGCCGGAGACGGCTCCGTCTCCGCCTCAACGGGCGTAACGTGGCGAAAGCTCAGCAGAATCGCTGCATGGACGCCAAACGAAATCGCCAGAGCCCAGATCAGGAACCGATCGCCACGCTTCTTCATGCTCGTAAAATGCGCGGAGGCTAAGCGGCGTGACCATAGTGAAAAGCCCCGGCGCATATGCACCGGGGCTTCAAATGGCGACGCTGGTGGGGCTCGAACCCATGACCTCCGCCGTGACAGGGCGGCGCTCTAACCAACTGAGCTACAGCGCCATCGCCGTTTCTTAAAGTAGCCAAGACATGGGCACGGTTGGGATCGAACCAACGACATTTCGCGTGTGAAGCGAACGCTCTCCCACTGAGCTACGCGCCCATATTGGCCGGACGCCAACATTGGACAAGGTGGGAGTTTATCCTATCCGGGCCGAGTTGTCTAGCGCCTAGGGGGCCGCCTCCTCGCGGAGAATCCGGGGGCCATGCTTGAGGGTTTTCCGCTCGTGACGCGCTTCTCCATTCCGTTCTCGGATGTGGACATGATGCAGCACGTGAACAACGTTGCGTATATCCGCTGGTGCGAGACGTTGCGCGTCGAGTATTTTGCGCAAGTTATGAAGGTTCCAATCAACAGCGAACACGGCATCATTCAAGCAAATATCGTGTTCAGCTACGAGCACGAACTGCGGTACCGCGAGAAAGTCGCGTGCGGAATCAAGGTGTCTCGCGTGGGAACGAAATCGTGGGATTTTTCGTACGAAATCTGGAGCGAGACTCACGCTCAGCGCGCGGCCTACGGCACGACCGCCGTCGTTGCGTTCGATTTCGTCAATCACAAGAGTATCGTCATCCCCCAGGAATGGCGCGACGCCATCGCTTCTTACGAAGCGGGGCCACAGAACGAATTCGTCTAGTCGATCGCAAACGCGACGACCGACGTCGCCTTCGGATCGTTGGACCAGAAACGCGATCCATCGTGCGTGAGCGAGATTGCGGCAAATGGCAACGAGCAGACCACCTCGATCGCCGAACGGTCGGCATTGGCCCGTCCGATCTTGCAGCCACCTTTGTCGCGCCCGTACCACAGCGATAAATAAAGCGAGCCCTCGACCCATGCGATGCCGATGATTTGCGCGTCGGCTTTCAACTCGCTGCGCACGCTGAGATCGGTACCGAGCTCCAGCACGCGCTGGTTGAATCGCTGGCTCAGCCAGAGACGCTCCCCGTCGTAGGCGAGGAACGAACCGGTATCGTCGGGACACGGAAGGCGATCGTGCGTCTTAAAGCCGTGACCGGGCACGAAGCGCCGGATGTAGCGATTGTCGGCGTCGCCGTTCTCGCTCACAACCACACGCAGCTCGTCACCAACGCTGACCATGCCGACGGGCTTGCCGGGTGCGTTGGCCTCCTCGAAAACCGTGAAATGCTCGCGATCGATGCCGTAAAGCCGCTCGGTGTCCCACGAGCCCATCCATAGCTGCGGACCGTTGCAGGCAAGGGCCTGCGGCATGGGTGCCGGAGAAGGCAAACGCAGGATATCCTTAATGGCCGTTACTTGATTCATCCGCGCTGCTTCGCCCCGGAGAAAGGAGCGCCCGCTGTCGTTGACGCCGCGGAAGCCACTTTGCTATACTCCCGGGGTCCCTAGCCCCCGGCTGGCTGCAAAGATCACAACGGAGTTGTGGCCATCTGCAAGTCCGCAGGAAGCTAGGCGCGAATGCGCCGCTGCAAACACGTGCGTGTAGCTCAGTGGGAGAGCACCACCTTGACACGGTGGGGGTCGTAGGTTCAATCCCTACCACGCACACCATTTCATTTTTGCGAGGCGCTCAGTGCGTCCCGAACTTCGCGGAAAAGGCCTTTCCAATCGCCCGGACTTGGTTGATGGAACAGGCGCATCGTCGGGTACCATGGCGTCTGCGTTTTCCGCAACCCCCATAGCCAATAATTGCCGAATCCGTTGAGCAGCCACACCGGTTTGCCCAGCGCGCCGGCGAGATGTGCGACTGCGGTATCGATGCAGATGACGAGGTCGAGCGCTGCGATGGCGGCAGCGGTGTCGTCGAGGTTCCCTAATCGATCGTCGAGACGTAAGACGTTCATCCCGGCCGGGGGATGCGCGGCCTCCGCTTCGGGTGGCCCCTTCTGCAAGCTTATCCAGGCGATGCCCTCAACATCGGCTAGCGTCGCAAACGCAGCGAGACCGCACGAGCGATGACGATCCATCACATGCGCGGCCGAACCGGCCCATGCGATTCCGATGCGCTTCTTGCCGGCGACACCGTCGAACAGCTCGGCAAAACGTTGCGTTTTATCCGCATCGGCTCGAAGATACGGAACCGGCACGTCGACGTCGCCGGTACCGATGCGCAGTGCGTGAGGAATGCCGGCAATCGGCAGAAATGCCGCATATCGCGAAGGCTCGATAACGCGCCCCTCATCGACCAACTCGTCGATTCCCTCGAAGCCGACGTAGAGATCGCGCAACAATGTCGGCACCTCAACGCACACTCTCGCGCCGCGCATCTGGAGCGCGCGGAAAAATCGTGAGAAGAGAATGAAGTCGCCGAGACCCTGTTCGCGCGTGACGAGCAGACGGCCGCCCTTCAGATCCGCACCGTCCCACCGCGGAACGTCCGGAGGACCCGGCGGCACGCTGCGCCACTCGAACTCGCGGAAGCCGCGTTCGTAGTCGCCCGCCAGCAGATAACTTAGCGCGAGGTTCACATGCGACTGCGCGTGTCCCGGCTCGACGGCAACTGCGGCTTCTCCCGCCGCGATCGCTTCGTCGACTCGTCCGAGCACGTGATAGAGAAACGCGAGATTGGCCTGCGGGTCCGCATTCCGAGGAACGTGTCGCGCCGCCGATTTCAGCAAAAACTCGGCGCGCTCGTAGTCGCCCTCCGCCACGCAAGCGCGGCCCATCTCATCTTCGACGACGCCGAGATTGAACGCCGACACCGAGTCGTCGGGTCGCAGCTCGAGTGCGCGCTCGAACGCCTGCGCCGCCTCCGCGAATTCTCTGCGTTGCGCGAGCTCGATGCCCAGCCGCGCGGACGCGCGCGCATCCTCCGCGCTCACGTCGGAAACGGCCGGTCCCGAGCGTCCGTTATCTCCTGAAACCCCGTGATTTCAAGCGGCGTTTCCGCCGGAACGCACAACATATTCCACGCAACGATGTTGCCGAAAACGTTCTCGGAATTCGCACGGAAGTTTCTCGGATTAAATAGCGGCGGCAAGTGCCAGAAAAGGCGATAACGCAGGGAAAGCACGTGCTCGATGAGTTCGGCCGATCGCTCGAGGCGATCGTTTTCAACGTACATGAGCGGGCGAAACGCTTCGATAAAACGCGCGCCTCCCGCGAGGACCGCGCGCTCCATCCCCTCGACGTCGATTTTCAACAGATCGACGTGCGGCAGATCGAGGAATTCGTCGAGCGTCCTTACGGGAACGGGACGCCCACTCGCAAACTGCCCGACTTCCACTCCGCCGTAGTTGGCTTCGTGGCCGTAATCGATCTCGGGAATCACGACGCTTCCGAGCTCCGCGCCGAGCGCAGCCTGGTACGTCTCGACGTTGACCAATCCCGCAAGCGCCACGTTACCACACAGCATCTGAAACACGACGCGCTGCGGCTCGAACGCAAACACGCGTCCGCGCTCGCCGACGTGCTGCGCCAGCGGGACCGTATGATCGCCGATGTTCGCGCCCGCGTCAAAAACGTAACTTCCGGCACCGCACAGCGATCGGAGGAATTCAAGCTCGAGCTCGTGCGCTTCGCCATACAGCTCGATCGCGCGACCGATGTACAAATCGTTCGGGTTATACAGGAAAGGCCCGCACCTTGCGGTGCCGAGCCGAATCGAAGCGTTGGCCCTCATCTTTAGCTAACGTTAACATTCGGCATGGCGAGTCCCCTTTCGCTCAGAAGAGTCATCAGAACGTCGCTGGTTTCGGAGGACCCCGTGAAGCGCATTACCGCCGCCATCTTCTGCTGCCTCATACTCACCGTATCTGCGCTCCCGCTTCGCGCGCAAAGTCCGCCAGCCGCCTCCGACGACTCGGCCATCGTCGCGCTCGCCCGTGGAAAAATCAAACACGTCTTCGTCATCTATCAGGAAAATCGGTCGTTCGATTCCTACTTCGGCACGTTTCCGGGCGCCGAAAATCTGGCCGCCCCGGGCGCGCAAACGCACGGTTTCCGTCAATACGACCCCCTTGGAAACCAATGGGTCACGCCCTTTCGGTTGAGCGTGGCCGATACCGCCGACGCCGATCACTCGCGCCTGTCACTGATCACGAAATCCGACGGCGGCAACATGGACCTCTTCGTCTCGACCGAAGAATTCGGACTGCTCGCGAAGGGCTGGTCGCGGGAGGACGCGCAGCGCGTCGGCCTCTTAACGATGGGCTTCGAAGACTGCGACACGATCCCATATCTCTGGAAGTACGCGCGGAACTTCACGCTCTTCGATCGATTCTTTCAAGCGATGTACGGGCCGTCGACGCCCGGCAACATCGATCTCATTGCCGCACAGACCGGGCAGACGCAGTGGGCTCGCCACGCCGACGAGCAAGTCAACGCACTTGGCACCGGACCTGGCGTGCCCGTGCTCAACGACACGGCGCCGGCCTTCGGGCCCTATGGCAACGGGAACAATCCAGCGCCTGGGACGGCGCAGTTCGATCTGTCGTTCGCAACGCTGTTCCTCACGCTCTCGGGCAAAGAAGCCCCGAACGCAAAAGTCGACAACGACGACATCAAGGAAGACATCGTCGACATCGCCCATCGCGGCCACCCGGCGATCCCGTGGGGCTGGTATCAAGAAGGCTTCGGGCCAAAGGGCCACGCTAATTTCTCATACGTCACGCACCATAACGCGCTTCAGTATTTCGGTTACTTACGCAACAATAACTATTTCTGGAGCGGCGTCCACGATCTCAAAGAATTGCTTCCCGCCATCCAAAACGAGCAACTCGGCGATAGCGGCGTCATCTTCGTCAAAGGCGGATATCAAAACCCGTTCGGCTTTACGCCGGCCGACAAGCGTCCCTACGTGCAACTGAATTTCCAAGGCGACGACGATCACCCGGGGTATTCGGATTCTCACATCTCCGAAGCAATGGTTGCAACGTTCGTCAACGCGATCGCGAAGAGCAAGTACTGGAAGGATTCGCTCATCCTCATTGCGTGGGACGATTCTGAGGGATTCTACGATCACGTATCTCCGCCGCAGTTCGAACGCTGCCCCGACGGACACCCGTGCGGCGACGGGCCGCGCGTCCCGGCCATCATCATTTCGCCGTTTGCAAAAGATCACGCCATCGTTTCGGATCTGTCCGACCACACGTCGTTTGCGAAGATGCTCGGCAAGATCTTCGATCTTCCGGCGCTGGCATCGCTGCCGGACGAAGCGCCTTATCTGCCGGAGGGCCCGCGCGACACCGACCCGCGGCTCTCCGACTTGCTGGGAGCGCTCGATCCCGAACGGCTCGCGGGCACGAAGCAGCCGATCCCCGCAAGCGAGGCGATAATCGACGATGTCGGCGTACCACCGAAAGAATCGTGTTCGTCCCTCGGCATCGTTCCGGCGCACGTGCAAGGCGAAGAGTTACCTCCGCCCGGCTTTGCACCGCTAACGCTCGAGCACTAGCGGCCTTTGTTCAGCCGGTACTCGACGAAGCTGCGCGCGACGAGGTTTGTCACGAAGACGAAGATCATCAGCAACGCCGCCGCGGCGTACGCGAGTTGGTGCGATTCGGTGAACGGCTGGCTGATGTACGTCCACACCACGTACGTGAGATATCCCACCGGCGAATGCGTGAGCGCGAGCGTCGGCATGTAGTTCGACCAGCCGGCGGTGTAGATCAGCGGCGCGGTTTCGCCCAGTCCGATACCGGTTGCAACCAGCAGGCCGGTCAGAATGCCCGGTAACGCGTACGGAAACGTAATCGAAAAGACCACCATCGCCGGACGCGCGCCGAGTGCGACGGCGCCTTCTTTCAGCATCGTCGGCACGTTCGTCAATGCGACGTCCGCCGCGCGAACCACGTACGGAAGCATAAAGATCGCAAGCGCGAGCGCGCCTGCCACCAGCGAGAAGCCCCAGCCGAGCTCTTCGACGAGCGACACGTAGAGAAAATACCCGACCACGATCGATGGCACGCCGGCCAGCACGTCGACCATAAAACGAATGACGCGTTGTCCCCAGGGCGGCGCGAGTTCGACGGTCCAGATTGCCGTTCCCAACCCGACGAGAATCACCACGATCAAGCCCAGGACCACGAGCATCAGCGTACCGACGATCGCGTTCGAAAGGCCACCGGCGATTCCGTGCGTCGGCGTAAAGAAGATCTCGGGTTTGAGCGCCGGAATGCCTTGCACGATCACGAACGCAAAGACGAAGAACAACACGCCGATGACGGCCACGAGGCACGCGACCGCCAGCGCCCACCACGAACGGCTAACGATCGTTCGGGTCGCGAGGCCGGTCGGAACCGCCGTCACGCCGCTCGCCCTTCGCGACGATCCGCGTTGCGCATGATCGTACGCGCCGCGATGTTCACCAGGAGCGTAATGACGAACAGCGCGCAGGCCAGTTCGGCCAGGGAGCGCTGCGCCATGCCGGTCGCATCGGTGAGCGCCGACTCAAGTTGCGACACGATGACCGCCGCGATGGTATTCACCGGTGAAAAGATGTTTTGCGGAAACACGTTCACGGCCGCGCCGCACACCATGAGCACCGCCATCGTTTCGCCGAGTGCGCGACCGAAAGCAAGTAAGATCGACGCCACGACGCCGCTTCGCACGCTGGGCAGCACCGCGCGCGTCATCGCTTGCCAGGTCGAGCTTCCGAGCGCCATGCTGGCCTCGAAGATCGCCGGAGACTGCGCGAGGATCACGTCGCGCGTGGTCGCGACCATGATCGGAATCACCATCAGCGCCAGAATGAATACCGAAGCCGCGAGGCCGTTACCGCTACCGGCTTGCCCACCCAAAAACGGAATGAAGCCGAAATGCGCGGTAACGAACGGCGCAAACTGACGTCCGATCCACGGGACCAGCACGACGAGTCCCCATAGGCCGTACACGACCGAGGGCACGCCCGCCATCAGTTCCACCAATGCATTTGCGAGCGGACGAATCCGGCGCGGAACGCGGAACACCAGCGCCAGCGCCACCATCAGCGACAGCGGCACCGCCACGACCATCGTAAGAATGGCCGTAATCACCGAGCCGTAGATAAACACGAGCGCGCCGAACGACGCTCCGGGTGCTCCGGAGAAGCCGTTGCGCGTCGTCACGCCGCTGCCGTATTGATTTCCGATGTTCCAGATGGGGTCGATAAAAAACGCGAGGCCGTTGAATCGAATCGCCGGGTACGCGTAGGCGATAAGAAAGAACAGCATCAAGAAAATGATTGCGAAACTAAGAAACGCCGCAATCCCCGTGAGGACGCGCAGGCCAATCTGTGCGACGGGCCGCTGAAGTGCGGCTGGGGACGCCGCCTTCGCGGCATCCCCAACAACCAGGTCCATTACTGCCACCCTTGGCTATTTAATCTGCGCGACTTGCGCCTTGCTCAACTTGAGAATCGATGCGGGCAGCGGCAAGAAGTGCACGGCGTTGAGATACTTCTCCGACTGGCCACCGTTCTCATCGAGGATCCACTCGAGGAACTTCTTCAGCTCCGCAGCTTTACCCGGGTCGCTCTGTTGCGGATTCACGATCGCGTATTCGTAGTTGACGATGGGATACGAATCCGAACCCGGCGCGAAGATGAGTGAGAGCACTTCGTCCGCCGGCGTCTTCGAATCGAGCGCCTTTGCGGCGGCCGAGATCGTCGAGCCGGTCGGGAGAACGAATTGACCCGCTTGATTCTGCAACGCCGCGTAGCCGAGACCTGCCTTTTCCGTCTGCGTGAGAAAGCTCACGCCGATGTACGCAATCGAATATTGCGTGTTCTGGCAGGTCTGCACCATTCCGGGGTTTCCGGTCGCGCCGACCGCATTACCGACCGACGGCCACGTGATCGCGGTGCCGAATCCCGGCCCGGTCGCCCACGACGGCGTCGATTTGCTCAGATACTGTGTGAAGATGAACGTGTCGCCCGAACCTTCGGCGCGATGGATCGGGACGATCTGGTTGTGCGTCAACTTGCCGGCGTACTGTTTGTTGATCGCTTTGATCTGCGCGTCGTCCCAATACTGGATCGTGCCCGAGTAGATGCCGGCGAGAACCGGACCCGAGAGATTCAGGTGCACGTTATTGAGACCCGGAACGTTGTAGTTGATCTGCTGCGCCGAAATCGCGAGCGGAATGTTCAACATGTGGTTCTGGGTGCGCTGCGCGTCCGACATGTAGGCATCCGAGGCGCCGATCTGAGCGACGCCCGAGATCGCCTGCGAGATGCCGGTGCCGCTTCCGGTGCCTTGCGTCGTGATCTGCACGTCGCCGTGCACTTTCTGGTAGTCGGCAACCCACAGGTTCATCAGTGGGTACAGCAGCGTCGAACCGGTTTCGAGAAGGGTCGTCGCCGCGAGGGCGCGTCCGCCGACGGACACGAGCAATAGCGCTGCGAGAGCGAGCGCCATGGTCTTACGCATCAAAAAAAGACTCCTATAGCAAGGGAAACTGCTATGAGCAGAAATGCTCTTACGCGGCTATCGTGCGGGTTGCCACCCTAAATGCACCTTAAAAGCGCCTTATCGCGCCCTTAATGTGCGCTCGCCCCGGGCCGTCGAAGGGCGACTTTCCCCCCCGACGAATTCGCCGTCCGGTATGCCCGACCCCAAGACCAGCCTCCCCGAGCTGCGCCACACCGCGGCCCACGTCCTCGCCTACGCCGTGCAGGACCTCTTTCCGGAAGCCAAGCCCACGATCGGCCCCGCCATCGAGAATGGCTTCTACTACGATTTCGATCGCGCGGTGCCGTTCACGCCCGAGGATCTGGAGCGCCTGAACGCACGCATGGCCCAGATCATCGCGGCAAACTACGAGATGACCGGCCGGGAGGTGACGCGCGAAGAAGCGATCGCGCGCTTCAACGACAATCCTTATAAGGTAGAACTCGCGCGAGATATCCCCGAGGGGGAACCGATCACGCTCTACACCATCGGCGAGTTCACCGATCTTTGCCGCGGCGGCCACGCGCATACGACGGGTGAAATCGGGGCCTCAAGCCTGACCAGCGTGGCGGGCGCCTACTGGCGCGGGCACGAGGGCAACCCCATGCTCCAGCGGATTTACGGCACCGCTTGGTACACGCAAGCCGATCTCGATGCGTACCTCACGCAGGTCGAGGAAGCGCAGAAGCGCGACCACCGCAAGCTCGGCGTCGAACTCGATCTCTTTTCGATTGAGGAAGATGCGGGCGCGGGCCTCGTATTCTGGCATCCCAAAGGCGCGATCGTCCGCGGGCTGATCGAAGAATTCATTCGCGAAGGCTTGCGCGAGCGCGGCTATCAACCCGTCGTCACGCCGCACGTGGTGAGCGAAAAACTCTACGAGATTTCCGGACACCTTGAAAACTACGCCCACGGCATGTTCGGCCCGCTCGAAGTCGAGGAGCAACGTTTCCGGCTCAAGCCGATGAACTGCCCGGGACACATTCTCGTCTATCGCAGTCGCGCGCACAGTTATCGCGAATTGCCGATCCGCTATTCGGAATTCGGCACCGTGTATCGTTACGAGCGGTCGGGCGTCATGCACGGACTCACGCGCGTGCGCGGCTTCACCCAAGACGACGCGCACCTCTTCTGCATGCCGGAGCAACTGCAGTTCGAATTCGAGCAAACGCTCGACGAAGCGCTGCGATTGATGAACGCGTTCGGATTCAACGATTTCGAATACGTGCTTTCGACGCGCGAAGCGAAGGATCGCGCCGAAACCGACGCGGTCGCCGAAGAGGCGATCCGCAAGGCGCTCGCAGGCCACGGACTGTCGTATACGATCGACGAAGGCGGCGGCGCATTCTACGGTCCGAAACTCGATATCAACGTGCGCGATGCGATCGGCCGCAAGTGGCAACTTGGAACCGTACAGGTCGACTTCGTGCTGCCTGCTCGCTTCGAGCTGAAATACCGTGCAAGCGACGGCGTCGATCGTGCCCCCGTGATGATCCATCGCGCGCTTGCCGGCTCGATGGAGCGTTTCTTCGGCATTCTCGTCGAACACTACGGCGGCGCGTTCCCAGCTTGGCTTGCGCCCGTGCAGGCGGTGCTCGCCCCGATCTCCGAACATCAGATCGAGTATGCGAACGACGTGGCGCGCCGGTTGCGCGAATCCGGCTTCCGCATCGAGGTCGACGAAAGCAACGAAAAGCTCGGATATAAGATCCGCCACTGGAAGACCCAAAAGGTTCCCTACATTCTCGTCGTCGGGAAGCAAGAAGCCGCCGACGGTACGGTTAACGTGAACGAACGAGGGATCGAAGAAAAGCGCACCGTTCCCATCGCCGCATTTGCAGACGAACTTCGCCGAAAGGTTGCCGACCGCGCATGAAACCCGTCGCACGATTGACGTCAATCGCCGTTGCCCTGGTGCTCGGCGCGTGTCAAGGCAGTTTCGGTTCCGGCGGAACCTCGGCGCCCGGCGGCATCACGCCGCCCGTAACGCAGCCGCAACTCAGCGGCGCGTTACCGAGTCCGTCGCCGAGTAAATCTCCCGCTACGGGCGTAGCCGACAAGAGCGGCGGCATCAGCTATCCCTTCGCGCAAGGTCCCGTCGGATTGCCGTGTCCGAGCGATCAAGGCTACACGTGCACGCTGCGTTTCAACGTCGTCGAAACGCCGTCGCCATCGCCGGCCGCGTCGGGCAAAGGCAAAGCGACGCCGACGCCAACGCCGACACCGACGCCCACACCGACTCCGACACCCACGCCGACACCGTGTCCGACGGGCGGCTCGCCGTGTCCCAGCTCGTCGCCGACCGCATCGCCGACGCCCGCCGCGCATATTACGCTGCATCTCGAGTCCACGCCGAAAGACGCTCCGATGATGCACGACCCCGATCCGAACGCGACGGCGACCATCGCGCTCGTCTCCGTCCGTTTGGATACCGACGCCGACGTGCTTCTCGACGGGAAAGCCGAAGCGGACTTCACGCTGCCGAAGGAACAGATCGGGGGACGCGGTTTTGCCGTGCAGCTCTATCACGAGTCGGTCGAGAAACGCAAGCGAACCGACACGTTCTTCGGGTCGTTTTCGAAATCACAACTCACCGGGACGACGCTGCACTTCGAACTCAACGTGCCGCAACTCCAGGTCAAAAAGGGCGAGACGTGGCTGCTCGTTCTGTATGGCGATGAGTTGCCGCAAGCATCTCCATCCGCCGGTGCATCCTCGAGCGCTTCGCCGGGTGCGTCACCCAGCGGCTCCGCAAACCCCTCCGCATCGGCATCGGCCGGCGCCTCGTCTTCAGCCTCACCGTCACCCTCGGCATCACCCTCACCCGTGTCATCCTGAGCGTAGCATAGCGTAGCGTAGTCGAAGGACAGGTACTATCGATGACATCAGTCGCGTGGAAAACGTTCATCGCGAGCTTTCTAGGATGGACGCTCGATGCGTACGATTTCTTCCTCGTCATCGTGGTAGTGCCGCACATCGCCGACGACTTCAACGTCAAAGTCGTGAGCATTACCTTCGCCGTGTTGCTGACGCTCGCGATGCGCCCGCTGGGCGCACTCATCTTCGGCTGGTTCGCGGATCGCTACGGACGGCGAACGCCGCTGATGGTCGACATCGCGCTGTACTCGATCATCGAACTCGCGACCGCCTTCTCACCGAATCTGACCGTCTTCTTGATCCTGCGCGCGATTTTCGGGATCGCGATGGGCGGCGAATGGGGACTCGGCGCGGCACTCGCGATGGAATCGCTGCCGCCCAAGAATCGCGGCCTCTTCTCCGGCATGCTGCAAGAAGGGTACGCGGTCGGACTACTCCTGGCGAACCTGACGCTCTGGCTGCTGTACGAACGCATCGGCTGGCGCGGCATGTTCGTCATCGGCGCGCTGCCGGCGCTTCTCATCGTCTACATTCGTTCGAGCGTCCCCGAGTCGGAAGTCTGGAAAGCGAAAGCGAGCGAGCGCATCGCGCTCGGCGCGGACGTGCTGCTCGATTCGTTCCGGCGGCATTGGCCGCTCTTCGTCTACGGCTTACTGTTCATGGCGGCGTTCAACTTCATGTCGCACGGCACGCAGGACGCCTACGCAACCTTCCTCACCAAGCAGCACGGCTTCTCGCCCGCGATCGTCGGGCAGCTCGGCTCGATTACCGCAGTGGGCGCCATTTGCGGAGGCATCTTCTTCGGCTGGCTGTCGCAGCGCATCGGACGTCGCGTCGCTATCGTCATCGCAGCGCTGTTGGCGATGGCCGCCATTCCGCTGTGGGCGTTCAGCCAAACGTTCGTAATGCTCGCACTCGGCGGCTTCGTGATCCAGTTCATGGTGCAGGGCGCGTGGGGCGTGATTCCCGCGCACCTCAACGAAATCGCGCCCCCGCTGGTGCGCGGAACCTTCCCCGGTTTCGTGTATCAAATGGGGAACTTGATCGCGTCGCCGACGCTAACGATCATCGCTTGGATCGCGACGCAAGGCTTCGAAGTCACCGGAACGCCCGACTACGGTCACGCGATGGCGCTCGTCACCATTTGTGCCCTCGTTGGCGTCGTCGCTCTGTCGTTGCTCGGATTCCTCGTCCGCCCCGAAGCCCGCGACGAATCGTTCCTCGCAACCCCCGTGTCGTAAGTGCTTCTGCTTGGGATCGAAACGTCGTGTGACGACACGGCAACCGCGCTCGTGCGCGACGGCCGCGACGTCCTTGCGAGCGTGTCGACCAATCAAGATGCCTTTCACGAGAAATACGGCGGCATCGTGCCCGAGATCGCGAGCCGCCAACACGTCGCGCTCCTCTCCGCCGCGGTCGACGACGCGCTGGGACGCGCGAGCGCAACGTTCGAGGATATCGACGGCATCGCGGTCACGCGCGGACCGGGACTGATCGGCAGCCTCGTGGTCGGCGTTGCGGCCGCCAAGGCGCTGGCCTATGCCACGCGCAAGCCGCTCTATGCGGTGAATCACTTGCACGGCCACATTTTCGCACCGTTTCTCGATCGTACGGAATCGCCGCCGTATCCGTTTCTCGCCCTGCTCGTGTCGGGCGGACACACCCAACTCGTCGACGTCGCGAGCGCGACGGAGATGCGGGTCATCGGACGCACGCACGACGACGCGGCCGG
>Ga0181525_10002073_pt1 | contig 16755 bp, 11 predicted proteins | sample PEATcosm2014_Bin_48_FD_121100 | JGI IMG/M metagenome (GOLD analysis project Ga0181525, IMG submission 121100) | Peatland microbial communities from MTU Mesocosm Facility, Houghton, MI, USA - PEATcosm2014_Bin06_10_metaG | ecosystem: Environmental > Terrestrial > Soil > Wetlands > Peat | place...
ATTATTTCAGCTACACCGAGCCGAGCTACGAGATTGATTTCACCAACGCGCTCGTGAAGAAGATGGGCAAGGACTGGCTGGAGATCGCCGGCTGCGGCATGGTGCATCCGCAGGTGTTCGAGACCGTCGGCTACGATCCCGCCGTCTGGACCGGCTGGGCGTTCGGCTTCGGCATCGAACGCATCGCCATGCTCCGCTACGACATCAACGACATCCGCCTCTTCTACGAAAACGACGTGCGGTTCTTGAAACAATTTTGATCCAAAGCGGCAGACCAAAATCAAATGATTAAGGCTGAATGTTCAACGATAAAAACGCTGCCTCACGTCCAAAATGAACGTTGGGAATTGCGGATATTTCCAAGCTCATCTGGAAATTACGCGTTGAAATTCTACGAGCCTGAAGAATTTCGAATGGGAGCATACGGCTGGAAGTTATCACTTCTAAAAGACGGAGTGGACGTCAGCAAAGAGCATCCTCATTTTACTGAATTAACTCACAGCAGCATGCCCGGAGTGCCATGCCCCAACCAGCTTCAGCCGTGGAGTAAAGACGGTTCGACAATAACGATTCCGTCTTGGGATGGATGCGTGCATTTATACAATGTCATAGAGCGTAAAAAAGTCGCTTCGGTAAAATGCGGAAGCGCGTGGATAATTCTTTGGTCTCCGCATTCAAATCAGTTTCTCGCCAGCACGCTTCGCGAACATTTTCTTGTAAGCAAGGATGGCAACAATTTGGCAAGGTTAGATTTGGAATGTCCGAATCTTGAAACGCCAAGCTTTTTCTGGTTTGCAGCCAAACCTTGGCTTGGTGCTTTGAGCCGTCAATCACCAACCTCCAAACCAGAATTGAGAATCTTTAACGAGACGACCAGCGCTTTACTCTCAACATTGGAATTAGATTCCGAAAAATTTGTTCCTTACGCTGCCGAACAATTTCGCCATTTATCTCGCGAGCGATTCAGTCTCGAAGTTTTGAAAGGCCAATGGTCAGTTGGTTGGCTTCTTGATATGTGGCGGTTTCATAGTTTTGATGCGGTAACAAACTCGCTTTATTTGAGCATTTACAGACCGACAGGAATTTCAAAACGAGGATTAGGTGGCGAAGTAGTGCCCGTTGAAGAAGTTCATGTAAAATTTAATTTGTCCTTTGATTCGTAAATATGAAAGTCACCCTTAACTGGCTCAAACAATACGTTGATTTTAACTGGTCGCCCGATGAATTGACCGAGCGGCTCACTATGCTCGGCCTCGAAGTCGAGGGCGTGCAGAAAATCTCCGGCGCGTTCGACGGCATCGTCGTCGCCCAAATCCTTACGCGCGACCCCGTGCCCGGCTCGGACAAGCTCTCCGTCTGCAAGGTCGCCGATGGCAAGGGCGAGCGCACCATCATTTGCGGCGCGCAGAATCACAAGCCCGGCGACAATGTCCCGCTCATCCTGCCGAACTTCGCGCTGCCGCTGAAGCCCGGCGACAAGGAGCCGTTCGTCATCAAGGAACGGAAAGTTTTCGGCATCACGAGCCAGGGCATGATGTGCTCGCCGCAGGAACTCGGCCTGCCGGACAAAGTGGACGGACTTTTAATTTTGCCCGCCGATGCGCCGGTCGGAAAGCCGTTCGGCGAATATCTCGGCCGCAGCGGCGGCGACGTGGTTTATGATTTGGAAGTGACGCCGAATCGCCCGGATTTGAACAGCGTCATCGGCATCGCGCGCGAAATCGCGGCGGTCACCGGTAATGCGCTGAAAATTCCAGAAGTCAGAAGTCAGAAGTCAGAAGTCAGAACGGAAAGTTTGGTTGCGGTCAAAATTGAAGACGCGGAACTTTGTCCGCGTTACACGGCACGCGTCGTCAAAGGCGTGAAGATTGGGCCAAGTCCTGATTGGCTGCGGAGCACGTTGGAGAAGGTTGGCCTCCGCAGCATCAGCAATGTCGTGGACGTGACGAATTACGTCATGCTGGAAACCGGCCAGCCGCTGCACGCATTCGATTCTCATTTCATCGCCAAAGGCAAAGACGGAAAGCCGACCATCGTCGTCCGACGCGCCGCTGCGGATGAAAAATTCCGAACGCTCGACAATCAAGAACGCACGCTGACGAACGAAATGCTTCTGATTGCTGATGAGCAAAAAGGCATCGCGCTGGCCGGCGTCATGGGCGGCGCGAATACGGAGATCAACGACCAGACCGTGAATGTGTTGATTGAAAGCGCGTATTTCTCGCCGGTGAACATTCGTCGCACAAGCAAGCAACTTGGCCTGCGCAGCGAATCCAGCTACCGCTTCGAGCGCGGTGCGGACGTGGGCATCTGCGATTGGGCGAGCCAGCGCGCGGCGCAATTGATTTTGGAATCCGCCGGCGGCGAGTTGGCCGAAGACGTCGTGGATGTTCACCCGAAGCCTGTCGAGCCGAGGCAGATCACTTTGCATTTTTCAAAGACGAAGGATTTGTTGGGCATCGGCATTTCTCATCAGGACCAGGTTTCGTTCCTCACCAAACTGGGGCTGACCGTGGCCGAGCAATCTCCCGGAGTCTGCACTTTCAAGATTCCGTCGTGGCGGGTGGATCTGAAGCGCGAGGTGGATTTGATCGAAGAGGTCGAACGGCTTTACGGCGTGGAAAAAATCCCGGCCACTCCGCCGCGCGGCGCAATTGGCGCGAACGCGTTTGATTCCGTCTATGACCAGATTGCCGAAGCGCGGCGCATCCTTACCGGTCTTGGCTTGAACGAAGCACAGGGGCAAACCTTGATCTCGAAGTCCGAAGTGAGAACTGTGAAGGACGAAGAAATTGTCGCGCTGGCAAATCCCTTGAGTTTGGACATGGACGTGCTGCGGCCAAGCTTGTTGCCCGGCTTGATTCATTCGCTGCGGCACAACGTCAGCCACAAGAATTACGACGTGGCGCTGTTTGAAATCGGACGCGTGTTCACGGGGCAGAACGGCGCGACGAAGGAAGAACGCCGTGTTGCCATCGCCATCACCGGCCAGCGCGCGATGCCCTTCTGGAGCGGCGGCGAACGCGATGCAAAGTTTGACGCGTCTGATGTCAAAGGCGCGGTTGAGGAATTTCTTGAATATTTCGGCGTTCGCGGCGTGACGTTCACGCGGCGCCCTGAAAGTTCGGCGATGTTTCTGGAGTTGGCGACGATTGCACTCGGTGGCAAATTGCCGCTGGGAGAAATGGGCCAGCTTTCGCCCGCGCTCGCGAAGAAATATGATTTGCGCGACGCTGTTTTTCTTGCCGAATTGAACCTTGATCAACTGCTCGCGCGGCGGAATACGGCCAAGTCGTTCAAGCCGCTGCCGCAATTTCCGTCCATCCGCCGCGACGTGGCGATGCTGGTGCCGGAAGCGACGACGCACGAAGTGGTGTTGCAAACAGTCAGGAAAACCAAACCCGCAAACCTCGAAGCGGTGGAGTTGTTTGACGTGTTCCGGGGCAAGAACGTGCCGGAAGGCCAGAAGAGCCTAGCCTACGCATTCACGTTTCGTTCACCGGAGAAAACATTGACCGACGCTGAAGTAAATACGGTGCATTTGAAAATAGTAGAGGCGCTCAAGCAAAATCTTGGCGCGACGGTTCGGGAGTAATTTCCCCAAAAAGAGTGCTTGAGTGTAGCTTGATTTTTCCTTCAATTGGAGGGGTGAACACCACGCGATTCGCCTTTGCACTCCTCACGGCATTTTTCGTTTCCCAAATTCAATGGGTCAGAGCCGATGACTCCGCTGCGATGCTCCCGACGAAGAGCACGCTTGTCATCCACGCTGACCAGGGCAAGAACACCATCAGCCGGAACATTTACGGGCAATTTTCGGAACATCTCGGAGCGTGCATTTATGATGGCATCTGGGTCGGTGAGGACAGTTCCATTCCGAACACACGCGGGATCCGCAACGACGTCGTCGCTGCGCTGAAGAAGATAGAGATTCCCGTCATCCGCTGGCCGGGTGGCTGTTTCGCAGATCAATATCATTGGGAAGACGGCATCGGGCCGCGCGACCAGCGTCCCAAACGGATCAACACGACCTGGGGCGGCGTGGTGGAGGACAACGCGTTCGGCACTCATGAATTTCTGGATTTCTGCGATCAAATCGGCGCCGCACCCTACATCAGCGGCAACGTCGGCAGCGGCACGGTTGAGGAACTGGCCGAATGGATTGAATACATGACCGCCGCCACCAATTCGGTGATGAGCGACTTGCGTCGGAAAAACGGGCGTGATGAACCGTGGAAAATACCCTACGTCGGCATCGGCAACGAAAGCTGGGGCTGCGGCGGCGAGATGACGCCGGAGTTTTATTCGGACAATTTCCGCCGCTACAACACGTTCGTTAAAAATTATCCCGGCAATAGGATTTACCGCATCGCCTCCGGCTCGAACGGCGACGACACCAATTGGACGGAGGTGCTGATGAAAAATGTCGGCACGCGCATGAACGGACTTTCGCTGCATTATTACACCCTGCCGAGTGGCAACGATTGGAAGCACAAAGGCTCGTCCACGGAATTCACGGAAGCGGATTGGTTCGCCACCTTGAAATACGCGCTGCGCATGGACGACCTCGTCACGCGGCACTCCGCCATCATGGACCGTTACGACCCGCAGAAAAAAGTCGGCCTTATCGTGGATGAATGGGGAACGTGGTATGATGTCGAGCCGGGCACGAACCCGGGGTTTCTCTACCAGCAAAACACGCTGCGCGACGCGCTCGTCGCCGGTGTCACGCTCAATATTTTCAACAATCATTGCGACCGCGTGAAAATGGCCGCCATTGCCCAGCTCGCGAACGTGTTGCAGGCGATGGTTTTGACCGACAAAGAAAAAATGCTCGTCACGCCGAGCTATTGGGTTTTTGAAATGTATGTGCCGCACCACGACGCCACGCTGCTGCCGAGCGAATTGCAAAGCGCAGATTATCAGTTGGGCACCAACGCGATTCCAGAAATCAGCGCCTCCGCCTCGCGCGACAATTCCGGAAAAATCCACGTCACGCTTTGCAATCTGAACCCGAACCAGCCCGCAGAAGTCGCCGTGGATTTGCAGGGGGCGAAGGCGCAAAGCATTTCCGGGCAAGTCCTGACCGCGCCGGAAATGAACACGCACAACACATTTGATAATCCCGACGCGATCAAGCCGGCAGATTTTTCGGGCTTCAAAACGACGGATGCGGGATTCAACGTTACGCTCCCCGCCAAATCGGTTGTGGCGCTGGAGGTGAATTGATTATTCCGCCGGCACAAACGGCGGCATCGGGCAGTCCAGCGTGTCGGCGACGGCGCGGAGCAGTTCGGCCTCCGCTTCCAGAATAACGCCGTCCGCGCCGACGGTGTGGGCGCAGGCTTCGAGCAGGTTTTTCTTGATGAGCGGCGACGCCTGCGCGAGACGGTTGAGCGAAGCGTCAATCTGCGTCACCCCGCACTGCCCGGGTGGCAATAATCCCCAATCGTCATTGGATGCACGCAGGTATGGCGTGCCGGCTTCAAAGGCCTTTTGAATTTCGCCGGCATCGGTGCTGCCGACATTCGCCAGCGCGGACAACACGACGGCACAATCCGGCACGAGCGGCTTGAGGGAATAGAATTGCACCGTCGTGCGCGAAGCCTGGCCGAATTGCGGGCCGAGGTGGTGGATGATGATTTTTTGCAGGACAAACTCGAACAATTCCACCCTGCCGTTGCTGCCAATGAGCCATTCAAGCGTTTGCGAGAATTGCGTGTATTGCTCCGCCGTCAAATGCCGGAGGGTGCCGAGCGCGAGATTCACCATAGGCAAATGCGCGTGCGCGGCGGCCTGTGAAACGTCGGGGAACAGCGCGGCGGTCTTCTGTTGAATGGCCGGGTCAACGCGGCTGGCGAGTCCGGCAAGCTGCGCCGCGCGTGTAGTTTTGTCCGGACTCAACAGCATCGCGTAAATCAGGGCGACGGCATCGAGCGGTTCGCGCGCGGCGGTTTTCACGCTGTCGGGCAGCGAATTGCGCAGCTTCTCGGCATATTCCAGATGGAGCAAAGTGGGCTTGCCGAGGTTCGACATGACGGAGCGCGACCTGATGACCGGCGGCATTCGATCGTCACCGGAAGCGAGAATGGCGCCACCAACCACCGTGCCGAATAGGTTTGGCACCTGCTGGCGCTTCGGCTTTGAAATTTCTTCAAGCGGCTGGTCGCGCCCGTCATAACGAACGACGGGGAAATTTCCGTCGAAATTCGGGTCAAAAACGCGAATCCGATCGGAAAGCGGCGGATGGGTTTCAAGCAGACCGATGAACGGTTCGCTGACGCCATTTCCAAAAAACATGTGCGACAATTCTTCCGAATGGGCGTGGCTGATGCGCGAGCCGGTTTCGCCCAGCCCGCCGATTTTTTTCAGCGCGCCGGTGATACCGCCAGGATTACGCGTGAACTGGACGGATGAGGCGTCGGCGAGAAATTCGCGCTGGCGGCTGACGGCGGCTTGGATGAGTCGCCCAAAAAAAACGCCGATGTAACCGATTATGAGCAACGCCAGACCGAGCAACGGCAAAGGATTTTGTCCACGGCTGCGCCCGCCGCCTCTCGCGGTTTGCAATAGAATTCGTCCGATGATCGCCAGACAAAGAATCCCGAAAATGGTTCCCATGAGCCGAAGGTTCATCCGCATATCGCCGTTCAGAATGTGGCTGAACTCGTGGCCGATGACGCCCTGCAATTCGTCGCGCGAAAGCAGTTTCATGCAGCCGCGAGTGACGGTGACGGTGGCGTCACCGGGCTTGTGGCCGGCGGCGAAGGCGTTAATGCCGTCCTCCTCGTCCATGACATAGACCTGCGGCACCGGCACGCCGGAGGCGATGGCCATTTCCTCGACGACATTGAGCAGCTTGCGTTCGTCGGGATCAGTCGCGTCCGGGTTGATCAGCCGCGCGCCCATCATTTCCGAAACCGCGCTGCCCCCGGCCGACAGGGCCATGGTTTTGTAACTGCTGCCGATTAAAATGACTGCAATTGTGCCAAGCGCGACGCCCAAAAAAATCTGGGGGTTCCACAATTCAAGCTGCGGCTGTTCCTCGTTGAAGCGATGCTGGTGCGCCTGGACCCCGGAAAAGATCAAGAGCGACACGATGTATATGGCGGCAATCATCGCCGCAACCGCCAGAATAAAGTAGACGACGAGCCACTTTGTTTTCTTTCTGGCCCGATCCTGTTGCTGGAAGAAATCCATGGAGTTGAATCGCGAATTGATAAATCGTGAATCGTTGCATCGGAACGAACGCTTCTGCCGATTTGGCGATTCAACAAATCAACGGTTCACGAAAACGAAACCTTCGGCGCGTCCTTTTGCTCCGGCTTGTCTATAACGAACAATTCAGCCGATGCAAAATTGAACATGCCGGCGATGAGGTTGCTCGGAAAGACTTCGCGGTCGGTGTTGTAGGTCATCACCGAGTCGTTGTAAGCCTGCCGGGCGAAGGAAATTTTATTTTCCGTCGAGGTCAATTCCTCGGTGAGCTGCATCATGTTCTGGTTCGCCTTCAAGTCGGGATACGATTCGGAAACCATCATCAGCCGGCTCAATGTGCCGCCGAGGCCGGTTTCAGCCGAGGACAGGTTTTTTATCGCGCTGGAATCGCCGGGGTTTGCGGCGGCGATTTTCGACGCGGCGTAGGCGATGTTGCGCGCGGCGGTGACAGCTTCGAGCGTCTCGCGCTCGTGCTTGATGTAGCCCTTCGCCGTCTCGACGAGGTTCGGGATGAGATCGTAGCGGCGCTTGAGCTGCACGTCAATCTGCGCATAGGCATTTTTGTAACGATTGCGCATCGTGACGAGCTTGTTGTAAACGCCTATGATAAACGCCGCAATGATGATTGCGACCACCACCAAGCCAACCAAAACCGCAATCAATCCCAAAGCCATGGTTGCCGGTTCCGCGAGCATAATTCCAGTTGTCATAAATTACCTTTTGTTAAGTTTGATTAACAGCTAAAGCAAAGCGCGCGACCGGGCAATGATAATTTCGAGGTTATTTTGGAATCGGCCGCGAGTTGGCGTCCGGCGGTCAACCGGCGAGTTTTTCGGCGGCAGCGTCCGCCTGGGCGGGCAGATAAACCTGAAACGTGGAGCCTTTGCCGATCTCGCTTTTCACGAGGATGATCCCGCGGTGGCCCTTGACGATGGAAAGCGCGGTGGACAATCCCATGCCCACGTTTGTCCTGCCCAGTTCCTTGGTGGTGAAAAACGGCTCGAAAATCCGGTCGCGCAATTCCGGCGCGATGCCAACGCCGGTGTCTGAGACTTCCAGCAGGACATACGGCCCCACGGCGGCGCCGCTGTGCATCGCGGCGAAATGTGAGTCCGCCGTAAAGTTGCGCGCGGCAAGCGTCAACGGGCCGCCGGCCGGCATGGCTTCGCCTGCGTTGGTAAAGAGATTGAGCAGCGCCTGGTGTAGTTGAAGCGGGTTGCCGAGAATGGGCCAGAGGTCTTCCGCAGTCCGGGTTTCTATGCGGATGTTTTTCGGCAGCATCTGGGCGGCGATGCGGACGACACCATCGGCGAGACGGCTGGGATTGACGGTTGTGCGCCGGCCTTCCGCCTCGCGGCTGAACGACAGGACCTGCTTGACGGTGTCCGCCGCGCGCCGGGCGGCTGCCTCGATGGCGGCCAGCACATGCAGGCTGTCCTCGTCCTGAAGTTTCTGGCGCAGCAGTTCCACGGAAATCAAAACCGGCGCGAGGGTATTGTTAAGGTCGTGCGCAATGCCCGTGGCCAGGCGACCGAGGCTTTCCGTGCGCTGGGCGCGCTGGACTTCCGCCTCGAGGTTTTTTTTGTCCGTGATGTCGCGCCCGATGCCAACGAGGCCGATGATTTTGCCGGAGCCGTCGCGCCACGGAATTTTTGAAGTCAACTGCCAGCGTGTTTCGCCATCCTTCAACACGATCTTTTCCTCGCGATTGATGACCGGCTTTCCATCCTTGAGAACAGACTGGTCGTCCGCAAAAAATCCATCGGCGATTTCCTTTGGGAAAAGGTCGAAATCGGTTTTGCCGAGGACTTCGGCTTCGGACTTGCGACCCAGTTTTTTGAAATTGGCCGGATTGGCCATGACTTTGCGCGCCTCGGTGTCCTTGGCATAAATGCCGTCGGGGAGATTATCAATCACGGTCCGGAGCAGGTTGCGCTCATCGTTTAACTTGATTTCAGCCTTCCTTTGATCAGTCACGTTACGGCCAACGCCAACCAGGCCGATGATTTTTCCCGATGCGTCGCGCCAGGGAACCTTCGTGGTGAGCATCCAGCGGGTTTCGCCGTTCGGCAAAATCACCTTCTCCTCCCGGTTGACGACCGATTGCCCGTCTTTTATCACCGACATGTCGTCGGCAAAAAAACCATCGGCCAGGTCTTTCGGGAAAAGATCAAAGTCGGTTTTGCCGATGGCCTCGGCCTCGGTCTTGCAGCCCAGGTTTTCAAGGTCGGCAGGATTGGCGACAACTTTGCGCGCCTCGACGTCCTTGACGTAAATGCAATCGGGCAGATTGTCAATCAACGTGCGAAGCAAACCGTGTTCTGACGTCAGCGCTGTGATTTCCTTCAGATGGGAATCCATAATTCGATTTTATTCAGATTATCAATTCAAGCTAGACTGCTTGGTGCTCTTCCGCAAGTGCATTCTGTGTCATGGCTCAACATCCACCGGCATTCCGATCCAGGCCAGCTTTAGCAAATACTCCGCGTCCCAGTTCGCCAGCCGGAAACAGCCGTGCGATTCCGTCCGCCCGATCTGCTCCGGCGCGGGCGTGCCGTGAATGCCGTAGCCGGTTTTGTCCAGGCCAATCCATGCCACGCCGACCGGATTGTTCGGGCCGGGCGGTAAAATCAATTTGTGGCCGATGGCTTGCAACTCGTCCGATTCGGGAAAAAGCTCCGGGTCCACGGTGTAATTTGGCTGCGGAATGACTGCGACAACGTGCAGTTCGCCGACCGGCCTTTTTTCGACTTTTGCCGCGATGCTGCACGGAAAATGCGCCAGCAGATTGGTCTGCCCGTCGAATGCCTCCAGAAATTTGTCCGACAAATGAATGACGACAAAAGCCGCTTTGTCGTCTGGCTCCGGATAATTCACGTCGGGAATTTTCAAAACGGTTCCGGCGGCAAGATTCGTCCAGTTAACGCCGGGATTCAGTCTTTGAACCAGAAGTGGATGCGAATGGCATTTCTCCGCGACCAGCTCCAGTTCAGTCTCGAAATCCAGCGCGGTTTGCTGCGATTTGGCCAGCCACGTTTTGCCGAGCGGTCGCAGTCGTGCCAAATCGTTCGTTGTCACGATGTAATCGGTCAGAACCGGCGAATCAAGTGTCAGCTTTGCCCGCGTGTCGGCATCCAGCTTCCCGGCCGGCGGCAGCTTTGCGATTCCTTGAAAAACGGAAATCGCCGCGCGCGTCTGCGAGCCAAGCGCGGCGTCAATCGAGCCCGGCGAAATGCCGCGCCGCGCCAGCGCGATTTGCGCCTCCAAAACGTCGTGAACCGGGCGCGGAAAATCCGTTGGTGACTGGCGAGTGACTGTCAGTGGCTGGATCTGCGGCCTTGCCGCTGCCGACGCGGGAGCGCGAACAACTTTCTTTGGTTGCTCGTGCTCCCGCCAAAACCAAATTGCGCCGGCAACCAGCGCCAGCGCCGCGAGCCAGCGCAACCCTCCGCCACGCCTTTTGCGGCGGGCGCCGGGCATCGGGTATTTTGGTCTTGGGCGGCGAGACACGCCGGAATTAAGCCACAACCTCCCCGCCGACCCAAGTTTGAAGTCGTCGCGAAATCAGCGCTGATTCAGCATCGCGTCGCCGATGAGCTTGGCGGCGTCATCATAGCCGACCAGACCGGTGTTGATGATCAGGTGATAAAGCAACGGGTCGTTGATGTCGGCGTTGAAGTATTTTTTCAAGTAACGCTCACGGCCCAAATCTTCGCGCAGGCAGAAACTGCGGGCCTCGATTTTCGTCATGCCGTAGGATTCATGGCAGTGTTCGATGCGCTGTTCCAGCGGAGCGACCAGGCGGACATGGAAGATATTCGGCAGCTTGGCCGTGATGACGTTGCCGCCGCGACCGATGAGGATGACACTGCCAACGCTCGCCAGTTTGAGGATGGTTTCGGTGGTATGGCGAATCACCGTTTGCGACGGCGGATAGGCCTGAACCAGATCGGCCATGATGTCTTCCAGATACGAAACGCGGTCTTCTGGCAGGAATTTGGCCAGACGAGCGGGGAGGTCGTGGTCTTCCAGCACTTTATCCATGAGATTGCGGTCGAAAACCGTCCACGAGGCCGCGTGCCGTGGCGAACGCTCCCGCAAATAGCGGGCAAGCTTTTCGGCGACTGCCAGCGCACCACAGCCGGCCTGCCGCGAAATAGTCACCGCGCGCCGCGCACAAATTTCCGCGTCCACACCAGCCGTCCCACCCGGTTGGAACTGGCTGCTGACAAAGGACGCACAACGATCAACGCCAATGTTCATCATAATTGCCTCCGCTGGTTTTCAAGGCACACTATGCCCCGTGGATTCGGTTTTCAAGGGGGTCTGGAACGATTTGATGACGGCTAATAAAAGGAATTAACTATGTTCAACTCACGGTTGAAGCCGCATTTCGCGGTGGGCTTCCGCGATTTGATCCACCAACGGCGATGGCGTGACCGGAGTGCCGTCAAACGCCGCAACCGGCACGATACCGAACACGCTTTGCGTGACAAAAATGCCCGTGGAATTCCGCAGCGCCTCCGGCTTGATGACGCGCTCGTTCGTTTTCAGGCCAAGTGTCTGGCAGATTTCGAGGACGACCGCGCGTGTGACGCCCGGCAAAATGCCGTGTCCGGCCGGCACGGTGCAAATGGTGTTGTCGTGGACCCAGAACAAATTGCCGCTGGCAGTCTCGGTCGCTTCGCCGTTCGTGTTGAGGAACAGTGCCTCGTCCGCGCCTTTTTCGACGGCTTCAGCGCGCGCGATGACGTGCAGAATTTTGCTCGTTGTCTTGAAGGAAGTCAGCGGATCGTCAGCGGGAACGCGGAACGATGACGTGACCAGGCTCCATTTAACCGGAATTTCCAGCGGTGGCGCGGGATGCAACGTCATCACGATCGTTGGTTTGCTTTTCTCGTCCGGCGCGTAACCACGTCCACCCGGCCCGCGCGTCAATGTCAGACGCAGGATGGCTTCGGGCATTTGATTTTCTTTGATGAGCTGGCCCGCGAACTTTTCCAGTTCCTTCGGCGTGAACGGCAATTTAATTTTCAGGAAATCCGCGCCGCGTGCCAGCCGCTCCAAATGCTGCGCGAAACGGAATGGCTTTCCATGGACAACTCGCATCGTCTCGAACAATCCGTCGCCGAGCAGAAACCCGCGGTCGCTCACGGGAACGACCGCCTGCGCTTCGGGCAAAAATTGTCCGTTGAGGAAGACGAGCATAAATTTAGACCCGCGCCGGCTCGTGCCGGCTGCTGCAATTGATCGCTGCCAGAAATCCCGCCGCCTTCGCCAGCGTCTCCTCGTATTCCGCATCGGGATTGGAATCGGCCACGATGCCGGCACCGACGTTAAAATGCGCGTAGCCGTCCTTGCAGACCGCCGCGCGGATGGTGATGCTCAACTGGCTCTCGCGGTTGAAGCCGAGATAGCCAATCGCTCCGCAGTAAAGTCCGCGCGAAATGGGTTCCAGTTCGTCAATGATTTCCATCGCGCGGAATTTCGGCGCGCCGGTGATGCTGCCGCCGGGAAAACATGCCGCGAACGCCGCGAAATGCGTCATGTCTTTCCACAACCGTCCTTCAACGGTGGAAACGAGATGCTGCACCTGCGCAAATTTTTCCAGCTTTGCAAGTTCCGGCACCTGCACGGAACCGAATTCACAGACCTTCCCCAAATCATTTCGGAGCAGGTCAGTGATCATGACCAGTTCGGCGAGTTCCTTGGCGCTGGTCTGGAGTTCGTAGGCGAGCTGTGCGTCGCGCGTGGTGTCGGTGTCGCGCGGACGCGTGCCCTTGATCGGCCGCGTGACGATTTGTGAGCCGCTCATGCGCAGAAATTGTTCCGGTGATGACGAGACGACCTGAAAATCGTCGCAATCCAGAAATGCGGAGAAAGGAGCAGGGGAGACGGCGTTCAAGTTTTCAAAAAGTTCCCAGCCGGAAAAATTGCATTGAGTCGTGAGTCGCTGCGACAGATTCACCTGGTAAATGTCGCCGGCACGGATGTAGCGCTGGGCGCGCTCGACGGCGGAAATGAAATCGGAGCGGGTGAAATTGGAATTGATTTCATTTCGGAGGGACGAGCGCTGCGAATCCCCATTTTGATTTGGGCGTTGTGTAACTCTGCCCTCCGAAGTTAAGATGGCCCGCCAGAATTCCAATTGCTCCTTCGCCCGCGCTTCGCTGCGCGAGGCGTCGGCGCTCAATCCGGTGGAGACGATGAAAACCTTTCTGAGATGATGGTCGAAAAGGACAAGGCTGTCGTAAAATCCGACCTGGCAATCGGGCAATTCCAGATCGTTGACGGCGCGGCGCGGCAATTTCGGCTCGGTGAAATTTTTCAGGTCATAGCCCCAGAAACCGAGGCAGCCGCCGAGTGGAAAGGGCAGGTCAATCTCGTCCAGCAATTCAAAGCGCGACATCAGGCTGTCGAGCAGATGCCAGGGATTTCCGAAGTGTGGAGTGCGGAGTGCGGAGTGCGGAGTTATCTCGCAGCGCGAGCCGAAGGAGCGGAAAGTCAGGAACGGATAAACGGCAACCAAGGAATATCGTGCCGACGGTGAGTCGAATGCGGATGTGCGGAGCAAAACCAAACCCGTCACGCCCCGCAAATTTTCGACGAGCGATTCGGGCGTGTGCGCGGTCTGGATTTCCTGGATCAGCGGGCGCATTTCACGCAAACGCCTTGGGCATCGCTGCGGGCGTGCCGACGTGGCGTTCGTAATCGAGGATGATGTGAACGGCTTCGTCTGCATCATCGGTGATTTTGATGAGATCGAGATCCTTGGCGCCGATGAAGCCGTGCCGGGTCTGCAATTCAGTTTTTATCCAGTGCAGCAGCCCCTTCCAATGCTCACTGCCGAATAAGATAAGTGGAAATTGCGGGATGCGCTCGGTTTGCACTAGCGTCAGGACCTCGAATAATTCGTCCAGCGTGCCGAAGCCGCCGGGCATGTAAATGAAGCCGAGGCTGTATTTCACAAAACAGACCTTGCGCGCGAAAAAATAATGGAATTGCAGGGGCACGTTGGTGTAGCGGTTGCCGGACTGTTCCTGCGGCAATTCGATGTTTAGGCCGACGGATTTGCCGCCGCCCTGCGCCGCGCCCTTGTTCGCGGCCTCCATGATGCCCGGCCCGCCGCCGGTGACGACGGCAAGGTTGTGCTGCGCCAGGCCTTTGGCGATGGCCGTCGCGGCGCGGTAATATTTATCGCTGGGTTTCATTCGCGCCGAGCCGAAAATGGTGACGGCGGGGCCGACTTGTGACAGCGTCATGAAGGAATCCACAAACTCGGACATGATGCGGAAAATGCGCCAGGGATCCTCGCGCATGACAAAGGAAGTATCACTCATGGCCGGAGCTTAGTGCCGGCAACCGGCGGTTACAAGCCGTGGCTTTTGTTCGTCCTCCTCCCTCGTTCTCGTCCTCGTCCTCGATTTTTTCTTTCGATTTCGAGGACGAGAACGAGGAGGATTTGAAAAAACGGGCCGGAGAACCGAGATTCTCCGACCGTTCCTCCGACCCGATCTTTCAAGAGCAGCCGAGGCTCTCGCCACAATTCAGACACTTGTAACACGCGCCGTTGCGCACGGCGACGTGGCCGCAGTTCGGGCAAGTGGGGGCGTCCTGCTGGTTGGTGATCATCGAGGTCAGCGTTTGTGCGCGGCGGTCATGGCCATTGCCGTTGCCACCCTTCACCTCCACCACGTCGGTGTCCTCGGACATCGGCAGTTCAGGCACCGGCCGGTTCATTTTTTTTTTCATCTCTTCGAGGAGGCCGGGCATCGCCAGTTCCGGCTGGGTGCGCGCGGCGTTGATGCTTTCGCGGTAGCCGGGGACGAATTGCAGCGCCATCCAGCGGAACACATAGTCAATGATCGAGGAGGCGCTGCGGATTTCAGGATTTTTCGTGAAACCGCTCGGCTCAAAACGTTGATGCGCAAATTTCCTCAACAGCGTTTCCAGCGGCACGCCGTATTGCAGCGACATGCTCGTCAATGTGCCGATCGTGTCCATCAAACCGCCGATGGTCGAGCCTTCCTTCGCCATCGTGACGAACAATTCGCCCGGCTGGCCGTCGTCGAACAGGCCGACGGTGAGGTAGCCCTCGTGACCGGCGATGTCGAACTTGTGTGTGACCGCCGTGCGCGTATCGGTCAGCCGGCGGCGCAGTGGTTTGCCGGAATTGGCGCGGAGCTTGGCGATATCGGCTTCCAGTTCCTTGATGCGTGATTCAAGCTCGGAAGAGTTTGAGGCGGAAGTTTTCTCGCCGCCTTCGTTGGTTTTCTTCGTGTTGAGCGGTTGCGAGCGTTTCGAGCCGTCGCGATAAATCGCCACGCATTTCAGGCCCATCTTCCACGCCTGGACGTAGGTGTCGCGGACTTCCTCGACGGTGCATTCCTTTGGCATGTTGACGGTCTTGGAAATCGCGCCGCTGATGAACGGCTGCGCGGCGGCCATCATTTTCAAATGCGCTAGATAACCGATGCTGCGCTTGCCCCGGTGCGGTTTGAACGCGCAGTCGAACACTGGCAGGTGCTCCGGCTTCAATCCGCTTTTCACGACTGCGCCATCTTCCTCAACGTCTTCAATCGTGTCGTGCTTTTCGATGTGGGCGATGATGTTTTTGTTTTCAGCCTCGCCGTAACCGAGACGCCGCAACGCGTCCGGAACGCCGCGGTTGACGATCTTCAACATGCCGCCGCCCGCGAGCAGCTTGTATTTCACCAGTGCGATATCCGGCTCGATGCCGGTCGTGTCGCAGTCCATCGAAAATGCAATCGTGCCGGTCGGCGCGAGCACGGTGACCTGCGCGTTGCGGTAGCCGTGCTGCCGGCCCTTGGCAAGCGCGCCGTCCCAGGTTTTGCGCGCTTCGTCCTTCAAATAATTGAATTCCCGGCTGGGCTGGATTGTTTCGACGGCTTCGCGATGCAGTTTGATGACGCCGAGCATGGAATCCACGTTGTCTTTCGCCAGCGGCTTGGGAACATGGGCACAACGCGCGTCGCGGTAGCCCGGAAACGCGCCGATGTTCGCGGAGATTTCCGCGCTCTGTTCGTAGGCGTGCCCGGTCATGATGGCGGTGATGGCACCGGCGAGCGCGCGGCCTTCATCGCTGTCGTAAGGCAGGCCGTAGCTCATGCAAAGTGATCCGAGGTTCGCGTAGCCGAGGCCGAGCGTGCGATAAATGTGGGAATTTTCCGCGATGTCCTTTGTCGGATAGCTGGCGTTGTCCACCAGAATTTCCTGCGCGGTGATGAAAATGCGCACGGCGGCCTTGAACCGTTCCACGTCAAACTTGCTGTCCTCGCGCTTGAACTTCATCAAATTCAGCGACGCGAGATTGCAGGCGGTGTTGTTGATGAAAACGTATTCGCTGCACGGGTTGGTCGAATGAATCGGCTCGGTGCCCTTGCAGGTGTGCCATTTCTGGATCGCGCCGTCATATTGCATTCCAGGGTCGCCGCAGATGTGGGTGCCCTCGGCGATTTTGTAGAGCAGCTTGGCTGCGTCCTTTTTATCGAGCGGCTTGCCGGTGGTGATGGAGCG